>MAAB01032289.1_pt1 | contig 312234 bp, 261 predicted proteins | sample 1115991 | NCBI WGS metagenome assembly MAAB01 (sample SAMN04961124, study PRJNA320927) | seawater metagenome | isolation source: sample BD02T18 sea water enriched with oil for 18 days | place: USA:Gulf of Mexico | collected 2013-07-27 | reverse complement strand
ATGTGCATCCATTCGTCTTTTTTTTCTTGTCTCATAATGATGTTGCCTCGAATTGGTGAGGGATCTATTATGAGGCTATATGATTATGCTGGTAGTACGTGGAGTATTTGGCGCATACATTGTAACTAGCTCTTAGTGATAATTGAATAGAAGATAAGGCGTAAAGTAATTAGAGTAACGTTTTATATATCAAAGATTAAGTGTAAAAATAGAGTTTTGGTTTTAAGCGATTACGCCTATATAATTTTAATAGATCAGAAAACCATCTGTCCGAGTTTTGTACTCTTTCGTCCATAGCATCTGGTGTTTACTTAGCAGAGGGCTAGTCTAAATTCATGAGCTGTTAATTATTTGGTGGCGTTATGCGTAACAAAGGTTTTTCTTTAATTGAACTAATGGTGACCATAGCAATAGCGGGAATTATTACCGCGACGGCTGTACCTTCGTTTAATACGACGATTGAAAGGAATCGTATTTTAAGCGAAAGGGATGAGTTGGCGGGACATTTGCGGTTGGCTCGGTCTGCAGCTGCCGCTAACAATGGCACTGTGGTTGTGTGTGCGAGTTCTGACAAAGCCAACTGTAATAAAACAGGTGATTGGGAAAGTGGCTGGATTGTGTTTCTTAAAGGTGGCCCTGATATTGATAAATTTGTTACGGCGACTGATACGTTATTAAAAGTATCTGAAGGTATTGATGATAACAATAGCCTTTCGTGGGATGGTGGTGGATCGGAGGTAGCCTTTGATGCTGATGGTTCTGCAAGAAGCTCTGGGACGTTCATCTTTTGCGGGTCTAGTTCAGGTAGCTTGCTTGCAAGAGCATTAATACTTTATGGAACGGGCAGCATGCGACCAGGGATTGATAACGATGACGATGGTGTCAGAGAGGACATGGACGGAAACAATATATCATGTTAGTTATTGCGAGGTTACATCATATGATTCTCCCTGAATGGAAACAGCGTGGTACAGGATTGATTGAAGTACTCGTTTCTTTGGTAATTTTAAGTGTCGGAATATTAGGTGTAATGGGGTTGCAGGCTAGGTCAACACAATTTAATCACAGTTCAACTTTTCAGATTAAGGCCACTATATTAGCGGAAGATTACTTTGATCGAATGCGGAGTAATCCCGGTTCGGAAAACCTGTATGCTGTTGGATTTGGTGACGCTATTGATAGTTATATTGATTGCCAGCAGGCGACGGCCAGTTGTACTGTTGCTGAATTAGCTGCGTACGATAAGGGTACTTGGTTAGAGGAGGTGGTTGCTGTATTGCCTAATGCCGATATACGTGTTCAGAATGATCCGCCAGGATTAACGTATGTAATTGATATTAGATATAACGATAGTCGTTTAGACCTGTCTGCAAAATCCGGCCAAGGTACAACTGTAGAATCGAAACTTGTAAGCTTTAGGACAACGTTATGAAACATCATATTCAATGTGGCGAACTGCAAAATGCTAAAGGGCTTACTTTAGTCGAGTTGATGATTGCAATGGGGTTGGGATTGTTTCTAATGGCCGGAGCAATTCAAGTATTAATGACAAGCAAACAGACTTATCAGCTTAATAGTGACTTAAGTTGGATGCAGGAAAATGCTCGTTATGCTGTTGATGCACTAACTAGGGATATAAGGATGGCGGGTTATTGGGGGTGTAACAACGAGGCTTCTTCTACCGCAAACACTTTGAACCCTGGCAGTGAATGGTATTCGAGTTTTACGGATGCTATTGGAGGTTATGATGGTGATCAAACTGATTATCCTACGGCAACATTTCCTGCGGCTAACATGCCTTCCTTTAGTGGTTCGAGCATGCCATTAAGTGATGTTGTTATAATCTCTCGAGGGGACTCTGATAATGAATTTTTGGTTACTAGTCATAACCCTAACTCGGCTGTTATTGGTATTGATGGGTCGCATCCATATTCAAAGGGGAAGATATTAGTTATTTCTAATTGTTCAAAGACAGCGATTTTCCAAACGACAGGTAACAACTCGATAAAGTTTGGACATAATACTGGAGGAGGAACGCCAGGTAATTGTACACAGAAAATCCGTTTTCCCGTCGTATGTTCAAATGCTAATCAGCCAGGGAACCCTGCTTATGACTTTGATGCAGATGGGCAGGCAAAAGTAATGGCCGCGATTGCAAATGGATACTATGTGGATACAGCAGCTTCAGGGCTACCAGTTTTATTTCGAAAGTTTTTGGATGACTCCTCTGGAACAGATGATGAGCAACTTGCTCAAGGGATTGAAAATATTCAAATAACTTATGGTGAAGATTTGACTTCTGATAGTGACACTATTGCAGATCGTTATGTAAATGCTGACGATGTTTCTGATTGGCTTAATGTTGTGTCGGTCAAGATACATGTGTTGGCAAGATCGATAACGGAAATCACAAGTGAGCATCAAACGTTTCGTTTTGTTGGTGATGATTATACCTCGCTTGATAACTATCTTCGCCAAGAGTTTACCAGCACCGTAAAAATCAGGAATCGAGGGTGATGCCATGAAGTCTTATCGTCAAAAAGGTAATGTGTTGGTTGTAACGTTAATATTGTTGTTAGTGTTTACGGTATTGGGTGTAGCGTCGATTGGTGATGTAAGTTTGAATCAACGTATTTCTGCAAATTATCGCGATAAGAATATTTCTTTTCAGGCAGCAGAAGCCGTATTGAAAGAGGCGGAAGAGGTGGTCATTGATTTGGGAGCGACTCATGAATGGGAAAATTTTGATTCCAATTGCAGTGGTGATGATTGCTTTACTGCAAGTTGTAATGGTGGACTTTGTTTTAATGGCGATTATCCTGCCTCTAATGATTGTGCATCAAACCCACCGTCAACGCCATTATGGATGGATGCAAGTACTTGGGAGAGTTCTGGTGTAGCTGCGGTGTCAACGCTAAGTTTTACCAGTTTGTCGGAAAGCCCGAAATATATAATCGAGTTTATGTGTTTTATACCGTCTGATCCTGAGAATACGCCAAATCCGACATCGAATTACCCTAGCGCTGAGTGGTCTTTTATGTATCGTATTACGGCGTACTCAAAAGGTGAAGGAAGTGGTTCGATTTCAGTAGTGCAATCTACGTATAAAGTAGATCCAAATGATTGATTATGAAGTAGAGTGAGGTTAAGGAAATGATCAGGTTATTAAAGTTGCTTAGCATAGCGTTTTTTATGGGAATAAGTTGTACCGTATTTGCGTTAACCATTGATAAAGGAGATATCAAAGAATCGCAATTGAAATCGGATAAAACTTATCTTCGGGGGGAGTTGATTCGGCGCTCACGAGAAGGTCTTGTGAGTACTACGGTCGGTGACTTTCAGATTGCTGCAGGTATATCGGTTGATGATCGACGCCCGATAGGTGAGTGGTTTTCAGAACAAAATAAAGCAAATGTTTCGTTAGGATTTAGTAAGGGTCAGCTTGTGAGTATTACTATTTATTGATTTCATGAGTATCAATAAAGACCGATCTAACAAAGGTAGATGTGATGAATAAAGTACAGCAAATAGAAGGCCGCAGAAGCTACTTGGTGGCAGTAATATTTTCCTTGGTAACGTTCCCCTGGAGGGATGCCGTTGCAGAGGTGGCTAGTGATTTTTTCTCCGCTCCCCCGTTAGTTGATGTGTCTGGAGCGGTAGAGAAACCTAATATACTGATGATTTTAGATAACTCCAACAGTATGGATGAACGAGATAATGGATCGGCTGTTGGTAGTGACAACGCTATTAGTAAGTCAGAGATTTCTCGTAATGCTTTGAAAACGATGATAACCAATTTTGGATCCAGTTCTCGAATGGGGTTGATGGCTTATAAACAGCAGAGTGTATCAAGCCAACAGTTGCACGATTCACAGTATGACGTGAGTTTTGATAAAAGTAATTTTGATGAGGATCATGAGGAAGGTATAGCATCACAAAAGAAGCAGTTTGAAGTTGCTAATACATCAGATCCAGATCCGGATGCACGAATCTATTATAATGTGGCGCTACCATTTTATTCGGGGAGTTCTAGTACAGCCTTCTGCTATACAACTGACCCCAAAGTGCAGTTCCCTGATGGTGGGGATAACTCTGAATTTTATCGTTGCTATTCAAAAAAAGTAGGTGATTCAGATACGGATTTGAATGAATTTAGTACAAATATCTTTAATACATCGTTTTCACCTACTGACAGTGATACGGCGCTAGGGATTTCTGACTTTGGTAAGTTCATTACTTGGTTTCCAGTTGGGCCTACCTGGTTCTCTAATCAATCACCAGGTAAAGGAATGTTACATGTGGCGATTGATGATGTAGATACATCCCAAACGACGAAATTATTCAACAAATTAGCCACATCTCAATTTGTTACATCAGGGGAGTCTGCCACTTTACCTCTTAGAAATGCTGGCCTTACTCCTTTGGAGGGCACATTACAAAGCGCTAAAGATTATTTTTGTGGAAGCCTGGCATCTAGCGAAGCTGTGTCCGGCGTAAGCCGCACAAGTCCTCCTGTGTCTGCTTCGGGCTGTCCCACGCAAAATTATGTTGTGTTGGTCACTGATGGCATGCCTTCTACTGATTCCAGCGGAGCTGATGTTGCTGATGCTGCAACAGGGATTGCTGCGGTTGCGCAAGCAGCCCAAGACCTGGCGGATGAAGGTGTAAAAACGTACGTGGTAGGTTTTGCATTGCCTGTTGGAGCGGATGCCGAATCGCTTAATAAAATAGCAGAGGCGGGAGGAACCGGTACAGCTTATCTCGCCTCTGATTCAGATTCGTTAAATACAGCCCTTGGTAATATCTTTCTTAATATTATTAATAGAACGTCTTCTGCTACTGGTGCTGCAGTGTTAGCGAACAATGCCAGTGGGGATGGCCTTGTTATTCAGGCGGTTTATAGCCCAGAGACAGAAGATATATTGGGAAATACAGTGCAGTGGACAGGGGGGTTAAACGCGCTCTTCATAGATAGAAATGGTGTTCTTCGTGAAGACACTAATCAAAATGGAGTGATTGATGATTACCTTGTTGATATGAGTGTGCAGTATTTTTATGATGATACTGCTGGACGTACCAAGGTTGGTTTATATAAGAGTGGATTATCAACAACTCCCCCTACGTTTTCAGGTAGTCCTACCAGTACAGTGGAGCTTTCAGAGCTGAATGCTGTCTGGAAAGCGCAGGAGCAATTGTCATTGGTATCTGACGTGACAAACCAGCGTACTTACGAGGCATTGGCATCATCGGGGCGTTATATTTTGACATCTTTGGATGGCGAGAATACGGTTGAATTCTCCGAAGCAGAAGCTGTTACGAATGGGCCGTTAACAAGTCATTTGATGTTTCCAGGGAGTGCTGCAGATGACTATAACTTGATTAACTACATTCGCGGCAAAGAAATATCTGGATATCGCTCTCGCGTAATCGATATCGATGGTGACGGAACTGCTGAGGTACATCGATTAGGGGATATTGTTCACTCATCTCCCGCTACTGTTCGAGTCCCTTCGGCTTTGTACGATACAAAAAATAAAGATGCAACCTATGCAGCGTTTAGGGAAAAATACGAAAACCGCCGTCAGATGGTGTACGTGGGGGCGAATGATGGGATGATTCATGCGTTTAATGGGGGGTTTTGGGATGACAGTACAAAAGCGTATACAACAACAGATACTTCTGAAGTTGCCCACCCGCTGGGAGCTGAATTGTGGGCTTATATTCCAAGAACGGCGCTACCTCATCTACAATGGCTGAAGGACACTGGGTATTCTCATATATATTATGTAGATGGCGAGCCTATAATTTTTGATGCTAATGTGTTCGCTACAGATGATGACCATCCTTATGGTTGGGGAACAATTCTTGTTATGGGAATGCGGTTGGGTGGCGGGGACTTTAATGTTGACTCTGATAATGATGGCACGCCTGATACAACACTTTATTCTTCTTATGTTGTTCTGGATATAACAAACCCAGAGGAACCACCGGTGTTAATGGCAGAGATAAGCGATCTTGATATGGGTTATACAACGGGGGTGCCTTCTGTTGTGAAAAATCGTGTTCCAGCGGTAGAGAATGATTTTAAAGGATCAATGACAAGTAACGTGTGGAAGTTAGTTATAGGCTCTGGCCCGACGGAATTATCTGATGTTACAAGCGATCAAGATCCTCGGTTTTATATGTTTGATCTAACATCTAAGTCATTTGATTCGGGTTTTTCTCCTAAAGTTATTAGCGGTGTTGGCAATGCATTCGTGGGTGATATAGCCTCAATTGATTGGGGAGCTGATTATCATGATGATATTTCATATTTTGGGTTGGTTGGAGGGACGCCGGCAGCGTCAACGGGGAGGGTTATGCGAATTCGGTTTGATTCACTATCTACTAGTATGACGCCAATTGGTTTATCTACATTAATGAATACGGGTAGGCCTACATTTGCTCGTCCGCACCTAAGTACCGATGGGAAGGGTAGGGCTTGGGTGCACTTTGGTACGGGTCGTTTGTTGGATGAGGATGATAATACAAGTGCAGAGCAGCAACGATATTACGGAGTCTATGAAAATACGGATGGTTTGTACGGAACGATATCTACTTTGAGCCTCTTTGATTCTACCGATATTAGAGTGTTTGATAATGGCGCAGTTGACCGGTCCGGGTCGCCAATAACTATTGATGGTGAATCTATTACCACATTTAACCAGTTGGCGGTTGCGCTTCCAGACTTTCACCCTGGCTGGTATCGGGACTTGGATACGGTTGTCGCTAACCCTAGTGGACGTAATATAACAGCGTCAGCTCAGGCCCGAACAGTGGTGTTTTTTACTGAGTACACTCCGAGTGATACCACTTGCCAGCCAGAAGGTGATAGTAAATTGTTTGCCGTAGATTACCGTACAGGTACGGCTTCTAGTTTTGCTACTTTTGGTGTTGACTCGGGAAGTAAGAAAATAGATTCAAATGGCGATGTAGGCTTTTTGGCAAGCCCTTCTATTGACCTGGGAAGAGGTATGGCATCAGCACCTATTATTGGTACTTCAACGAGTTCCCAGCACGTGTCGGTGATCATTCAGAAATCTACAGGTGAGATTAATACTGAAGATGCAAAAGTCGGAGTGGTAATACAGGGACGCCAAAGTTGGCGAGAAATTGAATTTTAATTTGCGAGCAGTATTTTCAGAGACAAACAAGAGTTGGGAAGATTATGAGTATATTAAAAAAGTATCGCGGCTTTACGTTAATTGAATTAATGATAGTGATAGCTGTAATAGGAATTCTTTCGGCTGTTGCTTATCCTGCTTATACGAAAAGCGTGCAAAAATCTCACCGAGCAGACGGGGTAATTGCACTAACGGAAGCAATGGCTCGCCAAGAGAGGCTTTTTTCTGAAACATTGAGTTATGTAAATAATACGGGCTTGAGTAAGCTGGTGACGAATACTGATGGGCTTAGCTCGCCAGAGAGTTATTACACACTGAAAGTCACTATTCCTGCTTCACCGACTACTTGTACGAATGGCACCGTGTACACTTGCTTCTCTATAACGGCTACAGCGGTAGGAACACAAGCTGCAGATACCGACTGTGCAACAATGACGATTGATTACCTGGGGGATAAAACATCAACTGGAGGGGGGGATTGTTGGTAGATATGACGTACAGATAATTGAAATTCATTGAAGGACCAAGGGCTTAGGCTTTTGGCCCTTTTGTTGGTAGAAACCCTTTAGTACCCTCTGTTCTTGCGCTCCCTATCCTGTCTCTTCCCTCTGGTGTACAATTAGATTTTTAGAGAAGAGAGAGGCTTCAATGGCTGTTATTCGCGAACAAGATTTTATACAGAGTGTTGCAGATGGGTTGCAATATATATCCTATTACCACCCCAAAGACTTCATTGAAGCCATTACGGCAGCTTATGAACGGGAAGAATCCCAAGCTGCCAAAGATGCAATGGCTCAAATTCTAATCAATTCTCGTATGTGTGCAGAGGGCAAGCGTCCACTGTGCCAAGATACCGGTATTGTGACGGTGTTCTTGAAGATTGGTATGAATATCCAGTGGGATACCGATAAGAGTGTTGCCGATTTAGTAAATGAAGGTGTGCGTCAAGCCTATAACAATCCCGATAACGTGTTACGAGCATCTATCCTTGAAGATCCAGCTGGTGCGCGAAAAAATACCAAAGATAATACTCCAGCAACGATTCATTTCGAAGTTGTTCCTGGTGACACGGTGGAGATCACGCTTGCTGCCAAGGGTGGCGGTTCGGAAAATAAGAGCAAGCTTGCGATGCTTAATCCTAGCGATAGCATTGTTGATTGGGTATTAAAAACCGTACCTACAATGGGCGCAGGTTGGTGCCCGCCGGGTATGTTGGGTATTGGTATTGGTGGAACAGCAGAAAAAGCGATGTTATTAGCAAAAGAATCGCTTATGGATCCTGTAAACATTCAAGACCTCATCGAAAAAGGTGCTTCTAATCGGGTAGAAGAGCTGCGTTTAGAGTTGTACGAGAAAGTTAATGGATTAGGGATTGGTGCTCAGGGTTTGGGTGGATTGACAACAGTCTTGGACATCAAAATCAAGGATTACCCAACTCATGCAGCGTCATTGCCAGTGGCTATGATTCCTAATTGTGCAGCTACTCGCCATGTACATTTTACTCTGGATGGCAGCGGCCCTGCTGAGCTGGAAGTTCCGAAATTAGAAGACTGGCCGGAAATTGCAATGGCTGGCGGTGATTCTGCTCGTAGAGTGAACTTAGATACGTTGAAGCCAGAAGATGTTTTGGGCTGGAAGCCTGGTGAGACTTTGCTCTTGTCAGGTAAAATGCTGACAGGCCGAGATGCGGCGCATAAACGAATGGTTGATATGTTTTCAAAAGGAGAGTCACTTCCTGAAGAAGTAGACTTTACTAATAAGTTCATCTATTACGTTGGTCCAGTAGATGCGGTACGTGATGAGGCAGTAGGGCCAGCGGGACCAACAACCGCAACTCGTATGGATAAATTTACTGATGCAATGTTAGAGAATACGGGTTTAATCGGCATGATCGGAAAAGCTGAGCGTGGCCCTACCGCCATAGAGGCTATCAAAAAGCATAAATCAGTATATTTAATGGCTGTCGGCGGCGCAGCTTACCTTGTTTCAAAAGCAATTAAGAAAGCTCGTATTGTTGCCTTTGAAGATATGGGGATGGAAGCTATCCATGAATTTGAAGTGGAAGATATGCCAGTGACCGTTGCAGTGGATGTGACAGGAGAATCTGTACACAATACTGCCCCTAAAATTTGGCAAAAGAAGATAGGTATTATCCCTGTAGAGGATTGATTCTTAGGTGGTTAACACAAAAGCCCCGGCATAACATGTCGGGGCTTTTGTGTTTTTGGGTTTAACAAAGGGTGAAATTTGAACTACGCTAAAATTAAGATGTTTAGGGTATGCGTTAGTGTTGAATTGGTGGTGAGCCGGGTAAGAGTTTGAGAAGTAAAAGCCGGTGAAAATGCCCTGTTTAATTTTGATATACGTCTATACTGAAAATTACAAGCGTTTTAAAACGCCAAAATAGCGGATAGAGAAGGAAAGTTATGTCGATTCCATTGCTTATATGCGATGACTCAGCAATGGCCCGAAAGCAAGTTAAACGGGCAATACCGGACGGGTGGGATGTCGATATCACACTAGCAACAAATGGTGTGGAGGGGATTGAAGCGATTCGTTCTGGTAAGGGTGAAATGGTATTTTTAGACCTAACCATGCCTGAGCTCGATGGATATGGTGTTCTAGAGAAAGTTAAAGCGGAAGGGCACAAGTCAATCATTATTGTTATTTCCGCCGATATCCAGCCTGAGGCTCGAGAACGTGTGATGGGGCTTGGGGCGCTGGATTTTGTGAAGAAGCCTATAGATGGCAAAAAATTAACTGAAGTTCTGAATAAGTACGGTCTGCTATGAGTGAGCAATTAGCGTTAACAGAAGATCAACGGGACTGCTTACAGGAAGTTGTCAATGTTGCTATGGGGCAGGCGGGTGATTCGTTAGCACGTTTTTTAGAGGTGTTTATCCACCTCTCAGTGCCTAGAATTCGATTAGTCGCCAAAGAGGATCTTGGTACAGAGCTAGAAGGTTTGGTTGGTGGTGTTGGCTCCAAAGTTTCTGGAGTAAGTCAGGGGTTTTATCATATTGAGGATGGAAAAGGAATTCGAGGAGAGGCAATCGTTGTTTTTAATGATACTTCTTTTAAAGAATTGGCTGATCTGCTTGCTTATGATGAAGAGCTTACGGATGCTGCTGAAAAAGAGTTGTTAATGGATGTGACCAATGTTCTAAATGGCGCATGCCTAAATGGTATTGGTGAGCAGATCGAAACAGAGCTGGCTTACTCGCCACCTACAATTTTAGGTCAGCATGTACCTATTGCAGATTTATTAGAGCATGAGAAATTGAGCTGGGGTCATGCGCTGTTAGTGGAGATCTCATATACTCTTGAGGATCGTTCGTTTAACTGCACCATGTTCTTATTGATGCCAGGTGAATCTATTTTGGTGATGAAGGAAGAGCTGGATAAACTGCTGGAAGACTTATAAGTGTCAGAATTTGCTCCCTCTAAAGAGCTGTTAGAGTTTATTGTCGATCGAGTGAATGTCGGCGTATTCATTGTTAATGAAGCCCAAGAAATACAACTTTGGAATAATTTCATGTCCACAAATAGTGGCTTAAATCCAGAGGATGTTGTTGGCAAAAACCTATTCGATTGTTTTCCTGATTTACCTAAACGTTGGTTGGCAAAAAAACTCAGCAGTGTTTTTATGTTGAAAAATTTTGCTTTTACCTCTTGGGAACAGCGGCCACATTTGTTTGCATTCAATCATAATCGTCCGGTGACAAGTGGTTTGGAATACATGTGTCAAGATTTGACTTTGATGCCAATAAAGGATGACGACGGCACTGTGACGTCTGTGTGTGTGGTGGTATTTGATGTGACCGATACTGCTATATATCAAACGATGCATAAAGCCGCTATGACTAAACTGGAAATGGTTAGTCGGGTGGATGGGTTAACCCAGCTGTTTAATCGTAGTCATTGGCAGTCGCGGTTAAATGAAGAATTTAGTCGTGCGGCTCGTTATGGTTCACCTTTATCATTGATTATGTTTGACCTTGACCATTTTAAAATAACAAATGACACTTATGGTCATTTGGGTGGCGATGCTGTTTTGATTCAAGTCGCTAGGATTATTAGGGAATCCTTACGAGAGAATGATATTGCGGGTCGTTATGGCGGCGAAGAATTTGGTATTGTGCTTGTTAATACTGACGAGGAGGGGGCGTGCGTTGTAGCTGAGAGAATTCGTGCAGCGATTGCAGGTACGCCGGTACCTTTTTCGGATGGTGAAATATCAACGGCGGCAAGTTTAGGGGTTGCTCAATATAGCCCAATTTTTTCAGATGTAGAGGCGATGATTTCCGCATCGGATGCTTGCTTGTATCATGCAAAAGAAAAGGGTAGAAATCAGGTGGTTCCCTATTCATCGGTGGATGATTGTGATGAAAACTATATTGTTGATAAAAATGAAAAGGATGAAGTAGAATCTGGCTCTGCTGCTGATGGCGGTGAGGACTAATAGTTGATGTTGTTTTGATACTGTCGATAGAAAGTGTTAGCTGTACATCTTGTATATAATGAATTAACTATCTCTGCACAAACCAATACTTTTTCCAAGCATTAAAAACGCGTTCAGGGTACCAATTTTTTCCGGTGCTACCGTTATATCGTGCAAGAGCTTTTCGTTCGTTACCGCGCTCTCTTTTTAAATAGGCTTTTAGAATAGTGCAGCCATAACGGATGTTGGTTGCGATGTCGGTTAAGTTGTCTTCTGTGGTACCTATTTCTTTTTTCCAAAAAGGCATAACCTGCATTAAACCTTGGGCGCCCGCACTAGAGACAGCATATTGGTCAAACAAGCTTTCTACATGCATTACTGAAAGTACGAGTTCGGGGCGTAAATTCATTCTGCGCGCTTCTTTGTGAGCAATTCGCAAAATTTCCATTCGTTGATTTGGGTCTTTGATGTAGCGGGACATTCGTGTAGACATATCTAGTAGCCAGACTTCAGCATCAAAACGATCTTCGAAGCTTTCTGCATCTTTGATGGTGTTTAGAAGAATGCTTCTCATAATGTCATCCGGGACTTCTGAGGATGCGGCCATGAGTGACGAGGGAAAAGTGGGCGATAGTACGCAGACAATTAACACAGCAGGTATTACTAGACGGGAAAGAGAAAGGCGGTACAGCTCACAACAAAAAACAATAGAGAGTCTCTTGTTGTGAGCTTTTTTATAAACCGGCGTCATTGGGTGAGCAAGCGCTGTCGATTATAGGCTGACGCGCTCCTTGATGAAGTCAATAATGTTGTTTGCAGGTACATCAATTTTCTCATTATTTCGGCGATGTTTGTATTCAAGGGTATCTGCATCCAAACCTTTTTCGCTTATGACTATTCGATGGGGGATTCCGAGAAGCTCCGAATCAGAAAATTTCACGCCAGGGCGTTCTTTTCTATCATCAAATAACACGTCAAATCCTAATTCAGTAAGGTTCTGGTAAAGTTTTTCACTGGCTTCTTGGACACGAATGGATTTGTGCATGTTCATCGGTACAAGAGAGATTTGGAACGGCGCTAATGATTCGGGCCAGATGATTCCGTAATCATCATAATTTTGTTCTATAGCTGAGGCTACAACACGAGAAACCCCAATGCCATAGCAGCCCATAGTCATGATTTTGTTTTTGCCAGACTCATCACAAACTGATGCTTTTAATGCTTCGCTGTACTTAGTACCTAGTTGGAAGATATGGCCCACTTCGATGCCACGCTTGATTTCTAGTTGCCCTTCGCCACAAGGGCTGGGGTCGCCTTCAACAACATCACGTAAGTCGAACTGTTCGGTAAATACGCCATCTTTTTCCCAATTCGCCCCAGTGTAATGGCTATCATTTTTGTTTGCGCCACAAACAAAGTCAGCCATGTTGATGACACTAAGGTCTGCAATGATGGGTAGTGTCAACCCTATAGGGCCAATGGAACCAGGTTGGCAACCTACGGCATCTTGAATTTCTTCATCGCTAGCCATTGTTAAAGGTTCTGCTATTAACGGATGTTTCACTGCTTTAATTTCGTTCAGTAATTTGTCTCCACGGATAACGATAGCAACTAACGGCGTAGAGGAGTTTTCTTTTTTGCTGTCTGCTTTTGATTTTATACCGTGAACAATCAGCGTCTTTACAATTTTTTCAGGGGAAACACCAAGAAACTCACTGATCTCTGCAATGCTATGTTGCTTGGGTGTTGGTACTTCAGTAAGGTCCGTTGTCGGAGCGGGGCGAGAATCACCAATCGTAAATGCTTCTGCCATTTCGATATTAGCAGCGTAGTTGCTTGAGTTGCTGAAGGCGATGTCGTCTTCACCGGAATCGGCCAATACATGAAATTCATGAGAAGCGTTGCCCCCAATACTGCCGGTATCCGCTTGAACGGCTCTGAAGTCCAAACCTAGGCGTGTGAATATCTTGCTATAGGTATCATGCATAACCTGATAGGTTTCTTTCAGGCTGCCTTCCGTTAAATGGAATGAATAGGCATCTTTCATTGTGAATTCACGAGCTCGCATTACTCCAAAACGTGGGCGAACTTCATCTCTGAATTTGGTCTGGATTTGATAGAAATTGCAGGGCAGTTGCTTATAGCTTTGGATGTTATTTCTGACGATGTCGGTAATGACTTCTTCATGAGTTGGGCCTAAAACAAAGCCCCTACCGTGGCGGTCGTTAATGCGTAATAATTCAAGACCATATTGCTGCAAACGCTTGGATTCTTCCCAAAGCTCTGCTGGCTGCACCACAGGCATCAGCATCTCTAATGCCCCTGCTTTATTCATTTCTTCACGGACAACTTTCTCTACATTTCGTAGTACCCGTAATCCTGTGGGGAGCCAAGTGTAAAGGCCGGATGCGAGCCGACGTATCATGCCTGCTCTTAGCATTAGCTTGTGACTGATAACTTCAGCTTCTGCAGGGACTTCGCGTTGAGTGGCTAATAAGTATTGAGTGGCGCGCATAGAGATGAATCCTGTGGCAATAGGGACGGCAATAAGGGGCGGCATACGGGTTTAGGTATGGCGTATTCGTTAGACGGGATTGTAAAAGGAAGCAGAAGGCAAGGCTAGTCTTGATTTGGTTTAGAGGGTAAATTGTAGCGTAAAGGTGTGGTTGAAATTGATGAACCCCATAAAAAAGGAGCCGAAGCTCCTTTTTTATGGGGTTCAATAAGCGATGATTTGCTTATACAACCATATCTTTCAACTTTTTCAATGGGCGTACTTTAACAACGTTACGGGCAGGCTTAGCTGCAACGTCCATTAATTCACCTGGCTTGAAAGGGTTTGGTACGTTCTTTTTGGCTTTAGTTGCCGGCTTGCGAACTACCTGAACTTTCATTAAGCCTGGAATTGTGAAGTGCCCAACAGCGCGCTTCTTCACGTGACGCTCCATTAGATCCCCTAGTCCATCTAGAACGCTCTGGCATTCCTTTTTGGAAAGGCCTGTGCTTTCTGCAAGCTCATTCATAATTTGGGTTTTTGTCATTGCGTCTTTAACTGCAGGAAGCTTTTTCACTGGTGCTGCAGCTTTTGCAGGGGCTTTTTTAGCAGGAGCTTTCTTGGCAGGGGCTTTTTTCTTAGCAGGCATATTGATGTCCTATTTTTTGTAAGTATTCCAACTCAAGAGCAAAGCAGCATAAATATATAAAAGCAAAGCTAGAGTTTGTTTTTGAGTTGGGTAGTTGTGCGTAGCAATCGCCGATAATTATTAATCTAATTTCCCACTCTCGCAAGTAAATAACGGTATTTAACACTGTATTTATAGGGTTTTTTTAAGAAATAACGAAAAAAAGCCCATTTTTGCGCTTTTTTTCGTTATTTTGCATAGTAAAAGGTACGAGGCATGTTTGTTAATTGTTGCGAGAAGCTCTTGTTATTTCATTAAAAACCTCAACCCAGCTAGCGTCAAATTGAGAGCCTTTGCAGTTATTTACCTCTATTACCGCGCGAATAAAGGGACGCTTTAAGCGTGTGTTATAGGCTCGTTCGTGGGTTCTTGCGTCAAAGGTGTCAACTATACTCAGTATTTTTGCCCCATGGCAAATGTCGATGCCCGTCAGTCGTTTTGGGTAACCGGAGCCGTCAACTCGTTCGTGATGTTGGAGCACTATGGTCGCTGCTTGCTCCCATTTTGATGATTGGTTTAACAACTGGCTTGCTAATTCAGTGTGTCTAAAAAGTGCATTACGCTCTTCTTCGTTAAATGAACCCGCTTTGTGAAGTAATGGGAGCGGTAAAAAGGCCATGCCAATGTCATGCAATAAAATTGCAGCTACGAGCTGAGCCGGTTCAACTGGATCGCCGGCTTTTTTATTCATATCCAAAGCCAATGTTAGCAAACGTGCAGTTCGGCCTTTCCAATAAAGGGAGCGGTTTTCCATAGGCGAGGCAATGCTTTCAAAAAATATAATATCCTCGTCAATTTCAATATGATGATGTTGTAGAATTTCGATAACACTTAATGGCTGTTGAATTGGCGTAGGGATGGTTGTTTGCAATGTAGGTGTTTTTCTAGGTGCATCAAAACCTTTTGGCACCTTTTTGCCCAGCTTTGGTGTTGCCGGTTGAGAATCATCAAATATATGAGTACTCGGATCCAGCGAAATGATGGCATTTCTTATATATTCTGTTCGAGTGTCGCCTTCAACCTCAACAATGCTGCTAATGTTCTGGCAGAGGAGTAACAGCTGTTCGTCTGAAATAATAGGCGAGAAGGTTTTAGCTTGTTTAGCTTGAACCATTTGCTTTGTCTTATCCATTGCAAGCAAAATAACATCACTTAATAAGTTATCATAAAGAATCTGTTCGGAACGAATAGCGTCCAGTAAGTCCTCCATACTTTGAATTAAAGGCGTAAGGTCCTTTAAGCCAACGTAAACTAAGTTGCCCTTGATGGTGTGGACTGAGCGAAATAGGCCGTTGAGTAATTCCTTGTTACTTGGGTCATGTTCCAAGTTGATGAGGATAGATTCACAGTTTTGATGTGCTTCTTTGAAGTCATAAAAAAAGTCTTCCATTAAGTCTGTGTCAATGGAGTCATCATCATCTTCTTGCTGGTTGCTTTGTATGTTTGTCATGCCAATACCACCAAAATGCTGTTGAGTGCTTAAACTAAGTATAGGTTGGGGCTGCTTTCGGCGCTCGAAATCGCTATAATGTTGCCCCTTTTTCTGTATTGATTGGCTAAACGACTTTGTTTGGCGGAATAATGCATGTTAAACCAGTATGTTATAGCTAATAGAGTGATCGAAAGAGTACAGACGTATGCCTATATATGAATACGAGTGTGGTGGTTGTGGCCATCAAATGGACAAGTTACAGAAATTAAGCGACGAGCCGCTCGTAACTTGCCCTGCCTGTGATAAAGATGAGCTGCAAAAAATGATATCTGCTGCAGGTTTTCGATTGAAAGGCTCCGGTTGGTATGAAACCGATTTTAAGACTGGAAAGAAGAAGCATTTAGCAGAAAGCGATTCCAAGAAATCGACAACTGACAGTTCAACTGCTGCAAAAACAGCAGATTAATAACCAAGTTAAAACAGGATAACGATATGCGTAGCCATTACTGTGGCCATCTTAACGAAACACACATTGATGAAGAAGTAACATTGTGTGGTTGGGTCCATAATCGCCGGGATCACGGCGGTGTTATATTTTTAGATCTTCGTGACAGAGAAGGTGTGGCGCAAGTTGTAATTGACCCTGATACCGAAGAAGCGTTTGCATTAGCGGATAGCGTTCGCGGTGAATATGTTTTACAGATAACGGGTTTGGTCCGTTACCGCCCAGAGGGTACCTTCAATAAAGATATGCCAACGGGCAAAATTGAAGTTTTAGGTAAAGAGCTGGTGCTTTTGAATGCGTCAGAGACGCCTCCTTTTCAGATGGATGATCATCAGAAAGTGGGTGAAGATATTCGTCTTAAGTACCGTTTCTTGGATATTCGTCGTCCAGAGATGCTGAATAAATTAGTTTTTCGTTCAAAGGTTACTTCTGCAATACGAAGTTTCCTTGATAGCGACGGGTTCTTAGATGTAGAAACGCCAATCCTTACTCGAGCAACACCCGAAGGCGCGCGCGATTATATCGTGCCTAGTCGAACCCATCAGGGTAGTTTTTTTGCATTGCCTCAGTCACCGCAGCTATTTAAGCAATTGTTAATGGTTTCCGGTGTTGATCGATATTACCAAATAGCTAAGTGCTTTCGTGATGAAGACTTGCGAGCGGATCGCCAGCCTGAGTTTACACAGATTGATATCGAAACTTCATTCATGAGTGAAGATCAGATCATGGCAGTGGCGGAGCGTATGATCCGTGGATTGTTTAAAGAAATGCTGGATGTAGAGTTGCCAGAATTTCCACGTATGCCATATGCAGAAGCTATGTCTCGTTTTGGTAGCGATAAACCGGATCTACGTATTGGGTTAGAGCTTCAAGATGTTGATGATTTAATGAAAGGTGTTGAGTCGAAGATATTCTCCGGACCTGCAAATGACCCTAAGGGCCGTGTTGCTGCATTGAAGTTGCCACAAGGTACTAAACTTAGTCGTAAGGATATTGATAACTACACCAAATATGTAGGCATATACGGTGCTAAGGGATTGGCTTACATTAAGGTCAACGATCGAGCGGCAGGAAAGGAGGGGTTGCAGTCCCCGATTCTGAAATTTATTCCAGATGATGTTGTTGAAGCAATTATGGAGCGAGTTGGTGCTGAAACAGGTGACTTGGTATTCTTCGGTTCTGATAAAGCGAATATCGTTAGTGAATCCTTAGGTGCATTACGCGTTAAACTGGGTGAAGACCTAGGACTGATTAAAGGCGATTGGGCTCCATTGTGGGTTGTTGATTTCCCAATGTTTGAAGAAACTGATCATGGTTGGACTTCAATACACCACCCATTCACATTACCTTCATGTTCTGCTGAAGAGTTAGAAAGTAACCCTGGCGCTGCACTATCTCGTGCTTACGACATGGTGCTGAATGGTACTGAGCTTGGCGGCGGTTCATTACGTATTTATAAGCCAGAGTTACAAAAAACAGTATTTAAAGCATTAAATATTGGTGATGAAGAAGCGCAAGAGAAGTTTGGTTTCTTGTTGGATGCATTGAAGTATGGGTGTCCTCCTCATGGTGGGTTGGCTTTCGGTCTTGATCGTATTGTAATGTTAATGACAGGTTCCTCGTCAATCCGTGATGTGATTGCCTTCCCTAAAACGCAAACAGCGGCTTGTGTTATGACTGCAGCGCCGTCTGAAGTTGAACCAAAGCAACTTCGAGAAGTGGGGATTAGAGTTCGTAAACCTGAAGAAGACAAAAAATAAACGGACAAATGTAAAACAGCTCAAGATGCAAAATGAGGTAAGGTATTCACTAAGTTTATGGATCAGTAGGATTAGTGCTTATTTAACGATGTTTTGTTAGTGTCTTGTGCGAATTAAAAAACCCTTAAGGATACTCTTTAAGGGTTTTTTAATGTCAGTAAATTGTATGTTTGCCGCTTGGGTGGATTCTCTTCATATTTTTCACTATACTGTTCAAATAACCAGTATTTAAAAGGGTTCATATATATACACCCTTTTAAATACCAACCTCTTATCACAGTACCAAGGTTAACTATGTCGATTATTTTGGGGATTGATCCCGGCTCGCGTATTACCGGTTACGGTGTCGTGGAAGTTCATGGGGGTAAATCTACGTATATCGATAGTGGTTGTATACGTACGGATACTAAGGCTGAACTATCTGAGCGGTTAGGGCAGATATTTGAGGGTATAAATGAAGTCATTCGTTTGCATTTGCCTCAGGAAGTTGGGGTAGAGCAAGTTTTTATGGCCAAAAATGCCGATTCTGCGTTAAAGCTTGGACAAGCAAGAGGCGCTGCTATTGTTGCTTGTACTACACATCACATACCTGTTTTTGAGTATTCAGCACGACAAGTAAAGCAGGCGGTAGTTGGTACGGGGGCAGCACAGAAAGAACAAGTGCAGCGGATGGTTTGTCACCTGTTGAGATTAAGTCAAACCCCGCAGGAAGATGCTGCAGATGCACTTGGCGTGGCTTTATGTCATACCCATATGCAGCAAAGTTTAATTAGAATGGCTGGTGCTCAAAAAGTACGTAAGCGCCGAATAAGGTAAAAAGACAATATGATTGGGCGAATAGCGGGAATATTAATAGAAAAGCAACCACCAGAACTTATGGTTGACGTAAACGGTGTGGGTTATGAGATTACAGCACCGATGACAACATTTTACCGGTTGCCTGTGGTGAATGAGAATGTAGCCCTGTATACCCATTTAACCATTCGTGATGATGCACACCTTTTATATGGGTTTCATGATAAAACCGAAAGAGCATTGTTTCGAGCCCTCATTAAAGTCAATGGAGTGGGGCCTAAAATGGCATTAGCTATTTTATCAGGCATTGAATCGGATGAGTTTGTGCGGTGTGTCGAAAGTAACGATATTGCCACTTTGGTGCGAGTGCCCGGCGTTGGTAAAAAAACCGCAGAACGATTAATTATTGAAATGAGAGATAAGCTAAAACAACTGGCAATTGAACCTGCATTAGCTTCTTTTCAGGGAGGAGACTCCGAAGGTGTTTCTGAGTCGGGGCATGTAAACGAGCGAAATGTGAGAGCAGATGCAGAAAGCGCGTTAATGGCTCTAGGTTATAAGCCAGCGGAAGCAAGTAAGGCGATAAATGCATTTGATATAGCAGGGTTGAGCAGTGAGCAAGTTATTCGTATGGCATTGAAAGGGATGGTGAAGTCTAAGTGAATGCAGTAAGCTTCACGCATTCACCCTCTTACCTAACATAACACGCGCATTATTCTGTCATGATAGAATCCGATCGACTCATTAGCGCAGCTGCACCCCATCGTTCTCAAGAAGACCCCGTTGATAGAGCTATACGACCTACCCGTTTATCTGAATATACCGGGCAGACAGTGGTGCGTGAACAAATGGGAATTTTTATTGCCGCGGCACGAAAACGAAGCGAAGCATTGGATCACACGCTTATATTTGGCCCTCCTGGGTTAGGCAAAACAACACTCGCGAACATCATTGCGAATGAAATGGGAGCAGATCTTAAATCTACTTCTGGCCCAGTATTGGAAAAAGCAGGCGATTTGGCAGCATTGCTGACAAATTTAGAAGAAGGCGATGTATTGTTTGTGGATGAAATTCACCGTTTAAGCCCGGTGGTAGAAGAAATATTGTACCCCGCCATGGAGGACTATCAACTTGATATCATGATAGGGGAGGGGCCAGCAGCACGCTCTATCAAAATTGATTTGCCAGCGTTTACATTAGTAGGAGCAACAACTCGTGCTGGTTTGTTAACTTCCCCTTTGCGGGACCGTTTCGGCATTGTTCAGCGATTAGAGTTTTATTCTGTCGAAGAGCTTACCCACATCGTGTTACGTTCAGCTCAGATTATGGGAGTGCCGACGGAAGATAAGGGGGCTCTAGAAATTGCAAAGCGATCTCGAGGGACTCCTCGTATTGCGAATCGATTATTACGTCGAGTACGTGACTATGCAGAAGTGAAAGGTCAGGGGAAGGTCACTAAAGATATTGCAGAAAAAGCACTAGATATGCTGAATGTGGATGCCCAGGGATTTGATTCTATGGATAGACGGATGATGTTAACAATGTTGGAGAAATTTGATGGTGGCCCTGTTGGTATCGAAAGTCTAGCGGCTGCGATCAGTGAGGAGTCAGGAACATTGGAAGATGTCATTGAGCCATACTTGATCCAGCAGGGGTTTATCATGCGTACGCCTAGAGGGCGGGTTGCTACAAGGTTAGCATATTTACATTTTGGTATTAACCCCCCAAAGAATGCCGGTTTCGGGCAGGGCAATGTTGACAGGTTAAGTCCGAATGGCGATGCGTTTGATGGAGCAAGTTAATGGAATTTTTCATACAAACACGTGTCTATCTTGAAGACAGTGATGCACAGGGTATTGTGTACTATGTGAATTATTTGAAGTTTATGGAGCGGGCTCGCACTGAATTTTTGCGAGAGTTGGGTTTTGATTTTCAACAATTACAAGAACAGCAGGGGCATTTTGTTGTTCATAGCCTTGATGTTAGGTATCTTAAGCCGGCTCGAGTTGACGATAACTTAAAAATAACAGTATCAACGTTGAAAGCGGCCAGAACATACGTCGTTTTTTCCCAGAAGGTATACCGAGACGTTGCTCTGAGTGAAGAAAAAAATAGCGGTAAGGATGAAGAATTATTATGCATCGGTACCGTGAAAGTTGCTTGTGTAAATAGTGATACAGGGCGACCAATGGCAATGCCTACATTGGTTGCGAACGCTTTCTCTGGTCAGTGCTTGGGGCGACTTTTGGAAGAGCGTGCAGAATAACAAGAAAATAATTAGATTGTAAATAACCCTTTTTGTGATTCCCTTCGTTTATAGGGGGGTCATAGGTAACGTCAGGAATAGGAGATATAAACGTGTCAGAGTCCATGTCTATTTGGAGTTTGATCGCCAATGCTACATTGGTGGTGCAATTCGTTATGTTGATTTTATTGGGGCTCTCTTTTACCTCTTGGTATTTTATTTGGCGAAGGCAAACAGTGCTTAGTGCAGCTAAACGATCAATAGCTGAATTTGAAGAGCGTTTTTGGTCGGGGATTGATCTAAGTCGTTTATATGTACAGATCAACTCTGCTGCTAACCCTAACAGCGGTCAAGAGAATCTATTTAGAGCTGGATTTAAGGAGTTTGCACGCCTAAGAAAGAACCCCAATTCAGACCCCGATGCGGTAATGGAAGGTGCAGAGCGTGCGATGCGCGTTGTTTTATTGCGAGAGCAAGAGAAATTAGATGAGAATCTACCGTTTCTTGCCACTGTTGGTTCAACAAGCCCATATGTAGGTTTGTTTGGTACGGTATGGGGTATTATGAACTCATTTTTGTCATTAGCTAATGAGCAGCAAGCATCTTTAGCGGCGGTAGCCCCTGGGATTGCAGAGGCTTTGATTGCAACCGCTATGGGCCTTGTGGCAGCGATACCTGCCGTTATCGCCTATAACCGCTACTCATCACTTGTTGATTCTGTGTTGCATCGATATGAGACTTTTTCAGATGAATTTTCGGGTATATTACACCGTAAAGCACACGCTCCAGAGGCCACGGAAACAGCGGCTAATTAAGTTGTGAGTTAAGATGTTGCGAGATATGTTGCTATGAGTAAATCAAAACTAATGCCAAGGCGAAAGCCGGTATCGGAAATTAACGTTGTACCTTATCTTGATGTCATGCTGGTACTACTTGTTGTTTTTATGATCACCGCGCCGATGCTTGTGCAAGGTGTTAAAGTTGAGCTTCCTGATGCTAATGCCAAACCGATTGAACTGTCACAGAAAGATGAGATGGTTATTGTTTCGATTGATGATAAAGGTACATTCTACTTAAATGTTGGGGGGGACCCTAAGCGCCCAAAGAGCAAAGAGCAAGTTACCGATATAATCTCGAAGATTGTTAAAGAAAAACCTAAAACAACGGTGCTAATAGAAGGTGATTCTAGAGTGCCTTATGGTGTTGTTGTAACTATTATGGCTTCATTGCAGCAGGCTGGCGTGCCTAATGTCGGCCTAATTACTGAAAGCCCTGTGTCGGAGCGTTAGAGTGACGTTCTGGAAAAAAATGGACAAGCTTGCTTTTGCAAAAGCGCTGCTAATCCACCTTGTTTTAGTGGGTGTTGTGCTATTTAGCTTCCATTCCTCTGAGTCTGTTGTAAAGCCTAAACCTGTGCCGCAACATATTATGGCTGTGGTTGTTGAAAAGCCTAAGCCAAAACCCAAGGTGAAGAAAAAAGCGATCGTTAAGAAAAAAACGGTAAAGAAGAAGGTTAAGAAAAAGCCTAAACCTAAAGCCAAACCTAAAAAGAAAGTAAAGCCAAAGGTTAAGGCTAAGCCGAAAGTTAAACCAAAGCCAAAGCCAAAACCTGAACCCAAAGCTGAAGAGCCGAGCTTTGAGGATCTGTTGGCATCCGAAGCTAAAAAAATAAAAAAATCAGAACCGAAGCCTCTACCAAAGGTGCCGGTGATTGATAAAGCTGCGGAGCAAAAGGCAAAAGCTAGAGCAAAGTACATTGCATCAGAAATTGATACCTATTCAGCGCTTATAAGCCAAACAGTGCGGCGTTATTGGAATCGCCCCCCGAGTGCGCGAAATGGCATGCAGGTGAAGTTAAAGATCCGTTTGCTTCCAGGTGGTGAGCTAAATAGTGTTAGTATTAGCCGCAGTAGTGGCAATGCAGCATTTGATAGAGCGGCAGTTAATGCTGTAGAACGAGCAGGGGATTTTACTGTACCTGCCGACTCTGAAATTTTCGACAAGCATTTTAGAGAGTTCTCCATGTTGTTTAATCCAGAGGATTTGAAGTACTAATGGAAAAATGTTTAGGTTTCGAACTGAAAAAGGGTTCGATATTGAAGGTAAAAAAAAATCTGAGCTACTTGGTAATGTTGTGTTGCTGGGTCATGGCTCAAAGCGCACATGCAGAGCTTGTAGTGGAGGTTACTCAGGGGCTTGATGATGCGCAGCCTGTCGCTATTGTGCCATTTGAATGGAAGGGGGATGGTCGAGTACCGACAGATATTGCCAGTGTAGTTGCTGCAGATTTACATCGAAGTGGTCAGTTTCGTCCTATAGAAAGAAAAAAAATGCTGAGTCGTCCTTCTCAAAAGGATCAGGTGTATTTTCGAGATTGGAGGGTTTTAGGTGCTGAATTTTTATTGATAGGGCGGCTGGACCGAGATCAAGGGGGGCGCTATTTAGTCGAATTTGAGTTGTTTGATGTGTTGCGGGGAGTTGTTGTAAAGCATGGTAAGGCGTCAGGAAAGAAGCTTAGGGCTATCAGTCATTACATCAGCGATTTAGTGTATGAGCATCTTACAGGTGTTAAGGGGGCATTCTCAACACACCTGGTTTACGTAACAATGGAGCAATTAGGCAAAGGCAAGCAGCTTTTTAAGCTTCATCATGCGGACGCCGATGGTTTTAATGATGTGGTTATTTTGCGTTCGCCGGAGCCAATATTGTCTCCAAGTTGGGCACCAAACGGTCGCGATGTTGCGTATGTATCTTTTGAAGGTACCCGACCAGGCATTTATATCCAGAATACACTGACGGGAAAGAAGCAAAAAATAACCGGCTTTCCTGGATTAAACGGTGCGCCATCATTCTCCCCCGATGGAAAGAAGTTGGCGATGGTTTTGTCGAAAGATGGAAACCCAGAAATTTATACAATGAATTTTTCTAGTGGCAAGCTGACCCGTCTAACAAATCATTATGGTATTGACACAGAGCCAAACTGGGCACCGGATGGCCAGAGCATTATTTTCACGTCCAGTCGTGGAGGAGGGCCTCAAATTTATCGGGTTGACCTTGCATCACATAAGGTTGAGCGATTAACATTCACGGGTAATTACAATGCCAGGTCTTCGATTACACCGGATGGTCGTTTTTTGATCATGGTTCATCGTAATGCAGGAGTGTTTCATATTGCTGTTCAAGATTTGCTGAGAGGTAGTTTTGATGTGCTTACAGAAACGTCTCTTGATGAATCGCCTAGTGTCGCACCCAATGGTGTGATGGTGATATATGCAACGCAGCGTCATGGAAAAGGGGTTTTAGAGGCTGTTTCGATGGACAAAAGGGTAAAAGTTAGGCTTCCATCCAGCAAAGGACACGTTAGAGAACCGGCATGGTCGCCGTTTCTCTACTAAAATTGTTTGAATTTAGGAAGTTACACTATAAACTTCGCAAGAATCTAAAAATAGGAGCTTAAAATGGCTATCTTTAATCGAAATCACTTGTTAGCACTTGTTGCCGCCGCAGCAATCACAGGTTGTACAACTGTCCCTAATGAAACAGGCTCAGCAAATGGCACGGATACTGCCGCAACAGAAACAACAACAGAAGATTCTTCTGCAACATCCTATGGTGTCGGAGATAACACAGTTGAAGGTTCGTCGGTAACAACTGATTTCAGTGCAACATCTGAAGTAGATGCTTTGTTATCTTACACAACCGTGTATTTTGATTTTGATAAAGCCAATATACGCCCTGATGCATATGCAGCATTAAAAGCGCACGCCGTTTACCTATCTGCAAATGCTGCTGCTCGTTTACGTTTAGATGGCCATGCTGATGAGCGTGGTACTCGAGAGTACAATTTGGCGTTAGGTGAGCGAAGAGCAAAAGCAGCAGCAAGCTATTTGGCTGCAAATGGGGCATCACGTTCACAGCTAGAAGTTATTAGTTATGGTGAAGAGCGTCCTGCAGTAATGAGCAGCAATGAAAGCTCTTGGGCGAAAAATCGTCGAGTTGAATTAAAGTATACTGCTGTAGCACCTTAATATAGGGCTAGTATCGGGTATGAGAGTGTTTGGAATAGCATTATTGAATCTTTTGTCTGTATGTAACTGCGCAGGAATGCGAGTTCTTATCATGGTTGCTGCCGTATTGGTGGCACCTGTAAGTATTGCTGCGTCTCGTTATGATCCGTTACCTGTAGAGCAGAGAGAGGCGGTAGATACTAACTACCCTTCTGCAATTGGGTATGATTCGCAGCAAACAACTAATGATGCTCCCATTCGTCCTCAAAACGCTACTCAGCCTGCTGGTCAGAATAGTGATCAACATGTCATATCGGCTCCTTCCACTGCTGGTGTTCAGGTCAATAAACCTCTGATATCCAGTGGTGAGCAGTGGGAGCTTTATAATCAGTTGCAACAAATGCAAGATGAATTGCAGGTGTTGCGAGGCTCTTTGGAGCGTCAGGCTCATGAGCTTGAACAGATGAAACGGCAGCAGCGAGAGCGGTATTTAGATTTGGACCACCGGATTGGTCAGCTAAAGAAAACGACGGCTCAGGACCCTGTACCCAGCATCAAGGGGGCACTGGTCAATGAGTTACCTGTAGCGTTGAGTGTTGAGGGTAGGGTTGCCAAAGATGTTAAGCAATATGATGCCGCTTATCAGTTATTGAAAGAGCGCAAATTCTCCGAGGCTATTTTTGCCTTTCAGGCTTTGCTTGCAGATTCACCGAGTGGTAAGAAAGCCCCTTACTGCGAGTATTGGTTGGGTGAGTTGCATCTCGCGAGTACGCCGTCAGATCTAGATAATGCGAAAACGCATTTTGTCAGGCTTCTTACGCAATACCCTGGGCACGGTAAGGTGCCTGATGGCATGTACAAGTTGGGAACCGTATTTGATAAAGCTGGTGATAATGCAAAGGCTAGGGTGACATTGAAGCGTGTAATTAAGGACTTTCCTGGGTCGCAGGCAGCAAAACTGGCGAAATCATACTTAAAAGGCCTCTAGTTTTATCCTGTAGGCTCTCTTAATGGCATAAGTTGCCACCTTCCTGTAACATTCGTCGCCCAGATTGCTTGCACCCTGTTGGTGTTAGCGCTACTTGTTGGGTGAGATGTGGAACAATTACGAATTACAGAGATTTTCTATTCCCTACAAGGTGAAGCGAGAACGGTAGGCTGTCCTACGGTGTTTGTACGCTTGACGGGTTGTCCATTGCGCTGCGGTTATTGTGATACTGCTTATGCCTTCAATGGTGGAAAGTTAGTATCGATGTCAGAAATCCTGGATACAGTGTCATCTTTTGGCGCGCATTATGTGTGTGTAACCGGAGGAGAGCCATTGGCTCAGCCGGGAGCTATACCTCTATGTAAAGAGCTTTGTGATGCTGGCTATGAGGTGTCATTAGAAACTAGTGGGTCAATAGATATTTCCAGTGTGGATCCTCGTGTTGTTAGGGTTATGGACCTAAAAACCCCAGGTTCGCTAGAGCTCGATAAAAATCTTTACGATAATATCAAGCATTTGACAAAAAACGATCAGGTTAAGTTTGTTATATGTGATCGAAAGGATTATGAGTGGTCGAAGGATCAGCTTGAAGCCCATAAATTGGCGGAAAGAGTAAGTGATGTACTTTTCTCTCCAAGTTTTGAGCAAATTGAGGCACGTCAACTTGCTGAGTGGGTGTTAGAAGATCGCTTACCCGTTAGATTTCAATTGCAGCAGCATAAGTTATTGTGGGCGGATGCTCCGGGACACTAATGAGTACAGATAAAAAGAAAGCCGTTATATTGTTATCTGGGGGGTTGGATTCAGCAACCTGTTTAGCGATTGCCAAAAGCCAAGGTTATGAATGTTACGCCATGAGTTTTAATTATGGTCAGCGCCATAAGGCTGAGTTATTGGCAGCAGAAAATGTGGCGAATACGTTAGGAGCGGAGGCTTTTAAAGTGATAGGTATTGATATGGGGGGCATTGGCGGCTCTGCATTAACTGATGATGATATTGCTGTGCCTGTGGATGGCGCTAGTGATGGCATACCTGTTACCTATGTTCCTGCACGTAATACGGTGTTTTTATCTTTGGCTCTTGCCTGGGCTGAAGTGTTGGATGCAAATGATATTTTTATAGGGGTTAATGCGGTTGACTACTCGGGTTACCCTGATTGTAGGCCTGAGTTTATTGCTGCGTTTGAATCTTTAGCGAATGTGGCAACAAAAAAAGGTGTTGAGGAGAATTCATTGTGCATAAAAACGCCGTTAATCGACCTTAGTAAGGCCGAAATTATCCAAAAAGGCGTGGAATTGGGTGTTGATTATGCGCTGACGGTTTCTTGCTATCAGGCAAGTGATAGCGGGAAAGCTTGTGGGGCGTGTGAAAGCTGCCGATTGCGAAAAGAAGGGTTTGTGGCAGCTGGGATGGTAGACCCTACGCAATACCAGTGACCGATAGGTCTTGATGTCAGCTTAAATTTGTTGACATCTCTTAATGTAGCCTGATTCTAAAAACGTTTTTAAAATCAAACAAATAAACCAAGAAAAAACTTGCGCGAAGAAAGAATATCCGTATTATACGCGTCTTCTACCGGGCCGTTAGCTCAGTTGGTAGAGCAGTTGGCTTTTAACCAATTGGTCGTGCGTTCGAGTCGCACACGGCCCACCATATTTAGAGACCCCGGACGGTAATCGTTCGGGGTCTTTTTGTTTCTCTCCCCTCAAATAAAACCCTTTTTTGTTTATAGCAGAGCGCGGTGGTATTATATCGCGCTATAGCTGGAAACTGTAAGTACCATCCATTACATAATAAGAGGATTAGGCTGTCGCATTATGACTACCACTGCCACTGAAATTGTAAAAGAGCATCTAAAAAACGAACACCTTTCTGGAGAGCTCTCATTAGAGAAAAAGGCCGAGTATATTGCGTCTATAAAAGAGCAGTTAAAGCAACATAATGCTGTTCTGGTCGCACATTATTACACTGAGCCAGAAGTTCAGGCGTTGGCGGAGGAGACGGGAGGTTGTGTTTCTGACTCCTTGGAGATGGCTCGATTTGGCAGGGATCATCCGGCAGAGGTGTTGGTTGTCGCTGGGGTTAAGTTTATGGGTGAAACCGCCAAGATTCTTAGCCCGGAGAAGCGTGTGCTGATGCCTGAATTAGAGGCTACATGTTCTCTTGATATGGGCTGTCCAGCCGACGAGTTTTCGGACTTCTGTGACCAGCACCCTGACCACGAAGTGGTTGTCTACGCGAACACATCGGCTGCGGTTAAGGCTAGGGCTGATTGGGTGGTGACGTCGAGTATTGCATTGGATGTTGTTGATCACCTGGCAGCGGAAGGTAAAAAGGTTATTTGGGCGCCAGATAAGCACCTGGGTGGTTATGTTCAGCGTGAAACGGGCGTTGAAATGTTGATGTGGGATGGCGCCTGTATTGTTCATGAAGAATTCAAAGCAAAAGGGATTCTTGATCTAAAGGCGCTTCACCCTGATGCTGGTGTGCTGGTTCATCCAGAGTCACCTGCGTCCGTTGTTGAGATTGCAGATTTTGTAGGGTCAACTACTCAGATTATTGATGCAGCCATTGCTATGGATAACTCGACGTTTATTGTTGCTACTGATAGAGGTATCTTCTACAAATTGCAGCAACTTGCACCTAATAAGACCTTTTTAGAGGCGCCTACGGCAGGGAATGGCGCTGCCTGTCGTTCATGCGCACATTGCCCTTGGATGGCGATGAATGAGCTAGAGGGTATTTCTACAGTGTTTAAACGATCAGATGTAGAGGTTTTTGTCGACGAGGGTGTGAGAGTTAAAGCGATGAAGCCATTGACTCGAATGTTGGATTTTGCACAAAGCTTGAAGCTTGGGGTAAAGGGGAACGCCTAGTGCTCATAGGTCACTAGGCGTTTGCGAGCCTCTTGTTCTTATCGGGCGCTTTTACAGTTCCATATCCTTTCGAGATGCTTTGATTTCTTCCATTCGTTTTTTAAGTTTACGCTGAGAAACAAAGTTATCTTTTGATGCTGCAATTGCGTATCGTAGCTGTTCAAGTGCCTTGTCGACCCTCCCAACGAGGAATAGGTATTCTGCTCGGCTTTCGTGCACACCAGATATGTCCCCAAGTTTACCGTAAGCCCCTGATAACCGGTACCATAAGAAGGGGGCTTCAGGTCGGTTGCTAATTTGATGCTTTAATACCTCGATTGCTTTGGCGGGGTGTTTGTTTCGGGTAAGCGATTCAGCATAAGCAATACTGAGTGGGAAGTTGTTTGGGTTGATTTTTAGGGCTGCTTCGCTAATGTTTTGAGCTTCTTGGTAGCGTCCAGCATCATTTAATATCTCAGCCTTTGTTGTTAAGTAAATAATGTTTTCCGGGCGCTTTTGGAGTAGAAGGTTGATATGTACAAGTGCTTTGTCGAAAAGGTTCGATTCTTGTAGAGTGTTTGCAAGGCCGTACCGGGTTACTTCAGCATTTGCTGTATTTGTTTGAGATAGATTGCTCTCCAACTCTTTACTAAAGGATGCTTTGTCTCGGGCGTATTCCACGCTGGTTCGCATTTTCATAAGGTAGTAAGCGAGGTTTTGGCTTGAGTTCTTTGTGGGGAGGTGTTGAACTCGGTTTCGAGCGTCTGAAATACGCTCTTGTGTGACGGGGTGGGTTAATAAAAAGGCTGGAGGTTGCTCTCCTGAGTACCGTGTTGTTTTTAGTAGTTGTTCGAAAAAATCCGGCATTGCATGAGGGGATAAATCGGAGCGAACGAGTGTTTGCACACCAATCCGATCAGCTTCGCGTTCATTGTGGCGGCTGAACCTGAGTTGTTGATCTATCGCAGCAGCTTGCGTTGTTGCTAGGGCCGCCATGCCAGCTTCGCCACCTGCAGTGGCCATGATTGCGACACTTGCAAGTAATGCGGCTAGATTGGTCCAGCTATTTTTTCGACTGAAATCAAGGCCGCGAGCAAAATGCCTTTGGCTTAAGTGGGCTATTTCGTGGGCAATGACGGCAGCAAGCTCATCTTCGGACCTTGCGTGAAGCAATAAGCCTGCGTTAATGCCAATAATGCCGCCAGGAACTGCAAAGGCATTAATTTGCGAGCTATTGATAATAACGAGCTCAATTTGGGGTTCAGTTAGCTCACTGTTAGAGGCTAGTAAGTAAAGCAGGTGCTCCAGATAGTTGTAGAGAAGTGGATCTGATATGGTGGGGGCTTGCCCTCTAAGCTGTCTTAGCCAGGCCTTTCCTAGGGTGCGCTCTTTTTCTGGGCTAATAATTCCCGATGTGCTATCCCTGAGTTGGGGTAGACCTGATGAGCTTGCTAGGGTTGAGGTGGGAGTAAGGAGCGTGATGCACAAAAATGCAAATATATGAGTAATATATGTGCGGGCGCTGTATGTGTAGTAGCTAACTCTTGCTTTGAAGTCTGTATTCAATGATCCGCACATCAATTAGGTTAATGAATAGGTATGTAGTCCAGACGGCTTTGGCTTTTAAAAGTTCCCTAGCGATAGGGTGAAAGGTAGGTTTTCTCTGCGTATGTTCAAGTATGGGGCTTAACCCGTTGAATGAACAGGAGTATCCTTAAGGTAGCGATAATATGTTGATGTTTGGTTTTGTTGGCGAGGGTTTACCGAGAAAATCAATTTACAGGAGAAAGAAGGAACGTAAGTGAATATAAGCGATCGAATCGATATAGAATTGGATACATCTGGTCTACATTGTCCCATGCCGCTGCTAAAATTAAAGCAGCGGCTCAATAAGATGGCGGTGGGGCAGGTGATAAAAATAAAAACCACTGACGGTGGTTCAGTAAAGGACTTTGCCACTTTTGTTGCTCAGGTGGGGCACGAGCTGCTGTTTCAAGAAGAATGCGGCGGTGAGTTCGTATTTATTATAAAAAAATAACAATATCATCATGAGTTTAAACATGGTGTTTATAAGGCTGTTCGATGCTCAAACTGGTTCAATTGTGGTATACGCGTTATTTCTCTAATCAAGAAGCAATTATTCTCTTATTGCTTCTTGTTGTTGGTTTTAGTGTGGTGTTGTCTATGGGGGTGCCGTTGGCACCAGTGTTAACGGCGATTGTGTTAGCGTATCTCTTGCAAGGAGCTGTTAATTTCTTAATTAAGAGCGGTGTTCCTCGAATGCCATCTATTGTTTTGTCATATATGTTGTTTTTGACAATGCTTGGTGCATTTCTCTTTGTTTTGGTGCCATTAACATGGGGGCAGTTGATTCGATTAATCAAAGAGCAGATGCCTATGATGATTAATCAAGCCAATGAGCAGCTGATTAAGTTGCCAGAACAGTATCCGGAATTTGTATCCGAAGAATGGGTGGCAGAGATTACGGTTCTGACAACAACTGCGTTAAAAGATGTTGTAGAAACTGTACTGACCTTTTCTTTTGCAAATATCCCTAATTTGATGGCGGTGTTGATTTTTTTGGTTTTAGTACCTTTATTGGTTTTCTTTTTCTTAAAAGATAAGGATGAAATGATTGGTTGGTTTACGGGTTTTTTGCCGGATGACAGGCCTTTTATTCGTAAAGTAACGCAAGAAATGGATGAGCAGATATCTAATTATGTACGAGGAAAGGCAATTGAGATACTTGTGGTCGGGGTTGCTACCTATATTGGCTTGGTTATTTTTGGTGTGAATTACTCAGCATTGCTTGGGTTGCTTGTGGGGTTGTCGGTGGTTATACCCTATATTGGCGCCGCGGTTGTTACTGTGCCTGTGGCGTTGGTGGCATACTTTCAGTTTGGATGGGGAGGTGAGTTCTTTTGGGTAATGATGGTTTACGGCATTATTCAGGGGCTTGATGGCAATTTATTGGTGCCGTTATTGTTTTCAGAGGCGGTAAATCTTCATCCAGTAGCCATTATTACATCCGTATTGTTATTTGGTGGGATGTGGGGTGTGTGGGGTGTGTTTTTTGCGATTCCGTTGGCAACGTTGGTAAAGGCAGTGATGAGTGCTTGGCCTAGGTTAGAAACGCCTTCTGATGGGGTGGGAACCGATTGGTTAGAAGAAGAATAGGACAGAATAGGAAAGGGCGAGGAATAGGACAGAGCGAGGAATAGGACAGAATAGAAAAGAGCGAGGAATAGGAGCAAAAATGCTCCACCCTCGTTATTGTATTGAGTAAGTACTTTGATTTATTTTTGCGCTGCCTCAAGGACTTCTTCCGCGTGACCATTAACCCGGACTTTTCGCCATTCATTTATTAAGACACCGTGTTCGTCAATTAGAAACGTGCTTCGCTCCATGCTGGTTACTTGGTGTCCGTGCATTGAGTGTGCACGAATAACGTCAAACAGCTTACAGAGCTGTCCATCTGTATCTGAAATTAGTTCAAATGGAAGTTTTTGGTCTTCCTTGAACGATTCGTGGGATTTTAGTAGGTCTTTTGATATCCCAAAGATACAGGTCTTTGCTGCTTTAAAATCCTCGTAATTGTCTCGGAAGTCCTGAGATTCTATTGTGCAGCCGGGGGTGTTGTCTTTTGGATAGAAATAAAAAACCACTTTCCATCCGCGAAGAGCAGATAAGAGCACGTCTTTCTGACTGGTTGCCTGAGCTACGAAATCAGGAACATGTTGATTAAGTTTGACCGTTTCCATTGACTCCTCCTAAGCCTTTATTGTTGATATCATCGAACCCGTTTTTAGTATGTTTACTTGCACGGTTCAATGGTTGCGTCGAGATTTCGTTCGTCACAAAACGAGATAAACTCATCTTTTAAATTGCTGATGTTAATGCTCCCCGGGATTTTGATTTCTACGGTTAGCGAAAACATTGGTGTACCTGTGTGTGCGGCGGAATATGTGCCTGTATTCATTTCTTCTATATTAATTTTTCTATCACTGAAAAAGCCTGTTATTTCATGGACAATGCCGGGGTTATCAATAGCCACTACGTCAACATGATAAGGCAGGGCGGGTTCTTGTTGTTGTTTTTGTTGTGTATTTTGCAGAGTGATCGTTAGCTCGAGGTTACTTGCGGCTTTTGATAAAGTTCGCTTGAGCTGCTCTATTGCACCATTGTCTCCAGATACCATCATAAGTAATGCAAATGCCTCTCCTAGCACGGTCATTCGTGTGTCCAGAATGTTGCACTGCTGCTCTAGGGCAAATCGAGATAACTCGCTGATAATGCCGGGTTTGTCGCTCCCTAGGGCAGATATTACGAGATGTTCATCCATTATTGATGCTCATGTTGGTACTTGTGATGGGTAAGTCGTGTTGCCTTAAGAAAATAGTCATGAAAAAGAGTGTAGCACCGGTTTTCGGGAACAACTAGCTGAAAATGTTAACAATATTGACGGTGATTAAATTAATTAGGTACTTTGTTGATAAAATTACCTGATATATCCCCTCGGAGGGGGTTTGCTTCTTGTTATTCGCGCTGAGGGAAATTATCATACGCGTTTGCTTTTTAGGCTGGAGAATTTAGGTAAATGATTACTGGAAGTATTGTTGCGCTCATTACCCCAATGTTGGTTGATGGCAGTATTGATTGGGATCGTTTGGCGAATCTGTTAGATATGCACGTCGAGCAAGGTACAGATGCGATTGTGTCAGTGGGAACTACGGGTGAATCCGCGACCTTGGATGTAAATGAACATTGCCAAGTAATAAAATTTACAGTTGAGCAAATTAAAGGACGCATGCCTGTTATTGCTGGTACGGGAGCGAACTGTACACGTGAGGCTACAGAGTTGACGGAGCGAGCAAAGTCGGTTGGTGTTGATGCCTGCTTATTGGTGGCTCCGTATTATAATAAGCCTACTCAAGAGGGCCTCTATTTACACCATATGGCAATTGCTGATGCTGTGGCAATCCCCCAAATACTTTATAATGTACCAGGCCGAACGATGGTTGATATGTTACCCGAAACCGTTGCACGTCTTGCTGGCCACCCAAATATAGTGGGGATTAAAGAGGCGACAGGTGATGTTGAACGTGGAATGCAGATTTTGTCGTTATGTGGTGACAATATTGCGTTGTATTCTGGTGATGACGCCACATGTACAGAGCTGATGCTGGGCGGGGCAAAAGGGAATATCTCGGTTACTGCGAACGTTGCCCCTAAAATAATGTCTGACATGTGTATTGCAGCAATTGCAGGTGATCGTGAAAAGGCAGAAGCGCTGAATGGATTGGTGTCAGACCTCCATAATAACTTGTTTTTAGAAGCTAACCCGATTCCAGTAAAGTGGGCGCTTCAAGAGATGGGGCTAATTGATGGCGGTATCCGACTACCATTAACACCGTTTAGCTTGCAGTTTCAAGCACCACTGCGAGCTGCGTTAATTTCTGCTAGCTGTATAAGTGAATAATAAAAACATGAAAATACAAAGCGTTCGCGTTTGGGGTATAGCTTTATTGGCACCTTTTGTTGTGCTGTCTTCTGGGTGTTCTTGGTTGTTTGGTGATCAAGGGCATTTTCGAGAAAGGACAATGGACTATCAAAAGGCTCAAGAAGCAAATCCGCTTCGTTTTCCAAAAGGTGTTCACGCTAAGGGTGTTGTTGAATTATATCCGATCCCGCATGTGATTAAAAAAGGACGTTTTGTCCCTGAGTCTGCAGAAGATATTCCGCGTCCTCAATCGATTTTGTCTGTTGATGAAGATCTTGGGATTGAGTTGCGTACTGACGGCTCTGCCACCTGGCTTGTGGTGGAACAAAGCTACGATAAGTTGTGGGCGACAGTGTCCGATTTTTTAGTGGCTTCTGGTATGGAGCTTGATCACCAGGACAGACAGGCCGGGAAGATCGAAACGTTATGGTTAAAACCAAGAATTATTGAAGAAGAAGGGGTATGGGCATCGTTCGTTAATTTGTTTACGGGTGATGATAAAGAAAATACTCGAGAGAAATTTCTTGTCACCCTGGAGCAGGTAGGCGAGCAGCAGCGGTATTCTGTAAGAATTGATCATGTTACTCGAATTCGAAATGAAGATGGATTGCCAGAATTGACGACATCTGATTGGGCTAAAGAATCAGAGAATCCTGAGCTTTTGGGCGTACTTTATGATGAAGTAAGTGACTATATCGCGGATGAGAAAAGCCGCAGAGGGCATGCATCTATTATGGCGCAGAGCCTGACGGCAATGCCAAGTTATTTGATGACTCGTGATGGCAATGGGTATCCGGTGTTAATGATGCAAATGGATTTGAATCGTGCATGGATTGAAGTAGGATCCGCCATAAAAAAAGCCAAACTTGTGCAAAGTGATTTGAATTTAAGTCTAGGTATTTATTACATAGAGGTTGATGTTGAGGGTGAAGATGAACCTCTTGTGTATGAAATAAAGCTGATTAGTGCTGAAAACGGTGTTCAGGTTGCTGTGCAGGTGGACGATGATACTTTGGCACCCATTGATGTTAGCGACAAGCTATTATCTGCGATTAGCAAGCAGCTAGGTTAATGCGTTTCGCCTCGATTGGCAGTGGCAGTGAGGGTAACGGTACTCTCCTAGCTTGTGGCGATACTCTCATATTGCTTGATTGCGGTTTCAGTGCAAAAGAGACTGTAAGACGGTTACGAGAGAAAGGTGTCGAGCCTGAGCAGTTGACAGCCATATTGGTTACTCACGAGCATGCTGATCATATTAAAGGTGTTTCAGTGTTGTCGTCGCGGTATAATATCCCCGTCTACCTGACGTGGGGGACTTTTTGTTGTAAACCGCTGCAGCAGCGGCCGCTCATTGAGTCCTTGGTAACTATTATCACTCCTCATGAAATGTTTATGATTGGTGATATAGAGGTGCAACCTGTACCTGTGCCTCATGATGCTAGGGAACCAACACAGTTTGTCTTTTCGACAGCACAGTGGCGGGTTGGTGTATTAACTGATGTTGGAAGTATCACGTCTCATATTATCAGTGTTTATAAAGATTGCGATGCCTTGTTATTGGAGTGCAATCATGATTTGGAATTGTTGATGAGCGGTCCTTACCCGCAGTCGCTAAAGCGGCGAGTGGCAGGTGACTTTGGGCACTTGAATAATCAGCAGGCGGCACTGTTGCTAAAGGCGGTTTATAGTGAGCGGTTACGGCATTTAGTGATTACACATGTAAGTCAAAAAAACAATGCGCTTGACCGGGTTAAAGATGCGTTGGTTCGTGCGGTGAACTGTCGCTCAGATTGGATACAGATTGCCGACCAAGATACAGGCATTGGGTGGCAAGTATTAACCCGTAATGAACGAATTCTTGAAGAGGCTTCCTTGTAGAGTGCTTATTTGGATTGGAGCTAAAACTGCTCTGTAATTTCGTAAAAGCAGGGGGATGGGTTGTACTGGATTAATTTGGGCAGGTCAGGGTGATCTTTGGCAAGTTTTGCAAAATTCTTAAAATCGTAAGCGCTTTCCCAGTGAGTGTAATTAGCGATGGAGAGGCCGTCAAAACTACGATGTAATGTTGCAGATATGAACCCAGGTTGCTGACTGAGAAAGTTAGAAATATAGACTTTTATAGCAGAAAGAGCTGTTTCTTGTGATTTCGCGGTGGTTTCAAATTTTACGATAACAACAAAAGGTGTTTTTTCTGTGTTCATAGTTCCCTCGCTGAATACTCCGTTAATTGTCTTGATTGAGGTATTTGAAGGGTTCTAAAACAAAAAAGCTAGTCAGTTCTCCTGACTAGCTTAAAATTGTTCTGTTTTGGTATGATTTTGTTAGAAGTGGAATGTGGCTGCTGCAAATATTCCAGAAAACCCCATATCTGCTTCGAAATCATCTTCATCAACTGATAGCGCGATATTTCGATAGCCCGCTTCAAGCCCTAAGCCAATTGTTGATTCGTAGCCGACGATAACCATTGAGTCTAAAAAGCTGTTGCTGCCTGCCCCTAGCCAGTTGCCGGATGCTGACACGTAGACTCCTGTGAGCGGCAGGTCAAATCGAGCTTTTCCGTAGAGAAGGGGAATTGTGTAATCAATGTCTTCTTGGGCTGTACCGGCGGTTTCGCTAACGAGTTTAACTTCTCCGTCAAACTTACGAACCGTTAAACCAAGGTCAAGGTTGACCCAGTTATCTAAAAGTTCATAGTAAAATGTGGCGTCGGTATGGCTTAGGTCTACTGTAGAGTCGACAGGGCCAGAGAAGTCTACGCCATCAAATGTCTGAGTAACGGTGCCGCTACCGCTTTGATCGATTTCAACGGACGTTAATAATACGTTGGGGAGAAAAGGTATGGGGTGTTCGATTGCGATATAAACGTAGGTACCTGATTCGTCGCTAAGATTTAGATCATCTTCGAGGTCGATATCGCCAGAGGTAGAGGTGTCATCTTCAAAATCCCCAGTAAAATCAAAATTCTGAGTGCCGCCGCCAGCGTATACCCCAAATATGGTATCTGCCTGCGCACTACTGTAAGGAAGGGCGAGTCCTAAAATAAGAGGAATAAAGCGCTTTTTCATTTTTATCTCCTAAACTGTTTTTCCTAAGTATTACAGTAAGTTGCTGGAAGTCAAAAAAAACAGTGAAGAACGGTATTAATGCACATTTTATTGTCATTAAGCATCGGGACTTCTAGCCCATACTCAACTGGAGGTTTTAGAAAAGCTCCAGTTGAGTGCCATCATGGCTTTGCTGAAAGTTGCAGTTCTTTAATATTGCGCAGCAAGCTTGGAAAGCAGGGAAGATATAGATTTTTCCAAGCCTAACTTTAATACTGAGCCTAAGAAAGGAACTGGGAGTTTTGATTCCAACTGAATGGTGTAGTGAAGCTTAGTTTTACCGTTATCTTCACTGAAGTTCATGCGGCCTAGATGGTTTTTTATCGGACTGCCTTTACTAATTGTGTATTCCATTAGTTTGTTTTTCTCATAGGAGAGGACGGTTTCTTCAAATGCCGGTGCTAGCGGTATTTTAATGGAACGGACGCTACCGGTGCCATTTACATTATCTTGAGTACTGTCCACAACACGAGTTATTTGTGCCCCCGACATAAGGTTGCCAAAGGACTCATGGTCGGTGAGCGTTCCAAATACTGTTTCTACCGGTGCATTAAACTCTTGTGTGATGGAAATATTCTGTACAGACATTGTTTGCTCCAATGTTGGCTGAGATTGTGATGTTCGTTGTAGTAGTGGTCTTGGCTTTGAGGTTATGACATGATGCGGAATGTCATGCCCGCTTCCTGCAAGCGCTCAATCAGTGCTTCGCCCATTGCTGCCCCTGGTGTTACGACGCCATAAATTGCAGGCGTTTTGTCAGTGTCAAATGCCAGGCATAATGCAGACTCGGCTAGCATTTTTGATGTCTCTCCGTAACCGGGGTCGCCACCTGATACCTCTGTCCACACCATTAAATTACGTGCTTGGCCAAGCATTTTAACTGAAAACCAGCCACTTTGACGTTGAGCCAGCGTTGGCCCTTGACCAGGGTCTTTCACTTTTAGTAATAGGTCTCGTGTTACTTTTATTTGTGATAAAGCAACAAGTCCGCCGACACCCGCCATTCCAGCTAGTGCCGTTGGTAGCTCTTTTACAAGAGCAAAGTGACCGTACTTGAAATTGGGGCCGTAGTTTGTTCTTGCTTTTGCGGTGCGCCGTACAACTTGAGGATCTATTGTGGGGAGAGGGCAGGCCCATCGGCCAAATTCTGGTTTAAAGTGAATGCGCATGGGGGTTGTCCCGACCCGTCGACGACGCTTTGATGAGTCTTGTTTTTTTGATTGTACCCAGTGCTTTTTCTTTTCGTAAAAACCGCGCATGCGTGAAAACTGGGTGATAGCTGAGTGCCAAGTGCCGCCAGAAAAAGTTCCACCAGCCCTGACAAAACCTTCAACAGTGATGCTTTCTCGTTCAGCATACTCAGGCCCAATGAGGTCGTTGAGTGCATTGACGGTAAATAATGCCCCTAAATCATGAGGGATACTGTCAAACCCGCAGCTATTTACAATTTTGATGTTTTTCTTTGATGCTACCTCATCGTAGTAATGTGACATGGCATCAACAAATTCGGGTTCGCCGGTTAAGTCAACGTAATGTGTGCCCGCTTCAACGCAGGCTTTAACAAGGGCTTCACCGTAGCTCAAGTAAGGGCCAACGGTGGTGATAACCACGTGGGCTTGTTCAGCCATCGAGCGCAAACTTTTGGCATCATTAATATCGGCATTAATGATGCCAATTGTCTCGCACTTTGAATTGCCATCTAGCAATTTACGCTTGGTGTCTTCCAATTTGCTTGGGCTTCTTCCGGCCAGAGCCCATGACAGAGCAGGTTGCTCTTTACACTGCGATAAGTATTCGGCGGTTAAATACCCGGTAAAGCCAGTTGCTCCAAAAACTACGATATCGTAGGGTCTTTTCGTGTTCGCTTGAGACATACAGAATTTGCGCCTTGTGATTATTAATAGCTTATAGGGATACACTATGTTTTGTACAATGTAAATAAACGTAACTACATAATAGTAACAATATCGAGGTGCTGGAGTTTATGTCTGCGGGAGCGCGTTGAGTGAATTCTGTACGGTACCCCTAAGTCATTTAATTGATGTGCGGAAAGGGTAGACAGTGAGGCTAATTGTATATATTACTAAGGTATTAGTGTTGTTATTCTCTCATCAGGTTGTGTAGGAGGTTTTATGGATAGTATTCGTTTGGTTCGGGATTATATGCGCAAGAAAGATCTCAGTTTTGATGTGCGGGATGATGTTGCTGATATTGCTGCAACCTTAGTGGAGCACGAGTTGAGCGGAGCACCTGTTTTGGGAGCTGGTGGTGTTGTATTGGGGTTTGTTTCTGAGCAGGACTGTATAAAGGAAATGCTTAACACCGCGTTTCATTGTGAGCTTACGGCAACCGCTGCGGATATTATGAGGCCGGAGGTATTGACGGTTGATGCAAACATGGAGATATCTGTATTGGCAGAGCAGATGTGTGGTGATAAGCCAAAAATGTACCCGGTGATAGAAGAGGGTAAACTTGTCGGTTTGATAACTCGACCTGATGTTCTGAGAGCATTGGTTGCGGGGGCAGCGGACTGCCGTTAGTCGTGTTGTTAATTGGCTGTGCGGTTAAGCGTTGTTTTCTAGAGCGCTTTGGCATTGAATGCAAAGGTTTGTTTCAGGCTTGATAAGTAGGCGCTCATAGGGGATACATTTGTCACATTCCTGGCAATAGCCGTAATCGTCTTCTTGAATTCTTCGAAGAGCTTTCATTACTTTCACCAATGTAAGCTCTTGATTTGCTCTATTTGCGATAGCCATTTCTTGTTGCTGTATTGCATCTATGCGGGATACCCGTCCAAGAGCCTGTTGGTCCAGTTGTACGGGTTTACTGGTATCTGCATTGTTAACAAGGTGGCCTTTGAGAGTATTTTTCTGTTCAAGTAGCTTGCAGTGTAATGTTGTTTCCTGATGTTTTGATAACTCATCCATGCGGATTTCCTGTATTGAGGCCCAGGTAACGGTATGTGTACTCAGGTACTTGTGTATTGATTTAAGAGTAGACGGTATTTTTCTTAGATGTTTGTCACAAAAAATATACTTATTGTTCTAAAAAACACCAGCTAATTCCACAGGTTACAATCAACAACATTTGTTCACAGAATCACCCTATGACATCAACTTAGTATCTCTATATTGACTGCTATAGTGTTGTCTCAAAATTAACGTTGTGGATAGCGATATCTGCATTTATCTATTCGCGAACTGGATACTATTATTGGCAATGGATGGATTAGGGTACACAAGAGAGGATATTGAAGAGGGTTTTGGCCAAAATATTGGTCCAATGACCTCGTCAGCCTTGATGCACTCCCGTTATTGGTTTTTGTCGATAGCGATAGGTTTTGTGCCATTGATTGGTATGGCGGTGATAGGCGCATTGATAACGTGGTTGGTTACCAGCAACACTTATGCAGTCACTCAGTTTGTTCAGGGTGGGCGGTCTTTAGATGTTTACCTGTATTTTGGGTGCTCGTTATTTGGTGTTGGTGTATTGGCAGGGCTAGTGCAGCGGGTATTGCTTACCACCAAGTCAAACCATCGTTATGTGACGTTACGTCGGGATGAGCAACCAGAACTTTATGCGTTTGTCGAAAAGATTTCTTTGTTGGTGGGGGTCGCTGCACCATCTGTTATTAGATTGGATGCTCAGGTTGGTTTGTTGTTGAAGTCCAAAGAGTTGGCATTGTTCCAAAAGCGCAGTGGCCGAACAGAGCTTATTATTGGTTTACCCTTGCTGTACAGTCTGAGTGTGAGGCAGTTGGCTGGAGTGATTAGCCATGCATTTAGTGGGCATGATGCTAGAGCAAGTGTGAATGGTTATCCTTTCATCGCATCGGTGAATAGTTGGCTTTATCGGGTGTCAACTCAGCAACAGGTTGTTGCTTATAATTCTAGTGCATTGCTAAAGGTTGTCTGGTTTGTTCAATGGCCGTTTGATCGTATAGCTCAACAGTTTTTCCACGTATTGTATCGCTTATCCAGCGCCATCAGCTTTAATGTTAGTCGTCAAATGGATATGGCTGCAGATTTAACCAGCGCACAAGTGACGGGGTCAACAGAGTTTAGAACTACGCAATTTAAGCTTCGAGCTTTGTTTTACGGTCAAAAATCCGCGAATGAAGCGTTGGCTGACGGGTTTCAGCGGGGGGAGCTTTCACCAAATTATGCTGAGCATGTAGTGAGGCTCGCAAATTCTTTGAGATTGGAGTTGCGCCCAACATTAATTCGAGAAATGGAAGACCTAGTAACGCCTATGTCGCGCAGTCGTGTAGTTGATTTAGGACGTATCGTGAACGTTGAACGTAAACAATTTGATGCTAGTTGTTTTTTGCTGGGCAATGCAACGCGATTATTGAATGGTTTGGATCAAATCAGTCAAGATGTATCGATAAAACATTATCAGTGGTTGGGGATTAAGGAACCGGGGGCTTTTTTACACCAAAACAGCATTCAAGAAGAGCGCGAGCAAAGTGCAGCCAAAACCCTTGCTCAGACATTTTGTGGGTGGGAGTCAAGCGGGCGATATATTCGAATTGAAGGTGTTAACTCATATAGTGAGTTAAGTTCTGAGTCTCGTGTGCAGGATTTACAAAACCTCATTGTAAAGATTTCCGGGGTTCAAGATCAAATTGGCTTGTTGTCATTGCGTTACGTCAATCTTAGCGAGAGAAGCCAGCAATTACATGTAGATAAAACCTTAACTGCGGTGAAGTTGCATCTTAAGGAAAAAGGCGAAAGGGCCAATCTGTCTCGCCTCAAAGAGCAGGAGTTGTCGTGGTTGCGCACGTTAAATGAAGAGGGTGCGCTTAAAGGGGATTTGTCCTATTTTGAAACGTTGCTCTCGCAGCGCATTTCAATTGCATTGTCCCTAGCTTTGCAAAGCGACGTGCTTTCAAAGCAGTTAGGCATTGATGATATGTTGATGCACGTTGAGTTACTTCAGGATGCATTTACATTCATGCATAGAATACAGGAGTCCGTGAAGCGATTGAGCTCTTATGCGCAAATTTTGGGTAAACTATTAGAGTGGCAGTGTCGAGTGGGTGAGCCTTTAGATATGTATATTGAGAGATACTATCATTATTGTGTGGTTGAGCTGGGGATGATATCGGAATCCCTGGGTGCGGTAAGTTACCCTTTAATAAACAAAAATAAACTGGGAGGGTCTCGGACGGACGAATTTGAATCTATTGCGGACGTGATGGAGCAGCAAATAGTTGGTTTTCAACAAAATCACTCGGATGTGAGTGTTTCTCAGGTGTTCAGAGTGAGTCACTCGAGCCTGGCGTTTATCGAAAATTTGCACTGCGAGCTGTTGTCAGAAGTGACAAGGATTGCGCTAGCGGTGGAAGAATATTTCGATATGGAGTGATGCTTGCCTGTTGAGGCGAGTTTTAGAGATAGCTAGCGGCAACTTCTTCGAGGGCTTCTTTGCTTTCATCGGGCAAGTAAGGAACGACTAGCGACATTACTTGATATACGCCTTTTCCTAAATCCTCCTCCGGTAATGTTTTGCCAATATTTCTCATCTGCAGAAAATTAAGCCAATAGGTGCCAGTGATTACCATATTGGTAGCGATGGATTCTATTTGTTGGGTGTTTAAGGAGACTGAGCCAAGTTCGACCATATTTGTTAGAATGCTTTTGCTGACTTGGGCCTTTTTATCGATAATTCGGTTGAAGCGCTTTTGCAATTTCTCATTGCGCTCCAAGATGCTAACGATGTCGCGGTAGAAAAAGCGATATTCCCAGATTTTTTCAAAAATCATATGGGTATACATCCAATAGTCCACCATATCCAAATCAATCGTCTGAGGTGTGTCTAGCACATCAGAGATACTTGACTCGAACATCACAAATAATTCAAAGATAATTTCGTCTTTGTTGCGAAAGTGGTAGTACAAATTACCAGGACTGATGTCCATTTCATTGGCAATATCAATCGTTGTGACGTTTGGTTCGCCACAAAGGTTAAATAGCTCAAGAGTGGTATGTAAGATGCGGTCGCGTGTTTTCATGTGCAGTGACTATGTTATTCGTCCAAAAGTAATTCCTTAATATTAGTGAAGGATACGTGAGCGAATTGTCAAAGTCATCAGATAAAAAACAACCAAATCTGCTATCTGATTGATAAATATGCAGATTGTTAATTGTTAATAGTTGTTTCATTGTTGCAATAGGTATTTGTGCTAGTAAATTAGTGACTAAAAATACACACTAAAATTTGATCTATGGCGGTTATGTGAAGATAATAACGACCGCAAGAGGTAGGGGGCTCAATATCACTCCGATATGAGCAAAGGTTCGTTATTCCATATAGGGTATTTCTGGTGTCTGATAAGCAGAAAGAACATTTACAAACATGGGCAAGCCACGAAGCATTAGCTGAGGCAATGATCCCGTTAGTTGGCGGTTTATACAGAGATAAAGAAGTTGTAACCTCTGTTTACGGACGCGCTGTAATCAATCGTTCCGTTATTGATATTCTCAAAGCACATCGCTTTGGGCGTCAGCTAGGCGGAGAGCCGCTTTCTGTGGAAGAGACATTCCCAGTTATTGAGGCCATCTCCAAGATGGACATGAAGGCTGCCGGTATTGATATCGGTAAATTCGCGAATAAATATAAGAAAGAAGGCGAAGGTCAAGACTTAGAAACGTTCTTAAGAAATGAGTTGGCTGAAGTGCTTGATGGGTCTAACGCAAGCGACTCTAACCCTCAAGATATCGTACTGTACGGTTTCGGACGAATTGGACGTTTGTTGGCTCGCATCCTTATTGAAAAATCAGGCGGCGGAAACAACCTGCGATTACGGGCTATCGTTGTTCGCAAAGGCGGCGCCGAGAACGACTTAGAGAAGCGGGCAAGCTTATTGCGTCGTGATTCTGTGCATGGGCTATTCGACGGCACTATTGTTATTGACGAAGAAAATAGCGCATTGATAGCAAATGGTACTTATATCAATGTTATTTATTCCGGATCTCCAGAGAGTGTTGATTACACCCAGTACGGTATTAATAACGCTATTGTTGTTGATAATACCGGTATGTGGCGTGATGAAGAGGGTTTAGGTCAGCACCTTAAGTGCCCCGGCGTGTCTCGAGTGCTACTTACCGCTCCAGGCAAAGGTGATATCAAGAACGTAGTATACGGCGTTAATGATAATCTTATCACTGACGAAGATGTTGTGTTGTCGGCGGCGAGCTGTACAACCAATGCGATTGTTCCTGCGCTCAAAGCGATTAACGATGAATTTGGTGTATTGAATGGACACGTTGAAACGGTTCACTCTTACACTAATGATCAAAATTTGATCGATAACTACCATAAAGGCAGTCGTCGTGGGCGTAGTGCTGCGTTAAATATGGTGCTTACTGAAACTGGCGCGGCAAAAGCTGTTGGTAAAGCGTTGCCAGAACTTGATGGTAAGCTGACTGGTAACGCGATTCGTGTTCCTACCCCCAATGTGTCGATGGCAATATTGAATCTAAACTTGGGTCGAGAGACAACGGTTGATGAATTAAATGAGTTTTTGCGTGAAACATCATTGAACTCTTCATTACGTAAGCAAATTGATTATGTGATGTCTCCTGAGGTGGTATCAACAGATTTTGTTGGCTCACGTTACGCAGGTGTCGTTGATGGGTTGGCAACAATTGCTGACGGCAACCGCTGTGTGCTTTATGTATGGTATGACAATGAGTTTGGCTATAGCTGCCAGGTAATTCGCATGCTACAAAAGCTTGGCGGTGTCTCTCGACCTGGGTTTCCTAAATAGGGGTCTTAAATAGGTCGAAAGATTGGCCTGATATAGGCTGTATAAAAAGGGCTGCCATCATTGGTAGCCCTTTTTGTTGATCCAAGTATATATTTTGTTTCATTCTCAATTAACTGGCTTCGTTGCTGGCTAATTTTCTAATATGGCCGTATAATTCTGCACCAAAATTAGGGGTTGAGGATTGGGTTTTGAAGGCCCAGTTGTTCGTAAATTCACCTGCTGCCTGAGAGAGAGGTCGCTTATTCTGTTGCTGTAATTCTGTTGATGTAAATAAACTATGAGCTATTGTCCTGTGATTACCTTGACGTTGTTAAGTGATTCCTGGTCATTAATTGTTCCGTATTGAAAATGTGCTTTTAGTATCTTTAATGTTCACAGCATTTGGTTTCAAATAGGTTGATCGTATCTATCCGTACACCTTTGATTTTTCCGTCTAGACTGTAAATGGGCTATTCCTAACTATTGGAAACCTATTGGGCATCCACCTAGCCTCAGCAACTTGGTAGGGAAAATGATAAAGATCAAAAAAGGTCTGAACCTCCCCATAACTGGTACACCGAATCAGACCGTAGAAGTAGGTCCGTCGATTCGTCAAGTAGCAGTGTTGGGTCGAGATTACGTGGGCATGAAGCCCACAATGAAAGTTCAAGTTGGCGATCGCGTTAAACTTGGTCAAATACTATTCTCCGATAAAAAAACCGACGGTGTGCATTTCACCTCACCTGCGTCTGGTATTGTTTCTGCGATTCATCGTGGCCAGAAGCGCGTACTTCAATCTGTAGTGATTGATGTCGAAGGTGATGAAGAAGAGGTGTTTTCTGCCTACGCTCCCACTGATTTAAGTAATCTAGGTGCTGAAAAAGTTCAAGAGAACTTGCTGAGCTCTGGGTTGTGGACGGTTTTTAAGGCTCGTCCTTTTGGTAGGATTCCGGCCCCGGGTACTGAACCTCGAGCTATATTTGTTAATGCGATGGATACTAATCCGTTAGCAGCTAATCCAGAAGTTGTGATTGCTGAAGAGGCTGAAGCCTTTCAACAGGGCTTGGATGTTCTGGGTAACTTAACATCAGGTAATGTATATCTGTGTAAGGCGGCCGGGGCAAGCATTGGAGGTAATGGTACTGCGAAAATTGAAGAGTTTTCCGGGCCTCATCCAGCAGGGTTAACTGGAACGCATATTCATTTCCTAGATCCTGTTAGCGCGACTAAAACGGTATGGTCGATCAATTATCAAGATGTGATCGCTGTCGGCAAATTGTTTACAAGCGGCAAGATATCGGTAGATCGCGTTATTTCTCTAGCTGGCCCTCAGGTCGAAAGTCCGCGCTTAATAAAGACACGTATTGGCGCGTCTCTAACAGAGTTAGCGAGTGGCCAGCTTAGAGATGGTGAGAATCGAGTTATTTCTGGTTCTGTATTGTCGGGTGAGACAGCGGCAGGCCCGTTTGCATTCCTTGGGCGTTATCACTTGCAAGTGAGTGTGATTGCAGAAGGTCGTGAACGAAAACTTCTAGAATACGTCGTTCCTGGTAGTAATAAGCATTCTGTGATGAATGTTTTCTTGTCGAAATTTACACCTCGCAAGTTATTTTCGTTTACAACTACAACTAATGGTAGTGAAAGAGCGATGGTGCCAGTCGGGGCATATGAAGAGGTTGTACCTCTTGATGTCTTGCCAACACATTTACTGCGAGCCCTGATTGTTGGGGATGCTGTAGCAGCCCAAGAGTTGGGATGCTTAGAGTTAGTCGAAGAAGATCTTGCGTTATGTACTTATGTTTGCCCTGGTAAATATGAGCATGGCCCAATACTTCGCGATAACCTGACACGAATAGAGACGGAGGGTTAATAGAATGGGGCTACGAGCATTCTTAGACAAAATTGAGCCGAATTTTGAAAAAGGCGGTAAATATGAAAAGTGGTATGCGCTATATGAAGCAGCAGACACTTTTGTTTACAGCCCGAGTTCGGTTACACACACTGGGTCTCATGTACGCGATGGTATCGATCTTAAGCGTATAATGATTCTAGTATGGATGTGTACTTTTCCAACCATGTTTTTTGGCATGTATAACGTTGGATTCCAGGCGTTAACCCATATAGCATCACTCGGTTCTGTACCGGTCGGTGACTGGCATTACTTCTTTATTGGTATGTTGTCGGGTTACAATCCTGCAAGCCTTTGGGATTGTTTTGTATACGGCGCTGTATATTTTGTTCCCGTTTATCTAGTGACTTTTATTGTTGGTGGTTTTTGGGAAGTGTTGTTTGCCATGCGTCGTGGACATGAAGTTAACGAAGGGTTCTTTGTGACATCTGTATTGTTTGCATTAATTTGTCCTCCTACGATTCCTTTATGGCAGGTTGCTCTAGGTATTTCTTTCGGTGTTGTTATCGGTAAAGAAGTATTTGGCGGTACGGGCAAAAACTTCCTTAACCCTGCTCTTGCCGGTCGAGCTTTCCTGTTTTTTGCGTATCCCGCACAAATGTCTGGAGACACAGTATGGACTGCGGTGGATGGGTTTAGTGGAGCAACAGCATTAAGTGCTGCAGCATCAGGAGGTCTTGAAGGTTTGGCTTCACTACCTACAGCTTCCGGCGCTGCCTTTACTTGGTTTGATGCATTTTTAGGGAACATGCAAGGATCCATGGGAGAGGTGTCAGCGTTAGCGATCATCATCGGTGGTGGTTTCTTGGTAATGACTAAAATAGCATCTTGGCGCATTATTGCAGGTGTTACCCTCGGGACCGCGGCAGTGGGCTTGCTTTTTAATAATGTAGAAAGCAGTAATCCAATGTTCTCTGTACCGTTCTACTGGCACTACGTGATAGGCGGTTGGGCATTTGGCGCATTTTTTATGGCAACTGATCCGGTTTCAGCTTCCATGACAAATGCAGGCAAGTGGGTGTTCGGAATATTGATAGGTGCCATGGTGATGATGATTCGTGTGATTAATCCTGCGTTTCCAGAAGGTATGATGTTGGCGATCTTATTCGCTAATTTATTCGCACCCTTAATCGATCATTTTGTAATTCAAGCCAACATTAAGCGTAGGAGTGCACGTAATGTCTAATGATAGTACTGGCAAAACGCTAACAGTGGCGTTCATTCTTTGTATTGTTTGTTCGATTGTTGTCTCAAGTGCGGCGGTTATATTGAAACCGATGCAGTTAGAAAACAAACTTCTCGATAAGAAAAAGAACATTCTTGCAGCGGCAGGGCTTCTCAAAGAAGGCGTTGACGTTGAAGAGTCATTCAAAAATATCGAAGTCAAAATTGTTAACCGTGAGACAGGTAAGTACCTAGAGTCTGACCCAACGCTAGAAGCGTGGGAAAAATCAATTCTAGATGACCCTGAAACGTACGATCAACGTAAAGCTGCCAAGACAATCGGGCGATTTACTGAGCTTACTGCTGAGCAAGATACTGCCAGTATTCGTAAGCAGGCGAAATACGCAACGGTTTATCATGCCAAAGGTGCCGATGGCAATGTTGAAACTGTCATACTACCAGTGCATGGTTACGGCCTTTGGTCCACGTTATACGGCTTTATTGCATTGGAAACTGATCTAAAAACAGTGGTAGGACTTGGGTTTTATGAGCACGCTGAAACGCCTGGTCTAGGTGGTGAAGTAGACAATCCTAAATGGAAAGGATTGTGGCCTGGCAAACAAGTTTTTGATGCTGAAGGCAGTGTAGATATTTCGATTATCAAGGGCTCAGTTGGTTCTACGACAAAGAATGCAGAACATAAGATTGACGGTTTAGCCGGTGCGACACTGACCAGTGTGGGTGTTCATAATCTTGTTAACTTTTGGTTAGGTAAAGATGGGTTTGGTCCTTACTTAGCAAAACTGAAAGCAGAAGGGGTGTAGTATGTCTGATATTAGTATGACTGATACTAAGAAAGTTCTGTTTGGACCTATCGCAGATACTAACCCAATCGCATTGCAGATATTGGGTATATGTTCAGCGCTAGCGGTAACGAGCAACTTAAATACAACGATTACCATGTGTATTGCATTAACATTGGTAACGGCGTTTTCTAACTTTTTTATCAGTATTATTCGTAATCAAATACCCGGTAGTATTCGTATCATCGTGCAGATGGCAATTATTGCTTCATTGGTTATTGTAGTAGATCAGTTCCTCAAGGCTTATGCTTATTCAATAAGTAAAAGTCTATCGGTATTTGTTGGTTTGATTATTACTAACTGTATCGTAATGGGGCGCGCTGAAGCCTACGCGATGAAAAATCCGCCAATCCCCAGTTTCATTGATGGTGTTGGTAATGGTCTTGGTTATAGCGCAATCTTAATCATTCTTGGTGTTATCAGGGAATCTCTTGGGTCTGGTAAGCTGTTTGGGTTTGAGGTTCTTCCTGTCGTAAATGATGGCGGGTGGTATGTGCCTAACGGGATGTTGTTATTACCGCCAAGCGCATTTTTTCTGATTGGTTTAATTATTTGGGTGCTTCGCGCTTGGAAGCCTGAACAGGTAGAAGAGCCGGATTTTAAAATTTCACCTAATACTAAAGCATCTCACCACTAAGCGAGGAGGAGTATCTAATGGAACATTATATAAGCCTTTTTGTTAAGGCGGTATTTGTAGAAAATATGGCGCTGGCCTTTTTCTTGGGTATGTGTACGTTTATTGCGGTTTCGAAAAAAATACAAACTTCTATTGGGTTGGGTATTGCGGTTATCGTTGTGCAGCTGCTTACTGTGCCTATTAACAATTTACTATTTCAATACTTATTAAAAGATGGAGCGTTAGCATGGGCGGGTATGCCTGATGTTGATTTATCCTTCTTAGGATTATTGTGTTACATCGGCGTTATCGCTGCAGTAGTCCAAGTATTAGAAATGACATTGGATAAGTACATGCCTGCGTTATATAACGCATTGGGTGTATTCCTTCCATTGATTACTGTGAACTGTGCCATTATGGGTGCCTCCCTCTTTATGGTGGAGCGTGACTATGATTTTGGTGAAAGTGTGGTTTATGGTGTTGGTGCAGGTGTTGGTTGGGCATTAGCAATTGCAGTGTTGGCTGGTATCCGAGAAAAAATGAAATATAGCGATGTACCAGAAGGGCTACAGGGCTTGGGCATTACCTTCATTACAGTAGGTTTGATGTCTTTGGGCTTTATGTCATTTTCTGGCGTACAACTTTAATCGAGCGGAGGAGTTAGCATAATGGGAAATACAATTCTGCTTGGTGTTGGCATGTTTACCGCCATAGTATTAAGTCTTGTGGTACTGATTTTGATTGCCCGCTCTAAGCTGGTAAGTACGGGTGCGGTCCACATTGATATCAATGATGATCCAGAAAAAGGAATCGAAGTTGCTGCTGGCGGCAAGTTGCTGAACACTCTTGCTGATGAGAAGATATTTGTATCTTCGGCCTGTGGCGGCGGTGGTACTTGTGCCCAATGTAAAGTCATCGTGTCTGATGGTGGCGGAGATATTCTTCCGACGGAAGAAACGCATTTTACTCCTCGTGAAGTAAAAGAGGGTTGGCGTTTGGCATGTCAAGTTGCGGTTAAGCAAGACATGAAAATTGAACTTGATGAAGCGTTCTTTGGTGTTAAAAAATGGGAATGTACGGTTAACAGTAACCCCAACGTGGCGACTTTTATTAAGGAGCTAGTTCTAGATTTGCCCGAAGGTGAAAATGTGAATTTTCGTGCCGGTGGTTATGTTCAGTTAGAGCGTCCTGCATCAAATGTTCAATATAAAGACTTCGATATTGATGCTGAGTATCGCGAAGATTGGGAAAAGTTTGGATTCTTTAATTATGAGTCCATTACAACTGAGCCGATCATTCGAGCCTACTCAATGGCAAACTATCCTGATGAAAAAGGCTTGCTCAAATTTAACATTCGAGTGGCAACCCCACCCCCTGGTTCACAAGGTATTCCGCCTGGTTTGATGTCCTCTTGGGTATTTAATCTTAAGAAAGGTGACAAAGTAGCAGTATACGGACCATTCGGTGAATTCTTTGCATCAGATAATGATACCGAAATGGTATTTGTTGGCGGTGGTGCTGGAATGGCACCAATGCGCTCCCATATCTTTGATCAGCTTAAGCGTTTGAAAGCAACACGCAAGATGAGTTATTGGTATGGTGCACGAAGCTTACGTGAACTTTTCTATAAAGAAGAGTATGACGATCTTGCTGCTGAGAATGATAACTTTAAATGGCATATCGCGTTATCAGATCCGCAACCAGAAGATAACTGGGATGGTTTGACCGGTTTTATTCATAATGTTCTGTATGATGAGTATCTTAAGGATCACTCAGCACCAGAGGACTGTGAATACTACATGTGTGGGCCTCCAATGATGACATCTGCTGTCATTAAGATGTTAGAAGATCTTGGTGTCGAGCGTGATAATATCTTCCTGGATGACTTTGGCGGTTAATTAGGTCTTAAGAACATTAAGATTAAAAGTATCATGGTTAGATATCTGCAGCCCGCAACACAAATACGATGGTTATTATTTATTGTATTTTGTCTTGCGGGCTGTGACGTTTCTGAGCCTCAGAAGTTAGAGACTTCGTTGCATTTGTCAGGCCCTACAATGGGGACTTGGTATAATATAAAGGTTGTCTCTGAGGTCGGTGTTAATCGCGATTTTCTGTCGAAAAAAATCAAAACTGTTCTCTCTGACATAAATGGTTTGATGTCTACTTATGACCATGGCTCAGAGTTATCTCGTTTTAACCAATTACCCATCAATACACCTATGGAGTTCTCTTCTGATACCGTAATAGTGCTGAAAATGGCGTTAGATCTTAGCGTAGAAACTGAGGGTGCTTTTGATGTAACGGTAGGACCTGCAGTTAATTTGTGGGGGTTTGGGCCAGATGGCCGTTTAAAAAACAAACCTTCTGAAATCGCTATTAATGAGGCTCTTTCTCAGGTTGGGTACCAAGCGTTGGTTTGGCATAGTGATAATCAATTGTCCAAGTCGAAGCCTGTGTATGTGGATCTGTCTGCAATTGCAAAAGGTTTTGCGGTTGACAAAATCGCAGCGTTATTACGTGAGCAGGGGTATTCTCGTTTTTTAGTTGATATTGGAGGGGAGCTTCTAGCGGGAGAGGAAAAGTCGCCAGGTCAAAACTGGAAGGTTGCGGTTGAGCAACCAGACGCGCATCAGCGCGCCATTCAAAAGGTGATTTCTTTACGACGTATGGGGGTGGCAACCTCGGGGGATTACCGGAATTTCTATGAGTTTGAGGGAGAACGGTATTCTCACACAATTGACCCGAGAACGGGAAAGCCTGTTGCAAATACATTAGCGTCAGTGTCTGTTTTACACCCTAGTGTCGCGTATGCAGATGGGATAGCAACCGCATTAATGGTGCTCGGTACTGAGCAAGGTTTTGCTTTGGCAAATAAGTTGGGAATATCAGCATACTTTATCTATAAAACATCATCGGGGTTTGAGGTAAAAGCAACTGATGGTTTTTTGAACTACCTCATGAGGTGATATGTCTGATAAACTGGGCATTCTTCACTTTTTTGATCGATTATTTTAAATAGGGCGATGGCAATGGCAACTTTCATACTAACAGCAATTATTTTTGGACTCGTTATCGCGGGAATGGCTGTTGGAGTTATTTTTCAAGATAAGCCTATTAAGGGTTCTTGTGGGGGGTTGAATAATATTGGTTTAGGTGGGAAGTGTGACATTTGTGGTAGCGATACTACCAAATGTGAAGACGAGACTGATGCAACGTTAAGAAGTGACTCCGTTACCGATACCTCAATGGCTTATGATGCCGTTAAAAAGTCGTAGTGTTTTCCCGTCTAGCAACTTTTACCGAAATCGAAGGTTTGCACACGATTCAGGGATAAGTACTACGAAGCTCTCGACAAGAATATAAAAACCCCCATTAGGCCATACCTAATGGGGGTTTTTATATGTGCTACGCTAAATACAACCACACCTACTGGGTAATTAGTGTATGCCTACACATTTTGATGTTGTTGTCATTGGTTCAGGGCCTTCGGGAGAGGGGGCTGCAATGCGGGCGAGCAAAAGCGGTAAGTCTGTCGCGATGGTTGAAGAGAAACTGGCTGTTGGTGGTAATTGTGCACACCTTGGAACCATTCCATCAAAAGCGTTGCGGCATGCGGTTAAGCAGATTATTCGGTTTAATACTGACGCTATGTTTCGTGATATTGGAGAACCAAGGTCGTTCTCTTTCCCCAAAGTGTTAAAGCGTGCTGAACGTATTATTGGTAAGCAGGTGGCACTCAGGACTACTTTCTATGGTCGTAATCATGTGAAGCTGTATTTTGGTGAGGCGAGGTTTACCGATGCACATATTATTGAGGTCGTAAATAGTGATGGCTCAATCGAAACGCTTATTGCCGATAAAGTGGTTGTCGCGACGGGCTCCAGGCCTTATCGGCCAAACAATGTAGACTTCGATGCACCAAGAATTTATGACAGTGATTCGGTCCTAAATATGGTGGATACACCAAGAAAAATCGTCATCTATGGCGCCGGGGTTATTGGGTGTGAGTATGCTTCAATCTTTTGTGGTTTAGGTGTGCGAGTTGAGCTTATTAATACTCGAGAGCATTTACTGGATTTTCTCGATACAGAAATATCTGATGCCTTAAGTTATCACTTGCGTGACATAGGAGTGTTAATTCGAAATCATGAGGAATATGAGCGCATTGAGTGCAGAGAAAATGATGTGTTAGTGCACCTTAAATCTGGCAAGTTGGTGAGGGGAGGGGCATTTTTATGGTGCAATGGTCGTTCTGGGAATACGGATCGATTGGATTTGGAAGCCGTTGGTTTAAGTGCAAATGAACGTGGCCTTTTGGAGGTTAATGAGTCTTATCAAACAATGGTTCCGCATGTTTATGCGGCAGGAGACGTTATTGGTTGGCCAAGTTTAGCCAGTGCCGCATATGATCAAGGGCGATCCATAGGTGGAGCTGTATCCGAAATAGAAGATTTGTACGTAGTCAAAGAAGTTCCTACAGGGATTTATACGATCCCTGAGATTAGTTCTATAGGAAAGACGGAGCAAGAACTGACAAAAGAGAAGGTGCCATATGACGTAGGGCAAGCTTTTTTCAAAACCATTGCTCGGGCGCAAATATCTGGTGAAACTGTGGGGATGTTAAAAATCTTATTTCATCGAGAGACCTTGGAGCTATTGGGTATTCATTGTTTTGGGGATCAGGCTGCGGAAATTGTGCATATTGGACAAGCAATAATGAACCAGCCAGGTTCTGCTAATACGTTAGAGTATTTTGTGAATACAACATTCAATTACCCTACTATGGCGGAGGCGTATAGAGTTGCTGCGCTAAATGGCTTGTACCGAGTAGATAGCTTATAATCAGGCATTTCTTTCAGGCAGGTTAGTGGCAAATGATTTCAGTACCGTCCAATGTGTATCTTGGTATTTATCGATTGGGTTTTTTCGTGTGTGTGATTGCGGTTAGTTGGTTGGCGTTTGGCTCACCTCCCAGTAATATTGCGGCTACAGTAAGTGATAAGGTGCTACACGGGGTAGCTTTCGTGGTACTTGCATATCTGCTTGCTGGTGCTTTACCGGCCCAATCATTCTGGAAGGTGGTGTTTCCTTCGCTACTGGCGTATGGTTTTTTTATTGAACTCGTACAGTGGCAATTATCGCATCGAGATTTTTCATTACTGGATTTTTTGGCTGATGGCGCCGGAGTGCTTTTGTATTGGGTTTGTCATAAGCCAATTTGGACGGTGAGTACTTTTTTTCTATCCGAAAAGCCCCCTTCGATAACCTAGGCACTTCTTTTAACGGGAACGTAAACTTTCCAGGGTGGTTTTGAAGTGCTCTATTGCTTGCTTGGCAGAAACGAGTTCGCCGGTGTTGGTTGCTAACGAAAGTAAGTCAAGTAGAGCCTGTTGGGTTTCAAACGCATCCCCTGCTAGGTTGAAGTTAATAGTGTTGTTAACGAGGGAGTTAATAGAGAAGCGAGTATTCTCAGATATGCTAATGCCGTTATCAGGGTAGCTGTCACTGTCGAGTGTTTGTAATAACCGAAGGGTATTGGTTGCTCTATCTTGGTGGTTGTTTTGGTAATCTAATTCGCCATCTTGTAGTGACCCGCTCAGTGTACCAAGCTCAAGAGGTGTTACCGTGCTGTCGGCAATCGCTGCCCCTAGCGTTAAGCTACCTATGGAAAATTCAATAATTTCGTTGGTGCTGTACTGAAACGTGCCAGAGGTATCCGTTACTCCGGTAAATGTTAGCGTTTTGTATCGTATTCCGCTTACGGGGCTATCGATAAAGTTGCCGGTTTTGGATTGCTCTACCGTATTTTCTTCATTTTGATTAACTAATCCGCCGCGTGAATCTGCTTGTTCCTCGCTAGTATCAGGAGCACTTGAGCTGCCGCCCCCACCACAACCTGTTAGCAATGCACTAGATAATAGTATTGTGGAGCAAATGTTTATGATGCGTATTGATAGATTCATGGTTGCCATTTAATCCAGTTTTTATTCGTTTGTTAGAGGCGAGGAGGCCAAAAAACATACAAAGGATTATAAGTGGCTAAGGCTAAAGGTCAATGACAGTGGATATTAGAATTGATAACCCCTGTTGCTTCTGTGTTACCAGTGTAAGTAGGCGTTAAGGAATGTAATCAACTAGGACTCAAATAATACTGGTAGGTCGACTGATGGCCGGCATGGGGGAGTTGCTGCGCCGATGACTCGTGCTTCTTTCTGTGAGCAGTCTCGAGCGACGGCTCCCATGTATGGAGTATCTTCTGGATCAAATAAAGCGATAACGATAGGGACGGGGCTGGTTTTTTGTACGTGGGTAACAATAGCTGTTTCACCGGTTGCAAGTTTAACCCAGGTGCCAGGGGGGTATACGCCTATTGCTTTGGCAAAATTAAGCATTAGCTTTTTTATGCGAGGGTCTTCTTCTCTAAAGAGGTGTGAGAGCGCCTCTTTAGGGTGTATGGACTTTCTGTAGGCACGATTATCTATTCTCGCTGTGTAAGTCTCACAAATACCTATTATCAGTGCTGGAGTGGATATATCGTCGCCTTTGAGGTGGTTAGGGTATCCACTACCGTCAGGGCGTTCATGGTGTTGACGCATTGCTTTTGTCATTGCTGGGTTCATAAAGCCAGCGGCTTCAACGAGCTGCGCCCCCTTTAAAGCATGCTTTTGCATTTTTTCCCGTTGATCATCCGTGAGTCTACCTTCAATTGTATTCAACAGTACCTGTAATTCATAAAACGTAATGTTACAGGTAAGAATGGCGTTCATGAGTGATTGCTGTATATCGGGTTTTATTTCGTGTTGCTTTCCGATCATATGAGCTAATGCAGCGCAATAGATGGGCTGTTTTAAAGGTGATACCTGATTACTTAAATGTATGGCTGCTAGGGTGGCATCGGGCTTGTTGTCTGAAATGAGAACAACACTGTCGATAATGTGTTGCATGATGTCACGAGACTTTTCACTTTTTTGCTTAATGGCGGCGAATAAATCTGAGATCAGCGGGATCAAGCTATCCAGTTGAGTAAAGGGGTCAATCTTCTTATTCTTGATAACCATGAACACTTTCGCCTAGTTTGGAGCCCTTAGATTTCAAGCGCTTAGCGTAAAGTATAGACCAAGATTCTAGGGGTATCGGTTTTAGGTAAAATGCAAGGTTAATTGCTTGTATTCAGGTATTAACTTTCCTGTTTCTATGGATAGTTGTTATATTTGGCGGTAGTAGGTAGGGTGTTGAGACACTAAGTTGATGGTAAGGCCAAGCTTTAGCTTTGGAAGATCTAAATGGCGATACTTTTTAAATAAGCATGGCGGGCTTTTTTATCCAGTTCTATCAACTCTTTGCATTGTTGATAGAACGCAGAAAGATCGTGGTTGTTTTGCTCTAATAAACCTTGGAGTCCTGCAACCAATGCATTGTACGTCGCTATTGTGCTTAGTTGCGCATTGTTGAGTGGACCTTCGAACCATTTGTCATATCCTGAGTACCCGTGCCAAGTGTGTTCTTTTAGCTGTTGGTATTCTTCTCTTAGGGCTGTGATGAATTTCTGCTTTTTTAGTCGTTTTTGAACGTCATTTATATCACTTTTATAAAGAGACACTCTGTGTTTTCGATGTTGAAGGATGAGGTCGATAAATTGTTGGTGTCGTTTTTTTCGGGTTAAATGTTTTGCCAATAACTCATCTTTTGATTGGGTTTTAAGCCAGCGCATTAGTCCTTCGATCTCAACGATTGTGGCAAAGCTTTCATTGAATACAGAGTCACCTTTAATGTAGACCAATTTGTGGCTGAGCTCATGAAACAGTAAGCCTGCTAAGCTTGCATCGCCTCTAAATAAAAAGGTATTTAATACTGGGTCGTCGAACCAACCTAATGTGCTATAGGCCGCAACGCCCCCCACATATGTATCGAGATTGTTGCTTTTAAGTTGTGCGGCGTAATCTTTTGCATCTGCTTCAGAAAAGTAACCTTTGTAATTCACGCAACCAGCAATTGGAAAGCACCACTTTTGTGGAGTCATGGAAAATTCTGGGGCAGCCACCACGTTCCAGACAACGTGGGAGCGTTTTAGGTCCACGTATTCGCTGTAGTGATCCCCGACGGGAAGTTGTAACTCCGTTTCGGCGTATGAGCGTAACACCATGACGCGTTTAAGTTGTTCCCTTTCTTTTGCGGGGAGTCTATCGTTGTCTATCAAATCTCTAATCGGCTCTCTGGCCGCCATGATTTTTAAATGCCCCTCAGCAACTTGGTAATAGTAGCGACTGCTTTCACACCCGAATAACCCTAAACTTAAAACTAACGAGGCTATGAGGCGTGTAGCTGAACGTTGTGAAATTGAGACGAAAGGAGTGTTTTTCAATGACATATCCATTGTTTGTATAAGTTTTATCTTGTATGAAAAAGTGGCGCTAATCGAGAAGGGACATCAGTGATGATACTGTTAACTCCGTAGGATGAAACTGTTTGTGCGGCGTTGATTGTGTTTACTGTCCATACAGAAATATGAAGATTGAGTGCGTGGGCTTTGCGCACAAGTTTTTTGTTGCACCGTCGCCAATCTAAAACTAGGTAATAGCAACGGAGTTGTTTGCAGGTATCAATAGGGTTTCGGCTAAAACGTGTAGCTACAAATCCACGTTTAATTGAGGGGCAATGCTTTTGCATATACGCCAAGAAACGAGTGTCGCTGGAAGTGACAATAGCTTGTTTTTCTAGGTGGTGTAGCTGAACAAGGTTTGTTAACTCCATGGCTAATTTAGGAAATTGGTCTTTACTGGGTGGTTTTACTTCCAGTTGAATGCTTTTAAGTTCTTGCCACTTCGCTAATACCTCATCCAGTAGGGGGATGCCAAGGTGCGAATCCCAGTTGGAGAAGTGATGGGCTGCGTTCATTTTGGCTAGGTTAGCAGCGGTAAAATCTGATATACCGCCGGAGTGCTCTGTTGTTCTATCAACAGTTTTGTCGTGAATGACGACCAACTGATTGTCTTTTGAAAGGCGCAGGTCAAGCTCGACGTGGTGTATGCCTAAATCTCGCAATAGTTGAAACCCCGCAAGCGTATTCTCGGGGGCTTCTTGGCGAGCACCGCGGTGGCCTACTATGACAGTTTTAGCGAAGGGTGTTTGTACGCTGCTCATTCAATAACCCGTCGTGATAAATCCGAATAAGCGTCAATGTCTTCACCTTTTAGTACAAAGTCTATCGGTATAATTAAGTTGTTGAGCAGGCCTCGTTGATATTTGTGGTCTCAAGGTTGGTCGTCTAGGCTGGACTCGTATTTCTTACATTGTTGCACATTGTAGGACTCATTCCGGTATTAATCCGGGCGTAACTATATTGGACATTCTATGCAGTCATACTTGCTAGAGGGGAGATGTTTTTGTTGATTTTTTGCTATGCCATTTTGTGTTCAGGGATGAATAACACTGTGGATGACATAGTTATCTTCAAAATAGACAGTGAAATCATCGTATACCCACTGTGAAATAGGCGGCTGACCCACGGAAGCGGTTTGTTGACCAGGGTTGCCAAATTGATTGGATACCTGTGATTTTGAGCTGCCACGAGCGGGGCGTTCAATATTCTGATTTGTGGCCCCTTGTTGTCCAGCAGGAACGGCAATGGACTCCGCAAAACTTAAACTGGAATAGCAACTGGAAAAACTTAGCAGTGTTGCAACCGCGAAACCCAAAAAATTGTTCATGACGACACTCCTTGAAAATGACAGCTCTTCAGTTAGTTATAGCAGATATCTTGCGGATTTTACTACCTATTTTCGCCGCTTTTAGGCGAGTGTTCACGTAATTCCAATGATTGTTTGCGTCGGATGTGGCGTGATAGCTGTTTTTGGTCATTCTCAAGTAGAACGGTGAACTCTACGCCAATACGATAAATTGTAGGTAGGCCTTCTAACACGCAGCTTCCCTTTACCTGGCCAATGGTAGAAATTGAGCTGTAAGAAGGAAATAGCACCATTGTTATATGGATGTAGCTATCAAGCTCAAGGGGGGCGTGATGAACAAATGAAATCCCCCCTTCGCTTAGGGATACATTTTCTTTTTTTGCAATATTCTCCCCTTTGCTGTCACTAACAAGGTATCGAGTGATGCAGTCTATTTTTTGATCGATCGTCTTGAGGTATGTGGCTACTGCGTTGTTAGTGTCTGCAATGAGGGGCATGAGGCTTTGAGCATCACTTTCCAGTGCGCGTAATTGGCTGAAAAGTAACGCCTCTTTGGGAATGCAAAACTTCTCGTTGTAGGGGTCTTCACTGATGAGGTGCTTTTCAATAGGGCGCTTGATCAGGTGAACCCGATCTTCAAGCCGAAAAAAATCCCGTCGATTGATATCATCATGAAGCATATTGAGTGTTTGCCTTTGGTCTGTTTTTATTACTTTAGTTGGATTTAGACATTTTTGACAGCAGATCCACCAGTAATTGCTACCCTTTTGTGTTGCTATGTTGAAGGCAAGTTGTTGATTATCGTGTGCATTTGTATTGCCCCTATGGTTTAATGCGCGAATGTTTAAACCTGTATCCTTATACGTGGGGCTGCGCTATACCCGAGCGAAGCGACGAAACCACTTTATCTCATTTATATCTCTTACCTCCATCATGGGTTTGACCCTGGGTGTGGCGGTGTTAATCGTTGTACTTTCTGTTATGAATGGCTTTGATCGTGAATTGCAACAGCGCATTCTTGGAATGGTTCCCCAGGCCAGTATTTTGGGCTACAAACCATTTTCTGAATGGGAACAAGTTGTTGATGAGGCTAAAAAGAACGGAGAAGTCAAAGCAGCGGCCCCTTTTATCCAATTACAGGGTATGCTGACTCATCAAGGTACAGTAAGTGGCGTTTTTTTGACTGGTGTGGAGCCCTCGCTGGAGAAGGATGTTTCTATTATTGCTGATCATATGCAAGCTGGACGGGTTGATGATTTAACTCCAGGTTCATTTAATATGGTACTTGGTGCAGGGTTAGCGAGCAACCTCGGCTTGGCGGTGGGGGATAAGGTAACGTTGGTGTTACCAGAGGCATCGGTTACTCCTGCAGGTGTACTGCCTCGCTTCAAGCGTTTTACTGTAAGTGGCATTTTTAAAGTAGGCGCTGAGCTGGATGGTTTGATGGCTTACGTGAATTTGATTGATGCGGCAAAGCTAGGGAAAATTAAAGGGCGAGTGCACGGGGTCAGGCTTAGTTTGCATGATCTTTTTAAAGCAGGGCGTGTATCTTGGGATATCGTTGCTAACCTACCCGGCAAATACTATGCCTCAGATTGGACTCGAACCCACGGAAATTTGTTTCAGGCGATTAAGTTAGAAAAAACCATGATGGCATTATTATTGTTGCTTATCGTTGCAGTCGCAGCATTTAACATTGTGTCTAGTTTGGTGATGGTTGTTACTGATAAGACATCTGATATCGCAATATTACGCACCTTAGGTGCCAGCCCCAAAACAATTATGGGTATCTTTATGGTGCAAGGTACGTTTATTGGTTTTATGGGAACCTTTTTAGGTACTTCGCTTGGCGTGTTGGTCGCGCTGAATATCAGTGACTTTGCATCGTGGTTAGAGAAAGTGCTGGATACTCCTTTGTTTGCCCAGTATTTTGTTAATTATCTACCATCAGAATTGCGACTTGATAACGTGATTTTTGTCAGTGTGGTTGCATTTTTTATGAGTTTTCTAGCGACAATCTATCCAGCCTTAAAGGCCTCTAAAGTTCAACCAGCAGAGGCCTTGCGTTATGACTAATCGGGTTGAAGGTGGCGGTGATATTGCTTTAGAGTGCGTAAATTTAAAGAAGTCTTACGCCGAAGGCCCTATCAGTGTTGATGTATTAAAGGGCATAAGTTTCCAGTTAAAAAAAGGTGAGTTTGTCGCGATTATAGGCAACTCTGGGTCTGGAAAAACTACCCTGCTACATATGATAGGTGGTTTGGATATTCCTAGCTCAGGGTTAGTAGAGGTTAATGGGCAAGATTTTAGTGCGTTGTCCGACCGTCAGCGCGGAAACGTGAGGAACCAGCATGTGGGTATTGTTTATCAATTTCATCATTTGCTGGCAGAATTCTCAGCATTAGAAAATGTAGCAATGCCTCTGATGTTGCGCAAGTCCGAGTCTGTGACATCCGCTCAGGATCGAGCGAAAAAAATGTTGGAGCGCGTAGGTTTATCTCATCGATTAGAGCACAAACCAGCAGAGCTGTCTGGAGGCGAGCGCCAGCGAGTAGCGATAGCGCGAGCCTTGGTAACGGAGCCTACAGTTGTGTTGGCTGATGAGCCTACAGGGAATTTAGATATACATACTGCAAAAGAAATACAACAGTTGATGTCAGAGCTTAATCGAGATTTAGGGGTTTCTTTCTTGATTGTGACTCACGATTTAGGGTTGGCAGGTAAAGTTGAGCGAGTGTTAAAAATGGAAGATGGGCACTTGATGAGCGTTGAAAGTGTAGATAGCTTCTAAGAAGCATTAGGTAAGAAATCTCAAGAATATCTTTCTTAACCTTTATTGTTTGCTTTTCGTTGAAGTCGCCTGGTATTCCAACTACGTAATATGTGCCAGCGCCAAAGATTACGAACAGCTATATAGCTAATGAAACCAAGGATGGTACCGATAATGAAACACCCCAATAGTAATGGTTTACCGATTGTCCATATATGTTCGACAATCGACGCGAGCTCAAATGCTATAGGTTGGCCATCAGCGCCAAGTGGTTCTCCTAGAAAAAACGTACCGACTAGATAACAAAAATAATATAACGGGCCATAGGTGAACGGATTGCTAATCCAGGTGGATGCTGCCGCAACAGCAATATTCCCGCGAGCAACCAATGCAAGGCTTATCGCAAGGAACATTTGTATTGGCAAAGGAATAAATGCCGCAAATATGCCCGCAAACATGCCAGCAGATACCGAACGTCGATTGAAATGCAATAAGTTCGGATCATTGACTAATGGACTTAACACCTTTAGCCATTTGTTTTGCATGACTGTGTGTGGATCCGGCATATGTTTTTTGAAAAACTTTTTCAATGGCGTATTTTTCTGTAGTTTATGCTGTTGTTTGTGGGTCGTTCTGGTAATTGAGTGCAAGCTATTATGCATAAATACCGCAATTAACACTAGGTCGATTCAATGTTAGTTGTGGCATTAACTGCTTTTTGTTGTGCTGTGGCAGGGTATTTCTGCTGGGTTACACTTGGTTTTTCAATGCCCTTGACGAATGTACCCCCACCCGCACAGTGGCTAATCTTTTTTAGCATAGCCAAGCCCCTTAGTGTCGGGGGAGTTGTTTTGGGTGTCTCTTGCTATCTCATTGTTAAATATAACGCTTTTTCTCTGCCCTCCTTGTGTTTTTCGAGGGGGGAGTGTTCGCGTGGACAACCGGTACCCCACTTTAAATGGTTGTTGATTAGTGCGATGTTGTCGTTGATTGTGGGTTTATTGTGGTCTCTGTCTGCGCACAATCACTTCGTTAAAAGCAGAGTACAAGTCCCTCAGATTGTTGAAGTGCAGGGAGTGATTGTAGGGTTGCCGGAGTCACAAGCGGGGGGAGTGACTTTTTTATTTCGCATCGGAAATACAGAGGATATTGCTGAAAAATTTCGTGGGATGCTGTTGCGAGTTAGGTGGAAAAATCCGAAAAATGGAGTGGGGCCAGGTCAAATATGGCGTCTGTCTTTGCATTTAAGGCCAAGTGAGTCGGTTAGTGTTTCTGGGAATGGGTATGTAAGAAAAAGCGAGCTGTATCCAAAAGAAATTGGAATTGAGCCAACCTATCACAGCATTAGGTTTGAGTTAAAACAAAGGTTGTTATCAACTGTTAATAAGCAGGAGCCTAATACACAACGGTCCGATGGAAATACAGCGCTTTTTCAGCCTACTCGGTTAAAGGCGTTGCTTTTGGCGTTGTTATTGGGAGATCGAAGTTTGTTAACCCCTGTTGATTGGCAATTATTAAGTGATACTGGGACAACACATTTAATTGCTATTTCTGGGCTACATGTCGGGTTGGTCGCGAGTTTCGTCTATTGGTTTGCCTTGTATGGCCTTCGCCTATTTCGAATGAGTAATGTGAGTTCAACGGTGATTTCGGGTTTTCATCTTGCTCATTTGGCTGCGTTGACCTCTGCTTGGATGTATGGGGCGTTGGCTGGCTATTCAGTGCCGACTCAGAGGGCTTGCTTAACGGTAACTGTTGTTGTGATACTGCGTCTTGTGTATCCCGTAATTAGCCCTTGGTTGGCAGTGCTTGTCAGTGCATCGGTAGTGTTGTTGTTTGATCCTATTGCTATATTGAGTGCTAGTTTTTGGCTGACGTTTGCTGCAGTAGCGTTTATTTTTTTTGTATTGAGGGGGCGGGTGGGACGATTACCCGTTTTGTCTTCGTGGACTCGGGTCCAATTGTCGTTGTTTGTCGGTTTGTTTCCACTGACGGTAGGGTATTTTGGAAAGGCTTCGCTAGTTAGTATCTTTGCGAACCTTGTTGCTGTGCCAATTGTTGGCTGGTTGGTGGTACCTTTGGCATTTCTTTACGCCGCGCTGATATGTAGTGGGGGGTATTTTGAATCTATTATTTATTGTGTTGTTAGGCTGCTAGATGTTGTGGTGACAGTTCTAATGTTATTTTTGGAAGAGGTTCAGTCGTGGGGGGCTGTGTTGTTATTCCCTCAGCCATCAAATGTAGCTGTATGGTTAGCAATGCTGGGGGCTGCGGTATTGTGCTTGCCGAAAGCTGTGCCTGGGAAAAGAGTGGCGTTTCTGATGTTTATGCCTTTATTTGTACCCTTGGTTGTATTGGATGGTAGGGGTTATATAAATAAAGGTGGGCCTGTAAAAGAGTCGGGTTTTGATATTGAAGTATTGTCTGGAAAATCTGGGTTGATGGTGGTAGATCAGGGGCATTCTTTGATATTGATTGGGGCAAGCGAGGTACCTGCCTATAAAATACAATACCAATTTTCCCGTTATCTGCAGCGCAAGGGTATTAAAAATGAACTTAGCGAGTCGGTGTTTAGTGTCTATCGTCGGTGGGTATCGGAAGAATATTTTATGCTGAACATTCATTTGCAATCACGACCTCTTTTGCAGTGGTCAGCAGTTAAGGTTGAAAGTTTACCTGTGTGTACCGACGAGGCTGTTAGGGTTAAGGCGATGTACATTGAGTCGTTGGTCAGTAATGGGCGGTGTCAATTGCTGTTGTCTGGAGATAGCCGGCGTTATTTGTTTGTTGCCCCAGGAAGCATTCAGCAGCAGTTAGCATTTCTGGATGAGCATAAGGCACACTTAAGAAATCGGAATATTTGGGGGTTGTTAGTTAGCGCTAGTTCGGTGCAAGGAGGGTCGGCGGGGACTGATGTGCTATTAAGTGGTGCATTGCTCAATATTGCAAATCCAAAGCAGGTGGTGTTTTTGGAGGAGCTTATGTTAGCTAGTGGGGTTAGAGGTAAATTTGAAACTGAATTTCTAGGCCGTGTGAGAGCTCGTGAGATTGAAGTAAAAAGGCCGAATTCTCAAAGGATGTTATTGAAATTGTGAAATGTCGGGTTAATGTTAATCGGTGAGTGTGATAGATTGAGCAGCATTCATATAATTGGAGATTATAAAACGTGATTGAGTTTGTTAAAGCAGGTGGGCTGGTGATGTTTCCCATCATCCTGTGTTCAATTCTTGCTATTGCTATCATTGCTGAGCGCCTTTGGAGCCTTAGAGTTAGCCGCATCACTCCAACGAATCTATTGACCAAGGTTTGGGGGTGGATGAAAAACAATCAACTTGATGGGGTTAGAGTTAAAGAGCTTCGCGACTCTTCTCCGTTGGGTAAGATACTTGCGGCAGGGTTGCTTAATTCCAACCATGGTCGAGGTATTATGAAAGAATCGATTGTGGACACTGCGACGCAGGAAATTCATGAAATGGGGCGTTTTCTGAATTTGCTGGGCTCTATCGCAGCTATTACCCCATTGCTGGGGCTACTAGGCACAGTTATAGGCATGATTAAGGTGTTTAATGCTATTGTTATGCAGGGGGCTGGCAATGCGGCTGTATTAGCAGGCGGGATATCTGAGGCGCTCTATACCACGGCTGCAGGGCTGACTGTTGCAATCCCCGCTTTATTTTTTCATCGTTTTTTTACGCGAAGAATTGATGAGATTGCGGTGATGATGGAACAAGAGGCAATTAAATTGGTAGACATTCTTCATGGTGATCGGGAGCGAGATTCACAGGATGGTGATAACAAGTGAAGTTTATTCGCCAACCGGTAGAGGAAACAACCGTTAATCTAACACCACTTATTGATGTGGTGTTTTTATTGTTGATTTTCTTTATGGTGTCTACGACTTTTACTAAAGAGCGGCAATTGGTGATTGATTTACCTGAAGCGGTAGGGGAGGCTTCAATGGAAGATCCGTTACAGATTGAAATTATCATCAGCGCTGATGGCGAGTATGCGGTAAATGGCCAACGTTTGGTTAATCGAAAACTTACAACGTTACGAAAGGCATTGATCGAGGTGTCTGACGGCAATACGGATTTACCGCTCATTATTAGTGCTGATAAAGATACCGCATACCAGTCTGTTATTTCCGCAATGGATGTAGCAGGTCAGCTGGGTTTTTCTAAGCAGAGCTTACCGATAAAAGCACAATCTAGTCAGTGATGGTAAGCCTTAATCCTTATTTAGGTATTATGGGTAATAAATACCGATAATGATGCACAAAATCGAGAAGTACTTTCAGCAGGTTTGGTATGAAAAGCGAAAACCGCCCTGCCTGCTTAAGCCCCTAGAGATTTTTTATCGCAGGGTGGTGGATAAAAGGCGCCTTCGTTTTGTGCAAAATGTTAATGCTTCATATTCTCCAGAAGTGCCAGTGATTATTGTTGGAAATATTACTGTGGGGGGAACGGGAAAAACCCCATTAACGTTATTTCTTATCGAAGGGCTGAAGGGGAAGGGCTTAAACGTCGGTGTTATTTCTCGCGGTTATGGCGGGAGTGCAAAGCAGTACCCCATTGCAGTTGATAAAAACTCTTCAGCTCGTGAAGTGGGAGATGAGCCTTTGATGGTATATCTGCGTTCGGGTGCTCCTGTGGTTGTTGACCCCGATCGTGTTGCAGCTGCGAAGTATTTAGAGCAAAACTTTAATGTCGATATCATTATTAGTGATGATGGGTTGCAGCATTACGCGTTGAACCGGTCTGTGGAAATTGTGGTGATGGATGCAACAAGAGGTATTGGTAATGGGTGTTGTTTGCCAATGGGGCCGTTACGAGAGCCTGTCGCACGGTTAGCCTCAGTTGACTATTTAATTGTAAATGGCGGTAATATAGACGTGTTGTCGTCTGATGTGCGCTCTGCGTTTGGTAATGCTGACGCCAGTTATAGTATGCAGATTATGGCGCAGGGGTTAGAACCGGTGTTTCAGTCGGGGAATCGTCAGCTACCTCCTCAGAATACTGAAGTCTACGGCGTAGCGGGTATAGGGAATCCTGTGCGCTTTTTTTCAACGTTAAGCGAGTTTGGATACCAGGTGACAGAAATGCCATTCCCTGATCATTATCAGTATAAACAAAGTGATTTTGAGTCAATGTCTGATATGCAAATTGTTATGACAGAAAAGGATGCTGTCAAAGTACACTCGCTTGAGCTGGCGCCGAATCTCACCAATAGCTGGTATTTAAAGGTTTCAGCGAATATAAGCCCACTTCTAATCGATGGTATACTGCAGAAACTGTATCCTGAAAAGCTACAGCCATAGAAATAACAGTCTTAAAAATTATAGCCCTAAAATTTATAGTTCTGGGGCGTATAATAGTTAGATCTGTATATAGGTCTATTTTGATATCCCATTTCCTTTTACCTTCTCTTTGCATAGGTGTTTGCATGGCTCCTTTTACCGTTATTATCCCTGCCCGTTATAGCTCAACTCGTCTACCGGGAAAGCCACTGTTAGATTTGGCAGGGAAAACCATGATTCAACGAGTTTATGAGCAGGCTGGTCAAAGTGATGCTGGCAGGGTTGTCGTGGCGACCGATGATGAACGTATTAAGGCTTGTGTTCTTGAGTTTGGAGGTGAGGTTTGTATGACTTCACCTGATCACGAATCGGGGACGGATAGGTTGGCCGAAGTGGCACAGCAGTTAGCGTTGAGTGAAGGTGAATGTGTTGTGAATGTTCAAGGCGATGAGCCATTGATACCACCTTCAGTGATTAATCAGGTCGCCGGGAATTTGGTAGGGTCGGGAGCATCGATGTCGACGCTTAGTGAGGTAATTACATCCGAAGAAGTCGCTTTTGACCCCAACGCAGTAAAAGTTGTCAGCGACAAAAACGGAATAGCATTATATTTTAGTCGTGCTCCAATTCCTTGGAGTAGAGATACCTTTTCGATAGCGGGAGGGGGGGTGCCAAAACAACAACTTTTGCAGAGGCATATTGGGATTTATGGGTATCGAGTTGGTTTTTTGCATCAATTTGTTCAGTGGGGGCCTTGTGCACTAGAGCAAACGGAATCTTTAGAGCAGTTGCGTGCTATGTGGCATGGTGCAAAGATTCATGTAGAGCAAGCGGTTGAGCCCCCGGCGCCCGGAATTGATACTGAAGCTGATTTGGCGGCGGTTAGAAAGCTGTTGGAGGTATCGTGATACGTGTATTGTTAGTGTGTTTAGGTAATATATGTCGCTCGCCAACGGCCGAAGTAGTGTTTCGATCGGAAGTTGATAAGGCAGGCCTGGGTGGCCTAGTGGATATCGTGTCTTGTGGAACGGCAGGTTATCATATTGATGAGCCGCCCGATTCGCGCTCGCAAACGGCCGCAAAGGCGCGTGGTTATGATATGAGTGCCTTGCGTGGACGACAGGTTCAGAGGGATGATTTTGAGTACTTTGATTTTATTCTTGCAATGGATAAGTCTAATTTGGTTGAGTTAAAACAGCGTTGCCCCAAGCAATATATTGCTAAGTTGGATTTGTTTTTAACCTACGCGAATAACTATCAAGAAATAGAAGTTCCCGATCCGTATTATGGCGGGCAGCAAGGTTTTTCCCGAGTGCTCGATTTGGTGGAGGATGCGTCCACAGGGTTGGTCGAAGTGATAAAGGCTCGATTGTAATGTTTCAAAAACAATTTTGTTTAGTGGATCACAATACGTTGGCGAGCAAAGCATTGGCTGCGTATTTTTATGCGTTTTCCTCAGAGGAGCAGTTACACGGGGTGTTGGCGGCTAGGCCTCCTGGCGTTAATTGCTTGGTGCTGGGTAGTGGTAGTAATGTTGTGTTTGCATCGGATGTGGATGCACTGGTGCTACATAATGTGATCCAAAGTATAGAGGTTGTTGATCAAACTGAAGAAAGCGTATTAGTGCAGGTGGCGGGCGGTGTTTTGTGGCATTCCCTGGTGTTGTGGAGTATCGAAGAGGGGTATTCCGGTTTGGAAAATTTATCGCTAATTCCGGGTACTGTAGGCGCGGCTCCGATACAAAATATAGGTGCATACGGTGTTGAGTTATGTGATGTTTTTGAGTCGCTTGATGCAATTGAAATTGAAACAGGTCGACGTATTAGCCTTAATAAAGCGCAGTGTGGGTTTGCTTATCGGCATAGCATTTTTAAAACACCTGCTTATATAGGTCAATGGGTTGTTGTTTCTGTAACGTTAAAGCTTCGCTCCCCCAAGGGTGGAGGAGGGTTTGACTTTAAAACAGAGTATGGTGAGATAGAAGCTGAATTGGCTCGTAGAAATGTTGCCCGATTAACACCAAAGTTAATGAGTGATGTTATTATTTCTATTCGCCAACGGAAGTTACCTGATCCGAATGTTTTACCCAATGTGGGGAGTTTTTTTAAAAACCCGATTGTTACGACGGATGAGTGTAACAGGATAAAGAATAAGTTTCCGGCTCTTGTTCATTACCCTTTGGGTGGAGGGAAGAGTAAGTTGGCTGCTGGATGGATGATTGACCAGTTGGGCTGGAAGGGAAGAGAGGAGGGGGGTGCAAAGGTTCATGATCAGCAAGCACTGGTGTTAACGAACGTTGGTGGGGGTGGTAAAGCTGTTGTTGATTTATCCAAAAAAATTCAGGTCGATGTTTTTGATGTATATGGTGTTTTTCTAGAACCAGAGCCACTAATATTTGTATAAGTGAGGGTGATTGAGTGTTACCCAAATAATAAAAAAGGCCTTTACCGTATACAGGTAAAGGCCTTTTTTATTTTCTATTTTGATAACGAATATTATTCGTTGTCAGCAGGCTTGGCAGTTTCGACTTTAGGCGCAGGTTTGCTTTCGTTCGATTGTTTTTTTGCCTGTTGTTGGTCTGCAAGTTTTTTCTCTAGCTCGCGAGCCTTCGCTTCAGCTTGCTGACGCTTTTTTACTTCTCTTGGGTCGTTAGAGGCACGACCTGTAGATTTGGGTTTTTCTTTTTGCACCGGTTTTTCAGTGGGCGCTGGTTTTTCAGCAGGTTTAGGTGCAGTAACCTTTGGTGCTACGGGGGGCTTTGGGGCGCTCTTTGGTTGTGCTGGCTTCTTTTTCGGCTCCGGCTTGGGTTTGTTTTCTTTTGGTGCTACTACCTTATCAGAGGCCTTGCTCGTCGTTCCCTCAGGAGCTTTGGCTTTTGCTGGAGCACTTGAATTAGCCGCAGAATGCTTGCTAGCAGTTTCTTTGGGCTTTTCGTTTTGCACATTCGTAGACTGTGCTTTTTGTGCTGTAGGCGCAGGGGACTTGTTCTGTTCGCTTTTTGTTTCTTGCGTTACAGCTTTTTCCGTTTGGGGTTTTGCATTCCCCTGTTTTTGCACACTTTGTCTCTCCGTTCGAGCAGCGGGCGCCTTTTCTTGTTTAGCTGCTTGGCGGTTGCCACCCTCTTTTGATTGCTCGCTAGCAGTTGGCTGAGCTTGGGGGGCTGCGCTCTCGTTTGATTCAGGAGCGGTTCTAGGTGACGAATGCTCTTGGCGGCGACGGCGGCTGTCATTTGGGTTGCGACGTTTACCGCGACGAGCGCCATCTTGTGGTTCTTCTTTTTGATTTGTAGTAGGCGTTGTATCTTTGTTTTCCCGTGTTTGATCTTTGTTTCTATCGCGGTTGCGATTCCGGTTGCGATTCCGGTTTTGGTTGCGGTTTTGAGTACCCTCATTTTTACCTTGAGAGTTCTCGTCTTTCTCACCTGTATTGCTTTTAGTTTCTTGGGGATCCTTGTTGCTAGGCGCTTCTTCGCTTTGGGTTCGCGGATTTTGATTGCGGGTGTTACGTTGATTCTGGTTGCGCCCACCCCGTTGGTTACGGTTGCGTTGATTTCCTCGGTTATTTCTCTGGTTACGTTGAGCTGGCTTTTGAGGTTCCTGCTTTTCTTCTTCAGCTGGTTTGCCAGTAAACATCTGTACAAACCAGGTTAGTAGGCGAGCAAAGAAACTTGCTTCTTGGGTTTCTGTGGCAACCACTGTCTCTTGAGGCATGGGGGCTGGAGTTGATGGCTGAACCATTTTAACGACGGCTTCTTGTCGTTTTACGATTGAACTTTCAGCGTTGGCAATTGGTGTGCGGTCAACAGTTTCGGTTTCTTGGACCATTTCGTAGCTTGATGTGCTGTCATCTTGGGTTTGGTCTTTTCTTAGTCGAGTGACTTCGTAATGCGGCGTTTCCAAATTAGGGTTCGGAATGACGAGCACACGAACATTGTTTCTAGATTCGACGGAAACAACGTTGTCACGCTTTTCATTTAATAGGTAGGTAGCAACAGAAACAGGTACTTGTGCATGAATCTCTGCAGTATTTTCTTTCATCGCCTCTTCTTCGATAAGGCGCATGATAGATAGTGTTAGCGAGTGAAGATCTCTTACGTAGCCTGTACCAACACAGCGAGGGCAGATATGCCCACTGGTTTCGCCAAGAGATGGGCGTAGTCGTTGGCGTGAAAGCTCAAGTAAGCCAAATCGTGAAATTCGACCAACCTGAATGCGCGCTCTATCAATTTCTAGGGCGTCACGCATACGGTTTTCAACTTCACGCTGGTTTTTGTTGGCTGACATGTCAATGTAATCAATAACAACCAAGCCGCCCATATCACGTAAACGTAACTGTCGGGCAATTTCATCTGCTGCTTCTAGATTAGTGTTAAGTGCTGTTTCTTCTATATCTGCACCTTTTGTTGCGCGCGCAGAGTTGATGTCGATAGATACCAGTGCTTCTGTTGGGTCGATAACAATCGATCCGCCTGAAGGTAGTTTTACCTCTCTTTCAAATGCCATTTCAATTTGGCTTTCAATTTGATAACGCGTAAACAGCGGGACAGGATCGTCGTAATGTTTGATTTTAGGCTCAAATTGAGGCATTACTTGGCGTACGAAATTAAGAACTTCTTCGTATACTTCTTTGCTGTCAATACAGACTTCACCGATATCGTGGCGTAAATAATCCCGAATAGTGCGAATGATGACATTGCTTTCTTGGTATATGAGTAGGGGGGCTGTGTTCTTTTCTGATGCCGCTGTAATGGAGGTCCATAAATCCAATAAATAGTTAAGATCCCATTGGAGTTCTTCCAGTTTTCGACCAATACCTGCAGTTCTAACAATAACACCCATGTTTTTAGGTGTTTCAAGTTGAGACATTACATCACGAAGTTCGGCTCGCTCATCGCCTTCTATGCGACGAGAAATGCCGCCAGCACGAGGGTTGTTGGGCATAAGAACAAGGTAACGTCCGGCCAAACTGATAAATGAAGAAAGGGCAGCCCCTTTATTGCCTCGCTCTTCTTTCTCAACTTGAACAACAATTTCTTGGCCTTCTTTGATTACATCTTTGATGTTAAATCGGCCTTGAACGTCTTTAGGATTCTTAGTGAAATAATCGCGAGAGATTTCTTTGAGAGGTAAAAAGCCGTGTCGATCAGCACCAAAGTCCACGAAGGCCGCTTCTAGGCTAGGCTCTACACGGGTGATTTTCCCCTTGTAGATGTTGGCTTTCTTTTGAACACGCGTTCTGTGTTCAATATCTAGATCGTAAAGTCTTTGTCCGTCGACAAGGGCAACTCGCAACTCTTCTTCGTGAGTTGCGTTGATTAGCATTCTTTTCATTAAACTTTCCAATGGTTTTAGCGCAATAGAACCATGGATACAAAGAGTTAACTGAGAGAGCGTTGGGGCAAGTGCGTCTAGTTTTATGCGTCAACAGCCCTTTTTGGTGGGCCTCAGCTATCAAATAGTAGACTACGAGTGTTACCTTGCCTTGTCTGAGTGTTGCTGTTGGCAATCCGTCGTTTGCTTTTATGCGTGAGGAGTGCCAATAAATCTCGTGCTCTTTTAGGTTTCTTTTAAAGTAGATTCTACTCAAGTTACGGGAACCATCTGGGCAATGTTTGCAAACGATTTGCTTTAATATTGCTTTACGTTCTTGGTTTTGCCGTACTGAGTCTTTATCTGCTTAGTAAGAGAAGCCCAACCTTGTTGGCCAGAAAGTTATCAGCAAGTATGGCTTTTGCACGTCAGTGTAGGTGCAATGTAAAATGCGTATTGGTATAAACCGGCGCAATATTACTTAAGTGAACTCGTTGAATGTTTTGTGACGCTAACAGCGGCTGTTATCAATTTGTATGGTATCTATTGTTCTGTTTGTTAATTGACACACGAATTGCGTGTCAATAGAGTTTTGTTTGTGTGCGTAACATATGAGGCTTGTGTTTTACCCAGTAGGTCTTTAATCACATTGGCCTTTTGTCATTCATCATATGTGGCATACCTTGTGTTTCATTGCTGATGTTTAGTCAATGGTTCGTTAGTTAATGATGCTTTGGGTACATGTAAATTCTGCGTACGCAAAGCTTACGAGCCATTCAATCGCTGACTTATCATATCTATTTCGTCAAGGCAAAAGAAATATAGCAGGAAAATATAGGTACATCAAATAGATAGAACACGTTATTATTCTGAGATGACTGAATTAGTAGCAAAAAAAGTACAACTCGTCACGGTGACTGACGACCAAGATGGGCAACGTCTTGATAATTTTCTTAAATCGCGCCTAAAAGGTGTGCCGAAATCAATGTTATACCGGATCATTCGTAAGGGTGAGGTGCGTATCAATAAAAAGCGTGCTAAGCCTGATACACGAGTGCAAACTGATGATATCGTTAGGATTCCTCCTGTTCGAATGGCTGATAAGGATCAGTCTGAACCTCTTGTTGGTAGTCGAATTCAGAATTTGATAAGCGACAGGATCCTTTTTGAGGATGATGGCCTTATTGTACTGAACAAACCTAGCGGTATTGCTGTCCATGGCGGGAGCGGTTTAAGTTTTGGTGTTATCGAAGCGTTACGTCAAATGCGTCCAGAGTCAACCTTTCTCGAATTGGTACATCGCCTCGACAGGGAGACGTCAGGTTGCCTGATGATTGCTAAGAAGCGCTCCGTATTAAAACGTTTGCACGCATACTTACGCGATGGTGGAATGGATAAAACATATCAAGCGTTAGTTGTGGGTCGGTGGAAAGGTAAGCAGCACAGGATTGACTCTCCATTGCAAAAGTTTCACCTGGCTTCAGGTGAACGGGTTGTCAAGGTGTCTCGAGAAGGTAAAGCTTCATTGACTAACTTTAGGTTGCTAGAGCATTTACAGGGGGCTACGTTTGTTGAAGCTAAACCTGTGACCGGTAGGACTCATCAAATACGTGTCCATACTCAATTCTCTGGTCATCCAATAGCGGGCGATGATAAATATACATCAAGAGAGCAAAATGAACCTTTTAAAGCGTTGGGCTTGAAGCGGTTGTTTTTGCATGCCGCCAAAATTGAGATTCCTGGTGTAGATGGTGAAAAAGCGATGGTGATTGAAGCGCCTCTTGATGATGAATTGGCATTGCTTCTGGTTAAATTGCGTCGTACAAGTTAGGACCCGGGTTGGTGTTGGGCCAAGTGTTGAGCAGTGCTGCGAAGTAAATGCAGATAAGAAATATGGTAAAAGCTATGCTAAAAGGTAAGGCAAAAGAATATGAGTTAATTATTTTTGACTGGGATGGCACGCTGATGGACTCCCTTGCAAAAATTGTTAGTAGTATGCAAAAGGCAGGAGGGGATGCGGGTCTCCCTATATTAGATGCTAAAGCCGTGCACGAAATTATAGGGTTGGAGCTGGGGATTGCTATCTCACAGCTATACCCAGAGATTGCCAATAAAGACATAGAGTTTGTTAGAAAGCGTTATTCGCATCACTATGTTGAGCTGGACCAGCAGCCAAGTTTGTTTTATCCAGGAATTGAGGCTATGTTGCATCAGTTGGCTGCTACGGATAAAACCCTGAGTATTGCTACGGGTAAAAGTCGCAAAGGTTTGGATCGAGTATTAAGTGCGGTGGATCTTCATGGTATGTTTGATGGGACCCGGTGTGCAGATGAAACAAATTCTAAGCCGCATCCAGCAATGGTAAATGAGTTGCTAGCTATGCATGGTGTAGAGCCTGGCAAGGCCATTGTTGTTGGTGATACAGAATACGACATGGAAATGGCAAGAAGAGCGGGTGTTGATCGGGTGGGTGTTTCTTGGGGGGCGCATGATTCAGAGCGTTTGCACTCATATGATTTGGTTGGGTGTGTAGATACTTCGGCTGATTTGGCTGATATTTTATTGGGCAATATAGTGAAATGATTCGATTGAGTTGTTCGCTAATTGCATCATCAGATAATATAAACATATATTAGAATGCTAAGAATAATAAGGGTAAGCAATGGAAGATAACGCAAACAATGATACTCCGTCACAAGAGGCGTCCGCTCACGATTCCAACGGTGGTTCTCGTGACAATAAAGGTCGTGACCATCGCCGTGGAGGCGGTAATCGTAGTGGTCGCGGGGGCAATCGAGGGAACCCTCGTCGCAATGGCCCTAGTAAAGAATGGAAGTTAGTTGAGCAGCTAGCGTTGCAGTCGTTAGAAGAGCAAAAAAAAGCACGCCGATGGGGGGTGTTTTTTAAATTAGCAATGCTTGCATATGTGGTGTTTATTTTTGTTGCTTTGAATCCATCTACAGCCGGAGATAGTGCGTCGTCATCAAAATCTCATACAGCGATAGTGGATGTAAGTGGTGTCATAATGGCTGGGCGAGAAGCGTCCGCTGATACTATTGTTGGTGGGTTGCGTGATGCTTTTGAAGCCAAGCATTCCAAAGCGGTGATGCTAAGAATCAATAGCCCTGGTGGCAGTCCCGTACAATCTAACATGGTGTATAACGAAATTATGCGCTTAAAAGAAAAGTACTCAGATAAGAAAGTCTACGCGGTCATTACTGATGTAGGCGCATCAGGCGCTTATTTTATTGCTGCTGCGGCTGATGAGATTTATGCTGATCCGGCAAGCATTGTTGGTTCTATCGGTGTTATTAGCGACGGCTTTGGGTTTACTGAGGTGATGGAAAAAGTTGGTGTGGAGCGCCGTGTTTATTCATCTGGCGATAACAAGGCGATGCTGGATCCATTCTCCCCAATGAACGAAGAACAGAGTGCTCATTTTGGAAGTTTGCTTAATAATGTTCATGAGCAATTTATTGCAGCAGTTAAGCGGGGGCGAGGTGATAGACTAAAAGGAACCGATGCTCTATTTAGTGGGCTGATGTGGTCTGGAGAGCAGGCATTACCCCTTGGATTGGTGGATGGTATGGGTAGCCCGGGAACTGTGGCGCGGGATATTATCAAAGAAGAAGAAATTGTAGATTACAGTAAGCGGCCGAACGCGCTGCAATCCCTTGTTGATCGCCTGGGTGTTAAGGTTGGGGCAACAATAGCGGAAAGCTTTGGTTCGCATCTCGTTTTAAAATAAAAGTCGCAAAGTGCAGACATTAAAAAGGGCGGGGTTAATAATAACTCCGCCCTTTTTAATGTCTGCACTTTGCGACTTTTTGCGTGACTCTTTAGGGTATCTAATTAAGTAGTCGGGTTAACAAGTCATTTAAGCGTATTTTGCTTTTGTCTAAATTTATGGTTTTGGTATTCTCTTCGTTGGGCGGTTGAGTGTCCGCCCAGCTTAGTTCAGTAAGTAACATGCCGTGAACCATGACAATAAAGTCCTCGCCGCTGACCGTCTTTTTCGTTGTATCGCTGTTCATGCGAGCAAGCAACTGATCTGTCCGGCGGCTTAGATCTCGCAGCTCTTGAGCGATTGAGTGGCTATTGTTGGGGCTATACCGTCGATTTTGAGGGTCGTAACCGATAGGGACTGATAAATCCCGCAATATCAGGCGGAAGTAGGCGGGTTTGCTGCCAAGTATTTCGAGAAGCTCGAGAGCGCCTCTATGGAGAGTCTCTTTGGCGGTTTCACCCGTTTTACCGTGGTATAGCTGGCTATATGTTCGGTTTATACGGGAAGCCATTGCGGTGAGGATGTCCTCTCGCCCACTAAAATGCGCATATACCGATGGCAGTTTAATGCCAATCCTGTCTGCAACATCCTGGAGTTTTAAATGCTCTATGCCATGAATGGCTGCAAGCTTTTCCGCTTCGTCAATGATGCGTTCTTTTGTGTTTCTGCGCTTTGGCTGCGGTTGCGGCTGTGGCGTAGGTTGAGCTGTAGAGGGTTCGTCAGACATGAATGCTGCCCCGAAAACAAGTGTATGTGGCGTTTGATTGAGTGCATTGCACCGTTAATCAAACCTAACAAACTAAGTGTAGACGGGGTCGGCGATTTAGTGAGCGAATTGTTAGTTTTTTACGGTATATCTATTTGCTTTTTATTCAACATTTCAATTAAACGAATTAATGGTAATCCAATCAATGTGTTGGGATCGTCGCCTTCTAGGCGGTTAAATAACGCGATGCCGAGCCCTTCGGATTTGAAGCTGCCTGCACAGTTCAAGGGTGATTCCTTATCTACATAGTTTTCAATGGCTTGCGAGGATAAGTTACGAAAATGCACTAGATAAGGTTCAACAATGAGTTGATAAGTTTTTTCTTGCGCGTCGTAAAGGCAGAGGCTTGTGTAGAAGCTGACAGTGTTCCCACTGCTTTTTGTTAACTGTTGGATTGCGTTTTCACGAGTACCAGGTTTGCCATTTATCTTACCATTAAGCACAGAAACCTGGTCACTGGCAATAATAAGGGATGTCGGATGGGTTAGGGCAACGGCTTCGGCTTTTTTCAGGGCCAGTCGTTCTACCAGTTCTGATGGTGCTTCGTTGGGTAAGGGGGTTTCATCAATATCCGGAGAGCAGGTGTCAAAGGGTAAAGTGAGTTTTTCGAGTATTGCGCTTCTAAAGGGGGAGCTTGACCCTAATACAAGATGGCGCATGCATTTTCTCCTGTTTTTCACGAACGAGATGGGGATTTTACCGAACTCAGCATTACTGTGCCAATTATCTTTAAAAACAGTTGGTTAATTTACGAAACATTTTGACAGATGGCTCGTATCTCCCTATGATTGCGCGCTTATGCTGACTAGCACTTTACCAGAACTCATAAAGCCAATAAAACTTGCAAGGCAAGGGCTTATTCTAAAGGGCACAATCCCCTTAGAACAAATGAAACGCCTTACGGCAGATGCGTTTGCGAGCGATGGTATTGTTGATGTAGATGCTGCGTTTATAAAGGATGGCGAAGGTTATCCTTTATTGCAGGGTATCGTTAAAACCTGCGTACAGCTACAATGTCAACGATGTTTACAAGGTGTTGATGTAAAGCTTGAAGTCGAGTTGACATTGGCGTTTGTAACAAAAGAGTCTCGTTTAGAGCAAGTGCCGAGTATCTATGAGGCCATTCTGCTAGACAGCGAAGAAATATCTTTAGTTAAGCTGCTTGAAGATGAATTGATTCTTCTGCTTCCGATCATGGCTTACCATGATAATTGTGAAGCGTATCAGTATCGCACTGATGAAGAGTTAAAAGCAGAGAAAGAGGGTGATTTGAAACCAGAAAATCCTTTTGATGTATTGAAGCAGCTTAAAAGTAATAAATAGAACCTTCTTAAAGGTGGTTAGCTTTTAATTGAGTTCTTGTGTTTTCAGATTGATAGAAATTGGAGTAACTAACAATGGCAGTTCAAAAAAGTAAGAAAACTCGTTCACGTCGTGGCATGCGTCGTTCTCATGATGCATTAGGTTCAGCGACTCTGTCTGAAGATCAAACAACAGGTGAAATTCACCGTCGTCATAACGTGACTGCAGATGGTTTTTACCGTGGCCGTCAGGTGATTGTGACTAAACAGGACGACTAAAACGTCTTGAAAGACCAAATAACCATTGCAGTTGATGCAATGGGTGGAGATTTAGGTCTCCGCGCAACAATACCCGCAGTGGTAACGTTACTAGAAACGTCACCTTTACTGCGGGTGATTGTCGTGGGTGATAAAAATAAGATCGAAGACGTGCTTCAATCGTTAGCTGATTCGTCATCAGTCATTTCCTTTTTTCAGAAAGATAACCGCTTAGAAGTTCAACATGCAAGCGAAGTGATTGGTATGGATGAGTCTCCGTCTATCGCTTTACGCACAAAAAAAGATTCATCTTTACGTGTTGCCATTCAATTGGTTAAAGATCAGCGGGCAGACGGCTGTGTGAGTGCTGGCAATACTGGCGCGTTAATGGCTATATCTCGCTTTGTGCTTAAGACTTGTGAAACGATTGATAGGCCCGCTATCATCTCTGCATTGCCCACAGCAAAAGGCCAAGCTTATATGCTTGATCTAGGGGCCAATGTTGATTGTCATTCTGAGCAGCTGTATCAATTTGCCCTTATGGGTGATGTCTTGGTAAGGGAGCTAAAAGGGGTCGAGAGGCCGCGTATAGCACTGCTCAATGTCGGTGAAGAAGAAATAAAAGGTAATGATCAGGTAAAGCAGGCCAATGAGTTGTTGCAATCAGACCCTTCATTAAATTATGTGGGGTATGTTGAGGGTAGCGATATTCTAAGTGGTAAGGCGGATGTTATTGTCTGTGATGGTTTTGTGGGTAATGTGGCGCTGAAGTCGATAGAAGGGGCCGCGACATTGATTGTGCGCATGTTGTCTGATGCTTTTAAGCGGAATTGGTACACCAAGCTCGTCGGAAGATTGGTTGAGCCTGTATTGCGACGTTTGTTTCAGCGGTTGGACCCTGGAGCTCATAATGGCGCTAGTTTGGTTGGGCTTCGAGGGGTTGTGGTTAAAAGTCATGGTAACGCGAATGCTGGCGAGTTTATTCGCGCCATAGAGCTTGCTGTGTCGGAAGTTCAAAAAGATATACCTTCACTGATTGAAAAAACATTGTAGAGTGCTCAACCGAGTGACGGCGTGCTGAAGGCGCCTGAAAAAGGGTTTTGTTATTGATGTGAAATAATACGTTACTTTTCTAAAATGGACTCCCCTTGTGAGCAGAGTATTATCCAATTCCATTGGTTAGTGGCGATCGATAGTATCAAATTAATAGGCAGGTAGATGAAAGAAAATCTAGCATTTGTATTTCCCGGGCAGGGTTCTCAGTCAGTTGGAATGTTGGGCGAATTATCCAAGCAGCACGCCATCGTAAAAGAAACATTTGACGAAGCATCTGACGTTTTTGGTCGAGATATGTGGAAATTGGCTTGCGACGGGCCAGAAGAAGATCTTAGCAAAACGGAGATTACGCAGCCTATTATGTTGATTGCTGGTGTCGCTGCGTGGAGAGCTTGGCAGCAGGCCTCTGACGTTCGACCTGCGATCATGGCTGGTCATAGTTTGGGGGAATATACAGCCTATGTGTGTGCTGAGGCCATTAGTTTGGCAGCGGGGGTTGCATTAGTGAAGACCCGTGGTGAGTTGATGCGAGATGCATGCCCTGGTGGTGTAGGGAAGATGGCCGCTATTATAGGATTGGGTGATCAAGCAATCATTGCAGCGTGTCAAGAGGCAGAGCAAGGTGAAGTGGTTCAGGCTGTAAATTTTAATGCACCAGGGCAAGTTGTTATTGCCGGCCATTCTGCCGCTATTGATAGGGCTATTGAATTGGTAAAAGCGGCAGGCGCGAAAAAAGCGATGCCTCTTTCGATAAGTGTGCCTTGCCATAGCGCATTAATGAAGCCTGCGAGTGAGTCGTTAGCAGAAGCCCTCAAAGCAACCGAATTCAGTAAGCCAAAAGTACCTGTTATTAATAATGTCGACGCAAAAATAGAATTAAATCCTGACAATATTCGTGAAAAATTGATTTCGCAGTTATATAGCCCGGTTTTATGGGTGGATAGTGTGAACTTTATGGTTGAAAGCGGAATTGAGCTTGCGATCGAATGTGGGCCTGGCAAGGTGTTATCGGGAATGAATAAGCGTATCCATCGCAAATTGGGTGTAGTGAGTTTGCAGGATCCCGTTTTGTTTGATAAAGCTTTGGGCTTGATTGCGGATTCATAGCAGGAAATTTTTAATAGGAGAGAATAATGTCTTTAGAAGGTAAGGTTGCATTAGTTACCGGCGCAAGCAGGGGTATTGGTAAAGCAATTGCGCTGGCGTTGGCAAAAGCCGGTGCGGTTGTTGTTGGAACGGCTACAACGGATAATGGCTCAGAGGCCATTACTGCATATATGTCTGATGCGGGGACCGAAGGTCGAGGTTATACACTAAACGTTTGTGACGCTGAGTCGGTAACAACCGTTATTAAGGCTATTACAAATGAATTTGGTGCGCCGTTGATACTGGTCAATAATGCAGGTATAACCCGTGATAATTTGATGTTGAGAATGAAAGAAGATGAATGGGATAGTGTCATTGATACCAATCTGACATCCATTTATCGTACCACCAAAGCCTGTGTTCGTGGCATGACAAAAGCGCGCTGGGGTCGTGTTATTAATGTAGGTTCGGTTGTTGGTGCAATGGGAAATGGTGGGCAAGCCAATTACGCCGCCGCAAAGGCTGGAATGGAGGGCTTTGGGCGCTCATTAGCAAGAGAGTTTGGGTCGCGTAATATTACGGTGAATACTGTAGCGCCAGGCTTTATTGACACAGATATGACAAAGGAATTGCCGGAAGCGCAAAAAGAAGCTATGTTGGGCCAAATTCCACTAGGGCGCCTTGGGCGACCTGATGAAATTGCGGCGGTTGTTGCTTTTTTGACCGGTGATAGCGCTGCGTATGTCACGGGGGCAACAATCCCAGTGAATGGTGGGATGTATATGTGATATGCTTCGGCAAACAAATTTCACTACCTGTTTAGAACATTGTATCTAGTTGTATCGACAAAGGTTATGCAAAAAACCTTTTTTTGCATTTTGAAAAAGTTGCTTACAGTTAATAGGTACGATGGCTTGATACAGGGGTAAAGCTTTATATAAACTACGGGTATCGCTGAGATCAGGTTTCTCACAAGTATTGTATACAAGAGAGAAAACTGGTTTTTAGAGATCCGCTAAGCCCTCACAAAGAGGGTGACTTAAACTGGAGATATGGGTCGTATGAGTAACATAGAAGATCGAGTTAAAAAAATTGTTGCTGAGCAACTAGGTGTTAAATTAGAAGAAATCACTAACGATTCATCATTCGTTGAAGATTTGGGTGCGGATTCATTGGATACAGTTGAATTGGTTATGGCTCTGGAAGAAGAGTTCGAAACTGAAATCCCTGATGAGCAAGCAGAAAAAATTACTAAAGTACAAGAAGCTATTGATTACGTTAACTCTAATCAGTAATTCACTTGTTACAATAAAGTGATAAGGAAAGGCCGTATGCGTAATCGCAGCGGCCTTTTTGTTTTGTAACAACTTAGCAGTAAGTTGCATGAAAAATATCAGTACAATGGCTTATTAGTTCGACAATTTTCTAGATTTATCAGAATGGTAGGAGAAAGTAGACGTGTCAAAAAGGCGAGTAGTGGTTACAGGTATGGGGATGGTAACACCCCTAGGAAATACAATGGCATCCACATGGGAAGGCTTAGTGGCTGGACGAAGTGGTATTGGGATGATTGAGCATTACGATGTTTCTGCACATGGAACCAAATTTGCCGGGTTAATTAAAGACCTTGACCTTGAACCCTACATCGAGAAGAAAACAGCACGAAAAATGGATTCTTTTATTCAATATGGCATTGTCGCTGGCTTACAGGCCATTGCTGATTCTGGTATTGAGGCAACAGAAGGAAACGCTGCTCGTATCGGCGTAGCTATGGGTGCGGGTATTGGTGGTATTCAAACGATTGAAACTAACCATGATGCTTATATTAAAGGAGGTCCACGAAAGGTGAGTCCTTTCCTTATTCCTGGAACCATAGTGAATATGATTTCGGGACACCTTTCTATGATGAAAGGTTTTAGAGGCCCAAATTTTTGCATTGCGACAGCGTGCACGAGCGCAACGCATTCTATTGGTTACTCAGCAAGAACCATTGCTTATGGCGATGCGGATGTAATGATTACTGGTGGTGCGGAAAGGGGGTCTTCACCTTTAGGTATGGCTGGCTTCTCATCTGCGCGAGCGTTGTCGAAACGCAATGATAACCCTCAAGCTGCAAGCAGGCCGTGGGACAAAGATCGAGATGGCTTTGTATTGTCGGATGGTGCAGGATCTTTGGTGTTAGAAGAGTATGAGCATGCAAAAGCTCGTGGTGCGAAAATCTATGGAGAGTTAATCGGTTTTGGTACCAGCAGTGACGCTTTTCATATTACGTCACCTCCAGCAGATGGAGCGGGAGCGGCATTATCGATGAAAAATGCGCTTAATGATGCTGGCGTAAATCCTGAAGATGTTGACTATGTTAATGCTCACGGGACCTCTACGCCGGCAGGAGATTTGGCGGAAACAGCCGCTCTGAAATCAGTATTTGGGAACTCAGTGAGTGACCTTATGGTTAGCTCGACAAAATCAATGACGGGACATTTACTAGGGGCAGCAGGAGCGGTTGAGTCGGTAATCAGCTTGCTTGCGATTAACAATAATGTTGCTCCTCCTACGATTAATCTGGAAAACCCTGATGAGGGTTGTGATCTGGATTATGTAGCGAATCAAGCCAAAGAAAAAACGATTGATGTTGTCGTGTCAAATTCCTTTGGTTTTGGCGGTACGAATGGTACTTTAGTGTTTAAGAAATACAGTTAATAAATACTAAAAGTAGCATTTTAAGCGCAACTTAAGCGCAACTTAAGCGCAACTTAAGCGCAACTTAAGCGCAACTTAAGCGCAATTCCAGAGTTAAAATTTGCATAAGCCTATCAATGAACATTTTTGTGAAAGCTGGGTTAATGGTAACCCTGCTTCCACGGTTTCCATAAGTGATCGTGGCTTGGCTTATGGCGATGGGGTTTTTGAAACCATTCGAGTGAATGAAACCCCAGTATTATTTTCACAGCACCTGTCCCGCTTAATGCGTGGTTTGGCCGCCTTAGACATACCTTTTGACCGGACTATTTTTGAAGGAGAAGTATCTCGTTATTTGCAGCATCGACAGCACGGTGTTTTAAAGATTATTGTTACTCGGGGTGTGGGAGGGCGTGGTTATGCATCTTTGCCCAACTCTGAGCCAAATAGAATACTAAGTTGGCATCCTTTACCTGAATACCCCGCAACATATTTCTCGAACGGTGTGTCGGTGTACGCGTGCAAAACAGTACTTGGTCAGAACCCTTCATTGGCAGGAATTAAACATTTAAATCGATTGGAGCAAGTGCTTGCTCGAAATGAATGGGGGCAGGGGAATTATCAAGAAGGTATCGTTTGTGATTTTCGGGGCAATGTTGTTGAGGCTGTGTTTAGTAATCTTTGGGTTGTTAATGACGGTTGTTTAATGACCCCTCGGTTAGATATGTCAGGTGTTGCAGGGGTCATGAGGGAGTGGCTGTTGGAGGAGTTGCCTAAGCGTGGGGTAAAAGTAAAGGAGGTCACGTTATCCTCAAGCGATTTATTGTCCGTGGATGAGATTTTTTTGTCTAATAGTGTTTTTGGTATTTGGCCTGTGAAGCAATATAATGGCGCTTCTTGGTCTCCGGGCGTAATAACAACGTTATGTCAGGCACTTGTACAGGATTTACTTTTTGACATCTAATTTTTTTATACCTATAAAAAACCAAGGAGCTGTTTTGCTTCGCTTATTATTATTGCTGACGTTTTTGGGAAGTGGTGCGCTGTGGATGGGGCATGCTCATGTTCAAGCACTATTCTCTAAGCCGCTAGAATTTCCTGAAGGGCGGTACGCATTGGATGTGCTGCCTGGCTCTAGCTTTGGCGGGGTGACGCGTCAATTTGAGCGTGATGGCTTGTTTCCGCACCCTCGTCTATTGGCGTTTTATGGTCGATATTTTGGATATTCTAGAAACCTCAAAGCAGGCGAATATTCTATTGCTAGTGGTAGCTCGATGCTTGATGTGTTGGATATACTTAAATCAGGTGCTGTTGTATACCATCAGTTAACGCTATTAGAAGGCCAGACTTTTAAAGTGTTTCGTCAACAGTTACTCGATACTCAAAACCTTGTGCATAATATCGGTAAGTTGAGTGATGACGATGTTATGACAAAACTAGGGGCTGGTGGGGTGCATCCAGAAGGGCAGTTTTATCCAGATACCTATTTCTTTCAAAAAAATGATAGCGATTTTGATATTTTAAAGAGAGCTTACCTTCGGTTGCAGGATGTTTTGCAGAATGAATGGCGTAACCGTTTAAAAGAAGAGTCGAATACCACTTTAGATAAACTGCCTTATAAAACTTCTTACGATGCCTTGATTATGGCATCGATCATTGAGAAGGAAACAGGGCAGCCGAGTGAACGAGCGGAAATTGCTGCCGTGTTCATTCAACGGTTAAAGAAAAAAATGCGTTTACAAACGGATCCAACGGTTATTTATGGTCTTGGTGAGCGTTACCAAGGTAATATCACAAGACGGCATTTACGGGAGAAAACACCGTACAATACCTATCGTATAAACGGATTACCTCCAACCCCTATAGCTAGTGTTGGGCAGGCTGCCATTTACGCAGCATTACATCCGGCAAAATCAACAGCGCTATACTTTGTTGCGAAAGGAGATGGCAGTCACAAATTCTCAAAGACGTTAAAAGAGCATCAGCAAGCGGTGCGACAATACCAGTGGAAGCGAAAAGCCAATTATCGGTCAGCGCCAACCCCGTCATTATAGTAACCCATAATTTAAGTAGTGTTTCTATGTCAGAACCAACAAAAAGTAACCTGAATAATGCTCGCTTCCTTACCGTAGAAGGTGTTGAGGGAGTTGGCAAAACGACGAACATTACCTTTATCAGTGCGTGGTTAGAAGAGCAGGGGGTTCCTTATATCCACACTCGTGAGCCAGGAGGGACGCCGCTAGCAGAAGAGTTGCGTTCGTTGTTGTTGGCCCCGAGGGATGAACAAGTTGATGCAACTGCGGAATTGCTAATGATGTTTGCGGCTAGGGCGCAGCATATCGAACAGGTGATTAAGCCTGCTTTGGCTAAAGGTATCTGGGTGTTGTGTGATCGATTTACGGATGCCACTTATGCGTATCAAGGCGGTGGAAGAAATATGGGGTTTGATAAAATCCAACAGCTAGAAAGTTTTGTGCAAGGTGATTTTCGCCCCGATGCAGTGATTTTATTGGATTTGCCTGTTGCAGTGGGGTTGGCGAGAGCTGCCAAGCGCGGAGCGTTAGATCGCTTTGAACAGGAGGCTGAAGGTTTTTTTCATCGCGTCCGAGATGCATATTTGAATCGAGCTAAAGAGAACCCGTCGCGGTACTGGTTGGTGGATGCAGAGCAGTCTTTAGAACTGGTCCAGGTGCAAATATCAAATGCGTTACAAAAGATCCTAGCGGATCAGGTTTAACTACAGCAGCAAAGCGTTATAGCGAGAAATTAGAATGTTATCAGATATTTTACATACTGTTGTACCGCTGCCTTGGCAATCAGAATACTGGCAACAACTGCATGAGCGGTTGAAGGGAGGGGTGCTACCCCATGCAATATTACTGCGAGGTGTTCAAGGTACAGGGAAAGGTCAGTTTGCGTTAGCGTTTGGGCAATACTTGTTGTGCATGAGTCCGGTCGGTGGTGTTGCTTGTGGAAAGTGTAAAAGTTGTTTATTGATGCAAGCAGGCAGCCATCCTGATTTAAAAATCGTTGAGCCTGAAGATACAGGGAAGGCGATAAAGATTGATCAAATTCGATCAGTTGTTGATTTTGGAAGTAAGAGTGCGCAGTTTAGTGGTTATCGGGTAGTGATCATAACACCCACAGAGAATATGAATGTTAATGCGTCCAATGCGTTGCTTAAATCGCTGGAAGAACCAGGGCCAAAAACCATCATGCTACTGGTATCACACCAAGTGTCTGGCGTGCTTGCAACGATAAAGAGTCGCTGTCAGTCATTGGATTTTCCTCTGCCCAGTAGCGAACAGGCGGTTAGCTGGTTGAGTTCTGTAGTAACCGACTCAGAACGAGCTCAGTTATTGTTGAATGTTGCTGGCGGTGCGCCATTACGGGCAGTGGAAATGGAGCAAAAGGAGTGGCTCTCAGATAGGCAGAACATTATTCGAGCATGGGTGGGTGTGTTAAAAGGGCAGAATGATCCTGTTGTTGTTGCTGAGCAGTGGGCGAAATACCCTTTAGCGGAATTGTTGATGTGGCTTCAGGCTTGGCAAGTCGACCTTGGGAAGGTGATCTCAGGCGCAGAATTTTCGGTGTTAAATCAGGACTTATTGGCACAATTCAAAGAAATGGCAACGGTTTGTTCTCATAATAAGGTGTTTGATTTTTATCAGTATTTGTTGGAATTGGGGAGTATGGCGAGCAGTTCGACAAACCCTAATCCGCAGCTATTGTTAGAACAGCTACTAATTCGTTGGTCTGAGAACCGGTAGGCGTAGAAAGTGTTGCTGAATTAGGCGTTTGTTTCGCGCGCTGCTAGAATTAAAATAACAACGGAGAGGAATGTATGGCTATTGGTGGTTCTCGATCTGGGATTTTATCCTTAACAATCAAAGATAAAGCAGTTTTGTATGCTGCGTATATGCCATTTGTTAAAAATGGCGGATTGTTTATCCCCACCAATAAACAATACAAGCTTGGAGAGGAAGTATTTCTCCTTCTCAACCTGATGGAGGAGACTGAGAAAATACCCGTGGCAGGAAAGATTGTATGGGTAACACCAAGAGGGGCTCAGGGAAATCGAGCCGCAGGTATTGGTGTACAGTTTAATGATCAGGATGATAGCGCTCGTAATAAAATTGAGACTTACCTAGCAGGAGCTTTGCAATCAGATAGACCCACACATACGATGTAGCGGCCGAGTATGTTAGGGCCTAAAGGCGAGCGCTGTACTTAATTGATATATATTTAGCCAAGTGTCAGTCTGTAAATGTATAGAATTCTTCGCTTTAGCGATGTAATATTTATTACCCTTTTTGAGTTCAGGTGGGTGACCTTCCTTACTATCCAATCCCTTATTACATATTTTATACGGTTTTTTCATGTTTATAGATTCCCATTGTCACTTAGATAAATTAGATGCAGCCTCTGAAGTTGGCGGTATTAAGGCTGCGTTGCAGCGAGCAAACGATCAGCAAGTTTCGCATGTGTTATGTATCGGTATTGATATGGAGAATATTCAGAATGTTATCCATATAGCCGAGACACACTCCAATGTCTTTGCCACAGTCGGAGCACACCCTCTTTATCAAGAAAATAAAAGTCCCCGTTTGGATGAATTGTTGTTGCTAGCAGAGCATCCCAAGGTCGTTGGAATTGGTGAGTCTGGATTGGATTATTTTTATTGCAAAGGAGATTTGCAATGGCAGAGGGATCGTTTTGTGACGCATATTCAGGCTGCGGTGAAATCAAATCTGCCGTTGATTGTTCACACACGAGCGGCTAAATTAGATACCTTAAATCTGCTGGTAGAGCACGGGCAAGGTAAGGTGAAGGGCGTCTTGCATTGTTTTACAGAAGACCTTGATATGGCTCATCAGGCAATAGAATTAGGGTTCTATATTTCGATATCAGGCATAGTGACGTTTAATAGTGCAGATGAATTACGGAGCGTAGTGGATAAGGTGCCACTTGAAAAATTGTTAATTGAAACCGATGCACCTTGGTTAACACCTGTTCCAAATCGAGGTAAACCTAATGAACCTAAATATGTGGTTGATGTAGCTAAAAAAATAGCAGAAATTAAGGGCATTTCAATTGAAACGGTAGCGCAGGTTACAACAAATAACTTCTTTACGTTATTTTCAAAGGCAAAAAATAGTAAATAAGCCATCAATAAAGGAACACCAATGGATAGCATGAGCCCTGATGTATATGTAAACCTATTGTGGATGCTGGGTAGTGGTATTGCTGTATTGTTGGGATTTGTTCTTGGAAAGGCGCTAGGGAAAAATACATCGGTTGCTCAGCTGCAAGTGTTGGAGGAGCGTCTCACTCATAAAGCGACAGAGTTACAGCGCCAGAATAATGAACTTGAGCACGCAAGTGATCGAATTGAACAAATGCAGGATGATATTCGAGATAAAGATATCTTATTGGCAGAGTTGAACGTCCGCATTGTTTCAACGGAGGAGGATCATAAGCAAAAACTGTCGTTTGTATTGGGAGCTAAGGAGCAGTTAAAAGCTGAGTTTCAATTGGTAGCTCAGTCATTGTTAGATGAGAAAAGTGAAAAATTTACCGCATTAAATCACTCTTCTTTATCTCAACTTCTTTCCCCTTTGAAAGAGCAGTTATCCCGTTTTAGTAAGCAAGTATCTGATGGTTACGATAAAGACCTTCGTGATCGAATTTCATTATTAAAAGAGCTGTCAGAACTTAAAACTATGAATGCAAAAATGAGTGATGATGCGCTTAATCTCACTCGTGCACTTAAAGGTGACAATAAACTGCAAGGGAATTGGGGGGAGATGGTGTTGGAGCGAGTGCTTGAGATGTCGGGCCTTCAGCGTGATAGAGAGTATGTTTTACAGCCTAGCTTTAAACAACAAAGCGGAGCAATTCTACGCCCTGATGCTGTAGTTCAATTACCCGAAGGCAAGTCGGTTGTTGTTGATAGTAAGGTGTCACTTAAACATTGGGAACAGGCAGTTGCGGCAGAGGATGATGAGCAAGCACGAGAGGCGATGAAAAAACATGTGGATTCGTTAAAGAGCCACGTTAAAAATTTATCTGGTAAGCAATACGATACTCTGCCCAGCATAGTGTCGCTGGATTTTGTGTTGATGTTTATACCCATAGAGGCTGCTTTTATAAGAGCCTTGGACGAGGAACCAGGGTTATACCAGTTGGCTAATGATAAAAATATTATGTTGGTGTGTCCTTCAACGTTACTTGCGACATTAAAGGCTATTCGCTCTGGGTGGCAGCATGATCGCCAAAACCGTAATGCCCTGGAGATAGCTCAGCGTGCCGGAGCCTTACATGATCAATTTGTGCTATTTACAGATGCCTTAGAAGATATTGGAGATAAGCTTGGTAAGGCATCAAATGCCTATGAAATGGCCCATAAACGGCTTTCTAGCGGCAAGGGAAGCTTGGTTAGCCGTATTGTTCAGTTGGAGCAGTTAGGGGCTAAAACGAAAAAAACTTTGGCGCTTCAATCGGAAGGTGTGACGGCTGAATGGGAAGGGCAAGGTAATTAAGTTCGGGGGTTGAGGGAGGGGGGAGCAAAAAAAAACCCGAAAGCCTTGGGGGAGGCTTCGGGTTAAGACCAATAGGAGTTAAATGTGGCGCACGATCCTCGCGCACCTGGATTACTTTCGTAACCCAACTAATGATTGTTCTCACGTTTGGGGGGAAGTGAGCAACATTAGTAAGAGTAAGTATTATCAAGATCTGAGAAACATCCAGTTTATTTACAATATTTGTTAAATAGATTGGTGCTTAAAAGTGACTGAATCTGGGCAGTATGGGTATATAAAAACAGGGGGTTCGTATAGTTAATTGAAACGTAAGCATTTATTAAAAATACGCAATAACAGCTCTTGCTTGTTATTGCGTACTGTTGTCACCAAATTTTGGTTGTTCAATTGAGCTGATAGATGAAAGGGTGCTGTTATCGTCTATTGATGTTAGATTGGAGGCTCTTGTGTCGGTTAAATATTCCGTAGCTTCTCCAGAGACAACGCCATTACCTTTCCACGGAAGCAAATCTGCCTTGGTGTGGCTGGCAAAATCGATAAATGGATATTTAACGATGTCAAAATATGGCGATCGATCAAAATCTACTGGTAAGCAAAGCCTTGGGCGACGCCTAAATAGTTGGACGCCGTTATTACCGGCTTTTTTAACAAGCGGTAGGATAGGGAATTGTATGAAGTCAAAACCCTCAGCAATAAGTGATGCGCTTGCGTTCTTCGTATGTTTTCCTGCGGCGTAGCGAAATAAACTGAGTCTCCAACTACGGGGCGTAAGTGACCAAAACATAAAAAATCGTGTTAAGTCAAACAGCTGTAGAACATTTTTGTGGCTTCCTAGGCGGCTTATGGCATAGCGAATAACTTGGTGGGCATCTTTACTTGCTAACCCTTTGGGGCGGCAAATTCGAATATGCTCCCGTTCTAATGTACTTAAGGGGCTGACTATTGTGCCTTGGCCCAGGCGGTTTTCGATAATTAGCGGAATATCTGGCTCACATTCATAATGATTGGTAATTCGCGTTCTGAGCTCTTTGTCTTCAAGGTCAATCAAGCGCCCTATATATAATGCTGCGTGGGACCATTCACTTTCAGAGACGGTTTTTAAGGTGTTGTCAGCCTTGCTGCGACCTTCTACTAGTACCACATCACAAGGCATTAATTCTGCCCGAATACGGTCAAAATCACAAAGCAGAGCATCTTTGGGTTCTGTTGATTTTGACAGCCAATCAATCAATATGCTGATGAATTTATGCAGTATGGCCATGGAGTGATCCGTTGGTTTTACAATTCGTTATAAGTTCAAGTCATTATTAGGGTCAAGGTATTAGTTTGACCGCGTTGATTAAAACTTCGTCAGGGGTGTAGAAGTGTGGAGATAATCTTACGCCGCCGCCTCTATACGCGCAAATGACATTTTGCTTCATTAGCTGTTGGTAAAGGGCTTGGGACTCTATTTTGTCTGTCTGAAAGGTGACTATTCCGGCTCGTCGAGCAGGGTCGGTAGGGGATAGTATTGTGATGCCGGGTTTGTCTTGGAGTAACGTTAGTAACAAATCGATTTTTGCACTGAGCATTTTTTCGATATTGCTAAGCCCAACTTCTAATAGGAGGGACAAACTGGCCGAGAACCCGTGAATACCAACCATATTAGGGCTGCCGCATTCAAATCGTTTAGCGTTAGATGCGACATCCCAATGTGAAGTATCGTAGTTGCCTGGGTTTTCAATCATATGCCAACCAAACTGATTAAGTGATAGCTGGTCGAGGGCGCTGGCTTTGATATAAAATACCGCGATTCCTTCAGGGCCAAGCATCCATTTATGAGCGTCTGCCACAACAAAGTCACACCCAATATCTTGCACATCCATCGGAACAGCTCCAAGGCTCTGAATAGCATCAATACAGAAGAGTATTCCTTGTTGATTACAATGGGTGCCTATTTTCTTTAGGTCTACTCGAATACCTGTGCCATATTGAACGGAGCTGATGGATACTAGACGGGTAGATGCATCACAAGCATTAATAATGGATGCTTCGGGGTTGTTGTTATTTAGGGTTGCGGTTATAACCCGGACGCCCTTATTAGCGAGAGACTCCCAAACGATTCGATTGCTCGGGAATTCTTGGTCGGTAATAACAATACTATCGCCCTGTTTCCAGTTAATGCCATAGGCAATAGCGGACAACCCTTCAGAGGTGTTCTTTTGAAGGGCGATTTCATCAGTTGACACAGCATGAAGCAAGGTCTTTAGCTGTTGGCGTAATGTAGTTTCAACTTTCAGCCATTGTAGGTAGTTCGTGGCACCATGTGAGTTGTTTTCTTGAGCAAATGAAGAGATTGCCAGGGCAGTGCGTGATGGCCATGGTGCAACAGCAGCATGATTTAAATAACATAACTTTTGGTCTAAGGGGAACTCATTTTGAAAGTTAGGCATTGTTTATACTCATTCCATTTTCCATGACTAGTTAGTCGGGGTTTTCTGTTGTGCGTGTATATTGGTGAGAATCATCTACAATATGTAGGTAACGCTCGGTAAATCCTAGGATTTTGTATACATTGATCAATATTACATGAATTAGGCGTAGGAAAGTTACACAAAATTTAGCATAATGTCGCCCAAAATAATGGGACGATTTGGTTGGAGTATTGCAATGAGTGACCTGCAGAAAGCGAGCCAAAAAGCTCAGGAATTTCGTAGACGGGAAGAAGATATCCTGGAGCGAGCACAAGAGCTTTTTATTGCCCACGGAGAAGAAAAGGTAACCGTAGAAATGATCGCGGATGCCGTTGGGATTGGTAAGGGAACGATCTACAAGCATTTCGAGACAAAAGACGAAATTTATTTGCGGCTGATGATTCGTTATGAGGCGGAACTGGCGGAAGTTTTTAATAAGTTGGACGATGGAGAGGATAAAGATCGAGCTCGTTTAGCAAAAGAGTATTTTAGCTTTCGAATGAATGACCCAAAGCGATACGCGTTGTTTGATCGTTTGGAGCACAAATTAACGAATACGACCTCTTGTCCAGAACTTGTTGAAAAGCTCCATGAAATTAGAGCGTCTAATATGGAAAGACTAACTTCTGTTGTTGAGTCGCGTATTACTGAAGGTAAACTACAGGATGTTCCTGCATATTTTCATGTGTTTGCTGCCTGGGCATTGGCGCACGGGGCTGTTGCACTATATCACTCAAAGTTCTACCAAGAGTTTATTGACGACAAAGATGGTTTTTTTGATTTCCTAGCGGAAATTGGTATTCGAATGGGGAATAAGCGCAAATAGCGTGTTTCTCTACGTATAGCGAGTACTTAATCCATACTAAAAAGGCCTGCTAATGTAGGCCTTTTTAGTATGGATTAAGAAAATAGGTTGGAAAGGAATGATGGGGCTTTGCGGTAAAGTGTAGATATATCGATATCATAACTACCAGCAGGTAAGCAGCATTCTATTTCTAAAGGCTCGTCACAGATGTTCTGGTTGTATGCGTGCAGATCCAATATACGGTGTTTCACAGCCGTCTGGTTTGCGTCCAACACCATAACTATTTCGGGCTGCAATCTTTTGTTTTTTTGATTGCTTGTCACAACACCGATCTGTTGATTGTTTAGCTTTACGATGGTGCCAGGAGGGAATAATCCTAAGGCTTGTATAAAAGACTCGATAAGCTCTGATTCAAATAGGTGGTCTCGTTCTTGATACATTGCGCTTAGTGCATCAGAGGGAGACAACGGTTTCGCATTGAGCTGAGAGCTAACGGATGTTTCGTAGTAATCTACTAAGCCGGCAATTTGTCCAAATAACGGAATCTCGGTATCCTTTAATTGCTGAGGGAATCCAGAGCCGTTAAACCGTTCTTCATGGGTGGCGATGGTGTTAATGACCTCTTTTGATAGCGATTTGGACTGGCTTAGTAATTTGAGTGCTAGTGTTACGTGTTTTTTATAAAGCGGATTTTCACGGGTACCTGAGAATTCGGTGCTTGTATTGGGTGACGTGGGCAACATAAAGAGCCCAACCTTGCATAGCACTACGCCAGTAGCAAGGGTCTCGAGTTTAGGTTCGGATAAGCCGATTTCCCGACCCAAAATTGCTGCCCAAATAGCACAATTAATAGCGTGTTGGTAAAGAGGGGTACCTTCTCGCTTCATTTTAGTAACCCAAATCATCGCATCTGGATTACGTATAACGCTGGCTACCGCTAATTTTGTGTTTTCTACAGCAGATGCTATATCCACTTCAGTACGATTTTGTAACTGGGTTGCCATTACAGTAACGGTTCGATCCAAGTCACGATAAATTGATTGAGCCTTCTTGAGTTCCTTTTTGAAAGGAACTTTAATCTCATATTTTACAGGGCGTCTTACCAGTATTTTTTTGCGCCGTGGTTGTGTGTTTGCAGAATCAGCATTTGCGTTTTTCTTGGTGTCTGCGCGAGAGTTCTGAGGTTTTGCTTCTTTTTGCTTATAGCTTTGCGGTGACTTGGAGCGAAGGGTGTCGATAAAAACAAATTTGCAGAAACCAGCTAAAGCTGTGACATCTTGTTCTGAATCTATGTAGAAGCCCTGAATGGGGAATGGCGTCATATGCCAAGGACAGTCTAGGTTGGACACATACATGCCCAGCGTAAGATCTCCTATTGCAATTTTTCGTTGAAATGTCGCCATAATTGTTTAGACAGGGAGTCTAGCCTCGTTGTTTCGTTTTGTTTAATTATACTGTCACCCGCATATGTCATGCCGTATTTGGCAAAATGCTTATCCCTGTCGCCTTCCTAGCATTCCTTTATGTGGTGGTTCATGTATAAAGGTCAATAATTTACTGTAACGCAATTAGAAACGCGTGATTAATACTAGGTCACACAACCTATAGATCGATTTTTTCAGTTTGACGGGAATTTAATCAGGATTTGTTATTATGGGGCCCATTTTGGCGCAAAGGGTTGGAAAGTGAAATGACTAATTTGGTCACTTTTTAGCATATTTGATGATTATTAGTGTTTTATAGTCGAATTTCATGAAAATGGGTAATAATTGTGTAAAACGCGCAAATATAAAATAGGATTAGGTGTTGCAAAGAATAGATGTAAGGGAGCACCGGCTTGGTGTGGTTATTTCCGGCGATGAAGACTGGAGTCGGGTGCGGTTGGCGCAATTATATGGTGCTTTACAGCCAGTGAATGCGTTGTGGCTTGCGAATACTTTATCTTGCTTACCGGATTATGCGCTAAATAATGGGAGCTTAGTTAGACGGGACCAGGTTATTTCGTTATTGGGCAGTGAGTCTGACGTGGTTGTAGTGGATGGCTACAGTGGATTAAACCCCGATTCAGTGGCTGCGCTTGCGGGTACCATCGTCAAAGGAGGGGTTATCATTATCTTGGCACCTTCATTCGATGAGTGGGCATCTTTCAGTGACCCAGAATACCAAAAGATAACTGTATATCCTCATTCTTCTTCTGATATACCAGGTTTGTTTTTACGACATTTTAGTGAGGCGCTTGGCCGGTATTGTAATAACAGCGATTTTATTAAGCTGGATATTAATACTGGTGATGAGGTTCTTGAGGTAATCGCTAATCGTTTTTCACCTCGTTTTGTTGCTCGGTCTGTCGATGGGGATTTATTTCAGTGCTCTTGTACTGACAGCCAGCAAGTGGTGGTAAGGGCGATTAATCGAGTGTGTACAGGGCATAGAAAGCGTCCTTTGGTACTTACTGCCGATAGAGGCAGGGGAAAGTCGGCAGCTATTGGTATGGCGTTAGCAGGACTTATTCAAACATCAGGTCCGTATCAGTTTGTGGTGACGGCGCCAAGTTTAGCTGCCGTGGATCGGTTGTTCGCCCACTGCGCTGGTGTGTTGGGGGTGTCGATGGATATGCCGGGGGAGCTGTGTTGGCAGGGTTCCTCTGTTCGATATTGTTTGCCGGAAAATGTAGAGGAGCAATCAATGGTGAGTATGCTTATAGTTGACGAAGCGGCGGCTATAGGGACTCCGTTGTTAATGCAGTGGCTCGGCATGTTTTCACGGGTTGTATTTTCTTCTACTGTTCACGGTTATGAAGGTTCGGGCCAGGGTTTTGCGCTTCGCTTCCAGCAAACACTAAAGGAAGTAATGCCGCAGCATAAATGTCTTACGTTAACTAAACCTATTCGCTGGGGGGAGGGGGATGCGGTTGAATCTTTTATTAATGAAGTTTTTTTATTGGATGCTGATGCCGATCATATTGGTGATTATGACGTAGCCGAAATGGCGACAGGCATTAATAATATTGGACGGAATGGTGCTGATGTTGATCATTTAATACGTATTAGGCGTATGAATCGTATAGACCTTGTAAAGCAAGCCTCAGTGTTGAGAGGGCTGTTTGGATTGTTAGTCACAGCTCACTATAAGACAACTCCGGGAGATTTGCGTAATTTACTGGATGGTCCAAATCTAGAAATATTTGTGGCGACGTACCATGATGGTGGTAACGAAAGCGTTGTTGGTGGCTTGTTATTGGCAAAAGAAGGGGCATTTGATGACACGCTGGCTTCTGCTATTTGGCAGGGGCATCGCCGCCCTCGAGGTCACGTTATGCCTCAAACTCTGGCTGTGCAGTGTGGCTACGAAGGCGGGTTGACGCTCAAGTCTGCACGTATTATTCGTATTGCAGTAAATCCTGGTATTCAGCAGCGGGGTCTTGGTAAGCGCTTGGTTGAGGCTGCAAAGTCTTACGCAAGGCAAGAAAGGTTCGATTGGTTAGGTTCAAGTTTTGGTGCGACAGAGCCACTAATTCATTTTTGGCGGGCCTGTGGGTTAGAGCCGGTTCAAATCGGAATCTCGTTGGATGCGGCAAGTGGCTGTTATTCTGCTTTGGTATTGGCTCCGCTTGATAAAGCGGTAAAGACTGATTTTGTGCAGTTAAGAAAGCGTTTTCGAGCACACTTTTTGTTAGCTCAAAAAAACTATTATCAGAAGATGCCCGTAGCCCTACTCTTGAGTTTTTTTCAGCGGTTAATTGAAGAGTGTCCCGCTAGTATTTCCTCTGTTGATCTAGTCAATGTACAGCGTGATGTTGATGGGTTTATACAGTACCAGTGGCCTTATGATGTTGTGTTTCCTAGTCTCCGATGTTGGTTTTTGGACTTGTTATTGAAGGGGGAGGTGGTGACTTATGGTGATGACGTAGCGCTGTTAATTGAATTGCTAATACGTCAGCAGTCGCTAGAAAGTGTCGCGAGGTCGTGGGGGAAGGGGGGAGAGAAAGTATTTTTGAAAACCATCAGAGTAATAGTCTCTAATCTAAATGATAATATATCCAATTTACATGGGGTCGGAAATCCTTATACTAGCCGCAAACTTAGCTAGCTGTATAAGGGTATACCATGAAATTAACCTTCAAAAAAACATCATTATCTATAGCCATTACTGCTTCTGCATTCTTTATGAGTAGTGCTGTTGTTGCCGATACAAATTCAGAAATTGAAAAATTAAAGAATCGCATTGAGCAGTTAGAGCGTTCCTCAGATACACCAAAAAAAGAGAAGGGTATTGAACTTATCGTTAGTGGTGTTGTTGAAGTAGAAGCCGGTTATGTGAGAAATGATGGATATGAAGGTAAGACTAGTAGTGACATAGTGCTTGCTACTGCGCAGTTGGCATTTGAAGCGGATGTTGCTGAAGGTGTTAATGTTCAAGTGGCGCTTTTGCATGAAGAAGACGATACCGATCTTGAAGTCGATGAGGCGCATATATCATTTGAGCATGGTGTAATGTTTACTAGCGTAGGTCAGGTTTATATACCCTTTGGAGGTTTTGCATCAAACTTAGTGTCTGACCCTTTAACCCTTGAAGTCGGCGAAGCGCGAGAAACTGCTATTGAAGTAGGGGTTAATGCTGGTCCTGTAGTTGCATCCATTTATGTGTTTAATGGCGATGTTGACGACAATGGTGCAACTGAAAGAAGTAAAACAGAAATGTACGGTGTATCGCTTGTATTAGCTGATGGTGATGAGGCCTTCTCTTACGAGTTTGGGCTTGATTACATAAGTTCAATTGCAGACACTGACACTCTTCAGGATGCCGTGGTTGGTGGTACTGTCGATGATTATGTGTCAGGAGTTTCTGTTGATGCGACGGTAATCATGGGTGCTGCAAATCTGAACCTTGAATATACAACAGCAAGAGATGAATTTGAGTCTACAGAGCTAGCATTTGATGGAAAGGGTGCAAAACCCGCTGCGTTTAATGTTGAAGTCGGGTATGTGGTAAATGTAGCGGGTTTTGAAACCCAGTTGGCAGCATCCTATCAAGGTTCTAAAGAAGCGTTAGCGTTAGGGCTTCCAGAAAAGCGTCTTGCAATAGCAGCATCAACATTGATTGCTCAAAACACAAGCCTTAGTCTAGAGTTAGCTCGAGATTATGATTACGGACGAACAGATACGGGAACTGGAGAGGAGTCGGTTTCGGGAACTGGTGAAACGTCAAATATGGCAACGGTTCAGGTAGCGGTTGTTTTTTAATATTCAATTTGACTAATGGTTACGATAAATGGGGCGTATCACGCCCCATTTTCATGTGCAAGTTGAAATAGCTCGTCAAATGCAGTTATTTGTCAGCTTCTGGGATGAATTGATAAGGTAAGAAATCCCTTTCATTTTCGTTAATTCGAATGGCTTTACCTATGGGTGGGAATGCTCTTTGAGGGCAGTTTGTTCGTTCGCATACGCGGCAGCTGACACCTATAGGGATGGATGCATTTTTATCTTCTAGATCAAATCCAACCGAATAAACCAAGTTGGGTGCATGACGTATCTCACAGCCAAGTCCAACAGCAAAGGTCTTTTGTGGCATTAAGTATCCACCCTCTGTCCTTGTGACGGTTCTGGCGAGGCAGAAATAGCGTTTGCCATCAGGCATTTCGGCTATTTGTCGTAATATCTTTCCAGGGGTAGCGAATGCTTCGTGTACGTTCCAAAGAGGGCAGGCTCCCCCTACTTGGGCAAAGTGAAAACCAGATGCACTCTGGCGTTTGGAAATGTTACCTGCCATATCAACACGCACAAAATAAAAAGGAATACCTTTGTTGTGAGGCCGTTGTAATGTGCTGACTCGATGGCATACCTGTTCAAAGCTGACATTAAAATGGATTTGTAATCGTTCGATGTCGTACTTCTCTGCCTGGGCTCGTTCAAGGAATTGTTCATAGGGCATCAGCAGTGCCCCAGCATAATAATTTGCGAGCCCTACGCGACACACAGCGGCTGATTGAGGGTTGCTGAGATTGCCTTCTGCAATAATGCTGTCGAGCAAATCACCTTGCTCTAACAAGCAAATTTGATGGGCCAGTTGAAATACACGCTGCTTGTGAGATAAAAGTTTTGATAGGGTTAATATTTTTCGTGATGTGTTAAATGCTCTTAATCCATCATTTTCACCAACAAGGTCAACGCGAATGTTGTGGCTGCGTTCTAGGTAATGCACAAGTTGTGCTTCACCTTCACCTAGAGATAAATCCTCGTTGTTGAATAAATATTCAGCGGCTTTGTCGAGGTCATCAAAATAGTTGTTTTTATAATAAAAGAAGTCGCGAACCTCTTCGTAGGGAAATTGTGGTCCCTCAACCGCTCTTACAGCTTCGTCTCCGGCAATCTCGTGGGCAAGGTCTGCATAATTGTGTTTGGTTTGTGAATAGGCTCGATAGAGTGTTAGGAAATGTTTGGCAAATGCTGGCGATGAGGAGACTGCTTCACGTAAATCACGGATATCAACGTTGTCTCCGCTGGCGCTGTTATTGTGAGTACCTTTGCTGATATGGAATAGAGGGTCATCTAAACAGTTTAGGACTTCAGAGGCTAAGCGTTCATCGGCACCCTCCGAGAAGGCCTGCAAATCGATGTTGTAGGTGGCACTGAGTTTTAGTAGTACCTGCACTGTAAGGGGGCGCTGATCATTCTCTATTTGGTTTAGGTAGCTAGGGGATATATCCAGACTTGTGGCCATAGCAGCTTGAGTAAACGCCAAGCCTTCTCTAAAGCGCCGTAGCTTGCCGCCCAGAAAGGTTTTTCTGTTGCGAGAGGATGTTTTTTTGTTATTTGAGGGGGGCATGGGTATCCAATAATATTGCCAGAAAATCGATATTAATAATGATCGATTGTGGGGCGTGTTTGTCGGTGGACAGGTGGTTTTATAAACTTTTAATATTTGCAATATTCGCAACTTTGCAAATATTCTTGTAAAGATGTTTGCACGCCAGCACTTATATATCAAGGGCTAGTTGAAGATTGTATGAAAATGCAAATAATAGGAGGCATTATTTAGTTTATTTGCTATTAGCAAATATTACTGCTCATTGCTCGCTTGCATAGATAATTTATAGGTTGTTGTTATGTCTGATTTTCAAGCCCCACTTCGTAATATTCGGTTTACTCTGTTTGATGTGTTTCATGCTGATAAGATGTGGGCGCGTAACGCCACATTGTCGGAAGTCGCAGATAGAGATACCGCTGATGCTATGTTGGAAGAGGCCGCAAAAGTGGCAGGACAGGTTATTTCTCCGATTAACCGTTCAGGTGACGAGGAAGGCGCTTCGTGGGAAGACGGCAAGGTTACAACCCCTGCAGGTTTTAAAGAGGCGTATAACACCTATTGTGACGGCGGCTGGCCTGGGATTACCGGCAATCCCAAGTTTGGTGGGTTTGGGATGCCGAAAGCGTTAGGGGCGCAAATTGATGAAATGCTATATGCCGCTAACAGTGCGTTTGCGCTTTATCCAAATCTAAGTGCGGGTGCAAGTCTAGCGATAGAGGCACATGCCAGTGAGGCCATTAAGGCGCTCTATTTACCGAAAATGTATTCTGGAGAATGGACGGGCAGCATGTGTTTAACAGAACCACATGCGGGCAGTGATTTGGGAGCGATTCGTACAAAAGCAGACCCACTTGCTGATAGCTCTTATGCGGTTACGGGTACCAAGATATTCATTACTGGTGGAGAGCATGATCTTGCTAGTAATATTGTTCACTTAGTGCTGGCTAGGCTACCTGGTGCACCAAAGGGGGCGAAGGGTATTTCTTTGTTTGTGGTTCCAAAGATTAATGTGGATGAACAGGGAGCGTTACTTGAGCCAAATGCAGTGAGCTGCGGTTCTATTGAGCACAAAATGGGGATTAAGGGTTCTGCAACGTGCGTAATGAATTTTGATGAAGCCAAAGGGTATATTGTTGGTGAACCCAATAAGGGCTTGATGTATATGTTCACCATGATGAACTATGAGCGCTTGTCTATTGGTATACAGGGTTTAGGTTGCGGAGAAATGTCCTTACAGCGTGCTGTTGCTTATGCTAAAGAGCGGCGACAAGGCAGAGCACCAACGGGGGCGGTAGAGCCTGAAGCTTATGCGGATACCTTACTTGTTCATGCCGATGTACGGCGCATGTTGTTGACGATGAAATCGTTGACAGAGGCCGGTCGGGCACTATCAACGTATGTAGCCATACAGTTAGACACCGCGAAATATGCAGAGCAGCCAGAGGAAAAGGCTTGTGCAGTGGAAATGGTAGCGCTGTTAACACCTATTGCTAAAGCTTTTCTGACGGATATGGGTTTAGATGCCACTGTGTTAGGTCAGCAAGTGTTTGGTGGTCATGGTTATATTCGTGAATGGGGGCAAGAGCAGTTGGTTCGTGATGTTCGTATTGCGCAAATCTATGAGGGAACCAACGGTATACAGGCCCATGATTTGCTAGGTCGAAAGGTAACGTTTAATCGAGGTGAAAACGTTAAGGTTATAGCCCAAGAGATTGAAACGTTTGTAGCTGGTATTAAAAGTCCAGAAATTGAACCGTATTGTCAAACACTGCTAGCGGGCGTTGCCAACTTAGTGGTTTTGACCGATGACCTTGTGGCTCGAATTGACCAGAATCCTAATGAGCTAGGGGCTGCTGCGATGGAGTATTTGCATTATTTTGGATACATTATGTATGGTTATATGTGGCTAAAAATGGCTGTTGTTGCAGAACACAAAATTGTTGGCGATGACGGGTTTTACCAATCTAAATTAGACACAATGAAATTTTACTTTGATCGGGTTTTTCCAAGGATTTCAGGGTTACATGAAACCATACTGGCGGGCTTTGATTCTATGGATGTTGATGTTGATTGGTTGTAAGTATACGCTTTGTTGATGTGGGTGACATAGATATAGCAATATTGACTTATGTAGGTTTTTGTAACGAATGGGTTGTCTCAGTCGGGAAAATTGTTAGTATTTGGGAACGTTGGTGCAAGGAGTGTGTCGGCGAGTAAAGGTACTGATAGTATCAGTGCCTTTTTCTTGTATACAAAAAAAAGGCGATAACAATGACTTATATTAAATTTGCAGTAGTTGCAGCGATGGTAGTTGGTTTGACTGGTTGTGGTATTGATTTAGGGCCTGGTTGCACATTAATCTGTTTTAGTAGCTAAGCTATAGCTAAATATACTGAGCATAGCTCTGGTATAGAAACCTCTTAAAGTGGAAGCTTTCAAGGGGTTTTTTTATGTCTCAATGAACTGCAATGTTGTGTGGGGGTGGTTCATGTTTGAGCGTGTGTCTCTTCATTAATTTTTGTTTCCTATCTAAAGCTTATCTTTTTTCGGCCGATAAAAACCTATTGTAGGAGTAGTGTAAATACTACGAGTTTGATCGATAACCATAAGGCCGGCACATGTCAGCAGTTTTTTCTATTATCGTTGTGGCTAATGGCCTTAACGATCCCTCGTTAGCGGCGATTGCACAACTAGAAAATGAACATGTCGAATTACTTGTTTGTGCAAATGATACGGGGATGTTTGATGCGGCATTGTTGAATGCTGCAGTTGAACAAAGTTCGAGTAAATATACTTTGATACTTACAGATCACCAATTAGTTGTGTCTGAAGAGTGGTTATGTCAGCTGGCGAATATTGTTGGTGAAAACCAGTTTTTAGGTGCATCTGGTTATTCGTTGCTGCGCGCGACGGGTGTTCAAATGGCAGTTCATTCACAGCTTGAAGAAATAGCCGCTGTGGCCCCAGGCAGCCAGAGAATAGATTCAGGTGTACCTGTAGAGGTGGCTGTTGCATTGTCTGAGGATTTCTTATTTGCTTCCAGTGACTATTTGCGCTCTCAGGTCTTTAGATCGATAGACTTTTTGGCAGGTAACGTAAATGTTGGAAGTTTTATAGGGCGTTACTCGCTTCGAATGAAGTTGAATAACCGCAGCGTATTATCCGTTGTTGGGACAGTTGCAAAGGTTGCAACGGAAAACAGTAAAAAAACACAGAAATATAAAAAAGAAATAAAATCATTCTTGCAAGGTTACGATGGTTTGTTTCCTATTAATGAACTGGGAGTACGATGTTGGCAGAGAAATGCCGATGCATTACGACAATATGACGAGGGCATTGCAGCCTCCATTATTGATGGTATGTTTGTTGGGGTCGACTTGCAGTTTAAACAAAAGCAGAAAGGTCGTATTGTTGTTACTGGCAAAGCCAACGATGTTATTTTGTCGGATACCAGTGTTCGAATGGATAAGTTACCCAGTAATGAAACTGTTGTGCTGTTTGGTATCGGAGCAGGTGAGCTGGTAGAAACGTTGCTGCGAGATACCAACAATGAGGTGTTGATTGTTGAGCCGGAAGCTAAGCTTATTAACTACTTGTGGATGCGTTACGATTGGTCTTGTTATGTGGAAAATGGCCGTTTGCGATATATGCCTATTGCCAATGAGCATGCTGTTTTACATTCAATATCGATGATGCAAACAAGCCGATTTCTTCAAAAAGTGTTGGATGTTAACAATATTCCCACCCAAGTTATCCGTTCGGGATCATATCACTTATACCCATCATTTTATAAAAATCTAGAAGTGTCCCTCAATTGGTTTTTAAAATTAAATCGAGTTTCTAAAACATGGGTAGGCAAAGAAAAACAAGTTTATGATGTCACCATAGTTAGCCCTCGTTGTGCAATATTTGTAGATTTTGCGGAATGTTTGCATCGATTAGGTGTAAGGACCCGTATTTTAAATGTACCAGATAAAGCTAATGAGTTAACAGAAGATAATATTATTCAGCTGTTAGCTAGCCTTAATGTAGATGCTAGTAAACTTATCGTTTATCGCAATCGAAGTTTTATTGAGTCAGAAAAAATTTCGTTGGCGGCAGGGTTGGAAGATCGTATCCCTGGTGCGCAATTAAGCTGGTGGTGGGATGTTCCAAATGTTGCAAGTTTTATTGATATGCAGTTGGCTAAGCATAGTCGTCCAGCAATGGCGTTTGCCAATGATATTTTGCCCGTACTTCCCGAGGGTTCTGTTTGGTTACCACCAGCTGCGCAAAGTCAATTTTGTACAGGGGAGCTATATCAAGGGGACCTTATACCTGGTGTGAGTTTTGTGGGCCAAAGTCGCATTACACATTTGAAAACGCAATTAAAAGTGATCTCGGAGATATTGCCTATCATTGGAGGCGCTAAATTTAATGAGCTGACATCTATGTTTGAGCGTTTTGATAACTTCAATGAGTTATATCAACGTATAGTTGATGTTAATGAGGGTATTAATCAGGAGTTAGATGTTCATTCGATCAAAATGCCAGCTCAGGTGTATTATCTCAAGTATATCTTGGAAATGGCTGAGTCTGCGGCTTTTCGAGTAGCTTCTATTGAAGCTTTGGCAAAAGCAAACATACCCTTGTCGATTTATGGTGATGATGACTGGGTTGGTAGTGGTGTTGTGCCAAAGCATTTATTCAAAGGGATTATTCAACGAAAAGAGTTGAGATCATTGTACGAGCAATCTCAGCTTAATTTGAATCTGAATTTTATGCAGGTTTCCTCCACGGTCAACCCAAAGGTGCTGGATATTGCCGCATGTGGTGGCCAAGTGTTAACGGATGTTAGACCTGAACTGGATGTGTTATACCCTGATTCCGTTATCAGGCCTTATGGTTTTACCGATGTGAATGAATTACCCGATATTGTTAATACCTTGTTGAATGGGAACTCTTCTTGTGCGGGTGAGAAAAGCCATTTACGAGCTATTGCAGAACGAACGAGAAGTCATCACAGCATGGAAAATCGAGCCCGTTGGTTGATTGAAAATTTCTCGTTGCAATAGTCTCATCGTTTGATTGTTGTAAAAGGTTAGGGGGAGGGTGTTCTTGAGGTAGTAAGGATGGGATAGAGCCGTCTAAAAAACACCCTTCCTGTAGAGAAAAACGTCAAAAAATTCACTCACCTTGCCAAATTGGTCTAGAATTAGGAAAAAGTCTTTGTATATAAAGCACCTATAGGCAGGTTGATAACAAATGAATGGTTCTTTTTTGAGAAAAGTACGTCTTATTTCTCCTTTCGCTGTATTGGTTGTTGCATTACTTGGGCCAATTGAGGCCTGGGCAGATTCCTTTGATGACGCAGTTAATCATTATTTAAAGGGTTTTGATGCCTGTCAGGAAGCTAATGGGTTATTAAGGGCGAACCGCATATCTGCGGCAAAGAAAAAACTTAATGTGTACAACAAATATCTTTCCGAAGCGGAGAAGATGAATTCCAGTATTGTAAAAACCAATAAGCGGGATATGGAAGGCAATATTAAGTTCTGTCGACGAGTTGCTACCAATATCGAGGTTGAGCAAGCAACACCGTTTATTGATAAAGCTATTGCACAGTGTGATTTGGCTCAGAAGGCTCTAAAGGAGAAGAAGCCTGATGTTGCGATGGAACATTTGATGGCTTTTAAGGTGCATAAAGAAGAAGCTTGGAATATCACTGAAAAGTTAACGGATATATTTTCTATTCGAAATCAAGTCAAGCGTTGTCAAAGGTTAGAGAAGAAAATATTGTCTGCCGGGAAAAAACAAGAGGCATCTAATTTAGCCATTGAAACGGTTAAGGAAGAAAGCCAGTCTTACGCGCAAACGTGTAATCAAGCGTTAACGTTTTTAAACGTGAAATCAATTGACGAAGTTTCGATTAAAAATGCAGGAAAGTCGATAAAACTTGCTAAGTCACATAAGAAAAATGTGAAAGATGAGACTGTCGCGTTTGATATATTCGCAGCAAATCCAGGGCATGAGGCTAACGCACTGGTAGCTGGAAACTTGAAAAAGGGTGATGTGTGTCTTGCTAAAGCAGAAAAACTTGCTGTTAAAAAGCGCAAAGATTTGGATAAAGCTAATAAGACGCTGAGTAATTATATCGCAGCATTAGCTAATTCTGCGAAGCAGTGTGAAGCGGCAAGGTCAATTACTAAAACCAAAGCAAGTGACAAGGTCTACGGCAAGGCAAAAAAAGCATATCAAAGAGCTCAGGCGTCTGAGAGCAAGCAACGTAAAAATTTGCGAAAAGACAAATACTATTTGGCTTATTCGAACTCACCAAAAGTGAAGGATATTAACAGGGTTTTATCAAAGGTTAGTAATTGTTTAGCGGATACGAATAAACGGATGTCTAGGATGTTTGCGTCATTGCAAGCAGCGAAGAAAGCTTTGGTAGAAAAGAAAGCGAAAGAAGATGCTGCTCGTTTAGCGAAAGCCAGTGCTGCCGATAAGGCAAAAATTAAAGCAGAGTTAGCGAAGAAGAAGAAAATAGCTGCTGCAAAGGCTGCAAAAATAGCGAAAGCAGCAGCTGAGGCAAGAGCAGCTGAAGTTGCTGTGGCTAAGGCTGCTGCAAAAGCTGCAGCGGAAGCAGCTGCAAAGGTGGCTGCAGAGGTCGCTGCAAAAGCTGCAAGTCTAGCGTCTTCAGCTAGTTCTTCCAGTAGCTCGGCAGCAGAGGTAACATCTAGGGCTAATACCGCCGGAGCTATTTCATCAATTACCGGCGTTGTTACTTTTAATCAAATATCCGAATCTGTGGCGGTGATTTATGCCAATGGGGCAGAGCCTAGCGGGGACATGGTGTTTGCTGAGTTGAGTCGGAACGGTTTTGATCAGGATGTTTATGTCGTCTCACCTGGTAGCAAAATCACTATTAAGAATAAAGATAATACTTTGCATCGTATAAAAGCAACGGATGATTACAATGACATTTCAAAAAACATGGTAAAACTTCAACCTAGGCAGAAACGTGCTGTTCAGGTTAGTTGGAAAGCCGATACAGTTGTTGAAATGCGGAGTAATAAAGGGGCGTTATCTGCAAGCTATTTGGCGAATGTTCCAAGTGGTGCATTTCAAATTATAGAGTTCTTGGTTGGGAAGTCATCGCACGGATTCAGCTTTGCTACTATTCCCTCTTCGGCAGATACCGCGACAATACTGATACCGAATCACGACCCTATTGTTATTAGTTTTGCATTAGGGGGTAGTCAAAGAATCCCTTTGGTTAAGAAAGGGCAGCAAGTAGGTGAGGTGGAGTTGGAGCTGAACTAATTTATATATTTACCGCTATAACGATTAAAAGCGGCTTGTGCCGCTTTTAATCGTTATAGATAAGTGGTTTGTTGGTTGGAAAGGCCGTATCATGCGCCGCAAATGATGAGCAGGAGAAGGTAATTGTTAAGCTATCGACACGGTTTTCACGCGGGTAACTATGCTGATGTGCTTAAGCACAGTGCACTGGCCCTAGTACTTGAGTATATGTGTAAGAAAGATAAGCCATTTGCTTATATAGATACCCATGCAGGTGCGGGTAGTTATTCACTAAAGAGCGATATGGCGGTTAAAACGGGAGAGTTTAATGAGGGTGCATTGAAACTTTGGGAACAAGATAGTTTGCCAGAAGAGTTAGCCCCATATATGCACGCATTAAAAAAGCAGAATAAGAAAGGCAACTTATCATATTACCCTGGATCTCCACAGGTAGCGCTTTCGTTCTTGAGGCCAAACGATGCAATGCGGTTGTTCGAGTTACACCCGAAAGATGCTGATATTTTAAAGAAAAACACTCCCACTAAAAGTCGTTATCAGGTAGAGCATAAAGATGGGTATGAGGGCTTGAAGTCGGCACTTCCCCCGGTTAGTCGTCGTGCGGTGGTGTTAATTGACCCCTCCTATGAACTTAAATCGGAGTATAGAGCATCGATAAAAGCCATAGAAATGGGGTTTAAGCGCTTTGCCACAGGCACTTATATGCTGTGGTACCCAGTAGTTGATCGTAAACTCATACAGGGCATGGAGAAGTACTGGGTTAAAACGGGGATTAATAATGTTTTACAGATTGAATATTGTCGAGAGCCAGATTCTCCAGGGTATGGGATGACGGGTACAGGGTTGTTTATTGTAAACCCGCCTTGGCAACTGGCGAATCAAATGACAACGGTGATGGACGTCATGAATCGTTATATGGATTCAGGTAAGGCTGTTAGTAGAGTTGTCCAATTGGTAGCTGAATAACTCAAAAACCCTCTGGATCCGCAATAATTTCGGCTTGCTTTTCACCAATCGAAATATAAAAGCAATTTTTTCGGTTGGTATGGCATGCTGGACCTTTTTGGTCCACTAAAAGCAGTAGTGTATCCCCGTCACAGTCGGTGCGCATTTCTTTCAGTTTTTGCACATGCCCAGAACTTTCCCCTTTGCGCCAATAACATTGTCGTGAACGAGACCAGTAGCAGACTTGACCTGTTTTTAAGGTTTCTTCAATAGACAGTTTATTCATCCATGCCATCATTAATACTTCACCTGTATCATGTTGTTGGGCAATAGCGGGAATTAATCCGTCTTGATTATATTGAAGGTTCGATATCGCCTCTTGCGTATCGAGAGTGGTATTTTTGTGTTGTTTTTCTAACGATTTATAATCCATAACAGAAAATTGTCTACGTTGTTTTATTTGATAGGGGTGAACTAGGAATCATATGCGGAGTATTTTATCAGGTAACTCATTCGAGCATAAGTACAAGTATGCGCACGTGAAATGGCAACGAGTATTCGTTACGTCGTTGCTTCTGAGCGGGCTGTTAACGAACGGCGGTCCCTTGATGGCTCACGAAATGGGAGAAGGAGCCCATGTTCAGGTAGATCTGAGGCACCCCGTCATGTTATTGCAGTTGGAGATAACATTACAAGAAGTAATGGTAATATTTGATGTTGATACTAACGGTGACGGTAGATTACTCGCAGAGGAATATCGACTACTAGATATTGCTGCTCTGGCGAAATATGCGATAAATCGCTTAGGAGTGAAGGCTGATGGGCAAGTATGTTTATTAGATATAACATCCCATGACATTGTAGAGCATACCGCGGGGGACTTTATCCGCTTTCGGATACAACATTCATGCGAAGGTGTGGAGGAGACTGTTTCTGTTGATTACCATCTGTTTTTTGATCAAAACCCCTACCATCAAGGTACTTTGACGGTTATTCAGCCTCAACAGTCATCACTGTTGTATTTTTGGGATGATCAGCGAACGCACAAACTTTCGGTTGAAAATAGCAACTCTGTGAAGGCATTCTTTTCAAGTGTTGCTCTTGGGTTTGAACATATCTGGGCAGGGTTAGATCACTTGCTATTTTTGCTTTGTTTGATCTTGCCTTCAGTATTAGTTTTGGTTCGAGAAGACGTATTAAAAGGGGGCAAAAAGCTAGGTATACGAGTAACGTCAAAAAGGGCACCCAATTATTGGATTCCCGCACGGTCATTGCCAGCAGTGATCATTGATGTGGCCAAGGTGATCACAGCTTTTACAGTTGCTCATTCATTAACTTTTATGTTGTCGGTGATGAATTGGGTACCGACACCGCCGTCAGGTGCTGTTGAATTAGCAATAGTGCTGACCATAATATTGGTGGCTTTGAATAACCTTTTACCTGTTGTTTATCGGGCTCGCTGGTTTGTTACCTTATTGCTGGGCTTTATTCATGGTTTTGGATTTGCTAATGGCTTAACAGCCTATAATTTACCGTCCGCTGACGCCGGCTGGGTGTTAGTAGCATTTAACTTGGGGGTTGAATTTGGACAATTGTTGTTTGTTTGCATATTGATTCCGTTTCTGTTCTGCCTAAGGCAGAAGCATTACTATGAGACCGTTGTGCTGAAAGGCGGGTCTTTCTTCATTTTGGGTGTTTCTTGCTTGTGGCTGGTCGAGAGGGTTTGATTGACTGAGACCTAGTGATAAGTGATGTTGAAATTGGGAGAATGGTAATTTTTCTGAAGAGAAAACTGAATTAGGTGCAGAATGTGGCCGAGCGACCTTCTTGCTTGTGATTTTGTTCAATTCCCATTATATTCCGCGCTCATAGTGAGCTTGCAGTAGGTATATAAACGGTATGGACATTTCTATAGAGCAATTTGAAACCATTTCCCTATATGTTTGTGTTGGTGGGTTAGTCTTATACATGTTTTATATTATGTATCGATTAGCTAAGGATTCCAAGGCAGGCAAAATCGGAACGATAGCCATTTTTGGAACCCTTGGGTTAGGCGTTATGGGCTTTGTTTTTAAGGAAATCCTAACCATTGTACTGGATCTCTAATCAAGGCTTCGGTGGGACCACCACAATATAAATAGTAAAAAATGAATGCTACCAATTGCAACAGCTAAGCCCACTAGGCCAACAATGGACATGCCGAAAAGTTGGGGGCCGCTTTCAACCGTGGTCAGAATTGCAGAGGCAATTAGAAAACCTACGGTTACCATCAATTGTGTATGTCTGAATTGAGCACGCTCATGCCTAGAAACTAAACGTTCAATAAATTGCTTGTCGATATTGGATGCAGGCGTTGTGCTTTGGGGTATTGGGAGTTGCGGTTTAGGTTCTTCGTAAATTTTGTCTACTAATGTTAGAGCTCGAATACCTAATTTTTTTGCCAAAGCTGTGGGGCTGTAACGATGTTTCCCCCATTCTCTAATAAGAGGCTCCGCTTCAGTCATAAGGTCAAAGTCAGGGTTAAGTAAGCGCCCAAATCCTTCTAATGTAATACATGCTTTTGAAAATAAAGCGATATCGGGTGGTAGTGCAATATCAAAATCTCGTAACATGCCGGTAATTTGTAGAATAAGTTGAGGGATATTCACTTCACTCAAGGACAAACCGTAAAATTGTTGAATGAGATCTTCACTTTCACTGGTTAGTGCATCAAAATCGACATTCCCATCTGTCCATTCCATTAACACTGCCGCGGTACCTGCTGCGTCCTGAAGTACAACGCTACGAGTCATTTTCATCAGTTGCTCACGGCGTGTTGAGCTGAGTTTTCCTACCATTCCAAAATCTAGAATGGCAATGCGGTTCTTGGGTAAAATTAAAAAATTTCCAGGGTGAGGGTCTGCATGGAAAAAACCATCAAGTAACATGGATTTCCAGACTATTTTCCCACCTCGGTGGGCAATAAGTTTACGGTCTAAGCCTGCGGCATCCAGTTCCCTGATATTTTTAGCGGGAATTCCTTCAATATACTCTTGGACGTTGAGGTCTTCGCAGGTCCACTCCCAATATATTTTGGGTACCTTTGCATATTTTATGCTTTTGAGGTTTTCTGCAATACGCTCAGCGTTCTTAGCTTCAATACTAAAGTCCAATTCTCTGAGTAAGGAGCGCTCGAATTCTTTGACTATGGCAACTGGCCGGTAGCGCCGCAAGTCAATGGATTGGCTTTGGGCAACTTTGGCGAGATATTGGATAAGACGAATGTCGGACTCTATTTTTTCACGAATATTGGGTTTTCGAATTTTAAGTGCAACGGGTTGGTTTTTATATGTGATTGCCTTATGTACCTGGGCCATTGATGCAGTACCTAACGGCTTTTCATCAATATGTTTGAAGGCCCTCTTTATGGGCATACCTAAGGAATTTTCTAATTGAGGTAGCAGGTTTTCGAGTGGTAAAGATTGAGTGTTATCTTGAAGCTTTTCAAATTCTTCTATCCACTCTTGAGAAAAAAGGTCTACCCTGGTGGCAAGAATTTGCCCAAGTTTGATAAATGTTGGCCCCATTTCCTCCATCGCGGCACGCGCACGGGCTGGTGGCTGCTGTGAAAGAAACTCCTCTGGCATATTGTAGCGAATTAATTTCCCAGCTTTTTCTACGCTGTCAGCAAGGCCGATGCGCCGGATGATGTCACCAAAACCAAATTTGATCAAAATATTAACAATTTCGTTCAAACGACGAAGATCTTTTCCTGTTTTTAATATATCCATTTAGTGCCTTGCAATACTGAGGGTGAGAGGGGATTGTCAAGAACCGATGGGTTCTATGTGCCATCTTATGGCAGAATGGTTTCTATGTCGACATTAGCAGTAAAACGCTATCAATCAAGCCGTCGAAATAAATAAGAGTTGCTATGCTTACCTAAGGACAATAATTATTTTTCTTGGTGTACGGTGTTGCTACGACTTACAAATAACGTTCAAAGGCATAAAACGGCCATCTTGCAGCTTACCTTTCTCGTTGCATTTTTTGTAGTGGGAAGCGGCGTGTTTGCGAGTCCATTGTTTATATCTCCTGGTACTCAGAAAGTCGATTTAGGGCCTCATGTTTTTTATCTTGAAGATAAAAAAGGAACAATGAGTGTAAGGGATGTGATTCACGGCGATTATTATTGGGTGGAAAGCGACAAAATAACGGTTAACTTAGGATTTACAACATCCGCGTATTGGTTTCGAGTGTCTATTCAGAACATGAATATAGGGAATGGCGAGTGGCTACTGGAAGAGTCATACGCTCTGATTGATAAGCTACAACTCTACGTGGTTCGTCAAGGGGAGACGGTTGATTATCGAGAATCTGGTGATTCAATGCCTGTTTCCCAACGGCCGGTGAACCATTCCCGCTTTTTATTTCCAGTACAGCTTACACCCAATAGTGTGACGGATTTGTACATTAGGGTTGAAAATACGGAGGCAATGGAGTTGACGTTGCGACTGTGGAAAGAAGCGACGTTTCAGATTTCTGATAGACAGACCTTTATGGTAGATGGTTTTTTCTATGGTCTGTTTTCTGTTATGGCATTGTATAATTTGGTGATATTCTTTTCGGTAAAAGAAAGAGCTTATGTGTTTTATGTGTTTTATGTTGTAGCTAGTATGTTCTTTATTGGCACACAAAAAGGGCATTTCTTTTTGTGGTTTTATCCAGAATCCCCCGTTTTTCATCATTACACAATACCTATTGTAACCGTTATGATGATGGCAACGATACTGCTTTTCTTTGAGCATTTCCTCGAGGTTCGACGCTCTTTTCCAAAGGTATGGGTAACACTAAATAGCTTAATGGTTACTATGATTTTAGTGACATTTGCATTGCCATTTGTCGAGTATAAATTAGTTATATCTGTAGTTATGGTTTTACTGTTGATATTGGCTGTTTTGTCTTTCTTTATTGTTGCAAAATTGGCTCTAAAAGGGGAAAAGACAGCGCAGGTATTCCTCTTTGGTTGGGTTAGCTTAATGATTTGCGGGGTGTTTTTGACACTTGCAAAGCTTGGATATGTTCGAAATGAATTGATTGCTAACTACGGCCTTCAGATTGCTTTTTCATTTGAAATTATTTTATTCTCTTTAGCATTGTCCTTTCGCATCAATGAAGCAAAGGAGGCAAAGGTTATTGCGGAAGCTCAAATGGAAGAGGAACGAGGAGGGCGTATAAAAGCAGAGAGCCAAACCTTACAAAAAGAACGTGAGCTGCGTAGAGCGAGGGAAGATGCTTTGGCGCAACAGAAAAAATTGAATGAGAATTTAGAGCATACAGTGCGAGAACGTACTCTTGAGCTTGAAGAAACGATGGAGCATCTGAATAAAGTGAATAAAGAGCTTGAAGAACTGTCTGTTAAAGACGGCCTTACAGGGATATTTAATCGCCGTTATTTCGATACAAAAGCAGAAGAAGAGTGGGATCGGGCAATGCGAAACCCTGCGATGGTGTCAATATTGCTTTTAGATCTGGATCACTTTAAAGCGGTTAATGATAACCGAGGTCACCAGTGTGGAGATAAAGTTTTACAGGTGGTTGCTCGGGCAATTGTTGATATCGCCTGTCGACCAGCTGACGTTGTTGCCAGATACGGTGGTGAAGAGTTTGTTGTGTTGCTTCCAAGTACAACGCGTGACGGTGCAGAGCATGTGGCAGGTCTGTTAGTGAAACATATAGCCGATCAACGCATCATGTTTGAAGGAAAGTTAGTTCCTGTTACCGTGAGCATTGGTTTGGCTTCCGTTATGCCTACTATTTCTGATAAGTTGGATGTGTTAATCAGTGGGGCGGATGAAGCATTATATCAATCAAAAGAAAATGGGCGTAACAGGTATACCATATCAACGAATAGTTAATAATATATTTGGGCATGAGTAAGGAGGAAATAATGGGGTATTTTTCTGGCAAAATTGCTGTGGTAACGGGTGGGGCATCGGGGATTGGAGCAGCTATCGCTACGGAACTTTCATTGTCTGGCAGTGTTGTTGTTATTGCAGATATTAATGTTGATGAGGCTCAGCGAATAGCCGAAAATCTTTCAAGAGCTGGTGGGCGAGTTTTTTCACTACCTATGGACGTTACAGATAAAGAAAGTGTTCAGTCTGTTATGGATAGTGTTATTGATAGCTACGGTCAATTGGATATCATGATAAATAATGCTGGTATTGTTGTTATATCAGAAATGGAAGATACCTTAGAAGAAGATTGGGATAGGCTAATTGATATCAATTTAAAAGGCGTTGTATATGGGATGCAGGCAGCCTATAAAATCATGAAACAACAGGGGGGAGGGCAAATCCTTAATACAGCATCCTCCTCCGGCCTTAGCCCTACCCCATTATTTACAGCGTACAGTTCAGTCAAACATGCGGTTGTTGGATTGTCTACGGCAACTCGTGTTGAAGCTGCAGCATATAATATTAAAGTTAATGCTTTGTGCCCTGGTGTGGTGAATACGCCGGTAGCGACGGGTAGAAATACCAGCAGAGGTATGAATTTGGAAACTTTATCGGGCGGCTTACCAATGATGTTGTCACCTAAACGGGTTGCAAAGGCTGCTTTAAAAGGGATGAAAAAGAATAAGGCGATTATTCCGGTGGGTATGGATAGCTATTTACCATATTGGGCGAACCGGTTTGTTCCAGGAGTATATGATTTTGTGCTCGCAAGAGGTGTCCCCTTAATTCGAAATTATATGAAGAGTGATTGAAGTACCTGGTATTCGTCTTGTAACTCAACAGGCAAAGCCTCAATAGTTGGGTGTTTTTAATTTGAGTCGTTGTAAATCATTTTTTGTTAGTAGGCCAATTGAAACTGCCAGTGAAACCCTACACATCCTAATTCTATTAAGTGGGCGGTTCCGCCTTTGAATCACAGTAATTAATGGTTTCCTTTAAAAGTTAGTGTCAATACTTGACCCTGGACTTAACTCCAGGGATAGGATGAGCCATACTATTCAATGAACCCGTATTAGAGGTGAGTCAAGTGAGTATGCAAATTGGTGAGTTGGCATCAAAATGTGGCGTACGTATCGATACTGTGCGTTATTATGAAAAACAAAAACTATTAGTCCCATCTGGTAGAACAGAAGGCGGTTATCGGATTTATTCAACCGTGGCGTTAAGGGAACTGCGATTTATTTTACGCGCAAAATCGTTAGGTTTTACATTGAAGGAAATTCAAGAGTTACTTACTTTAAAAATCGATAGAGAAAACCAACCGTGTTCATCGGTTAAAGAACTTGCTGAAGCAAAGTTAAAGGATATTGAAGAAAAATTGGCGGAATTAGGCCGGATGCATCAAGCATTAACCGGTATTACGGACGCCTGCTGTGGTGGCGAAGAGCCTGCCACCGCTTGTTCAATTCTCGATGCATTAGATAAGGAGGACTCATAGCATGACGTTATCTATTAGCGAACTCATTGATGCATTAGGAGCTCTATTTGTTAACTTCTATAGCTTAAGTTTGGAGTCTGCACCTTTTTTGGTGCTGGGTCTGGTGATTGCTGGCTTGATTAAAGCATGGGTGCCAACGGAAAGTGTTGCCAAACAACTTGGTGGATCTGGTATTTGGCCTATAACTAAGGCAGCACTTATTGGAGCCCCTTTGCCATTGTGCTCTTGCAGTGTTATTCCAGTGACCCTGGGCATTCATCGTAGTGGGGCATCAAAGGGCGCGACGGTGTCGTTCTTGGTTGCAACACCAGAGACCGGTGCAGACTCCATCGCTATATCTTATGCGTTGTTAGGTCCATTTATGGCGATAATACGACCTATCAGTGCAATTTCGAGTGCGATTTTTGCCGGGCTCATTGTTAGCTTTTCTAAAGATAAGAGGGGAGGTGTGAGTGAGGTTTCTCATTCGGGTGCTGTTGGCACCGGGGCTTGCTGCGAGAGTAAAGAGGAAGAGAAACAAAGTTGTTGCTCGTCGGATGACCATTCCTCTGTAAAGGCTGAGCCAGTTACCCCTGGCGTTGTAAATAACGCAATGCATAAAACGCTGTCAGGGTTACGTTATGCTTTTACCGATATTTTTAACAATATGATATTTTGGTTATGTATTGGTTTGTTTTTTGCCGCGATGGTAAAAACTTTTGTCCCTGTGAGCTTCCTTCAACAATGGGGGAGTGGATTTGGTGCGATGATAGTAATGGTGATAGTGGGAGTGCCTATGTATATTTGTGCGACAGCGTCGACCCCTATGGCGGCAGGTTTTTTATTAGCCGGTTTGTCACCTGGAACCGTACTAGTGTTTTTGCTTGCAGGGCCTGCAACTAATATGGCTACTTTGGCAATTGTTAAAAAGGAGCTAGGGAGTTATGCATTGTTCGCATATCTATGTGGGATTGTTGTTGCCGCTATTGGTTTTGGGCTGCTGGTTGATCAGTTGGTGGTGTTATGGGATATCAACATATTGGCTCAGGTTGATGGTACTCATGAGATGGTAAACCCCTGGTTGGAAGGTGTTACAGGATTGCTGTTGTTGATTTTGGCACTTCGGTATGGATTCGGGGTGATCAAAAAACGCACGTATGCATAACAGATGTTTTTGATGATACAATTCCAGGCACAGATTTGGATATAAATTACCAGTAACTAATTGAAAGGGGTTAACAGTGAGCTACGATAACGAAAACATTTTTGCTAAAATCATCCGCGGAGAGTTTGGTTGCATTAAGGTTTATGAAGATGAAAAAACAATAGCCTTTATGGATATCATGCCTCAAGCCGATGGGCATACTCTGGTTATTGCAAAAGAATCAGCAGAAACCTTGCCTGAGTTATCTGACGAAGGAGCCGCAGCTTGTATTCAAACGGTAAAGAAGATAATAAATGCGGTTAAAATTGCGATGAACGTTCCTGCAGCAACAGTACTGCAGTTGAATGGATCCGAAGCGGGTCAAACCGTTCCGCACATCCATTTTCATGTGATTCCAGGCTCTATTTTAGGTGCAAAGTCGCACGCTAGAGAAATGGCTGATCAAGAAGTGCTTAAAGGCTTTGCTGAAAAAATTATTGCGGCTTTAGATTAAGAATGAAGGAGCTGTAACATTGTCTAATCAACTGACTCAATTGCTTGGGCAATGGTACCCTTTAAAGGACACAACGGAATGGGTCTTAGGTACGGTCTATAAAACAGAGGGCCCTTGTTATCGTAAAGCAGGGGCAATGATGTTGTTTAATGGCGTGGGGCAGCAGTATGGTTTACTTAGCGGGGGCTGCTTGGAATCCGATATGCAGAATCACGCCAAACGTGTTATGCAAACAGGGCAAGTGGTAACCCTGTGTTATGACGGTAGCGATGAAGATGATATATCTTTTCAACTGGGTATTGGGTGTGGTGGTACGGTTTATATAATGTTGCAATTAGTTAATCAAGAGAATGATTATCTGGATTTGGATAAGGTTTGCCATTCACTTAAAGATCGCAATGGCGGTACTTACCATCAAAAAATACCCAATGAAAATGCTGATAGCACTACGGAAAACGGACCGCAAAACAGGTTTGAACCAATTGACACTGAAGCAAGGAATGAATCCATAGAAGGTATTCAAGGTTCTTGGTTCGTTTCTGATATTAAACCAGAGCCTCATATTCTAATTGTTGGTGGGGGGGTGGACGCGAAGCCGGTTGTGTCAATTGCGAAGGAATTAGGGTGGATGGTGACGCTTTGTGACCCGAGGCCAGCGAATGCAAGAACAGAAGTTTTTCGTGGAGCAACGACGATAATTCGAACGCTTGAGGAAAGCCTTACTGCTTATTGTGTTGATCAATGTGTTGATGCTGTGGTTATTATGACCCATAACGTTGCAATGGATGCTCGGGCAGTTGCTCTTATGATCGGTGTCGAACGATTAATGTACTTGGCATTGCTGGGACCTAATGCGAGAAAAATAAAAGTTTTGGAAGAGGTTAACGTACAAGAGTCAGACCTGCCTACAGCGTTGTCTGGTCCTGCGGGTTTTGATATTGGTGGTGAACTTCCAGAGAGTATTGCCCTATCGATTTTAGCTGAATGCCATCAAGCGATATATAAAAAATGTTGACAATTAATAGCCATTTTATTCGGGCCATACTGGGTAAAGCGGATCAATATGGTGTGGATGTTCATACCGTTTTGGATGAATGTGGTATATCATCTGAAATCTATCAAGAGCAACAAGGTGTTGTTCATGTGGATCAATTTGTTCGGTTAGTGCAGCGAGCATGGTATTGGTTTGATGATGAATATTGGGGCCTGAGTGGCACACGTTGCCAGCCTGGTTTGTTTGCGTTGATGGTACGTTACGTACAGCAATTTGATACATTAGGCGCATTACTTAACGAGCTTTGTCGATTTTATAATACTACGCGAGATGATGGCGAATTCAGTGTTGATTTTCAAGGCGACGATGTTACTTTTTCAGTAAAACTATTAAAACCAGAGTTGGATGTTGATCACTTTTTATCTGAATTTCAGATGGTCTCATTTCATCGTTTTTTTGGTTGGATTTGTAGTAAACGTATTATTTTGGATCGAGTTACCTTTGCTTATGCAAAGCCAGAGCATAGTTACGCGTATCGAATACTGTTCCCCTGTGAGCGGGTATATGACCAATCACAAAACAGTTTTGTATTTAATAAACGTTACCTGGCATCACCTTTAGTTCGAAGTAGTGCTGAACTAAAAGCCTTTTTAAAAACAGCACCTGCTGATTTGTTAGTAAGACCAACTACCGATGATAGCTACTCCACAAGAATTAAAGGCATGCTGTTAGAACCGTTACGAAAAGGTGATGGTTTTCCAGATTTTAATTCAGTTGCCTCAACGTTGTGCGTAAGTCCTCAGACGTTGCGGCGAAAACTGAAAGTGGAGAACTCTAATTTTCAAGAGATAAAAGACAATATTCGACGTGATTTGGCAGTCGATAAATTGGTGAATGAACGTTTGGCTGTTGCTGATATAAGTTCATTGCTAGGCTTTTCTGAGTCATCTTCTTTTACTCGAGCGTTTAAACAATGGACAGGGGTAAGCCCGGCGGATTATCGATTGAAAGTGAGTGGTGGTTAGCGCTATTTAGGGTACCCCGTTATTTTTTGTATAGCCTTATACAACGGGCTTAAATTATCGTACATCGATAAATAAACTTCTTTGTAAAGTTTGTCGTATATTTTTACATTGTCACGATTAGGGAAAAATACATCACCTTTACGTGTCATTTTTGATATGGCAGTACGGTGGTTTGGGTAGAGACCAGTACCAACTGCGACGTTAATAGCTGCTCCTAACCCTGATGTTTCAAAAGTGTGAGGGCGTTCTGCGGGAAGGTTAAAAATATCTGCTGTAATTTGCATCGCTTCATCACTTTGAGAACCACCACCGGAAACACGTAGTGTTTGTATTTTTACACCGTTCTTTCGCTCAACACGCTCCTTTCCTTCTCGTAAGGCATAAGCAAGCCCTTCAATAATTGCGCGATAAATATGTGCACGAGTGTGGACGTCACCAAACCCGATGATTGCCCCTTTGGCTTCTGGGCCGGGGACTTTTACACCAGGAGACCAAAAAGGCTGTAGTGTTAAGCCCATTGACCCAGCTGGAACTTGCCTTAGCAATTCATCAAATAGTACTTCAGGAACCACTCCTTGCTCAGCAGCAAGTTTTCGTTCTCTGTGCCCGAATTCTTGTTTAAACCAATTTACCATCCAATAGCCGCGGCGAATAATAATCTCATTATTGTACGTTCCTGGAATGGCGGCAGGATACGGGGGGATATGTTTTATTGCTTCTACATATTTTTTGTTGGTGTTGTTATAGGTTGCGGTAGTGCCATAGCTTAGGCACCCAACCTCAGGTGTTAATGCCCCCGATCCAATAACCTCGCAGGCTTTGTCTGCACCTGATGAAATCAGAGGAAGGCCTTCGGGTATACCTGTTTCTTGTGATGCTTTTGCTGTTATATGTCCCATCAATCCGCCGGGTTTGACGATGCGAGGCAGCATGGATCTTTTTACCGGCAGAGCTGCCCATTTCCAATCGTTGTCTTTACACCAGTCAAATCGTTTAAAATCGAAGGGGATGAAACCCACTTGGGCGGCAGAGGAATCAACAAAATCTCCGCATAATTTGTGTATATGGTAGCCTGACAACAAGAGGAATTTGTCAGTCTTTTTCCAAATGTCCGGTTGATTTTGGGAGATCCAGTTACACTCAGCCTCACTTCTAAAATAATCGAGAGATGGTTTTTCACCAATAGCACGAAAGATAAAGCTCCATGGCCCTTTCATCGGGGTTAATTTAGCTTGCCGTTGATCAAGCCATAACATGGCTGGTCTTAAGGGGGTTCCTTGTTTATCGAGGTTAACAACAGTAGCTCGTTGAGTGGTAATGGAAACTCCTTTTATCCACTCCTTGGGAAAGTCGATTTCTTCCCATAACTGGTTGCACGCTTTACACAAGTTATCCCAGATGTAATTAAGGTCTTGTTCGGCCCAGCCAGGTTTCTTAGAATAGTAGGGCTCTATTTCAACTTTTGTTTTTGCAATTAACTGCCCTTTAAGATCAAACACTAATGCTCTAACACTTTGCGTACCGTTATCAATGGCTAGTAAATAGGATTGTTCTTGTGTTGTCATAGGGCAACCTTGGTGCTGGAGGGTGGGAAGCTTTGCATAAAATAAAAGCGTATTAAGATTGCGTTCCAAACAACCGCAAATGAGAGAAGGTAGGGGCTCATCTGTGTTGTTGAGAACGCAAAAGGGAGCGACTAGTTAACTTGTGGGAAGCGAATAGCTAGACTTCCATAATGCTAAGTAGCGTGATTTTTCAGATTGCCAGGTATTGTCGTCCCAACCTAGTTCTTGTTTGCAGATAGGCTCAAGGCGAGGCATAAGACTCTCTCCTCCTTTAGGTAAAAGAGAGCCTAAACGAGAGCGACGTAGCATCAAGTCATCAAGGTGAACAACAGATTCATGCTTTGCTGCCCAGCGTAGTTCTGCTAAGCAAAATTGCGTGTTATCGATTTTACCTTTCTCTTCCTCTTCAACATTATCAAGCAATGTTTTGGCGTGATTGCCGTATCGGCCAATTAAACGCCTTGCCCATGTTGGATCGGATGCTGAGACATCATTTTCATTAATTGTAGCTGGGCTAATAACAATATCAGATAGTGGTGTTGTATCTGCCAGGCCTAATTCGATCTTTGCCGCTTTTATTACATCTAAGGCAATTAAGCGGAAGGTAGTAAGCTTTCCGCCACTGACACTGATAAGCCCTTGATCTGACCATACCGCATGTTCTCGTTTTTCTTTTGACGGGTCTTTTGATGTATCACTACTAATAACAGGCCGAACACCGGCATAGGTTGAGATGATGTCATCTTTTGTTATTTTTGCATCGGGGAATTCGAATCCGGTAATTTCTAGTAAATAGTCTAATTCTTCTTTGGAAATACAGGGCTCTTTCATTAAGTCTTGAGAGTGGTCCAGGTCGGTAGTACCAATTACCGTGACACCTTCCCAGGGAAACACAAAAACGGGGCGTTTGTCTCTGGGGTGAAACAGAGTTAATGAATCACTTACCGGTGCCATATGGTGAGGTATGATGATATGACTGCCGCGAAGGGGGCGGATTTTGTGCTCATTGATCATTTGAGAGCGTAGTTTATCAACCCAAGCACCAGTGGCATTAATAACCACCTTGGCATTTACATCGGCAGTGTCACCGGTTTCCATATCCTTGATACGAATGCCTGATACCTGGCCGCTCACACTTTTAAGGATAGTTTCCCCTTGCATGTAGTTGCCAGAGGTTCCACCTTCGGCTATTGCTTCTTGTAATACACGCAGTGTAAGTCGAGCATCATCGGTGGCAGCGTCAGTATAATAACTCGCACCTTTTAAGCCTTTATCATTCAGGCCGGGAACTTTTTGAACTAGGGTTTTTTTATCGAAATATTTTTGTGTTTTGATACCTGCAAGACCATCGTATACCTTTAACAAGGTATTGAACGCAATTTTTCCAGGAAATTGCCCCTTACGAATAGTAAATAAGTAACCTATTCGATCAACAAGGCCAGGTACTTCTCGTATCAAACGTTCGCGCTCTTCAACAGAGTGCTTGGTGAGCTTAATGTCTCCTTGGGCAATATAACGTAACCCGCCATGAACCATTTTTGAGGATCGGCTGGAGGTCCCCCAAGCGTAATCTTTTTGTTCAATTAAAAGCACTTTTAGACCTAGACGCGCGGCTTCACGTAAAATGCCTGCGCCTGTGATACCTCCTCCCACGATAACCATGTCCCATTGTGTTTGGTTGCTACCCAGGTCGTTCCAAAGGGTTTGTCTGTTACTGATACCAGTCATGGGGGATTCTCTTTGTCATTTGCCAAGGAATTGATTAGTCTGCATATATACTAGACCTGATGGCCTGATTTTCACTGTCGAAAGTGGACAGAAGAAGGACGAATTGGGACAAATGATGGTGAAAAAGCTTTATGAGAGATTCTGGATACGCATCCGTTCCGGCAGTACAGCAATATCTAAAAATGGCAGAAACATTGGGCATAAATTGTGATAGCCCGTTACATAAGGCTGGTATTAACGCTGAGTTGCTCACTCAACCGAACAAACGAGTGCCCGGTTATCAGCTTGAGGCACTGCTCGCTGAAATAATTCCTCAAAGTGGGGATCGTTGCTTTGGTGTTCACACGTCGCAATTTGTACAGCCAGCTTCCTACGGAGTGCTTGGTTATATTGCAATGAATTGCGGTACTGTGGGCGAGGCGCTATCCATGGTACCCGTTTATGAAAAAATCGTAGGGGATATGGGGGTTACCTCAATTCATGTTGAGGGTGGGCTAACCCATGTGCGTTGGCACTGTAATTTCGACAATGCTCTTGTTCGCCGCCACGTTATTGAAAATGTACTTGGATCTTGGACACGTTATACAAGGTGGATTTCCGGTGAAGATCGTAGTCCGGTTGGGGTATGTTTTGAGCATGAGGCTCCATCGAATATATCTCTTGTCAAAGAGTATGATGAGGTTTTTCAGGCTCCGATAAAGTTTAATCAGCCTTATAGCGCTATAATCATTGATCGGGAAATGCTAAACCACCCGCTAATGCAGGCGGACCCTCAATTGTTGGATACGTTACAAGAACATGCAACACTCATATTGAAAGAAGTTGATAAAGACCAACCGCTTTCTTACCAAGTGAAAAACTTGCTACGCTTGATGATGCGCCAAGAGTTGCCAAGGAAAGAGGTAATTGCAGAAAAGTTGGGGATGACTAGTCGAACGCTGCAGAGAAAGCTAAATGATGAAGGTAAAGGTTATCAAGAATTGCTTAATGATTTGCGATTGGAGCTGGCGCAACATTATTTGGTCAATACTCCATTAAGTATCGATGAAATAGGTTTGCGTATTGGCTTTGTTGAAGCGCGATCATTCCATCGTAGTTTTAAACAATGGACTGGTACCACTCCCGGTGCATATAGGGAGCAGAGTAGTGCCAGCGATGATTAGCGCAAGTGAAGGTGACAGCATATGACGTGGTTTTCCAATGACAACAAAAGCACAATGATTTCCACCCAGAACGCATTGGTTGGGAGACCCGATCGGATAACGACAGCGGAACAACACTTTGTATACGGAATTGATCTTAAGCAGCCACTAAAACGGAATGAAAAAGAAGTCATTGTTGGTTTAGGCTGTTTCTGGGGGGCTGAGAAGTGCTTTTGGAAATTAGACGGTGTGACTTGTACGGCTGTAGGTTATGGGGCGGGATATACACCGAACCCGACATACGAGGAAGTGTGTAGCGGCAAAACGGGGCATAACGAAGTTGTAAGGGTGGCGTACGATTGCTCAATCTTGTCGTTTGAAGAGATACTTACGGTGTTTTGGGAAGCGCATAACCCGACGCAAGGAATGCAACAAGGAAATGATCGAGGTACTCAGTATCGTTCTGGCCTATACCTCAGCGATAGCTCAGAAATTATGGTAGCAGAAGAGAGCAGAGACCGGTATCAGGAGAAATTACACAAAGCAGGTTTCTCCCCTATCACAACAGAAATCGCTCTAGCAGGCCCCTTTTATTATGCTGAAGCATACCACCAGCAATATTTGGCGAAAAAACCTCAGGGATATTGTGGGCTAGGCGGGACAGGGGTCTCCTGCGGTGAAGGTTAATACTGATTTTGTCTTCATCTATGTGTTTTGTTACACAGTACTGTGTGGTTCCATGCTTTAAGCCTAACGGCCGGCTTTTGTTTTGGTCGAGACTCCGGTAGGCTGGGCTTATAAAGGATTTTCAATACATTAAAATAAAAAAGTGTAGCCAGGTATGTTCCCACTAGGAAAGTTTAGGGCAACTCGTCAAGCGTCTCCATATCTCCGATTAAATGGCATGAATGAGATATATCAACAGGTGCCTCGTTTTCTCATTATCAGTGCTCCGGCCGGTTACGGTAAGTCTGCTTTAGCGCAAGATGTTGTTCACTTTTGGGAATCCAAAGAAGTCTCAAATGTATGGCTGTCCCTTGATGCGCGTGATGCTGATGTTGGTCGTTTTTTATCGCTTCTAGCGACGGGATTGTCGAAGTTATTGAATCCTGATATTGATGTGTCATTAGCGACAAATCCCTACTACAACGCAGATATATCCTTGCTAACCGATAGTTGTGTTCGATTGCTAAATCAAATTGAAGCGACTTCTGGTGTGTTTTCTGTTGTGTTAGATGATTTTCACGAAGTGCAAAGTGATGTGTTAAATCATGCGTTTAACATGTTGTTAGCGTATTGGCCAAAAAACGTAACGCTTATTATTACCTGTCGAACAACTTGTACGTTAAAACTATCAAAGCATAGCTTGCCTGAAGAGTGTCAGAGAATTGGGTTAGAACAGCTTAAGTTTAATGTGCAAGAAATTAAAAAATTACTTGCTGATAGAGGTCAGAGAAAAATTTCATCGCAATGGCTAGAGCAAGTCATGGCGGTTACCGAAGGATGGCCTGTTGCAGTTCAGCTTGCAAGTTACCAATTGAAGCAAGGTGTGGAAATTGCGCTGGATGATGCTCAATACCAAACAGATATTGCCAATTTCTTTTGGGAACAGATTTTTTCAGATTTGCCAGAGGAGCAACAGTCATTACTTATCACCTGTTCTTTCATGGATAGGTTTGATGCATCTCTTTTGGTAGCTATCACTGAGAACGAGGAAACCCCCGTTATTTTGGAGGAATTGGTTGCAAGTAATTTATTCTTGCTGCCAGTGAAAGGGCAGTCTCATTGGTATCGCGTTCATGCAACGTTAAGGACGTTGTTACATGGGCGATTCTTATACTTGAATGTTAAGCAGCAACAAGAGTTTGTATTGAGGGCGATACGCTGGTGTGCAAAAAAAGATTATCTCGATGAAGCGCTACATTTGAGTCAGCAATATGAATTGTGGAATATGGTTGCAGGTATATTAAGAGATAAAGGCGAGGCATATATCAGCGTTGGTGGTTTTGAATTTTTGCATTACTGGTTTGAAAAACTGTCTGAAGATGCAATTGATTCCGACCCTGTACTGATTTTATATCATGTTTGGTCAATGCCTGAATATCGACAGATCCATACCGGAAATGAGTGGCTGGATCGAGCTGAACATATTATCGGCCCTATTCTGGAAGTAGAAGACAAAGCATCCAAAACGTATATCGATAGTCAAAAAATACAATCGCAGATATTGGCATTGCGAGGATACGTCGCTCGTATCAGTGGTTGTTACGATGATGCGGTGTCGTATTCTGAGGCGGCTGTAGAATTGGCAGTAAAAGTTCACCCTGCAATTTTAAGCCGCCTCTACATGACGTTAGGTCAAGACTATTATTTACACGGGGACCTGGTAGCGAGTGAGCTAGCAATTCAAAATGCCATTCAGTTGGGTAAGCAATATAAGCAGTCCCATAATGTGCTGATTGCGTTAGGTTACCTTATTGCTACATTAGTATTAGCTGGGCGCTTTAGGGCTGCTTTGCAGGAGTACGATAACTGTAAAAAATGGTTTGAGGAAATAGGGTTTATCGATTTGCCCCAGGCGGGATTGTTGAGTGATTTACCCAATGACCTTTATCGTGAAATGGGTGATTTTGCATTGGCTGAAAAGGGAATGGAAGCGATGGGGGCGTTTTGTAAAGCTACCCCAGTAGGGCTACCCCACTTAGTGTCACACATTAGGGGTTTTAGGCTTGCTGTAGCATTAAATGAACCTTCCCAAGCGAAAATAACATTAATAGAAGCGGAGCACTTTAAGCGCTTGCTTGGCGTGTCTTGGTCATTTGGTTGGGCGCCAGTGGATGCTATGCGAGCACAGTATGAAGTTCGCTGGGGGACCCTTGAGAAAGCTGACGCCTGGTTTATGGCGCGTGAGGATAAATTGTTCGGTACCGATGATTTTGCTTATGAGTGCGAACAGTTTTTGTATGCTGAATGGCTGGTAGCAAAAAAGCAACCTGACCGGGCCCGGAAAATGTTAGATAGAATAGCTTGTCATGCTATGTCAAAATATCGAGTCCTTCATCTTATTAAAGCAAAAATAGCACAGGCTTTACTGGTGGAAAAGGCTGACCCAGTGCAGGCGGAGTTGCTTTTGATGGAGGCAATAAAATGTGCGGGCGATGAGTTGATATTGGGGCCATTTCTTGAAGCGGGTAAAGGCATCGTCCCGATGCTCGTGAGAGTGAAACCGCGAATGTATCAGGATTTTGACGCATTAAAGTTGCTTGAGCGATTACATCGTGCCGCAACAGCATTGTGGCCAGCTGCGAATGTTATGTTGGAATCCCACAGGTTAAAGTCGCTGTCTAGCAGGCAGCTAACCATTCTGAATTTGTTAGTTGAAGGAGCTCAAGATAAAGTGATTGCTCGGGAATTGGATATTTCTCCAGGTACTGTCAAAACGCATATTAGAGCTATTTACAGGAAGTTGGAGTGTAATAATAGAACATTAGCAGTGTCCATTGCGTTGGAAGAAGGCATTCAGTTTATTACCAGTGAGATATCAGAAGCATCCTGAAGGGGTAACTGAAAAATAAGCCTATTAAAAAAAGGAAAGGCAGTAATGCCTTTCCTTTTTTTAATAGGAAAAATCAATCAATCTGTGCGATTAACTTTTCGAATCAAGCATTTCTTCTTTTAGACTTTGCTGAGCAGGATTTTCACTTAGCCAAATGCCAAATAGGGCTTGTTTAAATTCGATACCGTTAATAGTGTTGGCTAGCGTAGCATTTTTGTAGACTTTTACGCCTTCGCTAGGTACATAAACCATTTCAAAGATGTCGCCTTTTTTGATTTCATCTTTGAAAGTTGCTAGGAAAGTGTCGATTTTGGCTTGAATGGCTTCGTTCTTCTTTTCACCCAAAGAGTTTTCGAACCCTTCTTTTGTTGCTTTTAGCATTTTTTCGCTGGTGATTAACCCTGAAACAATATGAAGGCGAAGCGCCATTGCTTCATCAGCATTTACAACGTCGTTTGCATTTTGAGTTTTGCCTTTAAGGTATAGTCCGCCAACATAAAGATCCATAAAGAATTTTTCACGAGTGCCTGCACCATTTAGGTTTAAAGATGTTTCGTCTTTTTTTAATGTATCTGGCATATCGATGCCGCCAATCTCTACAGCGAAAAGCTGGGTACTAACTAAAGCAGCAAGTATAAAGGAAGTGATTTTTTTCATGAGGGAATAGCTCCAATTGTTTTTGTTCTATGCAGGCAAGCGTTTGCTGCTGATCCATTGTTTATCGTTTCATTTTCGTTTATTGGTGTTTTACCAATAGATTTAACAAAATGTTCTGAAACGAACGGTTATAATAACTTATTGAAATATTCATGCACGGCCTATATTCACAAAGTTGACATTTTTTGAGTGATTTATAAAAAACATCAAGACAACTTAGTTTAGGCTTTGTAGGGCTTTTAATTACTGAGGTAGTATGGAATACACGCTTCTTTGGCTGCACTCATTTGCAGCAGCTACACTTTTGCCTGTTGGCTCAGAGCCTACGTTACTAATTTTGCTTCAGAAAGGGCATAGCCCCTTGTTGCTGCTGTTTTTTGCAACAACCGGTAATACGGCTGGGGCTGTGATTAATTGGGTTATTGGCCGTTATCTATTGCAATTTAAAGATAGAAGCTGGTTTCCTATTAAAAATGACACTCTTACAAAGGCGCAGAAACAGTTCTCGAATAGAGGTGTTTGGATTTTGTTATTTGCCTGGCTTCCTGTGATTGGAGACCCGCTAACATTTGTGGCTGGTGTCTTGAGGGTTAACTTGATTACCTTTGTATTACTGGTGGGGATTGGTAAGTGCATGAGATATATGGTTTTTGTGCTGCCGTATTGGTTGTAATGTTAATGTGGCTTACTATTGGCTGAAACGCCACATTCGGTGGGCTTTTTTAGCTATTGACCTAGCTTGTATAACACGGCAAGATATCGACCGTTCAAAATATGGGGTGTTTATTCCTCGTATGTTGGAAAAAGTTCAAGGGTATCGTGATCTTGGTTGTAAAATAACCTTTTCGATACTGAAATTTACCCACAAGAAAGCCGAGGATTTTATGAAGGTTCTTGTTGCTATTAAACGTGTTGTTGATGCAAACGTAAAAGTACGTGTTGCAGCTGATAACAGCGGCGTTGATCTAAACAATGTTAAAATGGCTATGAACCCTTTCTGCGAAATTGGTGTTGAAGAAGCCGTTCGCCTAAAAGAGAAAGGTGTTGTAACTGAAATAGTTGCAGTAGCTGTTGGCCCTAAAGTTGTACAAGAGCAGTTGCGAACTGCGTTAGCACTTGGTGCTGATCGTGCAATTTTGGTTGAAAACGATGAAGAAGTTCAACCTTTAGCGGTTGCTAAACTTCTTAAAGCCATTGTTGATGAAGAGAAGCCTAGCCTTGTTCTTCTTGGTAAGCAGTCAATTGATGCTGATAACAACCAAACTGGCCAGATGCTTGCTGCGTTGGCGGGTATGGGACAGGGCACTTTCGCTTCTGAAGTTAATGTTGAAGACGGCAAAGTAAAAGTGACTCGTGAGATTGATGGCGGATTACAGACAGTTGAGCTTACGCTTCCTGCTGTGATTACCACTGACCTTCGTTTGAATGAGCCGCGCTATGCATCTCTTCCAAACATCATGAAGGCAAAGAGGAAGCCTCTAGATATCAAAACACCGGCGGACTTTGGTGTAGATGTGGCTCCTCGTGTAAAAACCCTTAACGTTGCTCCTCCTGCAGAGCGTTCTGCTGGAATCAAGGTTGAGAGTGTTGAGGAACTTGTCAATAAACTGAAAAACGAAGCGAAGGTAATATAAATGAGCGTCTTAGTTTATGCAGAACATGATAATGCCACACTAAAAGCAGCAACACTTAACGTTGTTACTGCTGCCCTAGCAATTGATAGTGATGTAACAGTTCTTGTTGCGGGTTCTGGTTGTGGTGCTGCTGCTGAAGAAGCAGCAAAAGTTGCTGGTGTTACAAAAGTTCTTGTTGCTGACAATGCAGCTTATGAGCACCAGTTGGCGGAAAACATTGCTGAGCTAGTAGTTGAACTTGGAAAAGACTTTGGTCACATCCTTGCACCTGCTACTACAACAGGTAAGAACTTCCTTCCTCGCGTAGCAGCACTTCTTGATGTTCAGATGATTTCTGAAATCACGGGTGTTGAAGGTGCAGACACATTTTTACGTCCTATCTATGCAGGTAACGCGATTGCAACAGTACAAAGTGCTGATGCGATTAAAGTTATGACCGTTCGTGGTACTGCATTTGATGCTGCTGCTACTGAAGGTGGTTCAGCTGCTGTTGAATCTACTGATGTTGCTAAGGATGCTGGCGTTTCTAGCTTTGTAGGCGAAGAAATTGCTAAGTCAGATCGTCCTGAGTTGACTGCTGCTAAAATCATCATCTCTGGTGGTCGTGGTATGCAGAATGGCGATAACTTCAAGATGCTTGAAGCGGTTGCTGATAAACTAGGTGCCGGTGTTGGCGCATCGCGTGCTGCAGTTGATGCAGGCTTTGTTCCTAACGATATGCAGGTTGGTCAAACAGGTAAGATTGTTGCCCCTGATTTGTATATAGCTGTTGGTATCTCCGGTGCGATCCAGCATTTGGCAGGTATGAAAGACAGTAAAGTAATTGTTGCTATCAACAAAGACGAAGAAGCTCCTATTTTTCAAGTGGCGGATTACGGTCTTGTTGCTGATTTGTTTGAAGCGATTCCTGAATTGGAAAAAGCGCTTTAATCAATTAGAAGCAAATTGACATTAAAAAACCCAGTATTTACTGGGTTTTTTAATGTCTGGAATTAGTGGAATGATTTTTTGTCTGCCTGCGACAATATGCCACATCCTATCGTTTTCCTAACTTGATATGATCCCTTCGATATTTTTCTGATCGACTTGGGGTTAATTATGAAGCATTTACCATCGGCTTTTCAGATAAGCGTAATTGTGTTGGCAGTTGCGAGTGTGTTTTCTTTTTATGCTGAAGCAAGTGATGCTCCAGTCATCATTGTTGAAGGCGAGAAAAGTGTATTTTCAATATCTTTAGAAAAAGAGAATACTGTTACGCCAGATTCCACTGAATTATTAAACGGCATGGCTGGAGCTAGCGTTGTTAAGAATGGCCCTTTAACGGGTTTTGCTCAATATAGGGGGATGTTTGGGCAGCGTATTAATACCGTAATTGATGGAGCTACGCACACCTCTGGGGGGCCTAATTGGATGGATGCCCCGTTACATTATGCGCCAGCATCGCAAGTGAGTAATATTCGTATTTATCGCGGAGTGTCACCTGTTAGCAGTGGTCAAGAAACCATTGGTGGTAGTGTCATCGTTGAGACAAAAAGCGGTGAGTTTGTGGATTCAACTGAGGCTATTTTATCAGGAGAGATCTCTGTGGGAGGGGAGACAAACAATAATGCGACAATGGTAAGCGTGTTAGTTACTGTTGCTAATAAGAATCATTGGTTGAACGTAAAAGGCTTAGGTGAGCAGGCTGATGATATAGAGTTTGATGGTGGTGAAATAATGCCAACAGAGTATGAACGTAATCGGATTGATATGGGGTACGGTTTTCGATTTGGTGCTCATAAAATTGAAGTCGTTGGCGGAAGAAATGAAACGGGGGATGCTGGAGCACCTGCATTGCCAATGGATATTCGATTCGTTGATACGGATATATTGAAGGGAAAGTACACGTATCAAGGAGATGGTTTTGTTGTAGAGTCCTTACTATTTGCCAATGATGTAGAGCATCTTATGTCAAACCATCTTTTGCGTGAGGCACCCAGTAATACGATGAGTTATCGTACAGCCACTGCAACGGGAGAATCCCAAGGCGGAAAGCTTGTTTATCGATCTGAGGTAGGCCGATCATTTGAAGTTGGTATAGATGTGTTGCAATCAGAGCACAGTACCGATGTCACTAACCCCAATATGCCGATGTTTTTGGTTGAAAATTTCAGCGAAGCGATTCGTGATAGTGTTGGGGTTTATGCGGAATCCAATTTTGAGCTAAGCGACATGTTGTCCTTGGAAGTAGGTATACGAGCAAACCATATCCGTATGGATTCAGGTGAGGTTAGTGTCTCTGGAACTATGGAGATGTTGCGCTCGATACAGAACTTTCTCATGAAATTAATATAGGGTTTGATCTGAGTGCGGGTTTATTCGATATTAGCCCTAGGGTTTTCTATAGAAGCGTCGATGATTTTATTCAAGGGGTGGCGGTAACAGAGGGCACGGCCTACGACGTAAACGTATCTTCTGGTCGCGAATTACTTCAGTTTGGTAATGTTGATGCAAAATTTTACGGTTTTGATATGAATTGGGCATATCGTTGGGATTCTTCTTGGTCGTTGCGTGGTGTGGTCAACTACGTGCGCGGCAAGCGAAGAGGTGTGAGTGATAATCTATACCGTATTGTGCCAGCCAACACACTTTATGCGTTAGATTATGATACGGAGACGTGGGGTGCCAGTTTTGAAAATCATTTATTTTCAAAACAAGATGCTGTTTCAGCAGAGAATAACGAACAACGTACTAAAGGTTATGGAACGATTAATTTCTCTTGCTATGTCTTGGTGGCGGAAGCAGTTAGGTTAACGGCGGGTATTGATAACTTATTGGATAAGAAGTATCAAGGTCATTTGATGGGATATAATCGTGCAATAAATGATGATATTGCAATAGACGAGAGGCTACCTGGAAAGGGTCGTAGTTTGTATGCCCAGGTTCGTTGGGTATTCTAATTTGTGAATTGAGAGGGGCGGATCTTAGGTGTTCTATTCTAAGATCCGCAATAGAATAAATAGGGCTTAGCTATTTTCTTTCATTAAGTGGACATCCATTTGAGGGAAGGGAATGGAGATACCTTCTGCATCAAAGCGTAATTTCACCTGTTCGGTTATATCAAATAACACACCCCAATAATCAGCGCTTTTAACCCACGGTCTTACGGCAAAGTTAACGCTGCTTTCACCTAGTTCTGCAACGGCAATGGTTGCCCCTGGGTCTTTTAATATTCGTTGATCCGCATCGAGGATATCTTTAATTACGGATTTGGCTTTCAACAGATCGTCGCCGTAACCAATGCCAAAAATCATGTCCACTCGACGCTCTGTCTTAGACGAGTAGTTGGTAATTAGACCGGAATAGATAGCGCCATTGGGGACGATGGTTTCCTTGTTGTCGGGTGTGTTTAGCGTGGTGCTAAATATATTGATCTCGCGCACGGTGCCGCTTGTTCCTGCAATATCCACATAGTCTCCTGTTTTAAACGGACGAAATACAATAAGCAGCACTCCTGAAGCGAAATTTTGTAGCGAGCCTTGTAAAGCCAAGCCAATGGCCAGGCCGGCTGCACCAAGCAAAGCAATTAATGATGTTGTATCAACACCTAGCTGGTCCAGAGCTGCGATGGTGACCATTAACAGCATTAAGGTGTAACTGATAGAGCAGACGAAGTTAACCAATAGGTTATCAAGTCCGAGGCGCCCCAGTAGTCGTCGTAGGCCGGCCGTTAATGCTTTGGAGGCCATAAGGCCAATAATGAATATGAGGAGGCCAAACGATATATTGATTGACCAGGGGATAATATAGGTATCGAGTAACTCTTCTTGTTTGAATAATTCAAATCCTGATTCCAGTGACATATTTGCCTCCTTGTAAAGTGTTGAGTGATGGTTCAGGTGATGCGGGTTTGTAGATTGTAGCTTAGGTTATGTATCCTAGCGTGAAATGGTGTATTACATAACAGAACAAATGTTAAATCCTGAAAAATCCATCTCTGCTATGTCTCTTGGGCTGGTTATAGAGCTAAAAATCATTACACTGTGACAACTTATTTTATTAATGCGTATTGCGCCTGCTGGGTGTTATTGGGGAAGGTATGAAAAAGATAGTAATTTCATCTATTTTATTGGCATCAAGTGTAGCTGCGTCGCCTGTGGTATTGGCAGAAGATGATAAGTCTGACAAGAAGTTATGGAGTGGAGAGGTTGGGCTTTCCTTTATTTCCAATAACGGTAACACAAACAGTCAGAACCTTGGGGTTAAGGCTAGAGCGATTCGAGATGGTAGTGTTTGGCGGAATACGTATAAGCTGGAAAGCTTAAATGAAGAGACGGATGACATCCGTTCCGCAGAGAAGTACTTTGCTTCTGCGAAATTTGATAGAAAACTTAGCGAAATTGACTATGTGTTTGGATTGATTGAACATGAAGACGATCGGTTTAGTGGTTATGACTATCAAACATCAATCACTGCGGGTTATGGGCGAAAACTCATTCAAAATGATGCTCATATATTGGAGATGGAAGTTGGTCCTGGTTACCGTCGAAGTGAAATTATGGGTGAGAACGATGTAGAAGAGGAGGGTACACTTCGTGGCGCTCTTAACTATGACTGGATTATCACCAAGGCATCTTCATTTCGTCAGGAAATGAGTGTTGAAGCGGGTGAAAATAGCACAATTAGTAAGTCTTTATCTCGATTTAAATCACAGCTGAATGGCAGTTTGGCACTCGTTATTTCTTACGAAGCTAAGCATACGTCAAGTGTTCCTGTCGGTACGCATAAGTTCGATTCGACAACATTTGTATCGTTGGATTATTCGTTCTAATTAGTAATTCAGAGTGCGGTTAGGACAGCAGCGTCATCGTATTTTGTTGCTGACCTAACATTTGAAAGTAGGTTGGAGTTTTTGATCTGCTTTTTGTAGAAATGTAAAACACTGTAAAACCCCTCGTTGTTGGATCCGTTTCTTTTGCTTTCTATGTTACCTTTATTGCTAGAATAATCTGTTTTGTTTGATCTTAATTTGATTGTCAGAATCGGTAGGTGACATTGATGGAAAAGTCATTTCTCAAGCAGCAATACTTAGAATACTCTGCAATGCCACAAAAGATCTTAGTGTTAGCATCTCAGGATGCCGGTTGGGATATTGTTGAGGCCAATGTCGAGGGTCATGAGTGTTTCTTCTGCAGTTACTATTTGATTGGGCAGTTGCCAGAGTTGATAGGGCAGCAGATAATTGATGACTACGACGCGTGTCTATTGGTTGATTTTAAAGCTTCGATGCCCTTATACAATGATGTGATTCAGCGTGTGTCTCAGAAAATACCGCTTCTGCTTGGTGTTGGTTTTGAGGGTGAGCTTCCTTCAAAATTAAGCTATTTGATGGAGAATAGTTTTATGTTGAGCGAGTTAACTGCAGAGTTCTTACGTCAGCGTGTGGATAATGTTGTCGGTTCTTATTCGAGAGTTGGTGTGTCCTGCGGTTGATATGTATACAGTGGACATCTATATTGAAGATGGCTTAGATGAAAATCATACCATCACGGCTGCCATTTCCCTTCTTGGTATTTGCATAGCTAAAGGGGAGCAGATAAAGGATCGGATTTATGCGTATAGGTTATTTAGAAGATGATGTTCAGCAAGCGTCTACGTTAAAGCAGTGGATGATAGAGCAAGGATACCAATGCGTACATTTTGAGCGGGCATTTGAGTTAATACAAGGGGTAAGAAAAGGACAGTTTGACTTGCTAGTTCTTGATTGGGAGCTGCCGGATATATCCGGTATTGATACGTTAGTAACAATACGAACACAAATTAATGAGAATATCCCCGTGCTCTTTTGTACGCAGCGGGATGCCGAAGACGATATTATTATGGCACTTGAAAAAGGGGCAGATGATTATGTAGTGAAACCTGTTCGTAAAGGTGAACTGAGTGCTCGCCTGAGTGCTTTGGCGCGTCGTGCAGGGGTAGGAGCTGCTGTTACTGATGTTATTGTTCAGGCGCCCTATCGGTTAGATTTGAAGAGTAAGAAAGCATTCAACCAGGAAGTGCCAATAACCCTTACGGAAAAAGATTTTGATCTTGCTGCGTGTCTTTTTTCAAACTGTGGAAGAGTGCTCTCTCGTACTTATTTGTTGGAAACGGTGTGGGGATTGTCTGCAGATATAAACACACGAACGGTTGATGTGCATATTAGTCGAATTCGCAAAGCTTTTGCTATTGGTGCAGAAGCGGGCTACAGAATAAAAACGGTGTATCAGCATGGATATCGTTTGGAACGCATTGAACCTGAAGATTAGTCGATAAAGAGGAAAGTACGTCGCATGGTTAGTCGTTTTGTTAAAAAATCACATTCCTATTCTTTAGTTGGTTTGTTTGTTGCGTTTTCATTGTTAGGGGGGGGCGTTGCTCGTGCTGGTGAATGGGTTTACACGTTTCGACCTGGAGATACGTTATGGGTTTTATGTAATACCTACGTTGCCGAGCCTGACTGCTGGAATAAAATCGCCTTACGAAATGAAATTGCTAATCCAAAACGAATTTCTCCGGGCACAAAGTTATATCTACCAATTGCGTGGTTGAAGGTGCAGCCAGCAAAAGCCAGAGTGTTAACGGTCGAAGGAGAGCCGGTGATTGCTCTTGAAGGTGGCAATTTTAAAATTATAATGAAAGGTGATGCTTTTTCTGTTGGTGACCATTTATACAGTCGCGAAGGTAGTTTTTTATTGGAATTCGCTGACGGCTCTCAATTGATGGTAAAAGCGGGTTCTGATGTTCTATTTGATACGTTAACCCTATATGGGGACAGTGGTATGGTAGATACCCGTATTCGATTAAACCGAGGCAGAGTAAGGGCAAAAGTGACACCATCGAAGGGAAGTGGGTCACGATATGAAATTATTACCCCTGCTGCAGCTGCGGCGGTGAGAGGTACAGTTTTTCGAGTATCAAGCGCTGAAGGTGATGTGCCTGTAATGACTACCGAAGTGTTGAAAGGTAATGTCAGCGTAGGCAATGATAAAGGTGATCAATCTGTTGACGCAGGTTATGCAGTGAAGGCAGAAAAAGGTAAAGCGGTGTTGCCGCCAGAGGCTCTGCTGCCAGCTCCAGTATTATTGCCTGACGTGGAGCAGCGAGTAGCAGGCATCGTATCAGAATTTCCATTAACATTGGAGTGGCAGCCTATAGATGGTGCCAATGCTTACAGGCTAGAACTTTTTATTGTTGAGGGAGATGTTAAAGGTGATGAGCGCTTTATACTTGAGGATAAGTTAATCGTTACGAACAAAGAACTTTCTCTATTAAACGAGGGGCGCTATAAAATCAATATTAGAGCAATTGATAATAACGGATTTGAGGGTGTTGATAAAACGACTGAGTTTGTTGTGTTACCTCCACGTGTGGTGATTTCAGAGGTGGAAGGTGAGCGCTGGTGGCCTTATGTCTTTGGTTCAGCTTTATTGTCTTTTTTGATTCTCTAATGTTAGATAAGCGCCAATGGATATCTTCTGCGCGACTGACATCCAGAGTTGCTCTTGTGATATTTTCATTATCACTATTATGTCTGTTGTCGTTATCTTATTATTTTCAATGGCTTGTAAAAGTAGACCACCAATTTTATGATCAGCAAATCCGTTGGCTAGACTCAGACCCGCCAGAGGACATTGTTGTTGTTGCTATTGATGAACAAAGTCTTAGTGAAATAGGGCAGTGGCCTTGGTCTCGGCGTTACCATGCTGAGCTAATTGATCTGCTTGAAGAAGGAGGGGCACGGTTAGTCGCTTATGATATTGTTTTTTCCGAGCAATCTTTGTTGGACCGTATTGGCGACGCTGCGCTACAGAAGGCCTTGCAGTTGGATCTTGCGGTAATTTTACCTATTTATGTAGATCAATTGCAAAAGGGCGCTCAGCTGGTTGAAGTAATGCCACACCCTATGTTTGCCGAGTATTCGGAATTAGGTCATGTCAATACTGAGCTTGACTCAGATGGAGTCGTTCGAAGTGCATATTTGTATCAGGGTGTTGGTGATGCATATTGGAATCATTTTTCACTAACTGCCGCTGAAATTCTTGGTTACGTAAAGCCAAGATTAAGAGATGAGAGTGTTAGCCCAAATACGCGTAACGCTCCATATTATCGGGTGGCTGAGTTGCAAGCGTATATACCATTTACTGGAGATACTGGGACATTTCAGCAGGTATCCTTTGTTGATGTAATTAAAGGGCGTGTACCAACATCGATTTTTAACGATAAGGTGGTCTTTGTTGGGGCAACAGCGTTAACGCTGGGTGATGCATTGCAAACACCCACAACAGTTCACGGAGAACAGATGCCGGGTGTTGAAATAAACGCAAACATATTCGACGCCATACGAAAGCAGCACCTGATTCACCCGATAGATCCATTGTTGGGTATGTTTTTTTCAACAGTCTTTCTATTAATAATACTTATTATTGTTCCTAGAGTGAGTGCCCCTGTAGCTTTACTTGTAACAGGCGCCGCATGTAGTTTAGGTTTGTTGGGGGCATACTGGATTTTGGTTAACTATTATATTTGGATCCCTACAGCATCCGCCATTTTTGGTGCAATCCTTGTGTACCCGCTATGGAGTGTTATTCGTTTAGATCAGGCGTTAAGATATTTTAAAAAACAATTTGTTATTTTAACTGAGCAGTTAGAGGAGTCTTCAAATTCAGGGCTAATTCCCGAGCCAGGTAAGAAAACTTTTTCTCGTGTTGATGCGCTGTTTGCGAGTTTAGATATTCTAGATTGTGGGATATGGAAAGACAGTGAACGCTATTACCTTAAAGGTAGTACCATACGAGGCAGTCGTGTTTATTGGTTGAATAATTCGGATTATCGGCAGTACTCGCTCACTCATAATGGAAGTACGTATGATGTGGTGTTACCGTTATTGAAAGTATCTGCTAGAGATGAGGCCGTCCATCGCTTCTTGGTGGACTTGATTACTTTGACGGAAGCACCGGAAGATATGAATGATAAGCCTTCCTATGACCTTCTTATCAATAGTTTGGAAAAAGTACGTCGATCACAGACTCGGCTTTCACAAGCTAGAGCCTTATTTCAATCCTGCTTAATTGAGATGGCGGAGGGGGTAATTATTACCGATATGTTTGCTGAGGTATTGTTCTCTAATAAAATGGCCAATAAATTGCTGGCTTTAGAGAGCGATAGACCTTTATGGCAGACATTTTCAGATATGGAAATTGTGTCAGGGGGAGATAGCTGGGTAAATGTTTTCAGGTTTGTATTGCTGAATCAGTCTCAGCATCACACCGAGAATAATAAGCAACAAATTGAAATTCGAACCTGTTCAGGGAAAGAGATATTATTAAACCTGGAAATTGTGGGTGAAATGGATGCGATACATCGATTTGTCGTTATCAACGTTGTTGATATTGCACGTATTAAAGATGCACAAAGAGCAAGAAATGAAACTATCAATTTTGTTTCTCATGATATGCGAACACCAATGGTATCATTGATGTCTTATACGGAGCGGTTGAGCTCCCTGCATGAAGATGATAATGAATGGCAGGAAGCACTAGTAAATGTTCGGCACTATGCCAATAAAAGCCTGCACTTCTCCGAGCAGTTTTTACAACTTGCAAAAGTTGATAATGATGAACCTATACAGCATTATGATGTGGATATGTTGGATGTAGCGTGCAACGCGAAAGATGACATCTATAGTCAAGCCGTTGAGAAAAATATTCGTATTACAACCGAAGAGGAAGGGGACGATTTTTGGGTTAGAAGTAATGGCGATTTATTGGAAAGAATATTCGTTAACTTATTATCAAATGCTGTCAAATACAGCGATTCAGGTGCATCGGTAACAATTACATTGCAGGCTTCAGCACAAGGCGTAAAGGTGTTGGTAGTTGATACTGGCCCAGGAATCCCTGAAGACGAGCAAAAATATATTTTTAAGTCTTTTCATCGTTCATATCGCCATCAAGGAGGAAAAACAGGAGCGGGTTTAGGGTTGCGTTTTGTGCAGGTTGCATTGAATCGTCTAGATTCAATGTTGGAATTTACTACCAGTAGTGATGGAACCTGTTTTGAATTTATGCTTAAAAGAGAGCTGATATACGTAAGGTAGATAAATGGTAAAAGTAATTTTAGTAAGTATTCTGTGGATATTAGCATCTGTTTCTGAAGTGTATGCAGAGAGCGGTATGATTAAGGTAAATCCTTCCGTTGGATATATGAAGTTTGACGGCGATAGCGAACTGAAAAGTAAAGTGCTACCTGTTATAGGCGTCGAATATATGCTGTCGGATACCTACAGTGTTTCATTGACCTTCTCTCATGCTGGTGTGAACATCCGAGATGTTAGGGAAGATGCTTCGGTTTCTTTGTATTATCTGGATGGCTTGTATTATTTGCTCCGCGACAAACATTGGCACCCCTATTTGGTTGCGGGGGTCGGGCATAGGCGAATGAAGTTCGATTTTTCTGATCAAAGTACTAAATCTAATAATGAAACAGATACACAGCTACATGTTGGCGGTGGAGTACGTTACGACGTAAATAACAAATTCACCGTTCGTTCTGAAGTGAGAGTGCTCCAAAATCTTCATAATGATGGAACCGATGCATTGCTTAGCTTTGGGGTTAGTCGGGCATTTGGAAGTTAACTAAATCGATTTGAGGGTGACACATCTCATATATATCCTACGCTTAAGGCTTAGATGCGGAGTGTTGCATGTATCCACACGATAGATAGGGTTAATGAGATGGGTTATCGAGCTTTAATATGCCTCGTATTGTTTCTTTTAATACAAGCGTGTGAAAAACAGCCCCCCCCTCCGATAAAAATTGCCATTAACCCCTGGCCTGGTTATGAATTTCTCTACTTAGCGAAAGAGAAAGGTTTTTTTCAGCAAGTAGGGCTTAATGTCGAGTTGCTTCAGCTTGTTTCCTTGGCCGATGCCCAGCGAGCATACACCAAAGGACAGGTGGATGGGTTGACGTCAACTATTATTGAAGCTGTACAGGCACAACCTATGGGTGGAAAGCCCTTAAAAATTGTATTGGTGTCGGACTATTCAAACGGCGGTGATGTAATTATCGCAAGCTCGCCCATAACAGATGTTACTCATTTAAAAGGAAAAGTTGTTGGCGCCGAAATTACATCGTTAGGGATTTATGTTCTTGAGCGTGCTTTAAAGAAAGTAGGGCTGTCGCTTTCAGACGTTTCGTTAGTTAACATCGAGCAATCTCAGGGTGAGCAGGCGTTGCTTGATGGCCGTATTGATGCATTTGTTACCTACCCCCCTGTATCAGTGGCAATTCTCAGGCATAAACAGTATCAAAAGATTTTTGGTAGTGATGAAATCCCTAAAGAAGTGATAGATACCGTGTCGTTGTCTCAAGAAGTTATCGATCGACACCCTGGTTTGGTGGGTAAATTGCGAAAAGCTTGGCAGATGTCGCTAGAATATGCCCAAACCCATAAAAAAGAAGCACATCAGTTAATGGCTCAAAGAGAAGGGATCTCAATAGAGGAGTTTGACGGTATCCTGGAAGACCTCATTATATTAAGCAGCGAAGAACAGCAGGAGTTGTTTGATTCTGCTGATGTTTTACAACGTGCAGTTGTCAGCGTGTGTGAAACGATGGTCTACGTTAGGTCTATCGAAGCGGACTGCGATCACTATCCTGATATTATTTATCGGTCAAATAAGTAAGAGCGGAGATGATGCATAAGTTGACCCGACAGCTTAAGAGTAAGCTGGTTTTTAAGCTAAATGCTCCTATCGTGTTTTTTAGTACCGCGGTCTTGGCTTCGGTGATTTTGGTTATATCTTTTGATTCGCGCCGAGAAAATGATCGATTGGCATTAGCGTATATTGATGCCTTATCCAATGCTATTGCCATAGCCGTTGAGTATGACTCCACATTGGGTAATTTAACTCGGGTGTTAAGTTTGCAATCAAGTTCCGATGAGGTTTCTCATCTTAGCTTGATACACTACAAAAAGAATGTTGTCATCGCTGATAATTTTCATGAATTTATTGGTAGACCTATATCGGCCTTAATTAATCCAATAGAAAGAAAAGTGTTAGATATTTATCGGGAAAAGCATTCGGTGGGTTCAACGTTTTCCCATTTTGAAGGGGACATTATTTATCAGGTTCTTACGATCAATTTAATTGATCCTGAGGTTAACCGTCTCAGGCCATTTATATTGCTTGTTGCTTACGATCAATCATATGCAATGGTCCGTGCACAAAATCACCTGAAGCGAATTATTCTGGTGTTTTTTACAGGGGTGATAACGCTTTTTTTGGTGTCCTATTGGGTTCAGAGGAGAGAGTTGATTGATCCAATTCAGCGAATTGTTTCATCAATGCAGGAGCACCATGAGACTGGAGTTTATGATGATATTGAACTTCCTAGGCAGTACGAATTGGAGATATTAGTTTCTTGTTATAACTCAGTCAATCATGACAAGAAGCGTGTTGATGATGAATTACGGAAAACTCGAAAACATATTGATGGTGTTACCGATGCGGCCCCCGTACTTTTATCCTACGTTGACAAGAATAGAAAATACAAGTTTGTTAATAAAGCGTACGAGAGAATGTTTCAGCGTGATGCCTCCTATTTTATTGATAACGAAGTAGGGCATGTTCTTAGTGTAGAAGAAAGAGCGCCCTTGTTGGACGAAGTTAATAAAGTACTTGAGGGGCAGTCAGTTTATTTTGAAAATGAAATCACGATTTCCGGTGAAGGCTTACGCCATCTAACGTATGTATTTACTCCTGACATTGATGAGGATGGCAGTGTTTCTGGATTTTTTGCATGTACTGAAGATATTACACAACGAAAAACCAATGAGAATAAATTGGCGGAGTACGCTCAGGATATGGAGTTTCAAGCCTGGGCGTTAGAGGAGCAAAAAGAGAAAGCCGAAGAAGCGACCCTGGCAAAGTCTGAGTTTCTTGCAAGTATGAGTCATGAGATTCGAACGCCAATGAATGGTGTTTTGGGGATGTTAGGTTTGTTGATGCGGGAGCCTTTATCAAGTCAACAAAATCACTATGCGACGTTGGCACGATCTAGTGCAGAGGCGTTGTTGGGGTTAATTAACGATATTTTGGATTTCTCCAAAATTGAAGCTGGAAAATTGGATTTCGAGTTGTTGGAGTTTGATTTAGAGCAACAGCTTTTAGAGTTTTCAGAGACAATGGCTTATCGAGCAAAGGAGAAAGGACTTGAATTTGTACTTGATCTTACAAATGCTACAGACTCTCTGTTAAGAGGCGATCCTGGGAGGATTCGACAGGTTCTAACCAATCTAGTGAGTAACGCGATTAAGTTCACTGAAACCGGAAGCATTACTGTGCAGATGAGTACTGAGCGTATCGCTGGTTCAGAAGTGAAGTTGAGTGGTTCTGTTATTGATACAGGAATTGGTATTCCAGAAGAAAAATCTTTGCTTTTGTTTGATTCATTCTCCCAGGTAGATTCGTCAACGACGCGTAAATATGGGGGGACGGGGCTAGGTTTGGCTATCGTAAAACAATTGTGTGAGTTAATGAGGGGCGCTGTTTCTATTAGTAGTGAGCTGAAAGATGGGAGTCAATTTGATTTTACTATGATACTAGACTTGAGCGAGTCAGCTGACGTTCTGAGTGTACAATCTTCTCAGAGCGAGGCAGAAGCGCATCATAATAAGTTAATGGGAATATCAATACTATTAGTCGATGATAATGATGTTAGTCGCGGAGTCTTGGCAACGCAGTGCGTTCGCTGGGGTGCCAGTGTCGTTGATGTAAGTCGCGTCAATAATATAGAGCATGTTTTGGAGAACAATGGCAACGATAAATTAATACCATTTACACTGGTTATATTGGGCAGAACAGTCCAGGAGAGTGATAGGCATAATTTAAAAGATAAATTAAGGGGTTATTGCCTTGAGAACAGAACAAAATATATAGCCTTAATACCCGTTGGAGAGCAGGTTGATACTTCTCAACTATCGCTTGCGAATTTTTCTGGCTACATTAAGAAACCATTTGTTCCTAAAGTATTGTTACCTACTTTGTTGGGTGTTTTGGATAATAATGATAATGTTTTTTTTGAAACTAAAGTGTTTGATTTAAAAGGGCATGGATGTAATCAAGCTGCTTTTAGCGAACCGCTAAGTGACGCTAGTGCCAGAGTATTATTGGTTGAAGATAATATTGTTAATCAAGAAGTTGCTCTTATGTTGTTAGAGGACTTGGGTGTTCATGCAGACGCTGTTGCAAACGGCATTGAGGCCATACAAGCATTAGAGGGCGCTCCTTATGACAGGGTTTACAATTTGGTCCTGATGGACTGCCAGATGCCGGAAATGGATGGTTATGAGGCAACACGGCAAATCCGAAAGGATGCCAGTGGCAGACATAATTCAAATATTCCAATTGTTGCTATGACAGCAAATGCAATGAAGGGAGATAGGGAGAAATGCCTTGAAGCAGGAATGAATGATTATTTAACCAAGCCTGTTGATATTGAGGAGCTTGCTGGGAAATTGGGTGAATGGCTGGGTTTAAAGAAACCAGGTGTTGCAGTTGAGCAGGCATCAATTGTTTGCGTTGACGAACTTGTTTGGGATAGCAAAGCTGCTCTCGCAAGGTTCGCAGGTAAACCAGATAGATTATTATCAATAATTGATAGTTTCGTAGCGCATATACCGGAAAAAGTTGACGTGTTACAAGACGCTATTTTGAAGGGAGATGCAAAAGCCGCAAGTGAGATATCACATTATATAAAGGGCTCTGTTGTCAACCTAAGTGCCGTAGGGCTACAGCAAATAATTGAGGAGTTGGAGTTGGCAAGTAATGATGGAAACATTGAAAAATTATCTGTTCTTTTTGAACAATTCACGGAGCAGTTTGAGTTGTTCATGGATGCACTAATTTTATTTCAACAAAAAAACTAACTCTTTTGCATTGTGCTGTGTGTGTGTTTTGTAACCAGTTTGTGCCGTAAAAATACAAAAAATTTTTTAAACAGCCATCAAATCAATCAGATAGAAGCTTTTTCAGTGTTAATTCAATTGATACATTATATTCCTTTTTGTTACTAAGGGCTTGCTGCTTACGCTTTCGTCGTATAAATTCCACTCATAACGAACAAAAACGAAAACAATGGCGTGTGAGGTACTTAATGAAGAAGACAGCATCTATAATTTTGGCGGGATTGGTTTCACTTAGTTGTGTAGAAAGTGTGTTTGCTTGGAAACAGCCAACTCATAAACAAGAAATTATAGATGCGCTAGCTTACATGGGGTCTGATTATGCAACGGCAGATCAGCGCCGAGCGTATGATTTTTATGTATCTTCTGCTAGTGGTGATGCAAATTTTGCTGCCGACGCACTAGGTCAAGCATGTTATGACGTAGATGATTTTAAAGATGTCCATTTGGGTAGCTGGTGGCGTGGTTACTGGTCTGCTCCAGCATTTGGTTTGGCTCATAGTATTGTTGGGTATAATGCTTATCATCATTTCGTAACAATGAGTCGTGGTACTGATGAGCATGGAAATGATCACGGCGGTTATAACTATCGCCACAGAACACCTAATGGGTCGATGGGCAATGGCGAGTTTTTTAATATTGACAAATTAGCGGCCTATTATTTATGGAACACGCAACTTAAGAAATCTGATTTTAATACCACGGAAGCAAACTATCGTCAGGGTTCTTATTCTAGCTATAGCAAACATTATGATGACTTTCAGGATATGCCTTGGCAGCCATCGACAAATGCCGGAACCTATTGGTTTGGCGAGTTTTTAAGTCAACCGACGTTTCAAACGATTGGCTATGCTTTGCATTTCTTGACTGATGCAGGGCAAGTGCATCACACAATGTCAACGTCAGCAAACCACCATTCAGGTTGGGAAGGCTGGGTTCAGGATTACTATTTTGAAGAAAATATGGCAGATGTAACGGTGATTAATGAAGCTGTGGGTCACTTCAATCCAAGTGATTCCGTTAAAGCAATCATTACCCAGTTGGCACAAGAGGCATATTCACACCCAGAACCCCTTTATGCTACGGATCATGAAACTCGCTTGTCAGTTGCAAAAGTAATGATTCCTGAAACTATTGGAGCATCAATTACTTTATTAACGAAAGCTGTGAATTGCCTGCATGGAGAATGTGGAGAGATTTAACATTCTGCCGGCTAGCCCTTAATCAGGGATATTTAGCTTTGATGAATACAAAAGCCCGGTTCTTTGAGAGAGCCGGGCTTTTTTGTGTGAAATTCATTGTACTAAGTGTACTCAACTTGCCAAGTAGAGGATTGGAGCTAATACTTCAAGGGTTATAAAGTGTTCATAAATAGCACTTTTTTTACTGATTAGGTGACCATAGGTTGATGAAATACCGAATGAATCAATATCGGACAGGTTGTCGTATTTTTAGCTTAGTTATTGGGGGGGTATTAAGTGGGTTATGCTCATCTTTCGCCAATAGTGATGTGGTTTATACTAAGATGGATGAGCATGTCGCATTTCATATTAATGCCCAGCTTTTTACTTACCCCGCTTACACTCAGTTTTTTACGTTGGCCTCACAGCAAACACAAGGTCAGAAGGCTATTCCTGATGCTGCGGAGGGTATGGGGTTACTTAAGGGTATCGTTGAAAACCACTTGTTGGCGTTGGCGGCGAATGATGAAGAGCATGATCATTCACTAGGCTTATACGCTGATACTTTTATTGAGTATCGAGACCTTTTGTCATTGTTGGTGGTTGTAAAGCCAGCCTATAAAGCGGATCAAGTTATCGTTCCATTATCAACAAGCTATGATTTACCGAAATTGCTAGCAACCTTGCTTAAGACTGAGGCTGTCGCTAGGGAAAGCGTGATCGTTAATCGTATTGTTAGCCAAGAAAATTTTTCAGAGGTTCAGAAGGTTGCTGCTCAGGGTTTAATGGTGGGGCGTTATCAATTACCTGGGGATGCCGTAAAACTCGTGTCTTTTTGGGATGTATATCGAATTCAAACTGTACAAAATAAAGCAAAAGTGAGAAGAGGGGATCTTGCTAGTATTGAACAAGGTGTCGGAGATGTAGTGGATTTAAAGTTACTTGAAAAAAGCGTCAAAAAAAATAAAAACCTAACAGATTCTGATTTGCTTACATTATGGCAGTTTGTATGGGATAAAAAAAACAAGCAACAGTATTACTTAGAGACGGGCATTGTGATGGACTTGCATCATGATCAACCTTTGTTAGATCGATTTAAGAATCTGGTGACAAAAACAGAAATTCAACGTTACTACCAAGAACATCAATCTAAGTTTATTCAGGTGGGTTCTGTTGAAGCTCGACATATCAGGGTTGGGACTCAGATTAAAGCTGATTACGTGTACGAAAAGCTACGTTCTGGAATGGGTTTTAATGAAGCAGTAAAACGTTATTCCCTTGCAAAGGATGGAGGGTCGTTAGGGTTTATTAATAAAAAAGATAAAAATTTAAGTTTTGTTAAAAAATTAGCATTGATTCAAGCGGTGAATAAAGTGTCTACACCCTATCGTATGTTAGATGGTAAAAGTTATGAGATTATATTGGTGGATAAAAAGCAACCAGCTCCGTTGCCGCTATCAGATAAGAGTGTGCGAAATCAGATAGCAAATATATTAGCAGTTAAAAAAGCAAAAAATGATTTGCAGAATTCATTTTCAATCTGGTTTTCGAAATACGATGTTGTGTTGAATAGCCGATATTTTCAAAAAGTTGAAGGCTTGTTTTCTTACGAGGCTGTATCAACTAATACAATATCAGAGTAGTCGTAGGAGGTTTATCTATTGAGGCACAGCGGATGAAGTGGGCTGTTGGAGGTGTTGTTGTAGCATTTGTGGTATTGGTATGGATGGCAAGCACTCCGTCTAAAGACGATCAACATCATAAAAAAGAACTGAAATCGACGAAATCTGAGGACGCTACTTCTGAATACGTAGATGTTAACCCGTTAGAAAAGATTAAGCCTGTTGTACAGAAGAGAAATGAGTTTTCTGGTAGTTTTTTGAACGATTACGGGGCTTCTTCCAATGGGTCCGCTGCAATGCCTACTGAGTTTGTGACCCCCCATAGTATTGAATCGGCACTTGATAGCATGCGTGATGGATTGGCTGAAGGGGATGTAAGAACCCCGCCTCTATCGGAGCCTTTAGAGTATGAACAGCCAACGTTAGATGAGCTTAATGATCCAGTGTTGTATCAAGAATATGAGAAACGCCAAAGCTTAAATCAGGCTAGTGCATATTTTTCGGCAGCGGTAAAAGAATTGCCTGTGTTACGTGCAAAGATCGCCCAAGCGAGGCAGAATGGAACTCAAACAGAAGAAGAGATTCAAGAAGCTGAAGAGGCTTTGCAAAAACTCGAATTGATGCAGTTAGAATACCAATGGCAAATGCCTGAAGCATCAAAAGCCAATATTCCAGATGAATGACAAAGCCGCGATCAAGAACTTAACTGTTGCCGTTGCTTGCGTGATTCCATAATGATTAAGATGAAATAATGATTCAATATACAATATCTTCTAATGACCTATATGGCCATGTTTTTAGTGTTACCTGTTCAATAACCTCCCCAAAAAACCAAGGCCAACGCCTCATCATGCCCACCTGGACACCGGGCAGCTATATGATTCGAGATTTTTCAAAAAATGTGGTGCAGATAGCAGCTAAGGATATTACTTCTAACGAGCCTGTAGATATCTATAAAATAGATAAGAGTACATGGGAGCTAGGGGCGTGTAATGGGCCAGTGATTATCACCTATGAAATATATGCATGGGATATGTCTGTGAGAGCAGCACATCTTGATCAAACGCACGGATATTTTAATGGTACTAGTGTGTTTTTTGCTGTTGAGGGCCAAGAAGGTAGTGTTTGTGAGTTAGATATCAGGCAGCCTCAAAATTCATGTGCTGAAGACTGGCGGGTGGCGACAACATTAAAAGAGTTAACAGCAAAGCGTTATGGGTTTGGTAAATATCAAGCGGAGAACTACGATGATCTTATTGATCACCCAGTAGAAATGGCCGACTTTTCGCTCATAACCTTTGAAGCCTGTGGTGTGTCTCATGATGTTGTATTTACGGGAAAGCACTATGCTGATTTGGAACGCATAGCCGATGATCTAAAAGTGATTTGTGAATATCAAATAAATTTTTTTGGAATGCCTGCTCCGATGGAAAGGTATTTGTTTTTAACATGGGTAGTTGGTGACGGTTATGGTGGGTTGGAGCATAGAGCGTCAACCAGTTTGATTTGTAGTCGAGAAGATTTGCCAACGAGTAAAGATAACGATGTTACCGATGGTTATAGAACCTTTTTAGGACTTTGTAGCCATGAATATTTTCACACATGGAACGTTAAACGAATCAAGCCAGCAAAGTTCCTACCTTATGCATTGGAGCAAGAAAGTCACACAGAATTACTTTGGGCTTTTGAAGGTATTACTTCGTATTATGATGATCTTATTTTAGCGCGAACCGGTATTATCTCTAAAGAATCTTACTTGGAGTTGCTGAGTCAGGTAATGACTCGGGTTGAGCGAGCAGAAGGGCGACATAAACAAACAGTATCTGAATCTAGCTTTGATGCGTGGACAAAATTCTATAAGCAAGATGAAAATGCTACCAATGCTATCGTTAGTTATTATACAAAGGGAACATTGGTTGTGCTTGGCTTGGATTTATTGTTGCGTAAGCTAACGGCTGATAAGGTAACAATGGATCATGTCATGGTCATGCTATGGCAAGAGTTTGGTATCAAAAAAATAGGTATTCAAGAGCGCGAGTTAGAGCGTCGCGTTGTTGAATTAGCCGCTCCCTGTTTGGATACGAGTGGAAAACAGCTTTTGGAAATCTATTTCGAACAAGCCTTGCGTAGTACAAAAGATATAGATTTAGCGCCTCTGTTAGAAGAACGGGGTGTGTTACTTCAATTGCGTGAAGCTGACTCAGCGGCGGATAAAGGTGGCAAGGCTGGTAATAAAGAATCAAAGAATAGGGTGTCATTAGGAGCGACTTACACGGAAGTTGCGTCGGGCGTCAAACTTTCCGTTGTGGTTAATGGTGGAGCTGCGCATAAAGCGGGGTTATCAGCAGGTGATATAGTGATTGCTGTTGATGGACTTCGCGTTAATAAGAGTTCAATTGAGAAGGCTCTTTCGGTATTTAATCCGGGGGAAGTGGTATCTCTTTATGCGTTTCGTCGCGATGAATTGATGCGTTTTGATATCACGTTAGAAATACCAAAACAAGATACGGTATTTCTAACGGTTGAGGCTTCAGATAAGCTGAATGGATGGTTAGGGTAGCGTTTTGCTGTTATTTTTTTTGAGGGGTAGGCATGTCGGGCATGATTAATGCTGGGTCTAACCGTACCCCGAACCAATTAATTCGCCAATCTAAATGCGGGCCTGTAGAGCGGCCCTTTGATCCAACTTTAGCGACAATGTCCCCTTGTTTTATTTTGTCGCCGACCTTAACGAGCACCTCATCAAGATGAATAAATGTTGATGATATGCCATACCCGTGATCCATAATAAGGGTGCCTCCAGAGTAATACATATTTTGATGAGCAAGGGTAATAGTGACGTCCGTAGGGGCTCTTACCTCTGTGCCAACTGGGGCAGCAATATCTAACCCGTAATGTGGTCGTTTAGGAGTGCCATTGTAAATGCGTTGGCTGCCATAAACACCTGTAATAGGTCCAATCAAAGGCCATTGAAAGGTTGATAAAAAGTCGGTGGCATTAGAATCAGTTTTTCTGGCAGCTTTAACAAGTTGGGTTTCTTTTTTTATTCGTCCAAGGACGCTTTTGGGTGGTGTCACTGTTTTTTGAGGTACCCCGTCTATTTTCTGTAGTTTGTAGTTTCGGGGGTGCACTTTTAATGTGTGTGATAGCATTTTTCCAGATGGCGGAGTGATTGCAATCTTACTGGTCCTCGCGGTATTTCTCCCGAATCCAAAGGCAAATTGACCATTCGGTGTGGTTCGAATGGTTTTTCCATCCAGAGTGACTTGGCTGTTGGCTAGGGTTTTTCCTCGGATGAGGCCTCCCTGGGTGAATTCCCCTCGAAGTTGGGTGTTCGCGTTTAGCGTTATCGTTTCGCCAAAGACGGCCAGGGGTAGGGTGCTTAATACGACGATAAGAAGGTGTTTTAGCACTGTTTTGTTGAGGAGCATGAAGTGTCCTGTTGTTGCATTGAAACTGTGGTGTTGATAATAGATTGTTTGCATCCTACGAGTCATTGAATTGTTCTGTCAATCCTATGATTCAAAAAGTTATCACCTACAAGTTAATGATAAAAAGAATGCATTGGTGGGAAGGTGCTCTGTAGCGGGCTGGTTTCAGGTCTTGGATGGCATGTTTGAAGTTGAAGGAGTTAAAAATATAAAGAAATGAGAAAGATCAAAAGTACAAGCTGAATTAAGACCGGCTTCAACCTGAAAGGTATGAAGCCGGGCGCGGGGTGGAGCGAAGCTCCAGTAGCAGATGCTACTTTAAAAAGTGGACTAAGACACGTGCACTGTTTTCTGGGGGCAGACGTTAGTACACGTCTCGAAGTCACCAGGTAATAATAGATGCCATTAACATATCTGCCTATCCCCCAAATGGTAGATAGCTAAAGAGTAATGCTGTTATCTTATTTTATATTTGCACGCGTTTGGTGCGTCAGTCGTTCCTTATATGCACATTGAGGTAGAATGCACTAGAATAACGTTACCTTTTGGGGTGAAAAATAATACATAGGAATGGATATGGGTAAATTTGTGTCGGGTTTATTGGTTGCTTCAGCACTGGTTGGAATTGTTAGTTGTGGAGGGAGTTCGGGTGGTAGTGATTCTGGAAATAGTGCGAGTAATGAAGAAACGAGGTCTTTAGTAAGTGGCACCGGCACATGGTTGCATGCTGCGGAAGCTACGTGTAACGAAACTTGGGCGTTTGAGGATAATGATATAGCTGCAGATGCCTATCAAATTACGTCTCAGGTAGACTCAGAGGCGTTAATTGATATTGGTATTGGTTCGTTCGTGTTCGATACAGCAGTAACAAGCGGTGAGCGTCATTCATTGGTATTTACTGTGACAAATATACAAAATATAACAACGTGTGCGTCATCCCCCTATGACGACAATGAACCTGTTAATGCGACTGAGAGCGTTACACTCTACCTAAGTTTTAGTACGGATGAGCAGTTTGCAGTGTATACCAGTGCAACGGACGGTGTATCTTTGGGAACATTTGATAGAGTGCTCCCATAACTCTGTATTAGTTCAGGAATTTCTGAGGCAAGGGCGCCGAAGGAAGCATTCATAGGTGCACTAGCTGCGGTTTCTGAACTAATACAGATTAACTTAACAATCGCGAAATTAACCTTCCCAATTATCCAATATCTCTTTCGCCGCTCTAAATGCTTCTTGTGCAGCAGGAGCTCCGCAATAAATAGCAGAATGTAGCAGGGTTTCACGGATTTCCTCTTTCGAACACCCGTTTCTCAATGCCCCTCGAACATGACCCTTAAGCTCATTAGGTGCTTTGAGTGCGGCTAACATCCCAATGGTAATTAAACTACGCGTTTTAAGCTCTAGCCCAGATCGATTCCATGTTGCCCCCCAACAATGGTCATTGATGTAATCTTGTAATGGCTGCGTTAACTCATCAGCAGCGTTCAAGGCGCGATCAACAAACTCATCCCCCATTACCTCTCGTCGAACCTCTTCACCGGATTTCACTGTCATAATAATGCCTTTTGTTACCGAAAATAATACGGCCATTGTAATGCTGACCTAATGCTCTGTCTAAATACCAAAGGAATAAAAATGATAATTTTGTCAATTGTTGGTTTAAACCAAGCAAAAATGAGACTATGCTGGAAACCAAGCAAGCGCTTGGTTTGTATTTTTACACATTGGAGGAAAATATGTCGAAGTTATCGTCAGATAAAGTGGTTATCACATGTGCATTAACAGGGGTTTTAACCAATCCACAGCAACATCCAGTGCCTGTGACCGTCGAGCAAATGGCCGCGGCGGCAAAGGAGGCGTATGACGCCGGAGCTTCCATAATGCATGTTCATTACAGAAACCAAACGGCAGGCATGGGGCATTTACCAAGCTGGGATCCAGACGTTGTTGCACAAGTCGATGCAGCTATTCGTGAGGTATGTCCAGGAGTCATCATTAATATGACAACAGGTACCGTAACTGCTGATCAATCTGGCCCGATTGCTTGTATTCGCCGTTCTAAACCAGAAATTGCTGCATGTAACGCTGGTAGCCTAAATTATCTAAAAGCTACAAGTAAAGGTACTTGGGCATGGCCTCCGATGGTATTTGAAAACCCAGTGTCAAAGATAGAGGAACTATTGGCAGTAATGAAAGAAACCAACACTCGCCCTGAATTCGAGTGCTTTGATATAGGTATCGTGCAGTCTGTCGGTATGTATAAAGATGTTGGGATGTTTGATTCAGATCCTGAGTATAACTTTGTAATGGGGGTCGCATCGGGTATGCCAGCAGATCCTGAATTGTTACCTTTGTTAGTGAAATACAAAAAATCTGCATCAAACTGGCAAGTTACTGCAATTGGTCGACAGGAAATTTGGGCATTGCATCAAAAAACAGCAGAGCTGGGTGGGCAATTACGAACAGGGGTTGAAGATACTTTCTATTTACCTTCCGGCGAAAAGACCACCGGTAATGGGCAGTTGATTGACGCGATGGTTAAGATTGCCGAACAAGCTGGGCGGGTAATAGCGACGCCAGAAGAGGCACGAAAGATAGTATTGTAATGAATGGTGTGAAATGAAATGTGAGACGACAGGGTATGATTTATAGATGCGGGGCTATTGAGACCATTTTACCATCATGTAATTTGGTAAAATGGCAACCAATTATTGCTCGGTCGTCTCCTGCTTTTCTTGGTGGGACTCTTCAGAGAGTTTATCAAATTCGGCTTTAGTGGCAGAAAAATATTCTCTTAACATTTGATCGATTAAGGCCTGCTTTTCGGCACTTGTTAATAAGTGACGAATATATGTTTGGTTGTTTGAGAAAACATTAAAGTGATTTTCCTCCCCCCACTCAACTCTTCCTAACCCACTAGCATTGGCAAATACATGTACTAATATACCTGCTCGTATATTGAACAAATAATCGCCTGATGCGTAACGGTAAACATCAACCCCTGTAATGGCACTTTCCTCTGGTAAGTGCTGATAACGAAGGATCGAACATTTTGAGCAAGGAATGATGTTTATTTCTTTGTTTTCTTTATCAAGTAATTCAATGTTGTATTGTGACTCCGCATTGCCGATATGGACAACGGGGATTGCTAGATAATAAATACCGGTTTTATGCTGCATTTTTCCTAAACCCTTACCCATTACCTTGTAGGAGGATTTAATTGCAAATTGTTCTATTTGTTTGCGAGATAAGGGTTTGGCTTTAGCTTCATTTTTGGAATAAATATTGGCGTGACTGATTTTTAACCATGTTTTTTCTCCAAGAGCTACATCTGGTTGAACGACGACAAAGCTGTTGTCATCGTATTGAAATAAATACAGTCCGTTGGTTGTAAAAACAGGAATACCTAAGATGCGGCTCTCTTTTTTAAGGTAAGAATATACTGCCGGGGGACAGCGTTTACAGGGTGCAACTGCGATAACGGTTTTGCCCTTCATATCACCGTATGCTATCTCAACCTGTTGCTGCCCCCTCTCTGGAATACCTAAATGGTATACTCCCTTAACGGCCTCAGGGGTTAAACCCGCTGCTTGAGACGTGATTATGCCGAATAAGAGAGCGAAGAAAAGCAAGGGTCTATTTTTCATGGGTGTTCATTTATGTGTTTTTTTATTACGCTTTTAGAAAGAGAGCGGGTCTTTTGAAGGGCTGATTGTCCAAAAGTATAGACGTAAATAGCATAAGCGTTGATTCGAATATTGAATAACCGAACGCACCAATGAACTACTAAGGCAGAGTGTATTTTTTGCTGGGAGGAAGCATTTGTTCAATGAGTTCACCAAAATGAGAGATGGTGAACTCCGTAAGAATATTAATAACGTTTTCTTTGCTTTGGTACTCGCCTCGAGATAACCCCAATACCAATGACTCACTCATGGCAAAAATACAATCAATAGCCATTGAATAACGCTCTTGTTGGATGGCGGATACATCGTTGATAGAGTTCTGAATAAGAAACTTTAGCCACTCTGATTTTAAATCTACGTAAAACGAGAGGATGTGTTGACCAAACAGAGAGTTGGTTTGATGACGTTCTAACGCCTGTTGCATGAGAAAGTTATTGGCAAACAATCCTTCAACTAACATACGATAAAGACGTTCCAATACTATTGCTTTATCTTCAATTCCTTCCATTGTAAAGGTAGCGACTAACGCATGCTGCATAGGGTATAGAAAGTCGTTCTTAACCTTAATCGCTAATTCATCGATTAAGCCAGCTAAGTTATTGAAATGTGTGTAAAAACTAGGTTGAGCAATACCAGCTAATTTTGTCACTCTATTCATGCTTACAGCGGTAATGCCTTCTTCAAGTATTAGTCGATAGGCTGCATCCAGCAATCGTTGCCGTGTTGCTGCCTTGCTTTCGACTCTTGAAAGCTTTTTTTTGGTTTTTGGAGGTGTATTCATAAGTTGTTGAATTATAAACCCTAAGTAGGAATATTTCGATGAGCTGGAGTAGTGTTTTTTGTTTTAATTGGCAGGTCGTCCAAATATTATACCAAATGAGCTGTTGACTCAGTGGTCCACCTATATGATTATAGTTTTTCTGCCTATATGGTTATAGGTTAATGTTGAGATTATTGAGAGGAGTGCTCAGATGATAAATGGTTACGTCCATCCTGATTTTGCTGATGTTGCTAAGGTGTTACAGAGACAGTTACCAAAGAAAACGGCAGGAGGGGCTGCCATTTGTGTTTATCATAAAGGTAAAAAGGTTGTTGATATTTGGGGTGGCACGAAGAACTGGGCGGGAGCGCCATGGCAGGAGGATACGCTGGCGGTTTCCTTTTCAACGACAAAAGGGGTGACCTCAACCTTACTCCATATATTGGTGAATAAAGGTCTGGCTGATTACGATGACCCGATTTCGAAATATTGGCCAGAGTTTTCTCAGAATGGTAAGGAAGATATTACTATTCGTACAGCCATGTCTCACCAAGCAGGCTTGTATGCAGTAACAGAACAGCTAGATACATCGTCAGACATGCTTAACTGGGACCAAGCGTTAAAAGGAATGGAGCAAGCTACGCCAACACATCAGCCGGATTCTGCTCATGGTTACCATGGTTTTAATTATGGATATCTTATTGGTGGTTTGATTGAGAAAATATCCGGTAAGAAGTTTCAACAAGTTTTGCAGGAAGAGCTGGTTGAGCCGTTAGAACTTGATGGTGCATTTATCGGTTTGCCGGAAACCGAATTTCACCGTCGAGCGAATCTAATTGGTGGTCGGCGTTCAGATCAGTTTTACCTTGAAGGAATAATGAAGTTAATAGATAAGCCTTTTGTAAAGCTGTTGTTAAAGACGTTTTCACTTTTTACTAACAAACCGAATAATTTTATTCGAACGTTTATTTTTCCTTTTACAGACGACAAGTTTTGCTGGAATAGCCCTGAGCTTATGAGCGCAGTGCAACCTGCTGCCAATGGTCATTTTACTGCGCGCTCTTTAGCTAAAATGTATGCTGCACTGTCATTGGGAGGCTCTTTGGATGGAGTTGAAATATTAACGCCAGAAACGGTTCACAAAATGTCTCGAGTGCAAAATAGAAAAAGGGACGATGTTCTTTTTATACCGATGCATTGGCGGTTAGGTTATCACCGGGTGTTTGCTTTAGGTGCGCCATTAAAGAATGGTTTTGGACACTTTGGTTTTGGTGGGTCGGGTGCATGGTGTGATCCAGAGCGAGAGTTAAGTTGTGCAATGACGGTGAATAAGGGGGTTGGTACACCGATGGGTGATACACGTATGCCTATTCTTACTAGCGCAGTGATTAAATGTGTTAGTCGGATTGAAAAATATACGACAGATGCGCCAGCGTTTGAGGCCGGAGAGCTTGTCGTCGAGAATGTTTGACCTTTGAAGTAAGCAGCTAATAAAAAAGGGGGGGATTCTTGTCCTCCTAATTGAGCCCTATGCAAAATCATCTAAATTACGCGTTTAATCGGGTTAGTTGAATCAATTCTTGTGAAAAACAACTTAAATATCCGATGGTTACGATAAAACATATAAAAAACAATATGTTATGTTGGTGTGTTGTGGTTTTTTTAGGTGTAAAGCTGGTTTTTTTAGATGGTAACGAGATAAGTTGTCCGCTCTATATGAGTTATTGTTCTTAGCGAGGGCAAATATGCTCTGTTAGTAAAGCTAGAATACTATAGAGTGAAAAAGGAACGTGTGAAAAATAAAATAAAATTCAATTAAATTAAATAATAGATTAGATTGATGGCGCATGTAATTGTTCTAGATGGGTTGCGTTAGGATCTAACGTTAGGAGGTATGTGGTGAGAAGAATTTATTACTTACTTGATGACATTGACGAAGCCGATTTAATTTCAGACACTTTGCATGATAATGGTATTGCTGATTGGCAATTCCATGTTATGGCAAAAGACGAAGAAGGGTTGTATCGACATCATTTGCATCGAGCAAATATTTTACAAAAAAGGGATGTTGTTCATTCTGGTGAACGAGGGGCGTTGATAGGGGGGGCAATTGGACTATATTTGTCTATGTTTATTCTTCCGTGGTCTATTTCTTCGAACGTACTGCTAGTGACTGTGTTAACAGTACTAACCACTGTGGGCGTCATCGTCGGGGGGATTTTGGGTAACACCCACGAAAACTACAAAATCGCTCGTTTCCATGAAGATCTAGAAAAGGGCAGATTATTGATTATGCTTGATGTTAAGAAAGATCAGCATAAGTTAGTGATGAGCCTGATGGAAAATAAGTTTCCTGATTTAAAATCAGCAGGAAATGATTCTGTATTCAGCAATCCGTTAAAAACTGGTCGTTGGATTCATGTTTAGTTAATCAAGACTGAGGAGGCTTTCGTTCTGAAAGCCTCCTTTCGTGTTTTAATATCATCTCATCTCTTTCCTGCAATTATTTTCTGTAATTATTTCCTGCAATTATTTCCACTTTGTACTAAGCAAAGTTTAGAGTGATGATTTTTTTAACAGATCTCTGTAAATTACTAATTCTTATTATATTTTTGCTTGCCCCGAAAATAATCCTACTATACTGTAACCTGACAATAAGAAAACAGTCCTTCGTAGTAAGTAAGGATACGGCTATCTGGATAAGAGACTATTTATGTTGCAGAACGTTCGTATTTTGAGTGTGCTATTTGCGTTATTCCCGGCTATTGCTTGGTCGGAGTGGGAAGTAAACATGACCCGAGGTGTTACCGACACCAGTGCGGCGGTCTTTGACTTACATATGATCGTGTTTTACATATGTGTTGCTATTTCGGTTGTTGTGTTCGGCGTTATGTTCTGGTCGATATATCATCATCGAAAGTCCAAAGGAGCGGAATCACATCCGTTTCATGAAAGCACATCCATTGAAATATTATGGACCATTGTGCCCACGATTATTTTAATAATCATTCTCGTTCCTGCGACAAAAACATTAGTCGAAAGCTATGATACAAGCGAGTCGGATATGGACATCCAGGTAACGGGGTATCAATGGAAGTGGCGATACAAATACATAGGGCAAGACGTTGATTTCTTTAGTGTAATGACGACGCCGAGTGATGAAATTTATAACAAAGCGGATAAAAATCCTAATTATCTGTTGGAAGTCGACAATCCTTTAGTGGTACCAATAAATAAAAAGATTCGTTTTCTGTTTACGTCGAATGATGTCATTCACGCCTGGTGGGTCCCCGCACTGGCGTTAAAGAAAGATGCGATACCGGGATTTATTAATGAGTCTTTTACCAAAATAAATAAACCGGGTATTTATCGTGGGCAATGTGCTGAGCTGTGCGGTAAGGATCATGGATTTATGCCGATTGTTATTAAAGCGGTCCCCGAAGAGGAGTATATTGCCTGGCTTGATGAGCGAAAATCACTCAAAGAAAAAGAAGCGAGCGCCAGCCAAAAGGATTGGACTATGGAAGAGTTGATGGCCAAAGGGGAGCAAGTTTACAATAAATCCTGTTCTGCATGTCATCAACCCACCGGTGTCGGTTTACCACCTGTTTTTCCTGCCTTAAAAGGTAGCGCTATTGCATTGGGGCCAATGGATGATCACTTGGATATTGTATTTAACGGTAAATCGGGTACAGGTATGTCCGGTTTTGGAGAGCAGTTGTCGGCGGTAGATTTGGCGGCAGTTGTTACTTATGAACGGAATGCATGGGGTAATAATGTGGGAGATATACTTCTACCAGCGGATGTTGAAAAAATGAAAGGGGGCAAATAATCATGACGACTCAAGTAGCTGATGTTGAACATGGTCACGAGAATGGACATGGCCCTGCAACTGGAATAACTCGCTGGTTATTTACGACTAATCATAAAGATATCGGAACCATGTATCTGATATTTAGTTTGGTGATGTTGTTTATTGGAGGGTCGATGGCTTTTGTTATTCGTGCTGAATTGTTTCAGCCCGGGTTGCAATTAGTTGAACCTGCCTTCTTCAACCAAATGATCACCATGCATGGTTTAATCATGGTATTTGGCGCGGTAATGCCAGCGTTTGTTGGGTTGGCAAACTGGATGATCCCGATGATGATTGGTGCGCCAGATATGGCGTTGCCAAGACTCAATAATTTGAGTTTCTGGATTCTTCCCTTTGCATTTACGATGATGATGAGTACGTTATTCATGGATGGCGGCGGCCCAAATTTTGGGTGGACGTTTTATGCGCCGTTGTCCACAACTTACGCTCCGCCGAGTACGACTTTTTTCATTTTAGCGATTCATATGATGGGTGCCTCATCTATTATGGGAGCAATTAACGTGGTGGTGACCATTGTTAATATGCGCGCTCCTGGTATGACATATATGAAAATGCCGATGTTTTGCTGGACATGGTTAATCACTGCATTTTTGCTGATAGCGGTGATGCCAGTACTTGCCGGTGTTGTTACCATGATGTTGATGGATATCCATTTTGGTACCAGCTTCTTTGATGCCGGCGGTGGCGGTGATCCGGTGTTATTCCAGCATGTATTTTGGTTCTTTGGACATCCGGAAGTTTACATAATGATTTTGCCAAGCTTTGGTGTGGTATCTGAGGTTATTCCGACTTTTGCCAGGAAGAAATTGTTTGGGTACCACTCCATGGTGTATGCAATTGTGGCGATCGCAGTGCTGTCTTTTGTAGTATGGGCTCACCACATGTTTACCGTCGGTATGCCGTTAGCAGGTGAGATATTCTTCATGTACACCACGATGCTAATCGCGGTGCCAACGGGGGTGAAGATATTTAACTGGGTGAGTACGATGTTCCGAGGCTCTATGACATTTGAAACACCGATGTTGTATGCCATAGCTTTTGTTATTCTTTTCACGATTGGTGGTTTGTCTGGCATTATGCTGGCGTTGGCGCCCGTGGACTTTGTCTATCACGATACCTATTTTGTGGTCGCCCATTTTCATTACGTATTAGTACCAGGGGCGATTTTCGGGATTTTTGCAGCGGTTTATTACTGGTTGCCAAAGTGGTCAGGGAAAATGTATGACGAGTCGCTAGCTAAATTTCATTTTTGGGTGTCATTTATTGGTTTGAATCTTACTTTCTTTCCTATGCACTTTGTTGGACTGGCGGGTATGCCGAGGCGAATCCCTGATTACCCTTTGCAATTTGCAGACTTTAATATGATCGTTAGTATTGGTGCCTTTATGTTTGGTACTAGCCAGTTGATCTTTGTCTATGTTCTTATCAAGACGTTGCGAAGTGGAGAGAAGGCGCCTCAGCGACCCTGGGAAGGTGCTGAAGGGTTGGAGTGGACAGTGCCATCGCCTGCGCCATACCACACCTTTGCAACCCCGCCTAAGGTAGATTGATTGATGAATGTGGCTAGGCCGCTTCCGCTTGTGTTGATTTGTGTGGCGATGTTTGGTTTCGGTTTTCTGTTGGTGCCTTTGTACTCGGTATTTTGTGAGTGGGCCGGTATCAACGGAAAAACTGCGGGCGCTTACCAAGAATCAACCACAGATGTGAAAATAGAAGATCGAATCGTAAAAATTCAGTTTATTAGTAATCATAATGCAAATTTACGTTGGCCCTTCAAACCCGCAGAAGAACAAGTGAGTGTGAAGATAGGGGAGAGGCGACAGGTAATGTTTGTCGTCACAAATCCTACTAATCTACCGGTTGTCGCGCAGGCGGTTCCTAGCGTATCGCCCTCTGAGGCAGCCCCCTTTTTACACAAGATAGAATGTTTCTGTTTTCAACAGCAAGAATTATTTGCGGGTGAAAAAAAGGCTATGCCTTTGGTGTTTTTTATCGATTCTGACTTGCCAGAGCATATTAAGAAACTTACGTTGTCTTATACCTTGTTTGATGTAACTCCAGCTGTCGATGAAAAGCTGGTGCAACGATAATGATAAATTAACATTGTCTCACAACAGGATTTAGTGATGGATACACATCAAGAATATTATGTTCCACAACAAAGCCATTGGCCTATTGTTGCCGCTTTTGGGATCTTTTTGACCCTTGGTGGTCTCGGCATGACGCTGTCGGATATGCAGCAACAAAAAGACATGGGCTTTAGCCTGGGGGTTTTTCTGTTGGGGGCTGTGGTTATGGCCTATATGTTTGCTGGTTGGTTTGGCAATGTTATTAGAGAAAGCCATGACGGGCTGTATTCCGATCAGCTTTCAGGTTCCTTTCGTCGTGGTATGGGTTGGTTTATATTTTCGGAAGTGATGTTCTTTGCGGCTTTTTTTGGTGTGTTATTTTACGTGCGTGTGCTGTCAATACCCTGGCTTGGTGGCGAGGGTGATAAAGGCATTTCGCATATGTTGTGGCCAGATTTTGTGGCGCAATGGCCTTTGTTGCTCAATCCAGATCCAGAACATTTTAAGGCGCCAGATGGGATCATTGACCCCTGGCATATACCATTACTTAATACCATATTGTTGGTGGCCTCAAGCTTTACCTTAACCTTCGCACATAACGCGTTAAAAGTAGGAAATAGAGCGAAAGTTAAATTATTTATGGTGATTACGTTGGCGTTAGGTTTTACCTTCTTAGGGTTTCAAGTTTTTGAATATATAGAGGCTTATAAGCATTTAAACTTGACGCTTGAAACGGGTGTTTATGCGTCCACATTTTTTCTATTAACGGGTTTTCACGGCGCTCACGTTACGGTTGGTAGTATTATCTTACTGGTGATATTTGTACGGGTGTTAAAGGGGCATTTTAGTGCGGAAAATCATTTCGCTTTTGAAGCGGGTTCCTGGTACTGGCATTTTGTTGATGTGGTTTGGTTGTGCCTTTTTCTGTTGGTTTATGTCTTCTGACTGAGTTCCAAATATGCCAGTATCAACACGGTGATACTGGCGGCCACGCGATATGCCAGCGGGATCAGAACTTTTTTTCCGGTTTTTTCTGATATTAGTAAGTGATAAAAGCTATAAAATAAGCTAACGATGACAATGATAAGACCAATAATAATAAGTAATTTGTACGGCATGCTAGTGTTGTCTCGATTGAGGGATGATTTGTTTGACGCACTATAACCTGAGTTTGCGCGCTGGCCAATATCAGTTTTATTCTGGTATCTATTTTCTTTTATTTACTTCCTTTGTGGTAATTGTGTGTTTATTGTTGTCGGTTTGGCAGTGGCAGCGTGGTGTTGCTGCCAACGAGCGTTATCTTCTTCAGCAAAAAAAGAATCAATACGCAGCAGTGCCATTATCAACTCATCCACATGAATATCAGAAGGTGAAATTAAAAGGCAGTATTGAAGCACACTATCTTCTCGATAATCGATCAAAAGAACGTCGACCAGGAAGGGAAATTCTGGTTGATGTTAAGCTTGCTGTTGAAAATCCACTTTATGATAGAGTGCTGGTAAATATAGGTTGGCAACCACTGGCAGTTGATCTAGAGCTTACTCATATACTTCCAGAATTCATTGCTATTGAGGGTCTGACGAAAATACCTAGAGAAGGGTTTATGTTACAGGACCCATTATTGGATCCTTCTTGGCCATCCCTTTTACAGCATGTAGACCTCGATTTGTTAAGCGATCATAGGGGGCAAACATACTATCCCGCGGTGATTTATTCGTTAACGCCTATTTCTGGGTGGTCGTTGCCAGAGGTTCACTTTAAAAATAAATATCATATGCATCTCGGATACGCTATGCAATGGGCGTTGATAGGGATAGCATGCTTATTACTCTTTATGAAAATTTCAATCAGCAAGGTGGAAGATGAAAATCAGCAAGAATTGGCAGCTTAGAATACTTTTTTTCGTGGGTTTTACTCCTGTATTGTTGGGGTGGTTTATTGCTGGTACTGGTTGGGGTTTGCCTGAAGGCATGAAAAATCATGGGCAATTGATGACGTCTGGTTTGGTGGTGCCTCAAGGTGTGGCAGAGCTTCAAAGTGGTCGTTGGGGACTTATGTTGATGGGAGATGAATGTGGCACTGACTGTAAAGAGCAGCTTGTTCTTATGCAGCAAGTGCACAAGGCGTTAGGAAAGGAGTTTAGCCGTCTTCAATCAATTTGGCTTAAGAAAAATGACCATGAACTTTTTCCGCCGAATAATATAGTGTTGGAATCTGAACAACTCACAGAAAAAATGTCTTTGTGGCTAACGGAGAATAAATTACCTGCAGATGACTATAGTATTTGGCTAATTGACCCGTTAGGTAATCTTGTTTTACGATTTTCGCCTGGCACTGATGGCAAAGATATATTGACGGATATACGCTGGTTGCTAAAGGTATCCAAAATAGGTTAACTCGTTTAACTGCAGGTAAAACAGAGGTCTGATTTGACGTGTAGTTAAGGGATTTTGTTGTATTCTTTTGCTTCTAAAGAATAAAAATAATAGAGAAAAACTTCATAACTGGATATTTGTGGAAATCAACCACCTATGTCTACAATAGTGAGATAACCCTTGGGAGGTATGTCTATGTATATTCAACACTTGTATGGCCTTTTTTCTCATCCGCATGCAGAGTGGGATTCCATAAAAAAAGAAAATTACAGCATGACGCATGTGTATCTTGCCCATCTGGCTTTTCTTGCAGGCATTCCTGCAATTTCGCTCTATTTTGGGACTACGCAGGTGGGTTTGAGTCTGACAGGAGATGAGTATATAACATTATCAACGGAACGAGCGTTACCGCTATCCATTGCTTTTTATTGTGCGATGTTGGTGGGAGTAGGGTTTATGTCCTACATCACTTTTTGGATGGAAAAGACATTTGGTGCTGAAGCAAGTTTTGAGCGTTGTTTGACATTTATCAGTTTTACTGCGACACCGATGTTTTTTGTTGGTCTTGTTGGTTTGTTTCCTGTGATATGGTTGAATGTTCTGGTAGTTATGGGGGCCGTTTGTTATAGCCTTTATTTACTGTATGTCGGTGTGCCAATTTTTATGAATATTCCAGAGGAGAGGGGGTTTATCTTTGCGTCTTCAATATTGACGGCTGGATTATGTACGTTGATTGGATTTATGGCTGCAACGATTATTATTTGGGGTTCAGGTATTATTCCTGCTTTGGCGATTTGACCTGCAGATAAACCAATAATATAAAACGCATAAAATATCTAAGTTAGTGGTTTATGCGTTTTATATTATTTTTAATAGCTACTATGCAAAGTTTTTGTTCGCAAAGTCCCAATTAACCAAAGACCAAAATGCCTTTAGGTAATCTGGGCGTACATTTCGATAATCTATGTAGTACGCGTGTTCCCAGAGATCTACCGTGATAATAGGGGTAATGCCATCTTCCGTGATAGGGGTGCCTGCGTTCGATGTGTTTACAATATCCAGTGTTCCATCGGCCTTTTTCACCAACCAGGTCCAGCTAGATCCAAAATTGTTCACTGCTTTGTCATTAAGCTTTTCCTTGAAAGCGTCGAAAGATCCAAAAGCTGCTGTAATTGCATCCGCGATTTTTCCAGTTGGCTCACCGCCACCGTTTGGACTTAGGCTATTCCAGTAAAATGTATGATTCCAAATTTGAGCGGCATTGTTAAAAACGCCACCTTCAGAACTTTTTATTACTTCCTCTAAGGTTTTGTTTTCGAGCTCTGTTCCACCAACAAGGCCGTTGAGCTTAACCACATAGGTGTTATGGTGTTTGCCATAATGAAACGACAATGTTTCTGCTGAGATATGCGGTTCTAACGCGTCTTGGGGGTAGGGTAGTTCAGGTAGTTCAAATGCCATAATGTCTCTCTCCTTGTGTGTATTAAATAAATCTATGGTTTTTCTTGGTGTAAAGTGTGCTGAATAGCTGGTTGATTAGTGGCAAAGTCGAGTGTTCCAATTCTCAAAAAATTCTGACCAGTCAGAGTCTTCGAAAATTGCTTCTTTGAGAAAGGACGATTGATAGGGTGACCAGTACGCGACATCTTCGATATGTTGTTATTTTCGATTCTTTTGGATTGAACAGAATGATCGATGCTTTTGGAATTTGATGATAAGCCTAGCTGATCAAACAACGTTTGCATATTGAAGTGTTTACTGGTGTCCATAGTCTTCTCCAGTTCAAGGTACCTTTGATAAATATACACCTGTTATTGGATTTGACTATGGATTACCGAAAATATTTTTTTTAGGACGATTGTTGTTGGCTTTTTTCACGTTTACGTTGTTTTTCAGCCTTGTGTTTAGCCACAGCATCAACAACATCACTACCGATGTGGGCTTCACCTCTTTTTTGTGCAATTTGGATTTGTCGTTGACGTTCTGCGTAACGGTTTCGCTGTTCTGGTGTTTGATTGTCAAAACAGTGGTGACAGCTAACACCTTTTTGGTACTTTTCGTGGTGCTGTTCTTCTTCGGTTATTGGCATACGACAAGCATGACATTGATCGTAAAGCCCTTTATCTAGGTCATGGTTTACGGATACACGGTTATCAAATACAAAACATTCACCTTCCCACAAGGTGTCTTCTTTAGGGACTTCCTCTAGATACTTAAGAATACCGCCTTCTAAATGGTAGACTTCATCATAACCTTGCTCTTTTAGATATGCAGTAGACTTTTCACAACGGATACCTCCGGTGCAAAACATGGCAACTTTTTTCTGCCTTGTTGGGTTCATATTTTCTTGCACATAACCTGGAAATTCACGAAAGCTGGTTGTATTAGGATTTACCGCATTTTTAAAGGTGCCAATTTCTACTTCATAGTTATTTCGAGTATCTACTAGCAGTACGTCTGGGTCGCTGATAAGAGCGTTCCAATCCTTGGGCTTTACATAGGTGCCAACCACTTGTTTGGGGTCAATACCTTCTACACCCATCGTGACGATTTCTTTCTTTAATTTTACTTTTGTACGGTAGAAGGGCATTTCATCGTCATAAGACTCTTTGTGAACGATACCTACTAGCCGAGAGTCTTCGCTGAGCCACGCAAGTAATGTGTTGATGCCGGCTTGAGAGCCTGCCACAGTGCCATTAATCCCTTCTTTGGCAAGTAACAGAGTGCCTCGGACATCGTTATCTAACATTACTTTGAGTAAAGGGGCTTTGATTTCTTCAAAATTTTCTAGAGTGACGAATTTATACAGAGCAGATACTACTACACTTGACATGGTTTTTCCTCGTGGCTAACTGAGACGTAAACTCAGCGCATTGGCCTTGTGGCCAGATTGAAATCCGAGGCATTATACCAGAGGTTGTTATTTAGGCTATATAGAACAAACACAAAGGATTTAGGTTAAATCCTTTGTGTTTGTATGGAAAAGGCTTTATTTATGGCTAAAAACGCATCTCTGGAACATTATCAGGTACTACCAGTTCACCTGCGGTTTTTGATATGATCTCTTCTACAGAAACGCCTGGAGCGCGCTCAACGAGGTGGAATTTACCATCGTGAATCTCGATATACGCCAAATCAGAAACGATTTTTTTGATGCAGCCAGCGCCAGTTAGGGGAAGGGTGCATTCCTTAAGGAGTTTTGATTCACCTTTTTTGTTCGCATGAGTCATGGTAACAACGATATTTTGTGCGCTTGCTACTAGATCCATTGCTCCCCCCATACCTTTTATAAGCTTTCCAGGGATCATCCAGGATGCGATATTGCCGCTTTGATCCACTTCAAATGCACCGAGTACCGTGAGATCAACATTACCACCCCGAATCATTGCAAAGCTGTCAGCAGATGAAAAGTAAGAGGCGCCAGTCACTGTTGTGACGGTTTGTTTTCCCGCGTTAATAAGGTCTGGATCAACGGTTTCTTCGGTTGGGAATTCGCCCATACCGAGCAAGCCATTTTCGGATTGAAGCATAACGTCCATACCTTTAGGTACATAGTTTGCGACTAAAGTTGGAATACCGATGCCTAAGTTTACATAGAATCCGTCACGCAATTCTTGTGCAACGCGTTGAGCGAGTTGTTCACGAGTTAGTGCCATGATATTTGTCCTTTGACTCTATTTTTTTAACGTTAACTGTTCGATACGTTTTTCAAATGTGCCTTTAATAACACGGTTTACATATATGCCTGGCGTATGAATATGATTCGGGTCTAACTCACCGGCTTCAACAATTTCTTCAACTTCTGCAATGGTAATTTTTCCTGCAGTCGCTGCCATGGGGTTAAAATTCATGGCCGTTTTACGGTAAACAAGGTTGCCCATAGTGTCGGCTTTCCACGCTTTTACAAGAGCAAACTCTCCGGTAATGGATTCTTCGAGAATATGCATTTTTCCGTTGAATTCTCTGGCTTCTTTACCTTCTGCAATAGGAGTGCCGTAACCTGCTGGAGTGAAAAAAGCGGGGATGCCGGCTCCACCTGCACGCATCTTTTCTGCCAAGGTTCCCTGAGGCGTTAGTTCTACTTCAAGTTCCCCTGAGAGTAATTGCTGTTCAAATAATGCATTTTCACCGACATAAGAGGCAATCATTTTTCTGATTTGCTTATCTTCTAGCAATAAACCCAGTCCAAAACCGTCGACACCGGCATTATTCGATACACAGGTTAAGCCGTGTACACCAAGGTCTTTGATTTTTGCGATTAACCCTTCTGGTATACCGCAAAGTCCAAACCCACCAACAATGAGGGTCATATCGTTGGTTAAACCGTCTAATGCCTCATCGTAGTTGGCAACTACTTTGTTAAATCCACTCATTATTATTATCCTTTCTCATTGGGGGCTTCAAATGCGAGTAATGGTGCGCCGTCGTCAATCAGGTCCCCTGGCGCGTAAAATACCTCGCTGATGGTACCTGCATTTGGTGCGCGAATGGTATGTTCCATTTTCATAGCTTCTAAAATGGCCAAAGGTTGGTCTAGCTCTACGGATTCACCTGCGGATACAAAAACATCCACAATACGCCCATTCATAGGAGCAGTAAGCTGTCCGTTATCATCATCACCTTCAGCTGAAAATTCTGCTGAATAGGTTGATAAGTGATAGGCTTTGCCATCGATAAATAACGTGATTTTTTTATCGAATTGACTCACATATAAACGTTGAGCATGACCGGTAATAACAGTTAGCTCATCATCTTTTAGATACGCCTCACACTGAATACTACTATCTCCACAGGATGCAATGATAGTGTTGGATTCAAATGTTAAGGTGACGGCTATATTTTTTTCAATGTTGCTGGAGTCATCTTCGGCTTCATTGTCCAAACAGTTGGTGGAGTCTGTATTAAATCGGAAGACTCGGTTTGGAGTGGCATTGAGTGACCAGCCATTAACGGTAGTCCAGGGAGACTGCTGGTCTAAAGACAAATTCCTGTTATTGGTGTTACTACTCTCTGAAAGGTGCTGATAAAGCGCAGCATAGATGTAGTGCTTGTTATCAATGCTTTTTGTGAGTGCTAATAATGATTCGTTATGGTGTTCAATAAAATGAGTGCTGAGTTTTGCATTAACAAAATCATTGTTTGTATTGATGTTTCTCAAAAACTCTATGTTGGTATTAACCCCGGTTACACAGAATTCCTTGAGTGCTTTATCCATCCGATGAATGGCACCGCTTCGGGTTTTATCCCATACGATTAGCTTCGCAATCATCGGGTCATAATAAACACTAACTTCATCCCCCTGAATGACACCGGAATCAATTCGAACGTGTTCATTTTCTTCAGGTGTTCGGAGGTACTGTATTTTACCTGTGGATGGTAAAAACTCGTTTTCAGGCGTCTCTGCGTAGATCCGTACTTCAATAGCGTGACCGTTAAATGAAAGATCTTCTTGTGAACAAGGAAGAGGGTGGCCTTCTGCGGCGCGAATCTGCCATTCGACTAAGTCTTGCCCAGTGATTTTTTCGGTAACGGGGTGTTCTACTTGGAGACGAGTATTCATCTCCATAAAGTAAAAGCTGCCGTCTTTGTCCATTAAGAACTCAAATGTGCCGGCTCCAACATAATTAATGGACTTTGCGGCTCGGACTGCGGTGTCCCCCATTTGTTTACGAAGATCATCTGATAAGCCTGGGGCAGGGGCTTCTTCAATCACTTTTTGGTGGCGACGTTGAATGGAGCAATCACGTTCAAATAAATAGACGCCGTTCCCCAATTGATCACAAAATACCTGAATTTCTACATGGCGGGGTTCTGTAATGTATTTTTCTATAAGCATAAAATCATCACCAAAAGAGGCAATGGCTTCACGTTTGCAGGAGTCTAGATTTTCTTGGAATTCATCAGCGGATTCAACTAAACGCATTCCCTTACCACCACCGCCCAGTGCTGCTTTTAGCAATACGGGGTAACCTATTTTGCTAGCTTCAGCTAACAAGCGTTCATCGCTTTGATCTTCTTCATGGTATCCGGGAACAAGGGGGACTTCGGCTTTCTCCATAATATCTTTAGCGGCTGCTTTTGATCCCATGGCATCAATAGCTGATGTTGGAGGCCCGATAAAGATAATGTCATTTTCTTCACAGGTTTTTGCGAAGTTGCTATTTTCTGAAAGAAATCCGTAACCGGGGTGAATTGCATTTGCGCCAGTTCGTTTTGCTGCACTGATGATTTTCTCTGCACATAAGTAACTTTCTGCTGCGGGTGACGCCCCGATATAAACGGCTTCATCGGCAAGTTTTACATGTTGTGCGGTTTTATCGGCATCTGAATATAGAGCAACACTATCGATATCGAGCTTCCTCAATGTTCGGATAATGCGACAGGCAATTTCCCCTCGGTTTGCGATAAGTACTTTCTTGATGGGTTTGATGCAATTTTTTTGTGATGTCATGTCAGTTAACCCTTATTCCAGTTGGCTTTTCTTTTTTCTAGAAAAGCGCTGAGCCCTTCTTGACCTTCAGAAGAGACGCGAATTTTTGCGATAAGATCCGTGGTGTAAGCGATGGTCTTGTCGTTAATTGCATTGTCAGATACGTAGTGTGCCAGCGTCTTTGCGGCAGCAACTGCTTGGGGTCCGTTGGCAACTAATGTTTCTGCAATGGTGTTGACGGTTTCATCAAGAGATTCACCGTTAACCACTTCATGCAGTAGACCAAGCTGTAAGGCCTTGTCCGCGTTAAATTGCTCCGCGGTAATAAAGTAGCGCTGTGCTGCACGGGCACCAATGGCTTTAGATACATAGGGACTGATAACTGCGGGAACCAATCCTATCTTCACTTCACTTAAACAAAACCGTGCGTTGTTGGTGGCAATTGCTATATCACTACAAGCGATTAAACCCAGTGCCCCGCCGAATGACGCGCCTTGAACGCGAGCGATAACGGGTTTTGGGCAAGAGTAAATAACATGCATCAGCCGCGCAAGCTCAGCTGCATCTTGACGGTTTTCTTCAAGATTTAGCTGTGCCATGCTTTTCATCCAATTAAGGTCTGCACCAGCGGAGAAGTTTTTTCCTTCAGATTGAAGTATGACTACTCGAACCTGCTCATCGGAGGCTGCGGTATCGAAAGCAGCAATTAACAGACCAATGACGTGGTCGTTAAATGCATTGTGTAATGTAGGGCGATTGATGCAAATACGAAGGATACCGCTGCTTTCTAAATGGCAGACAACTTCCGTATCTGATTTTTCTATAGCCTCTTGGAATTCATTGTATGAATTGATGACGCTCTGTGAGTTTGTGATCGTTGACATGATTTATTCCCTACATTCTAAACAGGCCGAAGCGTGTTTCTTCAATAGGCTGGTTAAGTGATGCTGATATTGCTAAACCAAGTACATTCCTTGTTTGGGCTGGGTCAATGACACCATCATCCCAGAGGCGTGCACTGGCGTAATAGGGGTGGCCTTGTTTATCGTAAGTGTCGATTACCGGTTGTTTAAAATCAGCTTCTTCTTTTTCAGTCCAGCTATCGCCGGTCCGAGCCATATTATCCTTTTTGATTTGTGCTAATACACCGGCCGCTTGTTCACCGCCCATTACTGAAATACGTGCATTTGGCCACATAAACATAAAGCGGGGGTCATAAGCTCGTCCACACATTCCATAGTTACCAGCACCAAAACTGCCTCCAATGATTATGGTGAACTTTGGTACTTTTGCAGTTGCAACAGCCGTTACCATTTTAGCGCCGTGTTTTGCAATGCCGCCCGCTTCATATTTTTGTCCAACCATGAAGCCGGTAATATTTTGTAAAAATACGAGAGGGATTTTTCTCTGTGCGCAAAGTTCGATAAAGTGGGCGCCTTTTTGTGCTGATTCTGCAAACAGAATACCGTTGTTGGCGACAATACCAACAGGGTAACCATGTATTCTTGCAAAGCCACAAATCAGAGTTGTGCCATACAAGGCCTTAAACTCATCAAACTCTGAGCCGTCAACGGTTCGGGCAATAACTTCCCGTACATCGTAAGGCGTTTTTAAATCAGATGGAACAACGCCGTATACATCTTCTACTGGGTATGCGGGAGGCACTGTTTCTGTAACATCAAAATCTAGGTGTTTCTTTCTATTTAAACGACTTATGCAGTTCCGGGCCAATTGTAGTGCATGTTCGTCATTCTCTGCCATGTAATCAGATACACCGGAGATTTTACAGTGAACTTCTGCGCCGCCTAAATCTTCAGCGCTCACTACTTCACCGGTTGCGGCTTTTACCAGTGGAGGGCCTGCGAGGAAGATGGTGCCTTGTTGTTTAACAATGATGCTTTCATCGGCCATTGCTGGTACGTAAGCGCCCCCGGCGGTACATGAACCCATAACAACGGCAATTTGTGGGATGTTTTTAGCGGACATATTGGCTTGATTAAAGAAAATCCGACCGAAATGTTCTTTATCTGGAAATACATCGTCTTGACGAGGAAGGTTGGCACCGCCTGAATCCACCAAATAAATACACGGTAGATTATTTTCTTCTGCAATAGTTTGTGCACGCAAATGTTTTTTAACACTAAGGGGGTAATAGCTGCCACCTTTTACCGTCGCGTCATTGGCAACAATCATACATTCTTGGCCCGATACTCGACCAATACCACAGATAACCCCTGCTGCTGGAACGTCTTCTCCATAAACCTCATGAGCTGCTAATTGGCAAAGTTCTAGAAAGGGGGAGCCTGGATCGAGTAATTGCTTTACTCGGTCGCGAGGTAATAGCTTACCGCGGGCAAGGTGGCGTTGTTGGGATCTTTCACCACCACCTTTCGCTATTGTAGCAACGGTTTCTTGTAAATGAGAAACCAAGGATTGCATTGCTTCAACGTTGCAGTGAAAGGCTTCACTGTTCGGATTTGCTTTTGATTTTATCTGTGGCATGGCCTGTTCCTGATCGTCGCTGTCTGTCGGTATAACCTGTCAATATAGGGTATCGATTTACGTTTCGCTAAATAATTCTCGTCCAATAAGCATTCGACGTATTTCTGATGTACCTGCACCAATTTCATACAATTTGGCGTCACGTAATAAACGTCCTGTTGGATATTCATTAATATATCCATTGCCACCTAAGGTTTGAATGGCTTCAAGGGCTAGTTTGGTTGCATTTTCTGCTGCATAAAGAATAACGGCGGCAGAATCTTTGCGTGTGGTTTCTTGTCGATCACAGGCTTTTGCAACGGTATATAGATAAGCTCGACTGGCATTGGTTAGCGTGTACATATCTGCAATTTTTCCTTGCATCAATTGGAACTCACCAATAGCTTTACCGAATTGTTTTCTGTCATGGATATAAGGGACAACAATATCCATACAAGCAAGCATGATTCCGGTTGGGCCACCTGATAGCACAACACGCTCGTAATCCAGCCCGCTCATCAAGACCTTTACACCTTCGTTGAGTTTTCCGAGAATGTTCTCCTCAGGTACTTCTACATCAACAAAAACTAACTCGCAGGTGTTTGATCCGCGCATGCCTAGTTTGTCGAGCTTTTGTGCTTGGGTAAAACCTGCAAAAGAGCGCTCTACAATAAAAGCGGTAATTCCATGAGGGCCTTTGTCCAGTTCTGTTTTTGCGTAAATAACGTAAGTATCGGCGTCTGGACCGTTGGTTATCCACATTTTGTTGCCGTTAAGTACGTAGTGGTCACCTTTTTTATCTGCACGTAATTTCATGCTAACAACGTCTGAACCCGCATTGGGCTCGCTCATCGCTAGGGCGCCAATATGCTCACCGCTTACAAGCTTGGGCAGGTATTTTGCTTTTTGTGCATCGGTACCGTTACGATTAATCTGGTTAACACAAAGATTAGAATGAGCACCGTAGCTTAATCCAACTGATGCTGATGCTCGGCTGATCTCTTCCATCGCAACAACATGGGCGAGGTAACCGAGATTGGCTCCCCCGTATTCTTCTGAAACAGTTATCCCTAGGAGCCCCATATCACCAAACTTTCGCCAAAGGTCATTAGGGAATAGGTTTTCTTGGTCTATATCTGCTGCGCGAGGTGCAATTTCAGCTTGCGAAAAACGATTAACAGAGTCTCGAAGAGCGTCAATGGTGTCGCCGAGGTCAAAGTTGAGAGAAGGGTATAGTGTTGTCATTGATGCGCTCTCTTGTTGTATTGTGACTAAATTATTGGGTTAAAATGTGTGATTATTTTTTGAATATACTAGATGTTGTCTATTTTTTTGATGGCAGTTAAGCAGCGCTCTCGTGCAGCCTGTAGTTCCGCTTCCATCTCTTCGATGTCGAGCTTTTGCTGTGCAAGTAACGCATCTTTTTCATCTAAGGTGGCAAGCATGGTTTCTAACTGGTCTTTGTTATCTTCCCCGTGTTGGTACATATCAAAGAGCTTTTGACTCTCCGCCAACGTGAAGCCAATGCGTTTACCTCGTAATGTGAGTTTTAACAAAATGCGATCACGAGGGCCGTATATGCGTTTTTGACCCTGTCTTGACGGGTTTAGAATACCTTTGTCTTCATAGAATCGAATAGCCCGAGTTGTGACGTTAAATTCTTTGGCCAATTCGCCAATGGTGTATGTTTTAAGGATTGTTTCGGTCATTCTGCTTTCACGTTGTTGGTGAGTAGGCTAATTTGCTTAGTTAATCGAAGCTGCCAGTTTAGGAATCTTACCTTAAGGTTGACGTTAACGTAAAGGTAAACTTGGGGCGGGTGGCTTTATCCTATTGATTGTGGTCATACAGATTGTTTCTTTGGTGAAACAGTCTGTTTAATCTTGTGCTGTGGTATTCCGCCAGCAGTTGGTTGATATGTCGTCAATGGCTCTTTACAGTTGAGCGAGCAAGCACCATATTGTGTATTAATTCCGATACACGCTAGGCGTGAAACGGCAGGGTAATCATTTCGGGTTATTTACACCAAGGATGGGCATTAGTAAAAAGGTATAGCAATCATAATAATACCCACCGGTGAAGGCTTACTATTTGCATTTTATAGTGTAGTCAACTGAATGCCGCACTAATAATTACGTCACATACGAACAGTGATAAAAATAATGAAACTGTTTTTAGGGAAGCTGAGAAGGCCATGTTAAACAAATTTTATGATTGGGTTGTTCATAAACCGTATTTAGCGATATTGATATCGTTAGTGTTGGTTGCTGGATTAGGTTACGGCATTAAAGATTTTAAGATGAACAATAATTCCCGGGCTTTTTTTGGAGACGAGAACCCTGACCTTGAACGGTTGTTGGATTTGGAAGTTAAGTATGGGGCGCGTGATATCGTACTATTTATTGTACATCCTAAAGATAACAATATTTTCAAACCCCAAACATTAGCATTATTAGAAGAGTTAACCGATCGGTCCTGGGAAATGCCGAAGGCTATCCGCGTAGCGTCTCTAACCAATTTTCAGCATACGGAAGTGGATGGTGATGATCTTTTTACTGATTATTTAATTGAAGATGCACTAAAACTAGATGCTTTAGCAGTTAACAGGATTCGGCGTATTGCATTAGACGAGCCAGCATTAGTGCATGCCGTCATCTCAGAGAAAGGGCATGTTGCTGTTGTTGGCGTTACTGTTGTGCAGGATGAAAATAAAAAGTCATCACCTATGATCGCTGAGTGGTCTCGCAATTTACGAGATGAGTTTCGTGAAAAGTATCCCGATACAGAGTTTATGTTAACGGGTACTGTAATATTTAGTGATGCGATGGGGGCGGCGACGAAAGAAGGGATTGAAACTTTTTTCCCGCTGGCTATGGGAGCGGCAATTCTTTGTTTAATTGTGTTTATGCGCAGCGTGTTGGCTATGGTATTTACCATGACCATTGTTGTTTTGTCCGTGATTGCTGCGATGGGGTTCTCAACTACATTAGGCATTGTTTTCTTACCAATAACAAGTTATGCACCGGTGATTATTCTTACTTTGGGGGTCGCGGATTGTGTACATATTCTGGTGAGTTTTCAGCAAGAGATGCGTAGAAATGGCTCTAATAAAAAACCGGCTATCATTGAAAGTTTACGGATAAATTTTCAGCCAATTTTTCTGACTAGTATTACTACCGGAATTGGTTTTGCTTGCCTGAATGCCTCCGAGTCACCACCATTTAGAGACTTAGGGAATGTTGTTGTTATTGGTGTGTTAGCGGCGTGGTTCTTATCAATCGTTATGATGCCTGCATTCTTATCGATATTTCCAGCACCAAAATTTCCCGAAGGCGATGCCTGGTCACAACGTAAGATGGCAAGTTTTAGTGAGTTTGTTATTCGCCGTAAAAAATCCCTTTTCTGGGGTGTTGGTGGGGTGGTATTTGGTACTGCTGCTTTTTTACCAATGAATGAGTTTAATGACGTATGGGTTGAGTACTTTGATGATAGTTATGATGTACGTATTGCGAATGAATTCTTAGCAAAAGAAATGACGGGGTTACATCGAATTCAGTTCTCATTACCGGCAACTGATGATGGAGGTGTGAGTGAGCCTGAGTATTTATCCAAATTAAATGAATTTAAAGAATGGGCAGAAGCCCAGCCTGAAGTGGTATATGCGCTTACGTTTAGTGACGTGACTAAACGGCTCAATAGAAATATGAACGGTGGTGATGAGGCGTTTTATACAGTGCCCGATAATAGAGCGCTAGCGGCTCAATATTTGTTAATGTACGAAATGTCTTTGCCCTTTGGTTTAGGGTTGGACGATCAGATGACGATGGATAAAAATGAGTCAAATTTTCACATTATTTTGTCTAGAACGTCCTCAGACGGTGTATTGCAGTTCTCTAAAAAAGCAGGTCGTTGGGTTGAGCAACATATGCCTGAGTATATGCAGGCAAAAGCCACAGGTTTAGATGTGCTATTTAGCCAACTAACGCGCCGAAACGTGATCAGTATGTTGGGCGGTACATTGTCAGCCTTTGTTATGATCTCGGTGATGATTGTTGTGTCGTTGCGCTCTTGGCGTTACGGGCTAATGAGCCTACTACCCAATATTATGCCTGCAGCAATGGCATTTGGTTTATGGGGATTAACAATGGGCAATGTGGGAGTGTCAGTATCTATCGTTGCTTGTCTAACTATTGGTATTGTTGTTGATGATACAGTTCATTTTTTGAGCAAGTATGTTAGGGCGAAAAGAGAGCAAAACCTTAGTACTGAAGATGCTGTAAGATACGCTTTTAGTACGGTTGGTGTTGCCTTGGTATCGACATCTGTTGTACTGGTTGCAAACTTTGCCGTTATATCATTTTCGGGGTTTTATCCAAGCAGTAATATGGGAACGTTAACGTCAATAACGATAATATTGGCTCTGGTGGTTGATCTGCTGTTTTTTGCACCATTCTTGCTTCTTTTAGACGCCCAAAAACGTAACAAAATAACAACAGGGGCAGGCTCGAAAGGTTCCCTGGAACCCCGTATAATGCCGGCTTCTGTGGAAATGGACCAGGTATAACATTGCGACCTATATTCCTTAGACAATAACAATGATAATGTTGGCGTTTATGTATTCTTACGCCAAAAAGCTTAGATAATAATTTTCACCTCAAACCACTAAGAATGGAATAACTTATGTTAAAGACAGTTCAATTACGAAAGATCTGGAAACCTATGGTCGCAGTTGCGTTGCTGGCGATGCCTTTAATTGGTCATACGGAGACTCCTGAGGAGAAAGGCTTAGCTATCTTTGAAGAAGCAGATAAACGCGGTGATGGATATGTTGATAGTAAAAGTGGCATGCTGATGGTTCTTAAAGACAAGCGTGGTAATACCAGTAAGCGTCAAATGCGGGTAAAGGGCTTGGAAGGTAAAGGTGATGATGGTGATAAAACGTTGATGATCTTTGATACACCAAAAGATCAGAAGGGAACAGCACTATTAACCTTCTCCCATACAAATAAAGATGATGACCAGTGGTTGTATCTTCCTGCTCTGAAGCGAGTGAAGAAAATTGCTTCGAAGAAGAAATCAGGCCCATTTATGGGAAGTGAATTCTCTTTTGAAGATATCGGTGGTAGCGAAGTAGAAGAATATGATTATAAGTATCTTCGAGATGAAACTATTGATGGGCAGAAGTGCTTCGTTGTGGAAAGCTATCCAAAAGATAAATACTCTGGTTACACTCGTGTCGTTTCTTGGGTTGACCAAGAGCACTACAGAACGCTAAAGGCAGAGTTTTATGATCGGAAAAAGAGCCATTTGAAGACGCTTGTGGCAACAGGGTTTACGCTATATAACGATAAGTTTTGGCGTCCAGATATGTTAGAAATGGTTAATCTACAAACTGGTAAAAGTACGGTGTTGAAAACTAGCGACACGGTATTTGGTTCAGGTCTGAAATCGTCAGCATTTAATAAGAACGCCTTAAAACGCGCACGTTGATAGTTAAAAGCCATACGGTCTTGAAAGGTCGTGTGGCTTTTTTGTGCGCTCTAAAAAATTATTCACGATGTTAGATGAGTAAAGTAGTATGAATAAAATAGCCGTTGCCGCTTTGGCCATGCTAGTGCTATCCAGTCCCTCCTATGCGTTATTTGAACCTTTGTTCGAAGACGGAACCTGGAGTGCTGAAATGAATGGAGAGTGGCGCTATTTTAATGACCCAGGTGAGTTTGGTCAGTCTAAAAGTGCTTTTTCCTATAGTGCTCAAGCTGAATACTATGTTGATTGGAATGATGGTGAAGATAGTTTTACGTTTACACCATTTGTACGGTTAGACCAGATAGATGACAATCGTACCCATTTGGATTTACGTGAAGCTTACTGGGGTCATGTGGGTGAAAATTGGGAAACGAAACTTGGTTATACCCGTATATTTTGGGGCAGAACAGAATTTTTAAATTTGGTCGATGTGGTTAACCAGAAGGATTTTGTAGAAGGGGATACCACAGAGAAATTAGGGCAGCCATTATTCCAACTATCACTGGTTCATGATATTGGCATATTGGATTTCTACGTATTGGCCGGATTTCGTGAACGTACTTTTCAAGGAGAGGATGGTCGTTTGCGGGCACCTATAGTTATTGATGTAGATAATGCTCGATATGACGGTGTAGAAAAGAACAATCTTGATTTAGCCGTTCGCTGGTCACAGCCTATAGGTGACAATTTGGAGGTTGCGGTATCAATATTCTCTGGAACTAATCGTGATCCACGTTTTGATTTTAATTACGATCTTTTCGACCCAAAACTTATCCCTGTCTACACCCGTATGGATCAGTTTGGCCTTGAATTAGAATATATTTATGAAGGCTGGGTGGTAAAGCTTGAAGCGATTGCCGTAGAATCTCCAGTTGAAAGTTATACCGCCGCTGTGGGTGGTGTGGAATATACCTTCGACACAGTCTTTGATAGTGATATTGACGTTACATTGATTACTGAATATTTATGGGATGAGCGAGGGAGTGATTCTGCTGGGTTCTTTGAGCATGATGTTGGTATTGGTACCCGCATAACGTTTAATGATGAGCAATCTACGGAAATCCTTATCGGTGGCATCATTGATTTTGATACCAATGAGGCACTTTATAATATCGAGGCGTCTCGTCGTATAGGGGATAGCTGGCGGGTGGAAATATTAGCTATGGTCGTGGCGGAGCGTGGAGAGCAAGAGCTGGGTCAATCGGTTTTAGAGATTGCTAATTCATTAGCGAATTCCGGGTTTACCTCTGATGCTATAAGTACGCAATTTGCGATTGATCTACTCTCAGACATAGTCGAAGAGAAAGGCTTATTGTTCTTATTCAACGGTGAAATCAATACCTATGGAGAATTTGTGGAAACCTTGCAGCAGGTACAGCGTTTGGCCGATACTGATCGAAAGCTTAGTATATTGGAGTCTGATGATTACTTTCAGATAGAGGTGAAATACTACTATTGATTAGCTGTTTTGAATTGTGAGCTTGTAATGCCAATTAGTTGTGGAGTGTACCTGTAAGTTATTGATTTTGTTAGTTGTGCTCTATTTGATCCCTCATCTATACTTATTGTTATGTAGCCCTTTGTTTGGCATTAATTGTAGGTGTTTGAGTGATAAACCGGAAAAAGCTTGTTCAGGATAAAAAGATATTACGGACGATTGATAAGAATATCGCTCAACACGGGCGATATAAGTGGCTTGGCATTGTTCTCATATTTTTGTTGGTGGCATCCGCAGGGAAGTTGTATGAGCAACATGCGATAACAACCCTTGCATTTGGTGCTGTGATTATGCTTCTTGGTGCTGTCGAGTTCTTTCTTGTCGTGCGTTTTGAATCGGTATATGGAGCAGGTCCTGCTCGATGGCGGCGCTGGTTTGTGATGAATCATTGGTTGTCAGGGGCGCTATGGGCTGCTTTTTCGGTGCATATAGTTTTGTTTTATCCCCTAGGAACGAATACCTTTCTGGTAGTGGTGCTAGCGGTTGGTTTGTGCAGTTTGGCAAATGTGGAATGGTCACCGTATTATCGTGCAAATCTGTTTTTCCAAAGCGTTGTTTTTTTGCCCCTAATTATCGCAGTGCTGTTCACAAATACTATTAATGCTTATGCAATTGGAGGGATGTTGTTAAGTGTCTATGCACTTTTGTTGCAGCAAGCAAAGACGTTAAATGAGCGGCATTGGTCTACGATTTATGATCGTCATGATCTCGAAATTAAAGCGAGGGATTTGAATCAAGCCGTGAATGTCGCGACAGAAGCTAGTCAAGTGAAGGCAGAGTTTCTTACCAATATTACTCATGAAATTAGAACGCCGATGAATAATGTATTAGGCATGTTAGCTTTGTTGGATGATACCGAGTTAAGCCCTCAGCAGCAAAAATTACAAGGTGTAGCCGTTAGCTCTGGGGAGGCGTTGTTACATTTATTGGAAGATGTATTGGATTTTTCTAGAATTGCTTCTGGTTCTGTTGTTCTGAATAAGTCAGTATTTAATTTGCGTCGCTGCATGGATCAGGTGCTTGAGATGCTTGGCCCTGTTGCTCATGGACGTGGTTTGGATCTTAGTGTTATTTACGAGCGCGACATACCTCTGCGATTAAAAGGTGATAAAGAACGTCTCGTTCAGATAGTGACTAACTTAGTCAGTAAAGCCATTCGGCTTTGTAAGGGGACTGAGATCATTGTTCGAGTGCGTTTGGATCGGAGTGATACCCTGAGTGGACGTCTCAGCATTAGTGTTATGTTGGGTGGTGCTGTGTTACCTAGTGACATTGTAGAAAGTATATTTGAGGCATTTTGTCGCAGCGGAGGGGGAGATGGGCAGACAGAAGATACTGGTTTGGGTTTGGCGATAAGTAAAGGGTTGGCCGAGTGCATGGGGGGAAACATTGGCTTTGAGAACTCGAAGGAAGAAGGTATTTATTTTTGGTTTACGGCAGATGTAAATGTTTCTACGCAACAAGCACAGAAAGATGACGGGGCAAAAGCGTTACGTGGAAAGACTGCTCTATTGGTGGGGTTTCCTCGGGGTGTAGAAGAGTCGTTAAGGACAGAGTTGGATAGCTGGGGAATGACAATTAATGCGGTGGCAAGCGCTAGATCGTCTGAAAATATTATCGAGATATTAAAGCGAGGGGAGCAAGAGGCTCGGCCCTACCATATTGTTTATATTAATAGCCCCTTGCGACAGAATTACAATTTGGAGTTGTCTGAAGGCATTCAGGCGAGTAAAGATATTGTCCCGCCTAAACAAGTCATTATGACCTCGTTAGCGCAACGCGGCATAGATTTGAAAAGTACTATATCTGATGTGCCGGAAATAGAGTGGTTAACGAAGCCTGTTGTTCGTTCAAGTATTAATCATGTGTTAGCGAAATTATTTGATTATGAAGCGAAAGTACCAATAAAAGAAGTGTTGAAAAAATCTGGTGGTTCTTATGAGGAACAAGATAAACATGTATTACTCGTTGAAGATAACAAAGTTAACCAAATGGTTGCTAGAGGAATGTTAACCAAGCTCGGCTACCAAGTGACAACAGCGAACAATGGTCAGGAGGCACTTAGCATTCTGGATCAAAAACCTTTTGATGTTATCTTAATGGATTGTTTGATGCCTGAGATGGACGGTTACGAGGCTACGGAGGCACTAAGAAAGCGAGAAAATGAGACGGAAAGAACGCCAATTATTGCGATGACTGCAAGTGTTGTTGAAGGGGAGGAGTTGCGATGTTTGACATCTGGAATGGATGATTATTTGGCAAAACCTGTGAATATTGATGAGTTAGGTAGTAAACTACGCAAATGGCTCGGGGAAGCCAATGAAAATGAGGATGAAGAGGGTGAGGTAAACGAATTGCCCGCTTCTGTGGCACGTAAATCGGCGTAGGCAGACCATAAGGGTCTGGCAGTAAAAATCATGGAATCACATAAAGGCCAAAAAGTTCAGTCAATTGCAGAGAAACGCGATCAATCAACGGGGATGACAGTGTTGCTGATGGGAGCAACAGGTCTGATTGGGCGACATTGTTTAGAGCATTTGTTAGCGTCACCTCGTATAGATAAGGTGATAGCCCCAACGCGTAGAACAATTAATAGTCGAAATCAAAAGCTACGTAATATATTGATCGATTTTGATAGCTTGGATGAGCATGAGGAGCTGTTTCAAGTCGATGCAATTATTTGTTGTCTCGGTACAACAATAAAGCAAGCAGGGTCTCGTTCGGCATTTCGAAAAGTCGATTTTCAGTATGCATTAGAGACTGCTCAGCTGGGGCGTTCTAAGAAAGCCAAGGCCTTTTATTTGGTTACTGCTATAGGTGCTGATTCAAAGTCCCCGTTTTTCTATAACCGAGTGAAAGGCGAACTGGAAGTTAAGCTTCGCCAATTAGAGTACGATTCGTTATCAATATACCAGCCTTCATTTTTAATTGGCGATAGAGATGACAAGCGTCGCTCAGAATATTTTTTCACTAAAGTCGCTAGCATGGCGAACCCACTGTTAAGTGGACGTTTGTCTAAGTACTCAGCTATTAAGGCTGAATCAGTTGCCAAGGGTATGGTTAATGAATGCATATTTAATGGTAAAGACGTGACTCATGGTCCAAAAGTTAATGTTTACGACCATAGCGATATGATTAAACTTGCGAGTCGCCCTGAAGAGGTCCTGTCTCGTTAGGTTATAGATAGGTTAGTATCTGAGATACAGCCAGGCCTATTGAACAATCATAAATGCCATTTTATACAGTAGAGGGAATCATTTTGTCTTTTGTAACCTGTGATCTCTGTGATGAAAATCCAGAGTTAGTAAAAATTGTCGAGCCATTATTCACGAACTACGGTGGAAAAAAAGCCTTTGGTGGTGAAATTGTTACAGTGAAATGTCATGAAGACAATTCACTGGTGAAAGAGCATGTTGCTAACCCCGGTGAAGGGCGAGTGATGGTTGTTGATGGCGGTGGTTCACTTCGGTGCGCCTTGTTAGGCGATATGTTGGCAGAGAAGGCTGCGCAGAATGGATGGGCTGGACTGATTATATATGGCTGTATACGAGATGTAGATCAAATCGGTGATACAGATCTTGGAGTGCAAGCGCTGCGTACTATACCGATAAAAAGTAATCGAAAAGGTGTAGGGCAACTTAATATCCCTGTAACATTTGGTGGTGTTACGTTTAATCCGGGTGAAAATGTTTATGCGGATAACAATGGGATTATTGTGTCAGAGGTAGCGCTTAAATTGCCGGTTGGATAGGTTTCTAGATTAAGCCCAAATGGATGTACATAAAAAAGGCCATTTTCCAAGGTTGGGAAATGGCCTTTTTATTACGCGAGAGATTAAAATTACTTTTCTGTACTCATGTCCCTATCGTAATTAAGGCGTTTAGCGAATGCTGCTGCCCATAATTTCTGTATTTGTATTTCGGTATCTAGTTTTCGAGCCAATGCGTTATCTGCCTTCAAAATAACTCTCTTTTGATAGGCTTCCGCTTCGGCATAATTTCCCTGTTACTGATGAGTGTTCGTTAAGTACGCTTATATACACATAAAAAAACCGGGCCAAAAGGCCCGGTTTTTTTCTAATACAATCTTTTCAGACGATATTAAGGAAGAAGGTGAGAAACTGCATCACGCTCTTCTTGAAGTTCTTTTTCAGTCTCAGTCATGCGCTCACGACTGAAATCACTGATTTCAACGCCTTGAACGATTTCCCAATCGCCATCTTTACAGATAACAGGGAATGAGTAGATAAGACCTTTGTCGATGCCATAGCTTCCGTCGCTATAAACACCCATGCTAGTCCAATCGCCTTCAGGAGTTCCTAAAGCCCAATCACGCATGTGGAAAATGGCTGCGTTAGCTGCAGATGCTGCGCTTGATGCACCACGAGCTTCGATGATTGCTGCGCCACGCTTTTGTACAGTAGGGATGAACTCTTCTTTGTACCATGAGTCTTCAACAAGGCCAGTAGCAGCTTCGCCCTTAACACTTGTGTTTGAGATATCAGGATACTGAGTAGAGGAGTGGTTGCCCCAGATAAGCATCTTGTTGATGTCAGTAACCGCTGAACCAGTCTTTTGAGCCAACTGAGTCATAGCACGGTTGTGATCCAAACGTGTCATTGCAGTAAATTGACGAGGGTCGATGCTTGGCGCGTTACGCTGAGCGATCAATGAGTTAGTGTTTGCAGGGTTACCTACAACAAGAACCTTGATTGCTTTGTTGGCAACAGCATCAATAGCTTTGCCTTGAGCAGAGAAGATAGCAGCGTTAGCTTCTAGAAGATCTTTACGCTCCATGCCTGGTCCACGAGGACGAGCACCAACAAGCAATGCGTAATCGGTATCTTTAAAGGCAACCATAGGGTCGTCAGTTAAGATCATTTCCTGTAGAAGAGGGAATGCGCAATCGTCAAGCTCCATTGCTACACCCTTAAGCGCGTTTAACGCTGGAGTGATTTCAAGCAACTGAAGAATAACGGGTTGATCTGGGCCCAACATTTCGCCAGCGGCGATGCGGAAAAGAAGAGAGTAGCTGATTTGGCCAGCTGCACCGGTAACTGTGACGCGTACGGGTTGTTTCATTGATGTGCTCCTACAAGGGGATAGTTTTTTACGGAGGGGATTTTATTCCTCAGCGCTGGGAAATTCCAATAAAAATGCGAAAGAAGTGGAAAATATAGCAGAAAGATTGATATTCGACGGGTTTTGCCCTGGATTGAACCTTTAGAAAGGCATTGCGCACCAAAATAAACGTAAATGCTAAACTTCTTCGTCAATAAACATGCCTTGTCTAGAGGCCGGGGTGGGTGAGTTACCACCTGAATTGGATAAGATTTCTCGCATTTGGCGAGAATTACGCAGAAACGCTCGGCGTCGATCTGATCGACGACGCTCGAAGGCCACTTCCTGTTCGGTTTCCCGCCTTTCTTCACTGGGTGAACGACGGTCTTTTAACAAGTTTTTAGGCTCTTGGGCCCCTTGTTCTACAGAATCACTGGCCTTTGATTTGTGGACTTTCAGAGATCGGTTGGATTTTAACCGGTCAATCTGGCGCCTTTCTATCTTTGGCATGGGTAACATAAGGCTGAGTTTTACTCCTTTTCTTGTGATCATAAAAATGGCGTTATTCTACCTCCTATTAATGTTATCGGCAAAAAAACGTAAGTCTTTAATTTCATTATAATTTAACCGGGAGTATCAAGGCTTGATGGCTTTTGAGCAGTTGCACACGGGTAGTCGGCATAGGTTGTTGTAAGTAGTGATTAAACATGATGGAACGGCTAAACTAGGATCCTTTGATCCTTCATCCAATTATTTGCTGTTCAGCGTAAGGAATATTATGGAAGTACAAGCTGCTATCGAAAAGAAGCTTCAAGAGGCATTTGAACCGTTACATTTTACGGTAGACAACGAAAGTCATATGCATAGCGTCCCCCCTAACTCAGAGACACACTTTAAAGTGGTATTAGTCTCTGGTGTATTTGAGGGCAAGCGATCGGTAGCTCGACACCAAATGGTATATAAGGTGTTATCAGATGAGGTGGATGGTCCCGTACACGCGTTGGCGATTCATACATACACTGGTCAGGAGTGGGAAACAGCGAATGCCTCAGCCCCTGATTCGCCAAATTGTAAGGGCGGCAGCAAGTAGTTTTATTTTTTTAATTATTTTTACCCATTTTTGACCCTCTTTTTAATTAGCTCCGTTTATATCAAGCATAAGGCCTTTACATCCTAACGTTTGATATAAACGGAGCAATCCAATGAAACAGTTTTCAATATCCTCTATTGCACTCGTAGTGAGTAGCACACTTTTTTTATCTGCCTGCGGTGTTAGTCAGCATGAGGCCAGCACTTCAACTGTAGATTTATCTACAGGCTCAACCCTAGATTCAGCAACAGGTTCACCAAAAGAGACACCCCAACATGCGTTAATTGATACAACTCAGTTGGTTTCAAAGGAGGAGCGTAGTTCTGGCTTGATAGATAGTCGTATAGACTACCTAGTAGAGCAAGAAGCTGATGTTGTTGCGGGTGCGGCTTCTCCTCACGTCTCTACAGTGGGTGTATCAGTATCACCATCAGTGATGCGGCAAATGGCTGAAAAGAAATCCGTGCGTAGCAAAGCTAAGATGGGAATGAGTTTCCTGTCCCCTCAGCATGTGCAGTCACAATATTTACCTCAGTCAGCGAATGTCGACCGAGAGAATTATAAAGCTATTGAATCGAACCCGGTTCATCTGACGCTGAATAACCCTGTTTCCACGTTTAGTATTGATGTAGATACTGGGGGTTACAGTAACGTTAGACGGTTTATAAATGGAGGGCGTTTACCTCAACATAATGCGGTACGTGTAGAAGAACTAGTTAATTACTTTAATTATGATTACCCACAGCCAGATACATCCGATATCCCATTTCTAATCACAACGGAAGTAGCGCCTTCGCCTTGGAATGTAGATTCCCATCTGTTACACATAGGTATCAAAGGTTATGACATTGATCGTTCGGCATTACCGAATGCAAATTTGGTGTTTTTGGTGGATGTATCTGGGTCTATGAATTCTCCACAAAAAATAGGTTTGTTAAAACAATCGTTAAAACTCATTACTCAGAAAATGCGTGCCGAAGACCGAATCTCAATCGTTGTTTATGCCGGTGCATCTGGTGTCGTGTTAGAGGGTAAGTCTGGAAATGATAAATCGGAAATTATGCGGGAAATCGATCAATTTCAAGCGGGCGGTTCTACTAATGGTGCCGCCGGTATAACCCTGGCATACCAATTAGCCCAAACTCATTTCATCAAAGGAGGGATTAACAGGGTGTTGTTGGCAACCGATGTAGACTTTAATGTTGGTACGGTGAACTTTGAGTCTCTAATTGATATGGTTGAAAATCGTCGTCAATCGGGTATATCTTTGACAACATTAGGGTTTGGCCAGGGTAACTACAATGATCATTTGATGGAGCAGTTAGCTGATAAAGGAAACGGTAACTATGCGTATATTGATACTCTACAAGAAGCACGAAAAGTGTTAGTAGAAGAAATGTCTTCAACTCTTCATACGATCGCAAAAGATGTGAAAATTCAGGTGGAATTTAATCCGGACGTCGTACAAGAGTATCGATTGATCGGTTATGAGAATAGAGCGTTAAATCGAGAGGATTTTAACAACGATAAGATTGATGCCGGAGAGGTTGGGGCTGGACATTCTGTGACAGCATTATATGAAGTTACCTTCGTTGGAGGTGCAGGGAATCGAGTTGACCCATTGCGTTATGGGGCTCATGAGAAGAAATCACTGAAAGGTGATGGAACAGATGAGTTGGCATTTGTTAAATTACGGTACAAGCAGCCTGACCAAAACGACAGTCAATTGATGACACAACCGGTGATGAAATCAACGATCCGTTCAGAATTCAATGATGCCAGTGATCGTTTTAAATTCTCGGCAGCCGTTGCGGGTTTTGGTCAAATCCTTTCTGGTGGAAAATTCACCCAAGACTTTACGCTAAAGAATGTTGAGACGATTGGTTTATCAGCCAAAGGAAAGGATTCTTGGGGGTATCGTAGTGAATTTGTTAATTTGGTACGGCTCGCAGAGGCGATTAACCCTCAAGGTTGATATGAGGTGACTTATTTAATATGTGGCATTTGTGTCGACTATCTTAAAAATCAACGAGACTGTCTTGAAAAACATCATAACTATGACACACTTGCCACATATTACAGATTTTAAGCTATCGGTTTCTATAATATCGGGTTTATACACAAGCGGTTTGGGAATTGTCGATTTTGGAATGTAACATTTAATGGATGCACAGCAACCTGACGAGGCATTGATGCTGCTTTATGGTGAAGGGAATACAGGAGCATTTGAGCTGCTGTATCATCGTCATAAAGGTGGTGTTTATCGATATATCAAGCGGCATGTTGGTTTGCAGCTTGATGGCGATGAGTTGGTTCAGGAAGTCTGGGCAAAAGTCATTAAAGCGTCATCTACTTATCGTGTGTCGGCAAAATTTACGACGTGGTTATATACAATAGCCCATCACTGTATTGTTGATGCAGTCCGTAAACATCGCCATAAATTTGAACCTTTATCAGATGAGAATGGTGAAGATACCGATGTTTTGGTCGCATCCAATACAAAAACGGATAACCCAATGAGTAGGGTAAGTGCAAAGCAGCAGGTTGATCGATTATTGGGGATTCTATCGGCCCTGCCTGTGGAGCAGAGAGACGTATTTTTGTTAAAACATGAAGCGGGCTTTAGTGTTAAGGATATTGCTGAGGTTATAGGGGTTGGGGAAGAAACTGCAAAAACACGGTTGCGATACGCAATGCAGAAAATTCGGACATCAATGGAAAATGAAGGAGGGCAGAACAGTGAGTAATGATAAACACCCTGACCATCATTTTGATGACGAATTGATTGCGCAGCTGTATGAATCCTCAAAAGAGGAAATACAGCCTTCTACTGACTTGGATGATCTGATTCTTTCAACGCTTAATGAGACTGCAGGGGATAAGGTTGTTGATGCTGATGACAGTATTGATGCTAACGTTGTTAGCTTGTTGTTGTCGAAAGACGAAGAAAATAGAGCACCCCAAAATACATCTAAGCGAAAAAAATGGTTTGTTCCTAATTCGTTAGTCGCGTGTTTAGTGGTCAGTGTAATGGTTGGGCTTATTTATAGAGAAAACGCTGACAACCTTTTAATAAGTGATCCAATGGAGTTAGATTACACCATACCCATGCCATCAGTAGAAAGGCGCATCAGTACAAAAGCCAAAGCTGTAGCCTTTGACGAGGATAAGAGTTCTGAATCAGATGCGACTCTAGCGGGCACTGAAGTCTTCGGTAGTGCAGAGAAAGAGATTCAAGAAAGCAGTTCATTGATGTCTGAAGATCAGACGGCATTTGATAGAAATGATGTTGGGGGCTCGTTTATAATGAAGCAGGAAGTTGCTGAAAAAAAGCCTTCAAGACTTCAGGTAGATGCGGTAACTATATCAACAGCGGTTTCCGGGTCAAGAGATGTATCTGAATCAAAAGCTACAGTATCGAAAAAACTGAAAAAAAGTAAGCCAAAACCTTTAATGCGTCAGAGCGCACCGGCTAGAATGTTGATGACGGCACCGCTTATGCATCTGCAGGAAGAGGTGCCGTCAAAAATAGATTTTGATGTCCGCTTTAATCAGATTAGAAAATTAAGAGATGCCGGTGATGAAGAGGGTGCAATGAAGTTGTTGGATGTTTTACTTATTGAATACCCATCGATAGATCTACCCGATGACATTATTATATTAAAACAGAGCTTTTAGATGAGATGGGTTAATGTTCTTGCGTGGTTTCTATTTTTCGCCAATCTCTAGGGGATTTCCCCGTCGCGTCCTTGAATGCTCGTCTGAAATTGGCTGATTCTTTATATCCTAACTCCCATGCTATTTTTTCAATTCTTAATTGCGTATGTCGCAAAAAATACACCGCCTTTTTATGACGTATATTTTTCATTAAATCCCTATAGTTTATGTTTTCCTCTGCGAGTCTGCGTCTGAGCGTTCTTTCTGACATTTGCAATGTATCTGCGACAAATAATAGGGAGGGGGATGCACTTAAGTGCGTGGTTATGATGTCGGTTATTCGGGTTATAAACGGAGAACTTTGTTCAATTTCTTCTAAGTCTTCTCTACATTTTTTTACTAGAATTTCTTCCCCTAATTTATCAGCGGTTTGTAGGGGGAGTACCATGTGTTTTTTTGAGAATATTAACAGGTTATCTGGAGCTGAAAATTCAATAGGGCACTGCAAGATTGCGTTGTAAAATTCGTGATGTTTAGGTTTTCTATGACGAATGCTGACACGGAGAGGTTGGATGTCGACACCACTTAAACGTTGTAAGTTTTCCATTGTCGTGCCTAATATTGCATCGGTGATGGCAATATCAAGTATTGGAAATCCTGTGTCGGCGAAAATTTTGAAGGCAATGTTGTTTCCTTGATCATTTACCGAAAGGGTAATAGAAGAGAATGCAAGTTCAGAAAATTTTTCACTAAGCACTAACAATGTGTAGAGGTCTTTGCAGGCTAACATCGCAGCGCCAAGGTTCCCATGAGCCATTAACGGTATTCGTCGACCTAGTTGAAAGACGAAGTCGGGTTTTAGGGTGTGTGTATTAACATGCTCAATAAGGTTTGCGATTACCTGTAAGGAGACACGGTCACCTGATTGAATGTAATCAGGATAAGTTAACCCTGCATTTCGAAAAATTAATTCACTATTAAATCCGAGTTCTTTCAAATAGCCGTCGATGTAGTGTAGATATATGCCAGCTGCCGTTTTTATCACGTGTTTCACCCCTTATGTGCAGTTACTATTGCATAGTTTGGCCGTAAATACCTCCTTTAGGCCTTTTTCATATCTGTTTTTGTGTCGCATTCAAACCTTATACTTCTTTAGAGATTGGAAACCATAAGGTTGTACACATACGCATGTTTAGATTCTTTGAGAAAAAACAATTTCAATTAACGGTTGATGATAATCCCCCCGTTCAATTGAAGCATAAGGAAACAATATTAAATGGCGCTGTTAGGTCGGATATTGAGTTTCCTTATAGCTGTAAGGTTGGAGGGTGTGCCGCTTGTAAATGCAAGCTAGTGTCGGGAAAAATTAAGGCGTTAACCGATGCATCTTATCTATTGTCAAAAGAAGAGTTGAGCCAGAATTTTATTCTAGGCTGTCAAAGTATTCCTAAATCGGATGTTGTTATTGAATTACCGGATGATCCCTTACAGCAGCAAGAGTGTATAGGCACTATTGTCGAGCAAAAGGTGTTAACTCATGATATTTCTGAAGTCGTTGTTCGTTTGGATATTCCTATGACTTACGTGCCTGGGCAGTATGCAAATGTGTCAGTTATTGATAAATCCTATCCTGCCCGTAGCTATTCTTTTGCCCATACTTGTGATGTTGAAGGATCCTCTGTCATCACATTTTTTGTCAGGGCAGTACCCAATGGAAAGATGTCCAATTGGCTTTTATCGAGCGAATCCCTGGGTAAAAGAATTAACGTTAAAGGGAGTTTTGGTGAGTTTTATCTTCGTGAAAGTGAGGGTGCAATGGTTTGTATTGCTGGTGGTAGCGGTCTTGCGCCGATTATTTCCATACTGGAAAACGCTCTTGCAAGTACGGAGTTTCAGCAAACTAACAGGGATGTCTTGTTGTTAGTGGGAGGGCGTACCAAGAAAGACTTATATTATACAGAACAAATAGAATCTATCCGCTCATCGTGGGATGGGAAGTTTACTTTTCTTCCCGTGCTTTCCGAGGAGCCTGCTGAAAGTAGTTGGGATGGGCTTCGTGGTTTTGTGACTGATTTTTTAGAGGGGGATGAAATGACCGGTAGTGAAGGATATTTTTGTGGTCCACCACTAATGATTGAGGCCGCCATTGAAAAGATGAATGCGTTAGGTGTTCCAAAAGACAAATTATTTTTTGATATTTTTTCTGATCAATCTAAATAGTATTACTGGAAATGAGAGGTATATTTTATGTTTCGATATCTGCGTTTTTACGTCACAACAATTTACACTGCGATAGTTACCATTGGTTTGTTCTTTGGTGAATACTGGTTATGGCTGCCAGGACTAATTTATCTTGTTGGTGTAGTCATTACGGATCAAATCTTTAAACAAGATTATGATGAGAAACCGTATAAATTCTCTTTTTTCTTAGATTTGGCGCTTTACCTATCGCTACCTTCAGCACTCGCGCTATTTTTTGCGATGTTTTGGACTTTTGGTACAGGGGATCAAGATGCATTGGGTGTTGGGCAGTTTATATTTGGAATAACAGATATCGATGTGGTTAATGTGAGAAATCAGACCGCTTGGTATCATTACGCCCTTATGTTTGTGCTTTTAATGGTCTTAACCACAGCGGCAGGGGGCTTGGCTGGCCATGAGTTGACGCACCGGACATCAAGGCCTTTTGATTTGTGGCTAGGTAGAATTGCAATGGCGCTGAATTGGGGGGTCGCTTTTCCAATTGAGCATGTCTATGGCCATCACTCATATGTTGGAACAACCAAGGATCCTGCAACGGCTGCACGAGGAGATACCGTGTATCAGCATCTACCAAAAGCTATGTATCGCACGGTTGTGAATGCGTGGGAAATTGAAAGTGCACGACTTGAGAAAATTGGAGCGAAATTCATTTCCTTTAAAAATGTCCTTTTACGAATGTCCCTTGTTTCAATATTAATGACGTGTTTTGCATATTACTGCGCTGGTTTAGTTGGAGTAGCAGGGTATTTATTTGTCTGTCTATCTACCAAGATAGCGCTAGAAATACTAAATTACGTTGAACATTATGGACTAGTTCGTGAATCAACTGAGCCTGTCCAACCCAGACATTCATGGAACTGTAATCACGTAGTAAGTAGTGTTTTCACCTATAACCTCACTCGGCACAGTCATCATCATGCGGATGCTCAGGTTCATTTTCAAGATCTTCTTACCCATTCAGATCAACCTGAAATGCCCAATGGGTTGTTGTCTGCTTATTTGATGACCTTGGTACCTCCGTTGTGGAGAAAAGTTATTACGCCAAAATTGTTGGAATGGGATCGAGAGCAAGCGGAGAAAGAAGAGTATGGAATCATACGGGAAGCGAATAACAATAGTGGTTGGGATGAATTAAAATCCAGTGTTGCGAATAGATCTGATGATTTTGGTATTCCCGAAAAAACGGCTGTTGCTTAAAGATATTCAGTGTAATTGTTGATGCTGATGGAAACGTTGATGTTTTAGAAGTTCAGTGAAAACCCAGCAGACGTAGCGGTTGATTCCCAAATCACTTCGTTTAGCTGGGTGCCGGCTTTGGTGCCATCGGAAAAATAAACAACGTCATCACCTTCATTTGTCGTCCAGTCTTCTATTCGATAAGATGCCCACAAAGAGAATGATGGTGACACGTTATATTGGTATCGGAATTCAATATTATTTCCGGTGCCTCTAGCCCAATGCGCAAAACTTTTTGGGTGGGCAAAGTCGCTGCGTAAGTTCCAATTGGCTTCTGCATAATAATCCGAAAGTGTATATTCTAAGCGGAATGAAAATTGGTGTTTTCGCGAGCGATACTGGGTGTCTAAACCAAATATAGCGCTGTTCCATTCTGCTTCATATGAGCTATTAAGTTGAGATGAAAAGGGCCCCAAACTAAGGGCTATTGGACGGGTATCCAATACCTGTACGCCTTCTTTCATTTTTAATGATTGCCTGTTGTACCGATAGCCAAAGAGTGGGGTGATAACAATGTGTTCACTCCATTGCATCTCGTACCCAATGATAAACTTACCATCAAATGTCGTGGACCCATCAGCAGAAGATATACTCCGACTATATTCGTTGGTTCGATTGTCACCGTTGTAATCAGAGTCTGTGACAATGCCATCGCTATTGGTCCCTTTTTTGATGTTTCCTTCCAATCTAATATTGCGAAGCATGCCTCGGTTAAAACGAATATTAACGCCACCCTGGATCTCAGATATCGAGAGGTCAGCGAAAGTCAGTTCGGAGAGAATGTTGGGTGTTTTGTTGCCTGAGGCATCACTAGCGATATTCCAACGCAGCTCACCTTCTCGTTGCCCCGTCCCCCCGAAGAATGATATGTCGACGTAATCTTGGTCCTCAAAGTAGTCGTCAAGATACAGGTCATTTGCACGCGAAGGGGAGGCAAGAAGTGAAACCAGCAGGAGTACAAACGGGTAAGCCATCGCTTGATATGATGTGTGGCTTGCTGGCATTGAAAGTATTTTCCTTCGTAGAATTAATTATTGCTCTAATTAAGTAATAGATGGAAAATTGAAATGAGCTAAATATTTGTTTTTTATAGGTTTTCTATCTGATATGAAGGCTGGCTATGGATAGCTGAAAAGTGGCATGAAGTCATGCAGTTAGGAGCTGTTTCTGGTAGGGTGTGCTGAAATGTCAGATAATTGTCAGGCTGAAATTCATTAGGTTATTAAGTGTCCGATATTGTTGTTTTTGACGGAGAATATCGTATGTTTTCGACATTTGGGCGTTATTCGGCGCGTAGTCTGGGTATATGGTAGGGTGAATTCGTTGAAGTCTATTGATTATTCGTTGGTGTTAAGTAAGCGCAAAACAATTGCAATTATTGTTAAACCAGATCAAACGGTAGAGGTTCGTGCCCCTAAACGTGTGTCAAAAAAAGAAGTTGAGTCCTTTTTACAGTTAAAGCAGTCATGGGTGCTTACCAAGTTACGTGAGTTTTCTTTACGTCCAGAAGTGCACGAGCCGAAGTATCAAGAAGGTGAAATCCACTATTTTCTTGGGGAAGCACACCGTATTGTTGATGCCATCGATGCCCCATTGAATGTTGATACTGGTCTAGCAAGTATCCCCTTGCGCTCGATCAAGGGAGTGGAATCAGATCAAATTGAGAAGAAATTTGACCGATGGTACCGAAAAGAGGCATTAGCACTATTCACAGAGCGCCATGATTACTGGCGTGAACAGATGGCCCATTTATCACTGCCCGGTTCTCATGTGACTATTCGGAAAATGAAACGGCGTTGGGGAAGCTGTACGACAAAAGGGAAAATAACCTTTAATACCACTTTAGCCAAGTACCCGTTAACCTGTATCGATGCCGTTGTGGTACATGAGTTGTGCCATTTGTTAGAGTTCTCTCACAATCAGCGTTTTTATCAGTTTATGAGCCATGTTTACCCTGATTGGAAGGCTTGTGATAAACAGCTGCAAACCCTAAGTTGGCAATATTAGTCATCCCCGTTAGTGCTAGGGTTGGCTATACTTTCGGTATATTTACGTATTCAGATCCGTATAATTTGCACATGAGGAACAGGTAATGGATAACCCATCTCTTTGGGATACAATACGAGAAGAAGTCGTGTTAGAGGCGAGCAAAGAGCCTATTCTCGCGAGCTTTTTCTACGCCACTATTCTCAATCACGATACATTCGAAGGTGCGTTAAGCTTTCATCTTGCTAATAAATTAGATTCGCTGACCCTACCTGCTATTGCTGTGCGAGAAATTATTCAGCAAGCATTTGATGGTGATGCATCGATTGCTGAATATGTATGCCAGGATGTTCGAGCTGTTGTTGATCGTGATCCTGTATGTTCTGAGTATTCGGTTCCCTTGCTTTACTTTAAAGGGTTTCAGGCATTACAAGCTTATCGTGTTTCCCATTGGTTATGGAATCAGGGGCGAGAAGCACTGGCTTTGTTCTTTCAGAATCAAATCTCTATGGTGTTTAATGTTGACATCCATCCTGCAGCGAAAATTGGTGGCGGTATTTTGGTGGATCATGCCACGGGTATTGTTATTGGTGAAACTGCCGTGATTGAAGATGATGTGTCTATTATGCAACAAGTCACCTTGGGCGGAACAGGTAAAGAAGTAGGGGATCGTCACCCCAAAATTCGCCGAGGCGTGTTAATAGCAACCGGTGCAAAAGTATTAGGCAATGTAGAGGTCGGTATTGGAGCAAAGGTTGCTGCGGGCAGTGTTGTTCTTAGTGCGGTACCTCCACATACTACGGTGGCTGGAGTACCTGCAAAAGTGGTGGGGAAACCCTGTTGCCCCTCACCGTCGTTAAATATGGATCAAAATATTGAAGGAGAATAAGTGTTAGTAGCAACTCTGCCGATCAATGAGGCAACGATTGTTGCCTTGATGGATGTTCAGACAGGTATTGAAAACATCGCACGTACCAAGGCTAGCCATACGACTGTTTCGTTATTACAGCAATGTAGTGCGCTAGAGCTCGCTGCATTGTGCGTGCTTTATCGTTCGCATATGGCAATAAAAGCTGTGGATTCTGCAAACCTTTTACCTATGCCTCAAATTACCAGCGCTAAAATAGAGCGTGCCTTGGGTGTGTTAACGGATGAGATTCAAGAGCGGGGCGATGCTGCGAAGATGTCGTTGATATCAAGTCTGCGCAATGCTTGTTGGGCAGATATATATGTTGCACTTCCCGAGATGAATTTTTCATTGATGAGCGCAGAAGATATGCATTCAAATGCTCTGCTTAGTGATCAAGGGGTTTGGGATAGTGCACGAGAACAACATCAGGCCTACGAGCAAAAAGCGCCCTTGTACAGAGCGGAAAATCTGTCTTATAAGATTAATATCCAAGGCTTAAAGCAGCATGATGAACAAGATATATTACTTCGTGAATTGGAAAGAAATCCAGAAGAGTCATTAACCCTTCAGGGGTTTGCAGGCTCAGGGAAAACAACGTTGGTTGCCCGACTCTCCCATTTGTTTAACAACTTCTCGACGTTGTATTTAACGAAAAATATGGAGCAAATTAGCCTGATTGGCCCCAAATTGGGGAAATCTATCAAGGCATGGACGTTTGAATATCTGGCACATTATATTCTCTATTATAAATGGGCGGGTCGAGAGTATTGGGGCCGACGTATTGAACTGCGAGAGAATCACGCAAAGTTACGTCCACTAAATTATCATCAAATAGCCAAGTTGCTTCATCTTGAGGGTATGAACGGTTTTAGCGCAGAAATCGTTGCCAAAATCATTGACCAAATTGTTAACAATTATTGCTTTTCCTCCGATATTGACATTGGCCCCCAGCATTGCCCAGCTCAATTAGACGGGTTATCTTCAGCGCTCTACATTGAACTTGCAAAAACGTATTGGAGTGTGATTAAGAACCCAGATCCATTATCTGATATACCTATTTTGGGTATTCATCAGATTAAATTGGTGGATGAAAATTCATTAGTTATACCTGATAATTTTCGATACATTATTGTTGATGAGTCCCATGATATTTCAGGGTCTATGGCAGGAATGTTAAAGCGCAGCCCGCAAGCGATTATTTCTTTAGGTGATCAATTTCAGGTGACTGATGGTAAGCAGTATTTACCTGATGAGGCAGCAAATATTCGGGAGCGTCATTTATTCCAGTCTATGCGAGTGGGTGGTGGTGTGGATTCGGTATTTAATGTGCTGTTGTCTGAACATAAATCCGTTGAGCTACCTGGAGAGTTTCAGGGGGTAAGTGCTCGAAAAACGACGATGTCGACCTATACGGAGTTCTCGCCGCCAGACTTTTGTTGTGCATTGTTGTCCCGTGAATACTGGTATGCATTTATAGCGATTATTCAATTGGCGGAGGCAAATCGCCCCTTTGTTGTTATGCCAGGAACGTTAAAAACGTTACGCACATTGATACCGCAATCTCTTAGCTACCTTCATGGGTTTCATGAGCAGCGGGGGCACTCTGAATTAATGGGGTTTGGCAATTGGAAAGAGCTGGTGCAGAACAGTGGTCAAACAAATGGATTACGTGAAGTCGATGCCTATTTTAGGAAAGGTTTTACTGCAAAACAATTTAAAGAAATATTAAGTCGACAAACAACCGTATATACGCCCGATTGCTATTATATAGGGCTGGTCTCAGAAGCAAAATCAAAAGAAATGTCACATGTGATGCTTGCTCCCGATGTCTTTGATACCCATTTGTTGAGTATCAAAGACAAGCGAACACAAGCGCTTAATATTATCTATACGGGTATGTCTCGAGCACTTGATAGTATTTTGTTGCCTAAAAAAGAAAGTGAATGGTTATTAGAAGGGTAGGGTGTCAGTTTGCAGTCGATATATGAAGAAGAAATACTTGAGCTTATTGCTTCGGCTTGGGATGGGATGACGAAAGATCAAAGAGTGCATTGGGAAGCCATAAAGATTGCCCCAGAGAAGTGGGTGCAGAAACAATCTTTGCCAATTGAATACTTAAAAGAGCCTATAGGTATCGACCGAGATGAGTTTGATGATGAGGATATGGAAGGTGGCGCTTTTGATGATGGTGACGGTGGATTCGATGAATACTCAACAGACGCATCGGACTCTGAGTTTGAGGAAGATTTAGATCAGGAAGTTGATGACGGGTTTTGGGTTGTAGCTGTTATTGGTAGCAAGGTGCTTTGGTATAACCATGTAGAACAGGGCTTTAATGTTTCTCCTTTCTCGACGTGCGGCTGTATTGATAAGTACGAAAGCAGAAAAGATGATTTTGACATAGCATTTAAAAAAGTGATGCCAGTATAGATTCAGGATTTGAGTATTTATGGTTCAAGGTAATAGAGAATTTATTAGTTTAATGGCGTTGCTGATGTCTCTAGTGGCATTAACAATTGATGCCATGCTTCCTGCGTTAAGTCAGATTGGCGATGATTTGAATGTCGCTAATCCAAATGATATACAGCTTGTTGTATCGATGGTGTTTTTTGGTATGGCTATGGGCTTAATGTTGTATGGCCCAATATCGGATTCTTACGGAAGAAAAAAAGCTATTTATTTAGGTATTGGGATTTTCTTAATCGGCAGTTTAATTTCAAGCTTATCGACTAGTTTTACCGTGATGCTTATTGGGCGTGTGGTTCAGGGTTTTGGTGCTGCGGCATGCCGAGTGGTAACATTGGCGATGATTCGCGATAATTTTAGTGGTAGAGAAATGGGGCGAGTGATGTCACTTATTATGGTGATATTTATTATGGTGCCTGCTTTGGCGCCCTCATTGGGGCAGTTAGTGCTGTTGGTTGCAGAATGGCGCGTCATTTTTTGGATGATTTTTATTCTAGCGTTAGCAGGGTTGTTATGGCTGTATTTTCGTCAGGAAGAAACATTGAGTGAAGAGGATCGTATACCGTTTTCGCTGAAGAATATTACATCGGGTATCAGGGAAACGTTAAAGAACCCTTTTTCTCGAGGTTATACCATTGCCTCGGGGTTAATGTTTGGTGCCTTTGTTGGTTATTTAAGTACAGCGCAACAAATATTACAGGTCCAGTATCAATTGGGAGAGTTATTCTCGTTATATTTTGGGTGTTTGGCGCTGGCGATAGGGTGTTCATCCTTTGTTAATTCTCGGCTTGTTATGCGCTTTCACATGGGAACATTGTGTATGGGATCATTGATTGCTTTGTGTTTGATATCTCTTGGTTTCTACGGTTACATTGAGTTTTTTTTGGAGCCTTCTCTCGATGTTAATGTTGTAGCTCAGCCTACTTTACTAGCATTGATGGTTTATCTAGCCGCTGTGTTTTTCTGTTTTGGCATTTTGTTTGGCAATTTTAATACACTCGCGCTAAATCCTTTGGGACATATCGCAGGTGTTGCAACTTCCGTTATTAGCTCAGTGCAAACGTTACTCTCTGTGGCGATTGGTGGCCTGATAGGACACTATTATAATGGAACCATTCAACCGTTGGTATTTGGGTTCTTAGCATGTGGTGTGGTGACGTTGGGTATTACGACGTATCTTCATGTTAAGTCATCGGATGCGTGAGTTTTTCATGAATCCAAGTTAAGTGGTCCTAGTGATCTGACTGTTTTTAAAAAACTCAGAAAACCTCACAAAGCTTATAAAGCGAGCTATATCAACTCACAAGAAGGTATTCCTATGGAATTTACAGATGTACTGGTAAACCGTCGAAGCATTAGGTCATTTTCAGAGAAGCCTATTGATGATAGTACTTTAAATGAGATTTTATCTTTAGCAATAGAGTCTCCCTCCAGCTCCAATACTCAGCCCTATAAAATGGCTGTAGCGACAGGGGGTATCAATAAAGTCATTGGTAAGGACCTTTTAGATAAGTATTACGCTGCGAACAAATTAAACACCATGCCTTTGCCACTGAAAGCCGTCTCTGCTATTACCAGCGGAGCGCTACCCGATGGGGATTTTAGGCCAATTTTAGGAAAATACCCCGATGAATTCCAAAAGCGTCGAGTTACAACGGGGCAAGGGTTATATGAGGTTCTTGGTATTGAGCGCCACGATAAAAAGTCTCGAGACGAACAAATGGCAAAGAATTTTACCTTTTTCAACGCGCCTGTCGCGATTTTCTTTTTTATACACCCAGGCATGACGTACACAGCATTAGTAGACCTTGGTATTTTTATGCAATCTTTGATGCTAATTGCCACCGACAAAGGGTTAGGCACCTGTGCTCAGGGAGCGCTAGGGATGTGGAAATCACCTATTAAGAAACATTTCACGTTACCGAAAAAGTATAAATTGGTGTGCGGAATGGCGTTGGGTTATCCGGATGATCACAAGGTAAATGAATATAAACCCCCTAAAGTAACTTTAAATGATTTGCTAATACCGAATAAGAAATAAAAAGAAAATTACTTAGGGCTTAGCCCCAACAGCTTCTAGCTTAAGGCTTTGTGTTGAACCCAGGGGTAGTTGTTAGCAAAGGACTGGATATCGACTCAAGCGGCTTAAAAAATATTGACCGAGTGCCTCAGGGGGTGAAAGGAGGGTTGAGGATAACTGTTCTTATTGTGAGGGCTGTACACTACGTTGTTACGTTGTTACGTTCTTAAGGGAATAATATGAAATATATTTTAATTATTATATTCAGTTTTTTCACATTCGATGTTATTGCATCAAGTGACCTCGAATCGGCAGCCATTGCAAGGACGTCCGAGAGTATTACTTATGATGGTTCATACTTTCAAATTCCGTATCCTAACGGTGATGTTCCATCAAATATTGGTGTATGTACAGATGTCATAATTCGATCTTATAGAAAACTTGGTATTGATCTTCAAAAACGTTTACATGAAGACATCAAAGCAAACTATTCTAGCTACCCATCAAAAAGAATTTGGGGTTTAAGTAAACCTGACACAAATATCGATCATCGTAGAGTGCCAAATTTAAGGGTGTTTTTTTCAAGGCATGGTTCTAAACTTCCAATCACTTCTTTAGGTGCAGATTATAAAGTTGGCGAACTTGTAACTTGGATGTTACCTGGTAACTTGCCTCATATAGGCATAGTTACCTCTAAAAAATCAAAAGATGGCAAGCGTCCTTTAATAGTACATAATATAGGTCGAGGGCCAATGCTAGAAGATATGCTTTTTGATTTTAAAATAACGGGTCATTATAAGTATGTAGACAAAACGTAATAATACGCTGCTAGGGGGGAACCAAATGGATGTTGAGCCTCTATACTCAGCTCCAATTTTTTCGTGATATCAAGTATAGTTGTCGTAGCTAGTTTAGTCGCCGGGTTGTGTTTGAGACCTATTTTTAATAGGTCTCGTTTAATTTATCGCATCCGTGCCAAACTTGCGGGTTTAAACAATGTATCTCGAGGGTTAACAGAAAAATCGTACATACGTTCCTGATTATCTAAGCCAGACACGTAGTATCTGCCATCCTGTAAGTTATATACAACTTCTAAGGTGTACCAAAAAAGAGGGTTTTCGTAATAGTTAATCGGATGCCCTTCGGAAAAACTGAACAATTCGCCTCTACCATCATATTGGTCGACTAAGGCCACCTGCCAACTATCTTCATCAATATAGAAAACACGTTTAGAAAAGCGATGTCGAAAGCCGGGTTTTAATGTGGCTTCAACGACCCAGACGCGATGGCGTTCATATCGAGAGAGCGTTGGATTCAAACTGCGAGGTTGCAGTATTTCTTCGTATTCGGTTTCGGAACTATGTAAGTCGTATGAATTATAGGGAATCAACAGTTCCTTTTTTTCGATTAGTTTCCATTCGAATCGGTTCAAGGCACCATTAAACATATCCGTGTTATCTACCAAGACAATACCGTCGGTTCCCGGATAGGGTGCATCATGTGAAATATCGGGTGCTCTGCGAGTTCGCCGTTGCCCCGCCATGTAGATCCAAGACTGTCGGGGTTTGTCAAAAGAATTGATGGATTCATGTACTAACAGTTTATTACCAGCCATACGCGGAGGAGATGTAGACTTGCCAACTAAGTTAATAGCCTCGTTGCCATTATTTTTATCGCTGGCAAATTTAAATTTTAGGGTAGCCTCAACTTTCATCAATGAATACGTGCCCTTGGTATTGACTACTGCAGAAGCTGCATACGTTTGAACGGCTTTACCTCGATAGCGAAGCTTATGATTCCACATAACTTCGTAACCATTTTTTGGTATAGGAAAAGGTACGGCACCGATACTGCCGTCGACTCCTTCTCCCGAATCAACCAATTTTGCCGATACGGCATTTTGTTTTGCGGTTTTATAGACGTTGTCTGGGTAAGTTGCTGTTCTTCTGGTTTGATAAACTTTGAGGAAGAATTTTGGGTTGTTTTTCAAGAATAGTTTATGACCCTCACTTAATAGAGAGTCATATTCAGATGCGTTGGTTGAATTAATGGAGAAAATCGGTTTGTCATCTGGGAATGGGTTTGGGTGATGATCACCAGAACTAAAGCTTCCGATTGCTTTCGGAGTTTCATTTTTCCATTCTGGTATACTTCCATCCTTATTTCCTGCGCGTACTGCGCCAATGGGAGTTAGATCTTTACCGAGACTAGCGGCCTCAATTTCGCTTACTGCTGCCATCGAAGTTTGCATAGTGGAAGCGCATAATAACAAAACTAATATTGAATTATTTCTTATCACCTCGAGATTTTTTTTGATTTTCATTTTAACTTCTCTCTTAATTATTTTTATTCGGATAATTATTTGTTAGAACGAGTGACTCAAAGTCAGAGAAACAAAATCTCTGTCATGCAATAGATTACGTTTGTGATTGCCGCTAAGACCTGTGTAATCAATGGATAATTTGGTGGTGGCCTGGTATTCCGCACTTAGCCCTAAACGAATAATTTTATTACCTTCAGTAAATCCCATTGCATTAGTCGGGGCAATTCCAGAAACATCATGCTTGAATGTTATGGATGGTTGGAGTGTAAAATAACCGAGAATACCTGGATAGTCAGCTTGTAATCGTAGCGCGTAGCCCCAGGAAAAAGCATCAGACCAGGTGTCGCGATCACAACAGGGAAGGCCACGTACTGGCAGTAATGCATTAGCAGCTCCGCGGCCCTCCGTGCCGGGGGTTAATAATCGTAACTCGTCATACTCAGGGTGATCTACAACATAGGTGGCTCCAACTTCAGCGATAGCCAGCAGTTGATCTGTCTTCAGCCATGACGCGGGGAACGTGTGAGCAAATAATAGATTGGCTTTTACGATGTCTCTCTTAATATAAGCATCCAGTTCATCCCCGGACAAAGGATCCAGTAAATCAACTTGATAGGCAGGAAAGCAAGGACGATCAGTTTGGCAGTTATTACCTTCATTGGGGTCATCCCTGAAATCGCTGGTCGGTTGTGTTGCCAACCAGTCTGCCATTTCTCCGGTTCCAATCAATGGTAATATCTCCGACTGTAGTGCAGAAAATATCAGTGGTAAGTTGACATTATCCGAAGCCAGAATGCGGGCGAGGTCACCGCCTTGTGCTTCGTCATAGAAGAGAAGATTAAGCAAATTGCCAACTGCTGCCCCCAGAAGTTCAGATATATCGATTGTTAGTGGTACATCTTTACGATAAGTGACTTCCCCAGATATTGATGATCCCCATGGTGCCACTGTGTTAAAGCTAAGACCGAAAAGCTCCAGATCTTCAATGTATTGTAAAAAATACTTGGCTTGTAAAACGTCAGGTACGGTAGTATCTGGAATACCTTCACGACCACCTAGGACAGGATTAGGGTCATGATACCGCATATAATAAGCCGAAAACTCTGTGTAATTGAGAGAGGGGACTAACCAAGATAACTTTAAGCCAAACTGACCTTGGTCGCGTGCGAGGCGATCTTCGTCACGCGCGACGCAGATTTTGCTTTCGCTAGAATCTGGAACCATCCCGCCGTTTATACAAATTTGGTCACCACCCTCCCCAATAATATCTGTGAAGCTGAAATAACTACCGACCGGGGGGAAAATATTGGGCTTCCACTCATTCTTTACATAGAATTCGGCGGAGGTATTCTCGGTCATACCGAAAAAGACCAACAAACTTTGGGTTGGTATACTGCCTTGTTTTAAATCAAAACCAGATAATATCAGTTGGTTAAAGTCTAAAGGGGTCTGGTAGGCGCTCATGCCGGAGATAAATCCACTCTCACCCCAGCTAATGACTTGTTTTCCGAATCTAATAGACACCGGGTGATCATAAAGAAAGACGTCTAAATCTCCATAAAGGTCCAGCACACGCATATCGCTACCGACTAAGTCCTTGGACTCATCACTAAGTTCATGGTGGGGTAGATTCTCGTTTTCAATGTAGTCATCGTAGAAAAATAGCAATCGAGTCGTCAATCCGAACGACTCACCTTGGAGTTTAATTTCATGGAACGATCGAAATTGTTTTGAAAATAAACCCTTATCGAAATTTAAATTGCCATTGTCCGAGTTCTCATCGTAAGCCCCTGGCCCTCCGTCTGGAAAATAGGGGACCCAGCAGGCGGAAGCCCCGGAAACGCTGATACCAGCTTCTTCACAAATACTGGGATCCGCCGAAATGTAACGTCCAGGTAAGGTTTCACCAGGTCCAGGTAACCCATTGGTTCCTAGGTTTTCACTCGCGACTGGAGGAAAGAACCTAAGGCTAGATATGGGATCTCCTATTTGTATAAGGTTTCCAGTATTACCATAGGAAATATTGTTTTCATCACGTTCTTGCACACGCCAGCTCGAACTTAGCGAGAGACTATTGTTTATATCCAGGCTGAATTTGTCGAACTGCCATTGAACCGCAAAGCTTGAGCGACTAACTAAACTTATCAGGATGCTTACCAGGATACTTGCCGTGAGCAATAAACCATTAAAGCCTTTACCCCGGTTCATGATTGGCCTCATCGAAATTAAATTGACGATAAAACAAGAACAAGAAACCAAGAGACGTGGCAGCTAAAATATGCCATATGGCATGCCCCTGAATAAAATGATTTTTTGGATCACAGAACACCCCTGAAACATCAGAGGCCGAAAAGCCAGCACCAACTCCTAAGCTTAATGCGGCTAACAATAGGTATTTGTATTGGGTGGTTTCCTGGGCTCGCTTATAGAGTACTAATTCCATGCCCACTGCAGCAATGATTGAAAATAAAATCAGTGACTGAAAATAGATATCCAGCCAATAAAATAGAAATAAAAGAGCGCTCATTCCGCCAACGTACGAATAAAAAACAGCTAATTGATTGTTTATGCTGATAAACCCCAACCTACGAAGATTCAAAATCAAGGGCAGGGCGACAAATGCAAACATTGCTAGGAAATCTAGGAACTGAAAGACAAAAGTAAATGATGCATGCCAAAGTAGAGACGATACACCTACGAAGATAGCGGCGGTTCCAAACATTCGCATTGTCTTCTGTTCTTTAGTCACGGCTATAAACAGAATGCCTACAAAGATAAAGGCTAGGTTTGACCAGGTATTTGCTGGATTGACAACCCAGCTGCAAAGATTTTCTTCACACCAATTAATATTGGGAGGTGCCATATTGCTGAGTTCCGACCATGGGCAATGATCAGGCAGCGGCTCTACGATTCCTACGGGCATATTCCCCTCCTAAGGCCTTTGATTGACGACCTCTAAAACTGAGTTATTGATATTTTTATTATTCTACATACGTGGAATTGTTGACATTATTCTACATATGTAGAATAATGTCAAGCCATCGACATTATGATTTATTAAGGCCGAAGGTTAAATAAGGAGCGAGATACAGTATGTCTGTTGGAACAAAAAAAGCGCCTCAAATTAAAACTATGGGTGAAGCTAGCAAGGTCCGAAAAAATATTGAGATTAGCGAGAAAGGAAAACAGAGGAAAAAGGAAATCATCGAGGCTACGATAGAAGTCATCGTTCATTCGGGTGTCCAGGGGGTAACACATAGAGCAGTGGCACTGGAAGCGGGGGTGCAGCTGCGTCTGACGACTTACTATTTTAAAGATAAAGAAGATCTTATTAATGAAGCTTTTATTTATTTTGCAGAGGAAGGTAAATTCTTGATGGCTGGTTTTCTTGAGCTTGCTTACGAGCATCTTGAAAATTTAAGTGGATTAGAAAAGAATAACCTAACCAGTAAAAACAGGAAGAAGATCTATGAGGCTTTTAGCGCTTTAGCGAGTGATTTTTTAATTCATAATCTTAAACATGAACGAGATCATATTGCTGTACAGCAAGCCTTTCTCAATGAGGCAATAAAAAATCCATTGGTAAGAGAGCTCCACAAGAGCCATAGAAAACGATTAATAAACAATGTGAGTGAGCTCTGTAAATTCGCCAATAAAGAAGATGCTGAAATAAATGCAGAGATTTTTGTTAACGCCTTTGAAAAAATGGAACATGAGGGGGTTTGCACACCAGTCAAAAATATTGACGAGAAAAAATACCAAGCGATGGTTCATAAGTTGGTCTGGTGGATGATTATGTGATGGCGATTTTATGTCTCAGTTTGGCTTATTTTCTTGTGGTGCCAGCCTTGGCACTTTATGCGTGCCATAAGGTGCGTTTTTTCGATCGTATCGGTGCGGTCATTTTGTGCTATTTGGCAGGGGTCTTTGGGAGCTATATAAGTAGCTATATATTATTCGATACGTCAATGACTGTGTTGACGGGGTTTAAAGAAGATGTAATGTCGATTTGTGTGGCTTTGGCCTTACCTCTTATGTTGTTTTCCTCCGACATCAAAAGCTGGTTGCAACTTGCTCCTCGGACGCTTGTTGCCATGTTTTCGGCAATAGTTGCTGTTGTATTTTGTAGTTATATTGCCGGCGCGTTGTGGCAAAATGATATTGATTCCATTTCAAAGATAGTCGGTTTGAACATTGCCCTTTACGTTGGGGGGACACCTAATCTGGCGGCAGTAAAGGATGCGTTAGAGGTCGATAACAATATATTTTTACAGCTCCATCTTTATGACACTCTAGTTTCTGCAGGGTATTTGTTATTTGTAACCTCAATCGCCCAGCGTTTATTTCTACTATGGCTCCCACCGTTCAAGTTTACTGCCAATCCTGGTAATGACACAGGGTCGATCACTCAGGAATCTAAGCATAATTACAGCAAACTATTAAACAGAGTGGCATTGTCAGCTTTGGTCCCGGCTGTGATTCTCGCAATTGCCATTGTTGGTGGGTCAGTGGCTTTCGCAGCTTTATTTCCTAGTTCGGTAAAAATGTCAGCAATCATGATTGCTTTGACCTTGTTAGGTCTCGGTGCTTCCTTGTCAAAGCCTATACGTAATATACCCCACAGTTTCGAATTAGGTATGTATATTATTCTGGTTTTCTGTGTCGTGGTTGGCTCTATGATCAATGGTGATCTGATTCCTAGCCTTGATACTAATATGCTCGCATTTGTCATGTTTGTGGTTTTCGGATCGTTATTGATTCATGCCGCGGTCTGTGCACTGATGAGAATTGATGTCGATACTTTTCTAGTAACTTCAGTAGCAACAATATGTTCTCCACCTTTTGTTCCGATGCTGGCGGTAGCACTTAATAACCAACAATTATTATTATCCGGCATGACCGCTGGAGTCATTGGCTACGCTCTAGGTGGAGTATTAGGTATCGGTTTATCCCAGTTATTTGGTTTTCTAATGTAAACGACGAGTAATATTATTCGAGGAGATTGTAATGTCAGCAATAATGGAAGAAACCGAAAGATTCAGGGAATCAATTAGTTTCAATGGATCATTGCCTCAGAAAGGCTACGATCGAGAAATATTATTGTCGGAGATGAATGCGGCAAAGCAAAAAGATGCCAATTGGAGAGAGGGGAAAACCTGGAGTCTGGTATATCACAAAGATCAGCAGCATGAGGCTTTTCTCAAGGAGGCTTACTCCAATTATTTTTCTGAAAACTATATGAATCCAATGGCGTTTCCTAGCCTTCGACGTTATGAACATGAAGTGGTTCGAATGTGTGCGGATTTGTTGCGTGGTGACCCCAATGTTGTTGGCACCATAACTTCGGGAGGAACTGAAAGCATTCTTCTTGCTATCAAAACTTACAGAGATCGTGCACGTGAAAAACGTAAATTCTTACGTAGGCCGAATATGATAGTTCCGGAGACGGTACACGTGGCATTCGATAAGGCCGCTCATTATTTCGATGTTGATATCATTCGTGCTCCGCTCGACGAGAGTATGTGTGTTGATACTATAGCGGTTGAAAAGCTGATTAATCGCAACACCATTTTGCTAATTGGGTCTGCACCAAATTATCCTTATGGGACCGTTGATGACATCACAGCATTGGGAAGGCTGGCAAAAAAATTCAAACTACCTTTACATGTTGATGCATGCGTGGGTGGTTTTATGTTGCCCTTTGTTAGGGAACTAGGGCAGGATATCCCTGCGTTTGATTTTGAGGTTCCGGGTGTTACATCGATGTCTGTAGATGTTCATAAGTATGGTTACGCTGCTAAGGGCGCGTCGGTGATTCTATACAAAAATATGGATTTTCTTAAATATCAGTTTGTTGTTTGTAGTGATTGGTGTGGTGGCGTTTATGCATCCCCAACGCTACATGGAACTCGAACGGGAGGCTCGGTTGCTGCTGCCTGGGCTGCGATGAATAGTATTGGTCACACAGGTTACGTTGATCTGGCAAGGGAAACCATGGCGATCACTGAGAAATTAATACAGGGTATTAATGCGATTGATGGTTTGGAAGTTATAGGTTATCCAAAAATGACAATATTCGCCTACCTTTCTAGGGATGAAAAGCTAAATGTATTCGCCGTCGCTGATTTAATGGAGAAAAAAGGCTGGCATATCGATAGACAACAAAAACCAAACTCTCTTCATGCGATGGTAACCATTAATCACCAAACCCATTACCAGAAATATCTCGATGATTTGAGAGAAGCTGTGTCGATTGCAAGACAGCAGCCCGACTTGGCTCAGCAAGGCAATGCTGCAATGTATGGCATGGTTGCCCAGATGCCTTTGCGTGGCTTAGTAAAGAACAATGTGTTGAAAATGATGGAAACCATGTATAGCAGTAAAAACGACAATTTTGCCAATAGCCTCGACAGTATCGGAAACAGTAAGGCTGTAGATCTTGGTGTTAAAATACTTACATCATTTAGTAAGGCTAAAAACTATTTAAACGGATTGCTAAATAGCCCGAAAAGATAAATTGTACACTGAGTATATTAAAATTTGATAAGAATGACGTTTGCCTAAGTGCTACATCGAATGCAATATTTTTTTTGGTTCAAAGCCATGCGCAGGTTTGGTTGAAGGGCGTTTACTTGGGTTCGTCTATCTTGTTTAATGTAATGAAAGGGTAGGCTTCTTCTAATTGGTAAGCTAGCGCAAGTAGCTCAGAGTCCAAACCGTATTTGCCGCCAAAGTGCATGCCTATCGGGAGTCCCTGCTTATCTTTGTGTAAAGGCAGTGAAATCCCCGGGGCGCCGGAGATATTTTGATAGCAAGTGAAAGGCACAAACTGCTCTAAACGATCATATAGCTTAGAGAATGGTAATTCAGGGCTCAGGTAGCCGATTTTGGGGGCAGTTTGACAAGTAGTAGGGGATAGGATGATGTCGTAGCGACTCATGAGTTGCTCATAAATCACTGTGAATTTGCGTAGTCGACGAATTACCGCTGGTAAGGTCACAGATCTCTGTATAAAGAATTTGGTTAGACTTGTTGTAAATGGCTCTACTTTCTTTTTATCGATCTCAGTCAGCAATAATCTTTTGCTGTAAAACTTGGCAAAGAACGCAAGCATAGCCCAGTAAATTGCAAAGTCATGAAATAGCTTCACGGGAAAAGGATTGTCGATCAGTTCAACATGATGACCGAGGCCCTTACATAAGCTCGCAGTTTGTAATAAAGCACTATATACATCAGGATCTACACCAGTTGCTTTACCTGGCAGGTTTGATATACAGGCAATTTTCAATGGCTTCGAAGGAGCCGTTGGTACAGTACCTATTTCTGGAAGAGTAGTGTTTTTGAATATTTTCTCAGCTTCTTCGTAAAACACAGCGGTATCCCTCACAGTACGAGTAAGTACCCCTTGAGTGAACAATTTGATAGGGACCATCTTGGAAGTAGGAAGGACACCTAAACGATCACGCGTTGGTTTAAAACCAACGATGCCACAACAGGCCGCTGGAACTCTGATGGAGCCACCACCATCGTTACCGTGCGCTAGAGGTACTACACCTGATGCAACCAATGCCGCAGCGCCACCGGATGAGCCACCAGGGGTTCGCGAAGTATCCCACGGGTTACATGTAGCTCCGGACAGCAATGGCTCAGTTGATGCGGTGAGCCCAAATTCTGGCATTGTACTTTTCCCAAGGGATACCATTCCCAACGTTCCAAACATTGATACAAGTGCCGAGGATGCTCCGCTAGGTTCCGAATGTATCGCTCGAGAGCCGCGTAACGTGGGTACCCCATACACCTGCTCATTATCTTTAAAGAATGTAGGAACCCCAGCAAATGGTCCGACTAAATCCCCATTTCCTTCTGATATAGCTTGATTAAAACTATCAGTGACTACTGCATTCAGAAGTGGGTTTACACGTTTTGAGCGAGCAATAGAGTCGCGGATAACATCAAGTGAGCACAATTCACCCTCAGCGATTAATCGACTGAATTCCACTGCGTCGTGGTTAGAAAGTGAATCGTCGGTAAACGCGGATACTTTTTGAATTGAATTTTTCATAGTTGCGGTCATAGGAATATTTGGATACTTTGTAGCGTTGGTGGCAAAAATGGTCGCAAGTGGAGAGTTCGTACAGACACCGCGTTTATTGCAGCGCACTACTCAGGCCACACTTCGCGATAACGAGGCATCTACAGCCTAAAATAAAGTCTATAACTGTCCCGTAAATACGATTGTAGCAATTTCATCCTGTACAACCTACAGATTAGAATCAGTATGGGGAAGTATACTGGTATTAAGGGCGTGAGCAATGAGCTGGTGACTCGTTACTTGAATGACGACAATGATGAATTATTATGCAAAGAACGTTTGTTTTTTGATTTCTTTTGTCTGAGCGGTAAATACCGACTTACTTCTGCAAACCAGAATATGTGATGCATATGCCCAACCAGCTGAATATTGCGACTGTTCATGCCCTTGGCAAAGGCCATCGGGTTTTTCGTTGCTTTGGTTAGAAGCGTGTAACCATAAGCCGCAGAGCTAAATCGAATGTGTAAATCAGAGCTATCAACGGTTCCGATGGAGGAGGTGATGCTGCCGCCTTTAATAACAAAATAACGGCCTCGGTCATCATCGATGAATCCGATGGATATCGAAAGGTCTTGTCCGGCGATTTTGCGTTGGAATTTGGCGTTATTATTACTTAACCAGCGTAATCTAAGGTAGATCAATACCAAGAGGATTCTAAATCTCATATCGTTCACCTGTTATTGAAGTCGCTTTGGGATAAAACCTTGAACAAGATCGCCATGATATAGCGTAATACCGGTAATGAACTTGGCCATGGAGGCCGTGCAAGGTTCGTTAGGGTCAATTTGAGCCAAAACTCTATACGAAATTAGCAGTTTGGATGGAGGATTAGAACAACGCAAGCATAAATCGGCCAGTAAAAATCAGGAAAAAATGTATTGGAAGGTTTGGCGTCCTAAACGCGATTTAGTCTACTTTAGTGTTTTTACGAGTCCCCAATGGCCCCGTGGTAAACTTCCCCAACAGATGTAATGTGTTGTTTTCTCCGCGCACTCTTAATTTATAACGACCATTACGATCCGTTTTTGCAGAGGTAAGAACTTTTAAATTCTTTGTTGGTAGGTGAACCGGTTTGATAAATTGAACATCAATATCATTGATGTTTTCATTAAGTAAGCCTGATGATTGCAATTGTTCCCAGGTTTTACTCAAACTTGCAAAACCATGTAGTACCTTCCCACCAAAGGTTGATCGTTTTGCTAGAGGGTCAAGCCAATGAATAGGGTTAAAATCACCTGTTAGCAAGGCGTATCGAAATCCATCATTCGCATCGGCAGACCAGTGTCCCATTTCGCTGTAGCTATCATGGATCGGTCGGGATTTATTGTTTGATTTCGCGGCCGGTTGTTCACGCATTAATACCAGCTGAAATACAGCTACAATAGCGTTCTTACAGGATGGTGTTGATGTATTAACACGAATAGAAAAATTAATTTGTGTTGGGCTTTCTTTTAGCTCAATCAACTCAGCATCTAGCAATAATGTTTCGCCGCGTGGTATGTGAGCGTTTAATGTGACGTGGCACCCTTTATTGATAATATCTTTAAGAGGGTATCTTGCCTGTAGTAACACTCGTGTGACGAGAGGAATGCTCCATTGTGAAAATAGATGGGGCGGAACCTCATAAGGGTAAAGGTCGGGCTCGGCGCCTGACCATTCGACATAATATTCGATTAGTCGATCACTTGGGGCAGGAACGGTGTCTTTTATTCGCAAGAAGTGCTTTGGATTTTGTTTAGGCCTAAGAAAAGGGAATGCGCTGCGCATCCTGATAGAACCCCATGAACGTACGCTTGAGCCTTGCTCGAGTGCGAGTGATAGCGGTACGTTGATTTCTTGGTTCATATTATCTGTTGCCTAAACGCTTGAAAAGAGTGATGAGAATGACGTAACTTATTGACTAGTCAGTTCTTTATTTTGTGAAGTGTAACAGTAATTACACTTTCTGCCAGGGATAAGATTAAGTAATTGTAAATAAGTGTTTTATTGGACTGAAGTGCGAGTTAAAATGCCGCCATTGAAGCATTAGCACAATGGTTTGGTTGTGCATACGGTAATGATAAATGGCTCGTAAAAAAGTATTACCTACGTTAGATCGCACTTTACTTAATCCTGGTATTCAGCGCAGGATTGAGCAGGCTGTGCTTGATTTGTTTTCAGCGAAGCCACTTAGTCAGGTGAGTTTTAGTGAGATAGCTCGCTCTGCGAACACCTCATTGCAGACGCTTTATCGTTATTACGGTAGTAAGGATGCATTATTAACTGCAAGCCTAGAGCACTGGATGACCCAACTTACGAGCCATGTAAGTGATAGTATTAAAGGTGTTGATACCTACAGAGAGCGCATGAAAAATGCATTTTGCGAGGTGTTGGATTATTTCGAAGAGCATCCAGATGTCGCTGTTTTGGCTCAACACGCAATTTCAAATGACCCTGAAGATGAAAAAGACCCGCTTATCAAGCAGGGTTATTCTCAAGTGTTGTTGGCGGAATTAGAGAGTGGTCAACGACAAGGTATACTGAATAAGCATGTTAGTAGCGATGTAATGTTTGACTATTTTGCCGGTAGTTTTATTCGTTTGGTTCAAAGTAGCATATTACGCGGTTCTAAAGAGTCTATTGCGGAACAGGCGAATGATCTGTTTGAAATGCTCTGGCGCGGTATTGCTGATCCTTCCTATAAAGAGCCTCTTTGAGTTTTAGTGTCTAAGGGGACACTGTCTTTGTAGCCAGAATATCTGGTTCACAACCATAAAAAATCGAAAGAAAGGCAAAAACCCCGAAAATCATGGGTTTTAGCGTTGCTGTGTGTTTTATTTGATCTTTCAGAAGGGATTGATAGCCAAATAAGTGTGCAGGTGTTGACTTAAATTTTTTCTCTGGTACATTGGGTGCACGTTTGTTCACTCAGGTGTTTCGGAGCCGCATTATGTCATCACTCAATCCTACTGTAAGTCGTGTAATTGGAAAGTTTGTTAAAGAAGATTGGCTTGATTTTGTGTTTGCACATGTTAACCCAATGCTTACAGTTAACCGTTCAGTGGCAAAGGTTGTATCAATAGTTGAAGAGACCTCTGACATAAAACGTTTTGTATTACGTCCTAATCAGCACTGGTCATCATTTAAAGCCGGTCAGTTTGTATCTGTTAAAGTCATGCTGGATGGAGTTTATGTAGAGCGTTGTTACAGCTTGGTTAGTGCCCCTGGTGATCCGTTGATTGAAATTGCGGTTAAGCGACAGCCTCATGGAAAGGTCTCTGGCTGGATGCACGATACATTGTCTGTTGGTGATGTTGTTGAGTTAGGGGATGTAGGAGGGGAGTTCTTGCTGCCTAGTGAACTACCAGAAAAGCTGTTGTTGATTGCGGGGGGAAGTGGTGTAACACCAATTTACAGCCTCTTAGTACAGGCGTTATCAGAACGGGCGGCGATGGATGTTGTGGTTATGTACTATGCCAACGCTGCTGCAGATCTTGCGTTTGCTCAGGAAATGCGAGAATTGGCTGTAAAGCATCCAGGATTGCGGCTTCAATTTGCTTTAGCCAGTGATGGTGACGCAGGCTTTTTTAGTCAAGAACAATTAACTGCAGTCTGTGCTGACTTTACTGGTCGATCGACTTACATTTGTGGACCAGCCGGATTAATGAAAGCGGCCACATCAGTTTGGAAAGAAAACGGTATTGAGGTACGTTTAACTAAAGAGGTATTTGGATTTATCACTGCTGATCCAGATGCCGCCATTTCAGAAATGCCAATTACGTTACAGCGTAGTCAGCAAGAGTTTCTTAATAGTAAATCGACTCTTTTGGAAAGCGCAGAAGCTGCTGGAGCTCGCCCTGCTCACGGATGTCGAACCGGAGTTTGTAAAACCTGTAGTTGCACAAAAGTTTCTGGTGTTGTGAGAGATCTATTAACGGGTGCTATTGACGACCAACCGAATACCCAAATCCGTATATGTATCAGTGAGCCATTAAGCGCAGTAACACTGGATATCTAATATTTTTATCGAAATTGCATCTGACCAAAAAGTATTTTAGGGAATATCGTTATGAAATTTTCAAGCAAAAGCCGTGAACTTAGTATTGATGAAGCAAATGCATTTGGAGAAGAATTAGATGCATTGCGTAAAGAAACCATCGCCTCATTAGGTAAAAAAGATGCAGACTATATCTATGCGGTGCGTAATTTCGTTCGTTATAGTGAAATTGCAGGTCGAAGTTCATTGATGTTGGGTTGGCTACCGCCTTTTTGGTTGGCGGGTACCGCGTTGTTAGGGGTATCCAAAATCGTAGAGAATATGGAGTTAGGTCATAATGTTATTCATGGTCAATACGACTGGATGAATGATCCAACCCTACGGGGAAGTACTTATGAGTGGGATCACCCTTGTCCATCTGAAAATTGGCGTCATACGCATAATTTTATGCACCATACCTATACCAATGTTAGGGGAATGGATCATGATATCGGTTATGGTGCACTGAGACTTTTTCCGGAACAAAAATGGGAGCCACGATTTGTATTAAACCCTTTAGTGGCGGCTTTTCTAGCGGTAACATTTGAATGGACACTGTCTTTACAGCCGCTTGAATTGGAAAAATTAATCAGTAAAGAAAAGAAGTTTTCGCAGGTAAGAGCAGAGTTCTCTATCATTGCAGCGAAGATGAGAAAGCAATTAGTAAAAGATTATGCCTTTTTTCCTTTGCTTGCGGGTCCAATGTTTCTGCCTGTTATTGCGGGGAATGCAGTCGCGAATGTTATGCGTAACTTGTGGACATTTGGGATTATTTTTTGTGGTCATTTTACCGAAGATGTTGAAACATTTCCCATTGAAGTATTGGAAAACGAGTCCAGAGGGCAGTGGTATTTACGTCAGTTGCATGGGTCAGGTAATCTAAAAGGTGGCAAAGTGTTTCACTTAATGTCTGGGAATTTAAGTCATCAAATTGAGCATCACATGTTTCCTGATATTCCTGGTGCAAGATATGCAGAAATGGCGGTAAAAGTCAGAGAAATCTGTGAGCGCTATGGCCAGCATTATAATACCGGTCGCTTTACCAAGCAGTTTTCGCAGGTTGTTGGTCGAATATTTAAGTATGCGTTACCGTTTGGGAAAAAAGTTGAAGCTGTTGTATCGAATATCTCTCCTATATCAACAATAGGAAAAAAGCTACCTGAATCTACAATTGAAAAAAATGCAGCATAAACAATACTTGGAAACTACCTATTGAGTTCAGTTTTTTTAATGTGACCGCAACGACTTAAGGGCCTTTTATTGGCCCTTTTTTTTATGGGTATCATGATTTATTTTGGAATTGATGTCGTAACAAGAGGGTTTGTCAGTATTGGACTCGGTTAGCTGGTTATCGCGAATTACAAGATGATTTAAAATCTCCGCTAAGTATGTGGCGTGGTGTAATGTTGCGATAGACATGATGTTCACCTACTCAGAGGGGGTGGGAGTATTTCGAATGAGCATCTAGTATATCGGCATGTGATTGGGAAGGAATCCTCCAGATGGCCTAGACCATGTGGTCAGGCATTACGTTTGGGAGGAGGTAGGTTTTTTCGGTAGCTGCTCGCAGTTGCGCCGGACCAGCGTTTAAATGCTCGAGCAAAGGATTGGGGGTCATTAAATCCAAGTTCGTCAGAAATTTGGGCGATATTCTTGTCAGTGTAAGTGAGCGCATGTTTTGCCATGTCGTATTTGAAATCTTCGATGATGGTTTGGCAACAGGCTCCTTCTTGTTGCAATTTTCGAGTAAGGGTTCTGGGTGTAGTATTTAAGTGCGCTGCGATTTTTGCCCTGGTTAACAGCTCTGTGTTATTAATATTATGTGTTAAATACTCTCTGATTTTATGAGTCCAACGGCTTTTTGGGGTGTTTTTTCTATCCAATTCGGTATCTAAATGATCGTCCAGAACATGAGTTGTTGATGGGTCGTAAAACATCATCGAGCTTTTTAGGAAGCGACTGTTGATTGCAATGCGGCTATCTTCTCGGTCAAAGTGAACGGGGCAGCCAAAATACTGTTCATAATGATGAATGGGGAAGGATGAAGAATGTTTAAATTGCACGAATTTAGGAGTTATTTGGTCTTTTGAAAGTCGTAGAAATTGATGAATTACCATCATATTTATTTCAACCAGTACTAATCCTGCTTTATCGAATGCTTTTTCTGGAGAAAGGATGCAATAACTGTTACTTTTTGTAACCTGAAAGTTGTAATGTACAGCAGGGTTAATCAGTTTTGAATATTTTTGAGCAGCTTTTGCGGCTTCTTTTATATTCTTTGAAGAGGCAATGGATAATCCAAAAATCCCATGTGTCGCAACATTAAATTCTTTTGCAATAATAATGCTGTAGGGCGTCGGTGAGGTGTGTAATTCGATATTGAGATCAATAAGCGCTTTTACCTGAGCACCAGAAATAAAACCATTTGGAGTATTGATATCATCTAAGCAAAGCCCGACGTGATGCAGCGCTGATTTTACTGCATTTTTGTCTTTTAAGTGTGTCATCAAAATATAGCTATTTGGAAACTGCATTGAATCCACAGTATGAGAATTTTGTATTACGTTTGTCTCGTTGTGCAACATTTTTGTCTCGTTTTGCTTACTGGTTGGATGTGATCATCCTTAAACTGTCTTTCTTATAAGCAGGCCCTTATTAAAATACAGGGCGTTGATGAGTCTATTAAAGGAACTGGTACTATCTATGGGGATATATTTTAAATGATGTGTTGAATGAACTTGTAGTATTTATACGTGAGCTGTCAATCAGATCTAAAAATACAGGCCTTTTGGTATAGATTGTTTGTATGTTTTTATTACTATACTCGCTGTAAAAAGCATAAAAGAATTGAGCTGTGCTCTTTTAGAGTGCGTTTAATAACAACAAAAAAAATGAGGGAATTTATTTATGAGTGCATATTTGAAATGGTGGATCTTTGGGCCACTAATCGGTTTGTTAACGTTGGCAAATATACGTTGCCAGTTATTGGAAAATAATTTATTTGATACCTATGCAACGGGTGAGTGGCCCAGTGTAGTGTGTGAACCCGAGTCACAAAATTATCGTACCGCAGATGGCAGTTGTAATGATTTAGACTTACCCGCTATGGGGATGGCTGGTGTACGAATGGGAAGAAACATTCAGCCGGATTATAGTTGGCAAGACACGGATAAGCTTTTAACACCGAATCCTAGGGTCGTTAGTAAAGAGCTGCTTACTCGTGATGAGGGACTTAAAGAAGTTCCTTTCCTTAACTATATTGCGACGGCTTGGATCCAGTTTATGGTTCATGATTGGTTTGAGCATGGTAACCGTGATCACAGCAATCCCATAAAAGTCCCAGTTGAAAGTGGGGATATCCATGATATGGGTGATGGCCACATGAATGTTGGTCGAACGCCAGCGGACCCTTCAAGAGAGGCGGGAGACGGACGTCCTGAAAGTTATCTTAATGATAATACTGCTTGGTGGGATGGTTCACAGATTTACGGTAGTGACCAAGCAACAATGGATAGCTTGCGAACCTTCGAAGACGGAAAAATGATTCTTGTTGACGGGCGATTGCCTATTGAAGCTGAAACCGGCAAGGCAAAAACTGGCTTTAATAAAAACTGGTGGGTAGGGCTAGAAATTCTTCATACATTGTTTGTTATGGAGCATAACCAAATAGCGGATATGTTATTACAGAATTACCCTGACTGGGATGATGAGAGAGTGTTCCAGACCGCTCGATTGATTAATGCTGCAGAGATTGCAAAGATTCATACAGTAGATTGGACTCCAGGTATTCTTAAAAATGATATTCTTCGTGAAGCAATGTTTGCGAACTGGCGTGGCTTGTTGCCATCGTGGGTTCCGCGTCTTGGAGAGCCTGCCACTGACGGTATTATGGGTGGAGGGAAAATTCTTGATGGTGTTCCATTTAGTCTGACAGAAGAGTTTACAGCGGTGTATCGAATGCACCCATTGTTACGTGATGAGTTTCCAATACGTAATCACGTGTCTGATGAGATCGTCAGAAATACAACATTGTTGGAGCACTCTTTCACGGGTGGAACCCAGTTAACCACTGAAGTTGGACTTACTGATCTGTTTTATTCTTTTGGCCGTACTAAACCAGGGTTGTTAGTGTTAAACAATTATCCGGATATGTTAACTAATTTTACTGCAGAGCCGGGTGGCGGCGTGGTTGATTTAGCGGCTGTTGATATTCTTCGTGACCGTGAGCGTGGGTTACCTCGGTACAATGAATTCCGTCGTCAGATAGGGTTGAAAGCGGTTAATGATTTTACCGATATCACACCTGATACTGAAATGGCAGAGAAAATGCGAGCGGTATATAACGATGATATTGAAGCATTGGATGTCATGGTGGGTTCCTTCGCAGAAGGTTATCGACCTCCAGGATATGGTTTTGGTGAAACATCATTCCAGATATTTATCGCGATGGCTTCACGTCGTTTAATGGGTGATCGATTCTTTACCGAAGATTATCGCAAAGAAATCTATACACAAGAAGGTTTGGATTGGATTGATAACGTTACCTTTAATCATGTTCTCGTGCGTAACTTACCTGAGTTGGCTGGGCGCTTGGAAAAAGTTGAAAACGCTTTCTTCCCATGGGATGAAGAGAACGAATGGTATGAGCTGAAAGTAAGAAAGTAAGCCTCGATATAAGTGCTTTGCTTATCTGATACATATTGGTCACCCAGATAACTTACCTTGATGAGTTATCTGGGAATCCGAACATAGATAGAGAATATAAGAATGAATGATCAAATAAAAAACAATGATTCCTTAGATACAGTAATGTCTCGCAAATCATTTTTAAAATTAACTGCTGGTGTTGCGGTTGCTGGGGCAGTGGGGCCAACTCTTACAGGCTGTGCTGCATCGGGTCGTCAGCTAAAATTTAGTACTATCGATGATGTACTGGCAGAAATGGATTTGATGGAAGCAAATCTTGATACACTTGTGATGGATCAACCTTGGTCTCTATATAAAGCCCTGACCCATATGGCTCAAAGTATGGAGTATTCCATGACGGGTTATCCGAAGCTGGATTCACCTCTTGTGCAGTCGATTAAGAAGATTGGCTTTGTAACCTTTAAGTCCCAAGGTTATATGTCGCATAATCTTGCTGCTCCAGTACCGGATGCACCCGAGATTGCAGATGAAGGCCCTATAGAGGATGCATTTCTGCGTCTTCGTAATGCATGTGGTGATTTTCAGAATTACACGGGTGCGTTACATCCTCATTTCTCTTATGGCACATTAAGCTACGAAGATTGGGAACTTGCACATTCTTTTCATTGCGCAAACCATTTCTCAAACCTGACTTATATGAATGCTCCGTTGGGATAACTTTCACCGTTTTTTTGATTTGCCTATCAATAAAAATAATAGTGAAAATAACAATAGAAATAGAGAACAAATACTATGAAGCGTTCAAAAATTATTATTTCAACCCTCTTACCCGCAATGCTACTTGTTGGTTGTGGTGGCGAAAGTCAAAGGTCTACAACGGACAGTGAGGATCTAACGGGATTGTGGCGTATGAGTTTAGAGTCATCCCAGAATAATCTAAAAGCAGAATCAAACATTAGCTTTACTTTAGTGGAAACTGAAGATGGACTGCTAATGAAAGACTGTGCTGGTCGAGCAGATTTTAACTTGAATAAACTTAATGGGACCATAGAGGGATTACCCGTTAGTTCCTTTGCTATCAATAACAATGATACATTAAGTGCTACTGGAGATCTTGGCGTAGCAAAAGCCTCAAAGATTGCAGTTACATCTGCATTCGATATGGGTGACATGCAGTTATCAGCGGATGAACTTGGCGCTATAAGTTTTACGGACCTTTGTGTTCTGTCCTCTAATGCGAGTGTTGTAGGTCTTACAGCTAACGATACTATTTCTGCAACATCGTTATATAACGGTAATCCATTACTTGTGGAAATCAATGTGATGGGGAACTTAAAGAAAGGTGACTTTACGTTAGCGAAAGGTCCTGCGTTGGGTGAAGCAAGTGTTCGTCTGCAGTCGGACAGTTTTAAAGCTCCGCTGAACAGGACTGAATTGACGTTAACGAGTGGTACGTTAACCATTACTGAAGATAGCTTGGTTTGGACGAAAGGCTCTTTTAGTGGAACTATGCCGAATGGTAATGTGATGACAGGTAGTTTTTCATTCGAGAATCCATAGTAAATAATATTGTAATAAGAGTGTGATGTTTCCGGCACTGCCCTTGTTAAAGGTGACAGTGCCGGTTGTTTTATGAACGCTCAGGTTCGACTCCCCGTAATTCTTCAATTAAGCCTAATCAAAACCTGTCTAGTAACTCGTGATATGATCGATCGTGCAGTTTGGAATAACAACATTGGAGATATAAAAATGATAATTAAAAAAACTTCAAGATGTCTGGTTGCATTAGGTTTTATAGTAACACTAGCAGCCTGTGAGAATGGCCCAGCTCCTACAAGGGATGAGATCGTTGAGAAATATCCAAGCGTAGAGGTAGGTAGTTTGCGCGCAGAAAACCCTGAAGTTCTTTGCCCATTTGTACGTATGCTTGAACGCTCAGGTCTATTCGACGATGAATCGACGTTAATTTTGCCAGTTAGCGATGTCGTTAATGCTGCGCATGAGTTTGGGTGTGCATCGCTGGAGTGTCGTACCGTTGCGAACATTGCAGAAACCGCCCAAGGGGTTGGTGGTGTGGATATTCAAAATTTGCATCAAGCGGGCTCAATTGCTCATGCAAAGTGTGGGCTAACATTTGCTGCGGATGGAACGCAGGTTGATGACGAGGTTCGTCAAGCCACATTGGATAGGCTTTTCGAGTTATCAGATGACGATGGCCATCTTGTTTATGATGATATAGAAGCCGTGAAGCTTGAAATATGTGCCTCACAGGGGGTGGATATGAGCGCTTCTGGGGAAACGGAAATAAAGCTCATTTATGCGTATTTGGGAGGCATGGATCAAGGTTTTGTGTTGTTTAGTGACGTTGAAAGGCTGTTACATGCGGAAATGCCTGAAATTAAGACGACCTCTTGGGTTACTGGTTCACTCATAACGTCAGTTAAATAACAGGTTTGGCTGTATAAGTTGTAAGGGGTGCTCATGTTGGGTGAAAATTGTACATATCTAACATGAGTTTCTAATTTGTGCTAATAATTTTATGTGATATCAATAAGTTATTAGTTGTGGTTGAAATGTGATCAATTGCCTGTAGCTCTTTAGATACATGCCTTTACGATATTACTACATCATAACTCACAGAGTTATCCACAGAAAATGTGGGCAACTTTGACTTATTCACTGGTTAGCTAAAAAGTAGTTCACTAAGTCAGTGAACCCGCCAACATGTTTGCCATTGATATAGACCTGAGGGACTGTGCGGAGCCCTGTTTTGTTCATCAACTTTCTGCGCATTTCAGGGTTAAAACTTACATCATACTCCTTGTATGTAACCTTGTTTTTCTGAAGTAAGTCCTTCGCAGCAAAACAATAGGGGCATGTTTTAGTGGTGTATACCTCAACGGTCATTTTTTTCTCCTTTCGATTTGCTAGCGTAACAAAGCCACTAAAGGGCCCGATACTATTCGGGCCTTTTAGTAATTTTGTTACGTTTATAGTTCTGCAGCAGGAACGTACTTTATTGAAGACCAAAGATTGTTAGCTTCAGAAATATTACCACTGATATCCTTATTCCAAATTGATTGAACTTTTTTATCTAGGTTTAGATAAAGGGTTCCATCTACCACTTTATAAACAGTAGGATCTCCGTAAAACTTTTTACCAAGAGATGCACCGTAAGCACAGAAGCCACCATAAGCAGGTAAGTATTTTTCAGGATTTGACTCAAATGCTGATTTGTTTTTGGCGTTGGAAAAAGCGTAGATATTGCCTTTATGATTTGCTAGGTTGTGTCCATTTCCTGATGTTGGGCCACTGCCTTTGTGGTAAGAGACAAGATCGTATCCTCCAACAGCAAGGGCAATGGTTGAGTAATCTGATGCTGATGCTGCACCTGAGAATAGTACTAATGCAGCTGTTATTCGAACTAAGAACTGTTTAAATTTCATGAGTTTTTCCTTTGTATTTACTTGTGATTGGTTGTGTTAATTGATTTTTGGTTAAGTAAAAACGATGAACCAAACCAGTAAAACTACCGTTAGATTGCTTCGTGATTCGATGGATCTATAATATGCACTCAATCGAATCCGTTCTATAATAGAAAGTATCTATAAATAGTGAGATCGTCTTATGCCGGTTCTATCTGAAATACTTTCGAGCATAAAAACTCATGGAAGCGTGTATTTTTGTGACAAGCTTGTCCCTCCTTGGAAGATGGTCGAGAAGTCAGGGTATTCGGCTACTTTTCACTATATTCGTAGAGGAAAGTGTTGGATTCAGTATTTAGATCAGAATATCTTGTTGGAACCTGGGGATTTGGTTTTTATTGGTCAGGGAGATGACCATGTTCTTTCTAGTTCTAGAACGGGAGAAATAAACACCGATTATGATGGGGAAACACATATATTATGTGGTTATTTTCGTTTCCGAGACTCGATTCCCTCTCCGCTTGATGAAGCAATGCCTCCTATTTTGGTGTTACAGGCAGATGAAATAGTTCAGCTTCCTTGGCTTAAAACTACCTTGGAGCATTTAAGTTCAGAATACGACTCACAAACACCAGGAGCGATGGTTGTTGTGAATAAATTGACAGAGATTGTGCTGGTGGAATTGATTCGGTTTCACATTAACAATCTAGGTTCTCATAACTTTGTCGCTGCTTTGTTTGACAAACAAATTGGCAGTGCGTTGAAATTAATTCATGAACAGCCAGGAATGCCATGGACATTGGCATCTCTAGCATCTGAAGTTGCAATGTCTAGAGCCGTTTTTGCACGGCGATTTAAGGAGATGGTTGGTCAACCGATGTTTCAGTACTTAACGTCAGTCAGGATGCGAATTGCATCAGACCTATTGCGGAATTCTCAGAAGTCTGTTGCTGATATTGCGGAAGTGGTGGGTTACATCTCTGACATGGCATTTGGAAAGGTATTTAAAGATCACTTTGGTTCGACCCCCGTATCGTGGAGGAAAAAATATTTGGCGGAGTTAAAAGAAAAGGATGCTTGAGTTAGAGGTTGTTAACCTCTAATCAGATAATGCATGCCAGTATCATGAGTGCTGCTAAGTTATGAAAAATGCTAAATAGATAGTACGAGCATCTTTTCAATTTGCATGTCGTTTATGGTGTGTTGAATACCACCAACCCCAAGGCCTGACAGCTTTAAACCGGCAAAAGGCATGTTGTCGACACGAAAAGCGGAATGGTCGTTAACCATTACGGCAGAAGCATCCAGGTGTTTGTAACAATGCATCGCGATGTCAAGGGAGTCGGTGAATACTGCCGCTTGAAAAGCGAAAGGTAAAGCGTTTGCTTGCTGGATTGCGTCCTCAAGGGAGGAGTAGGTATAGACACAAACGACAGGGCCAAAAATTTCCTGCTTTGAAACAGTCGCCTCAGCGGAGGGGTTGAGTAAAATTGTTGGGGCGTAACATTGGTTACCTATTCTTGAGCCCCCACAAATGCATTCGGCACCTAGCGCTATCGCTTCTTGCACCCAACTATCTACCCTTTGTACTTCGGCTTCTCGGATGAGAGGGCCTACATCAGTTTCAATACAGGTTGGGTCACCAACGGTTAAGGCTGCGGTAGCTGTATTAAATAAGTGGATAAAATCATTGGCAAGAGCCTCGTGAACATAAACACGTTGAACCGAAACACAAACTTGACCAGCGTGATAAAACCCTCCCTTGGTAATGGAGTCTACAGACGATTGTAGGTTGGATGAATCATGTAAAATTACCGGAGCCGCACCTCCATGTTCTAGCGAGCAACGTGTACCGGGTGCCAATTTAGATCTCAATTTCCATCCAACGTTTGCACTCCCAATAAAGCTAAAGAATGAAACTCTTGAGTCGGTAACTAGACGCTCTGCCACGCTAAGGTCTAGGGGGATAATACACTGACACCACACTTCTGGAAGACCTGCTTCAATAAGTAAATCAACAAAGCTTCGGCAAGATAATGGTGTGTCGGCTGCTGGTTTAACTAATACAGGGCAACCTGCAGCAACAGCGGATGCAACTTGATGCACGATAAGATTGAGCGGATGATTAAAGGCGCTGACAGCGACAACAACACCAATAGGTTCTTTTTGTGTCATCGCCATTTTACTTGAACCAGCAACGGTGCCGTTCATGGGGATAACATGACCTGATTCACTGCGGATACATTCCTCTGCCAACCGTACACCATCAATTGCTCTCGTTACTTCAACGAGAGCATCTTTTAAAGGTTTTCCGCCTTCCTTGGCTATTTGCATGGCAAGGGATGAATGATGTTTAACCATTAGTCGGGCAGTTCTTTCCAGAATTCCAACTCGTTCATGTACAGGCAACCACTTGTCACGGTTTTGGTAGGCAGTTTGTGCAAGACTGATTTTTTCAGCTACGAAAGGCCAATCCATTGTGCTTAATGTACCAAGGTCTTCTTGGTTGTATGGCGAATGTATGGTTAAACGTGTTTTACTCATGTTGACTACCTATAAAATATTAATAACACTTAACTACAAAGAATGGCCCGTTACGGTGTTAGCCACCTGCTAATCCAGGCTGGAAAAGTTCGCCTAGACGCTCCGTAAGTAACATGTTTTCCCGGTAATCTATAGGTACAACGATAAGACTGGGGCCTTTTTCAGCCATTGCACTTTTGAGTACATCAGCGAAATCAATACTGTTCTTGACATGATGCCCATTCCAGCCAAAGCACTCTGCTAGTTGCATCCAGTTAGGATTACCGAATGAAAGATCGGTGTGGGAGCCAAATTCAGCTTGCTGCTTCCAAGCAATTAAGCCGTACTCATTGTCTTCCCAAACGAGCATCGTGCAATTTACATTAAGACGCCTTGCGGTCTCCATTTCTTGAACATTCATTAAGAAACCTGCATCACCAGCAATTCCCAGTATATTTTTTTCTGGGTAAACGAGACTAGCAGCGATGGCTCCTGGTAGCGCAAAACCCATTGAACAAAAGCCATTGGGAATCAAACAAGTATTGGGCTCGTGGCATTGGTAGTGTCTTGCGATCCACATTTTATGTGCACCAACGTCAGAAAGAAGAATGTCTTCAGGGTTCATTACCTGGCGAGCATCAGCCAATATTTTTTGAGGTTTGATAATGTTCTGAGTATCATCATCGGCATGTATTGCTAGCTCATCACTCATTTGTTGACGCAAATATCGCTGTGATGCAAGGTCGAACGAAAGAGGCCCAGCTTTTTCTAAGCGTTCATTAAGCATCCATAAACTATGGGCTAAATCACCCACAACTTCAGACGTAGGGTCGTAATATTCATCAATCTCAGCAGGTAGGAAATCGAGATGGATGATTCTTTTGTTTTGTTTTGGATTCCATAGTCTAGGGTGGTATTCGACCATATCAACACCAATGGTAATCACTAAATCAGCCTCATCTATCGCCAACGTTGGAATATCCTTACTGCCAAGACCAATGGTATACAAACAATAGTCAGCATCCATATCGACCGCACCTTTAGCCATAAATGTGGTTAGAACGCCTATACCTGTTTGTTCACAAAAACGTTTTAGCTGTGTAGCCGCTCGTTTACGAATTGCACCGTTTCCAGCAATGATGACGGGTTTTTTAGCAGAACTAAGGCAAGTAAAAGCTTGATCTATGACTGTGTCATCAGCTACAGGACGACGATAACGTTTTGGGGTGAGAGGGCGAGAGGAACATTCTTGTTTAGCCACATCTTCTGGTAACTCTAAGTGAACTGCCCCTGGCTTTTCTGTTCGAGCGATACGAACAGCTTTACGTACAATTTCAGGAATGGTTTCAGCGTTGTAAATGGTCGTTGCCCACTTTGTCACCGGGCGAAACATCTGTACCACATCCATAATTTGGTGGGATTCTTTATGTAGGCGATGTGTCGCACCTTGACCTGTTAGCACTAGCATTGGTGCTCGATCCATATTGGCATCAGCCACGCCAGTAATGAGGTTTGTAGCACCAGGCCCTAAAGTACCGAGACAACAGGCGGGTTGTCCCGTCAGGCGTCCGTATATTTCCGCCATAAATGCAGCGCCTTGTTCATGCCTTGTTAAGACGAATGTAATGGATTCTGATTTTTGTAAAGCCATCATAAAGTCGGCGTTTTCCTCACCCGGTACACCAAAGATATATTCTATGCCTTCTGCTTCTAACGATTGTACAAATAACTCTGCAGCATTCATCGATCCGTTCCTCATGATTGTATACTTAAAGTTGAGCTAAATATGAGCTAAGATTTGGCCGAAAGATCTTCGGGATAAAGCTCGTCTAATGGAACAGACTGTCCGTTTGCTGTGACCATACGGCAATGGTAGCGTCGTAAACGCCTTGGTTCAGGAACACCACATGAATGAGCAATAACATTGATTTCATGATGCATTTGCTCAGCAAAACGTTGAACTCGTTTTGCTTTGTCCTCTGGATTTAGCCCTTTCTGTAAACGTTTATTGTGCGTGGTAATTCCTGTTGGGCACGTGTTCTTATTGCACTGGAGTGCCTGAATGCAGCCTAAAGCAAACATATAACCTCGGGCTGATACGATAAAGTCTGCGCCAACACACAATGCCCAGGATGCTTCTGCAGGCGTAATGAGTTTGCCGCTGGCAATGATTTTAATTCGACCTTTCAAACCATGACGATTGAGAATATTAACTATCAGTGGAAGACTCTCTTTTATGGGTAACCCCATGTAGTCGATTAAACTTTGCGGGGCTGCGCCAGTTCCTCCGTCGGCGCTATCGATAGTAATAAAGTCGGGAGCGCTATCGATACCGCGTCGGTTGATCTCTTCGCATAAGCGTTCAATCCAGCCATAGGCGCCAATGACGGTTTTAAAACCGACGGGTTTACCTGTAGCACCGCGAACAGTGTTGATCATATCCAATAGGTCAGATTCGCTATCAATGTCCGGATGGCGATTTGGACTTATTGAGTCTTCACCGACGTTAATGACACGAATTTTGGCAATTTCAGGTGTAACTTTAGCTCCTGGCAATATGCCACCTTTTCCTGGTTTTGCACCTTGTGAAAGCTTGATTTCAAACATTTTTACTTGTTCATGAGCGGCGATTTCTTTGAGTTTTTCCGTTGATAAATTACCGTTTTCATCTCGAACCCCATATTTGGCAGTACCAATTTGATAAACAATGTCAGCTCCGCCTTCAAGGTGATACGGTGACAGCCCACCTTCACCCGTATTCATCCAGACTCCAGCTTGGCGAGCACCATTGGAAAGCGCTAAAACAGCGGGTTTCGAAATAGCACCATAACTCATGCCGGAAATATTAAATACGGATGTAGTGGAATAAGGTTTTTTACAATTTTTCCCGATGGTAATTGGTGGGATGGGTTTGGCGTCTTGATCTAAGGTAGGGTAGGGGCAATTGACAAACAATACACTACCAATGGGGCTCAAATCACGGGTTGAGCCAAAAGCCACAGTACTGTCAACACCCTTTGCTGCGCGGTAAACCCATGACCGTTCTGCGCGATTAAAGGGGCGCTCTTCTCGATCGGCAGCAAAAAAATATTGACGAAAAAACTCACCCATATGCTCAAATAAGTAGCGGAATCTACCTATAACAGGGAAGTTACGCCTGATCGCTTGTTGGGTCTGGGTTACATCTATTATATAAATAATGATCGTAGCAAATAAGCCCACCCCTAAAATGAAAATAAATAGGGATGAAAATATTACGATAATTCTGCTAATTAATTCAAATTCCATCATGACACCTCTCTGTTGTACTTATGTCAATGCAGAATTGATGCCAGATTATATTTGTTATGTTTTACAATAACTTGCCTGTAGGTTTTTGTTTTTGGATGTCATCTTTTTATGTTTTTAGGCGATATATCAGGGATTTTCACGAATTATCGTAATCTATCTCATAGGTTTTTATTCTTGAATTTAACGTTGATGGTTTAAGACCTAATAATTTAGCGGCACCTTTGTTGCCGGATATTTTTCCGTTACATTGGGTTAGCGCGCGTACGATATTACTTTTTTCAATATCCCTTAATTGAGATTCATTAAAAATGTGTGAATTATCAGTAATTACTGGTTCCGAGACGTTTTGGTTTTTGGCCGATTTAATAGAAGCCACAGGAGGATCTTGAATATCACTGGTTGTTTCTACATTTGAAGAGGGGAGAGCACGTTGCAAATCAAGAGTGTCATTCTTTGCGGTGATTACGGCGCGTTCAATGATGTTACGCAATTCTCGAATGTTCCCAGGCCAATGATGGCTTCGTAACTGAGAGATTTGTTGATGATCAAAATCGCCGATTGAACGTCCCATCTGTTCGCAAAAATAGTCCTTAAAGGTTTGTGCGATAGTGATGAGATCATCGCCTCGATCACGTAAAGCAGGAACATTTATAGGAAATACGTTAAGTCGATAATATAAATATTCTCTGAATTCCCCGTCTTGTACCGCCTGAAGTAGGTCTTTATGGGTTGCTGCAATTATGCGAATGTTAACCTTCTGGGTTACTGCACTACCTACGGGCTCAAATTCACCCTCTTGTAATACACGTAGGAGTTTTACTTGTAGATTAGCGGGTATATCTCCTATTTCATCGAGAAAAATCGTTCCGCCATCAGCTAATTTGAATCTTCCGATACGACGGCTAGTCGCACCAGTAAAGGTCCCTTTCTCATGTCCAAAAAATTCACTTTCAATAAGGTTTGCCTGTAATGCCCCGCAGTTTACCTTTATAAAAGCTTTGTCTTTACGTTTGATTAATTGGTGTACTGCATTTGCAACAAGTTCCTTACCTGTACCGGTTTCACCGCAGATAAGTACCGAAGCGTTTGTGCTAGCAACTTGTTCTATTTGCTCTACAACGTCCAACATTAGCTGGCTGGAACCAATCATTTGTGTGTTTGGAGATGCTTTTTTTAACTCTTCTTTCAAATATTGTTGCTCAAGACGTAATGATTCAATACGTTTAAGTCCTTCAATACGTTCATTAACATTGCGAAATGAGATAACTATTATGGAGTTCTGTTTTTTATCGATCAGTGAAATGGTAACGTCGGCGATAACATCTTTACCATGTTGCTTGATAAATTTAAGACTATCTGGAAGCCAAATATGATCTTCGGTATTTTTTTTTGATAGTAGTAAATCAACCGCGTTCTGTAGTTTTTTTTGCTGATATGTGGTCAATGAAAGATGAAAGTTTGGAGGCGTTTTTGGCTATATTTTTATCTTCAAACTGTTTGAGGGCAGATTGATTAATTGTTTGAATTTTTAGGTTGGTATCCACTGTAATGATGCAGTCCATTGCGGTATCTAAGGTCTTTTGGGTCTCTTTTTGTTGTATTTTTAATTGGCGTTCAATATATATTCGTTCAAGTTCAGCTCCTGCACGACTAGCAAAAATTTTTAGTACTGTTAAACCATTAGGTTCATTAGGCATGGGTTTGTCACCCAATAATGCAAGGTGTCCAACGATATCCCCTTTACTGCCAATCATAGGAACCCCAAAGTAACTACGTGCGCCAAGTTTTAATAACGATTTATCCTGGGGATAGTGAACCTGTACGTTATCAGCGTGGTGTTCGATATTCATATCTACAATAACGGACTCACAGGGTGTTCTCCGCATATCGTAAATGGAGTTTTCTACAGGTTCACCGTTTACAAACAGAGCTATAGTGTGAAGGTGGTGTATATCGACGATTTCAGTTATCCAGGCATGGCTGTATCCTAGTGCCGAGGACATTTTTTTTGCCAGAGCATTAAAAAACTCCTGTCCTGTATTGCTTACAGTGCCTTGTAATATAACTTTTATTGCTTGCTCTTCGGAAAGCATTAACCAGCCCTTTCATATTTTTTGAAGTGCCTGTAAATATATTCTATATTTACAGGCTAAAGCGATATATCGTGAATTTAATACGATATATTGAAAGAATATTTTTTGAGCTTATCTTAAATTGCCTGATAATGCCGCTAACTATTTGAAATGTAAAAACTACATCTGTTTCTTTTATTTTGGTATAATAATTGATAGTTTCGATTACCAGAGGCCTTTAGGCTGTTTAAGGTCAGACCCTGCGGTAAAAAGTATTTTTATTTTGAAATGCTTGTTGGGTTATGAAAGTATTAGAGAAGATAGAACGTATATGTCTAAACCAGAGAGCATAACTTTGGAACATCTAGCATTGATTAATAAATATATTACTGTACGTCAAAAGACCCTCGATCTTTGTGTGCCGCTTGAGATAGAGGATATGGTTGTGCAGCCTGCCAGTTTTGTGAGCCCACCAAAATGGCATCTGGCACATACTACTTGGTTTTTTGTAACCTTTGTGTTTCATCGCTTTGGTGTTGACTATGCCTGGCCCGATAAATATTTCCCTCAATTATTTAATTCTTATTACAAGTCTCAAGGTCAACACTGGGTGCAAGGGGATCGTGGCAATCTATCGCGGCCAACGGTAAAACAGATACAAACATTGCGCCAGGAAGTCGATGAAGTAATGATTTCTTGGTTAGAGCGTTTTAATGGAGATATCCCCTCTGAAATACAAACGGTTGTACGCTTAGGTTTGGAACATGAGCAGCAACATCAAGAGTTGTTGATGATGGATATAAAGTACATCTTATGGTGTAACCCAAGCAAACCAGCCTATCTTCCATCAACATCTATTCATCGAGGTAGCGTCCTTTCGAATCCCGGTCAAAAAGCATATGAGAATGAAAACTGGTCAAGTGATGGAGGGCTTCAGCAGTTTGGTGTGGGTTTGCCTAGTGCAGATTTTTGTTTCGATAATGAGACACCTCAACATAACGCGTATTTACAGCCTTACTCTATTGCACACCGTACAGTTTCCAATGCTGAATTCTCTGAGTTTATCGCCGATGGCGGCTATCAAGAACCTTCATTCTGGTTAAGCGAAGGATGGGATTATATTCAAAAAGACAACATCAATGCTCCGCTTTACTGGCGTTCGGAAGAGGGTGATGGAAAGGATAGGTGGCAAGAGTATACGTTAAACGGAATGGAAGAAGTTAGGGGTGATGTACCTGTAAGCCATATTAGCTTTCATGAAGCTTACGCTTACGCGAGGTGGGCTAACAAACGGTTGCCCACAGAATTTGAATGGGAGCATTTTGCAAAGCATAACCCCAGTTGCAAGAGTGCATCTATACGTGAAACTACAGAACTATTCTTGGAGAATAACCTAGCACAAGCATATTACCCGGAACACGCGGAAGGTTTTGTGAACGTTAATGGTGGGTTGTGGGAGTGGACATCATCAACTTACGCTCCTTATCCAGGCTATCGCTCGGAAAAAGGAGCATTTGGTGAATACAATGGAAAGTTCATGATTAATCAAGTAGTTTTACGAGGAGGGTGCTTTGCGACACCGCGAGCTCATTATCGAATGAGTTACCGGAACTTCTACCAAGCACATCAGCGGTGGGCATTTACGGGTTTACGTTTAGTTGAGGAGAAGGTATGAGTGATTTGATGTTGAAAAAACAACGAATAGTCGAAGAGAATTTCGACACCATCGTTGATTCTGAGTTTGCGAAGGACGTTGTGTATGGATTAAGCCAACCTCAGAAGCGTTTATCGAGTAAGTATTTTTACAATGACGCCGGTAGTCAGCTATTTGATCTCATAACAGAGCAACCAGAATATTACTTAACTCGCGCCGAAACAGACATTATTCAAAAATACGGTAGCCAGTTTTTTACCTGCTTGGAGGGGACTCCGTTTAATTTGTTTGAGTTAGGCTGTGGTAATGGCGATAAGACATTTAACCTTATTGAAAACATGCTGAGTGCGGGGCAACATTTCAGCTTTTATCCAATGGATATATCCAAAGTAGCTATCGATGGATTAGTGAAGAATCTACATCAGAGTTTTCCCTTACTTAACGTACAAGGGCAATTGGGGGACTATCACCAGTTTCTAGCACAGATAAATACCTTGGGAAAACAGCAACAGAATGTTGTTCTATTTCTTGGTTCAAATATTGGCAATTATACCCCCGCACAAGCAGCTGAGCTGCTGGGTGACCTTAAAAAAGGGCTAAATTCGGGGGACTTGCTTTTAATCGGTATGGATTTAAAAAAGGATTTTGACCGCATGACGGCAGCTTATAATGATAAAAACAAAGTAACGGAAAAGTTTAATCTGAACCTTCTGAGTCGCATGAATGAAGAGCTTGGGGCTAATTTTGATGTGAATAAATTTAATCATTATGAGATATACAACCCCTTGGATAATGCCATGCAAAGCTTTTTGGTGGCGATCGAAAAACAATCAATCTCTCTTTCTACCATTAATTTAGATATTGAATTTGATGCTTTCGAAACACTGTTTGTAGAAAGCTCTCATAAATACAGTTTTCGTGATATTGAAATATTGGCTCATAAAAGTGGTTTTGAAGTGGTAGAAAGCTACACGGATGATAAGCAAGATTTTGTAGACTCGTTGTGGCGACGGTTGTAGGTTCTTACTTAAAATAAATAAAGGTCAATAAATGTTCGGTTGGCTGCAGCTCATGTATTTACAGGCGAAATGACATTACTACATTACAACTCACAGAGTTATCCACAGAAAATGTGGGCAACTTTTATTTATCCCCACATGAGGTGAATGTGGGGATAATGCGTTATTATGTTTCTTTTTCTGATTAAGTCAGTTGCATTTATTAAGGGAGCAGGGCATGTCAAAGTCAGTGGTAATTACCGGTTGTAATCGTGGTATTGGCTTGTCCTTTGCTGCGTTATATCAGTCGCGAGGCTGGCAGGTATATGCGCTGTGCCGACAAAGCTCAAAGGAACTGTCTTCATTGGGTGTAAATGTTATTGAAGGCATTGATGTGGCAGATGTTGATGTCGCAAGTTCACTACAACAAGCCCTGTTAGGTGTAAATGTTGACCTGCTAATTAATAATGCCGGCATATTACGAAATGAAGCCTTGGGTGAATTGGATTTTGATTCTATTCGACAGCAGTTTGAAGTGAACACGTTAGGTCCTCTAAAGGTAACGGAGGCGCTGCTTCCACAACTTGCTAAAGGGGCGAAGATTACCTTTATTACGTCAAGAATGGGTTCTATAACGGATAATGGTAGTGGTGGGCGTTATGGTTACAGAATGTCCAAGGTTTCACTGAATATAGCGGCAGTATCAGTAGCAAAAGATGTCGCTTCACGTGATATTGCCGTAGCTATTCTACACCCAGGATTAGTTGGAACTGAGATGATTGGTGGGCATGGTGATATCTCACCTGAACAAGCGGCTGAAAGGCTCGTGAATCGTATTGATGAGTTAACCATGGAAACTAGCGGAACGTTTTGGCATTCTAATGGCGATGTGTTGCCTTGGTAATAAATAGGGATAGGGTATTTTGAAGTCAGTGGTTGGTGTGGTTGCGTGGGTCTTAGTTGGAATTGTTATTGGTTGGGCAGCTCGTCCGGTTATTTATCCTGCAATCACTTCGGTGATCTATGAGCGTAAGGGCAATGTGATTGATGGAGCAGCAGGTGATTTAGCGCTGCTTTCTCAGCAGGGAAGCTCAACCTATCAAACTGCATATCCAGATACATCTCGAACTATAGATACTGTTGGTATCGCGCCTAGCATATTAATACCGTCGATTTTACAGCTTATTGAACGTCAAAAAGTGAAACAAACGTTGGATGTTTTACAAAAAAATACGATGTATTTAACAGATCATGAGGACCTTGATCTGGCATTTCAAAACAACCTTCACCAGTTACATGGACAACAAAACTGGCGAATTTTGAGCCAGTGGGTTAGAGAGTTCTTGGTTGCAGGTTATACCGACAGTATTCTTTACAATATGGAGGCCAGTATCACGCTGCATCAAGGGGACCTTCTTGCTGCTATACACTCTTTATTTCTGGCAAAATATTATGGAGAAACGGAAATTGAAAGCGCGAATATACAAACGGATATTGAGAATCTAGTTATCGATATGATGAATCAATATCGGGGGAACTCAGCGTCAATCGGTCGCCAGTTGGCATTAAGTGTTATGCAAGTTGCCATGGAGAAGCAGCCTGAAAACCCGCTGTTTGGATTAGAGATTTCCGTGTTATACGCTGATTCTGGTGATACTAGTTTGGCCATAGAAACGTTAAACTTCATACCTTACAGTGAAAAGTATCAAGATGCTGTTGTTGCGTTAAAGGCTCGTTTGTTAAGTGAGTTAAATAATACAGAGCAAGTGACAACTGCGATTCCATTAAAGCAAGTGGGGAATCATTTTCATGTTACCGCGATCATCAATCAGGAGCGCACCTTAGACCTATTGATTGATACAGGAGCAACCACGACAGCATTGGCTAGAGATACTATTTCTATGCTGAAAGCGGTGGATATCCTTGGCACAAAAGAAGGCTCCGTGGCGATATCAACGGCTAATGGAGCTGCTGAAGTTGACTATTATCGCGCTAATCTATTTGCAATAGGTGAGTTTGCTGTCGAGAACTTTGAGCTATTAGAAGTGGAGATGGGTGGTTCAGAAACGCTTGATGGGCTGCTGGGTATGAACTTTCTTTCGTTATTTGAATTTGAGATTGACCAGACCAATCGACAGCTATTCTTAACACCTAAAGTTAATTAGCGAGCATCAAATGTACTTAACTCGCTAGTATGTGCTTATTTATCGCTTACAGTTACCACTTCACTCTTTCGAGCGATGTAATGAAAACGGTTTCCTAATATACGCTTAAGCAAGGCAGCACTTTTAGCGGTGTTAGTAACTAAGTAGCGAGTATTTGAATGCGTACCTTCAACAATACCCACATAAATATCGGCAACACTGCTGGCGGGTAAGGTACCTTTTGTTAGTGTTGTATTCTCCAGTCTGGTGAGGTGGTTACTGTAGTTTAAGCGAGTTTTTCGACCGTTAAGGGTTTGTTTTAATGCCGCAAGAGCATTAGAGCGAAAGCTCGCTTCAATAGGGCCAGGTTGAATTAGGTGGACACCAATATTATTTGGCTCTAATTCTATGCGATAGGCATCAACTGCGGCTTCTAACGCATGTTTTGACATGCAGTAGGGGCCACGAAAAGCAGTGGTAATAATACCCAGAATGGATCCATTAAAAAGTAATTTACTTCCAGGAGACAAAGCTGGTAATAAATGATTTGTCAGTTGGATAGGTCCGATAACATTTATACGGTGCTGATCTGTTAAGGCTTGCCAGGTCGTGTCTTCCATTGCAACTTGCAAACCATAACCGGCGTTATTAAATAATGCATCGATCTGGTTATTACTGATTTTTAGAATTTCTTCAGCTGCATGTTTAACGCTGCTTTCATCCTGTAATTCTAATGCAACGGCACGAACACCCATATCACTTAGCATGGTTAAGTCATGTTGGTTGCGTGCAGTTGCAATAACGTTGTGGCCTTTATTTAGGCTGGCCTCAACGCAGGCTAGGCCTATACCTGATGATGCACCGGTGATGACAACAGTTTTCATGAAAGTCCTTAATATCCTGTAGAAAGGGAATGCAATTTTTTGGTGACTAAAAGTACCACACTGAGTACATAATTGGTCATGTTGCTTTTAAATGTCAGCGTCTATAATCATGGAATCGACCGGTTTTGTGGCGACTTTAGAGGCAGTTTGATGAGTTATTCGACACTAAATATTACCCAATTGCAGAAATCTCTTGCCCCCAAGGTGTACGGGAGCCTGAACCTGGATATTGTGCCAGAGCGGTTCCGTACTGAGTTAGGCGATGCCAGCGTATTGCAAGGTAATGAAAAAATCCAAGCATTATTGAATAACCCACAAAAAGTAGAGTTTTTCCGGCAGTTAACCTTGATGGGGGATCCGTTGGCCGATGCGCTTGCTGCAAGAATTCCAGAGATAGGATTTAAGAACCTTCGAGCAATGTTGGAACAGGCCGTTAAAAACGGTGTTGATAGTGTCGAAGGTGCACCTCCCGAACTCATTGCGCTTATGCGTTCTGTAGAGCAAGAGCCGGATTGGGTTGACTGGAGGAAAATTGATTTTGGTGCTGAAAATGGCCGGCTTTTAGGTGCAATGGCTGGCGAGGTGGTGGTTCGTATTGCATTTATGATGACTTATATGAATGGTTATCAGGGGTTACCCATGGTGATAACAGGGGCTCTCACCAGCGAATCTGCGGCTAAGCGAATGAAAGAAACCATTAGTACGTTTAAGTTAGCAACCTTACCGGGCGCCTTAAAGGAAGGTGGTGTTGCTTACCAATCAGCAATTATGGTGCGTGTTATGCACGCCATGGTAAGGATGAATTTATTGCAACGCTCACAAGCCTGGGATTATGAAGTTTATGGTGTCCCCATACCTCAAGTTGATCAAATGGGGGCTGCCTTAGCGGTAAGCTATGCTCTGTCGCTAAAGGTATTGAAGAATGGCGGCACGTTTAATAAGTATGAAGCGGCAGCGGTAGAGCAATCTCGTTATTTGGCCCATTTATTGGGTATGCATGATCAGTTTTTAAGTGATGACCCTAAACAGATTGTTGAGACGTGGCAAATGTGCCAAGCAACCCTGCGACATAAGTTCGATGAGCGGGGAAGGGATTTGAATAACGCGACAATACACGCTTTTCGAAGGAAGAGTAATAGTGTATATAATCGCCTTTTTCATCGCTTGGATGTTAACGCTACGCAGTATATGTACAGTAAGATTGTGGGGCGAAAAACCGCTAGCCAAATGGGCATACACTCAAGAAAATCAGATGTAATGAGTTTTGTTACGATGTTTGCTCCGGTTGCTGTGGGTTTCTTGTCAATGTTCCTACTTAAAAAGATACCTGGAGGGCAAAAGTTAATCGATGACTTTGCTGTAAAGCGAGTGAAGCAACAATTAGCTAAGGAAGGGCAAGCTGAATATAAAACCAATGAGAAAGACTACAATCAAACAGTGGTTTGAGTGATATTTGATCGATTTGGGGTTGGAAGGAGGCGTGGGGATTAGTGTTTTTGATGTTTTTTTACGATTGATAGGGCTTTGAGCCCCTGTTTTTGGGGGCTATTGAGATACTCATGAAATACCTCCTATAGATGGACTACAGAATGTCACCAATTTTTTGTATACTTCCCCTCGGAAATACCACAGCTCTGTTAACAAAAGGTAGCCAAAAGCCGCCTTTTTATTAATTTTTTGGTGAACCAACCTATAAAATTTGAGGAAAGCATGACAGTTCAAAAATCAAAAATCATTTATACACATACTGACGAAGCGCCAGCCCTGGCCACTTATTCTTTACTACCTATCGTCAAAACCTTCGCCGCAGCTGCGGACATTGAAGTTGAAACCAGTGACATATCCTTATCAGCAAGAATTCTTGCTACTTTCCCGGAAAAACTTACAGAAAGCCAGCAGGTGCCAGATGCACTGAAGGTTTTAGGTGGGCTTGCTCAGGAAGCGGATACAAATATCATCAAATTGCCCAATGTGAGTGCTTCTATCCCTCAACTTAAGGTGGTAATTGCTGAGCTTCAGGATCATGGGTACGATATCCCAAACTATCCTGAAGACCCACAAAACGATGAAGAATCGGCGCTTCAATCACGATTCTCTAAGGTTCTTGGTAGTTCTGTAAACCCAGTATTACGTGAAGGCAACTCTGATCGTCGAGCGCCTCCAGCAGTTAAGCACTATGCACGCACCAACCCACACTCTATGGGCAAGTGGAGTCAATCATCAAGAACTCACGTTGCTCACATGCGAAGTGGTGATTTTTATCACAGTGATATATCGGTCACGATGGATAAAGCCGATGATTTACGAATAGAACTCGTAGAGAAAGATGGGAAAGTAACCGTCTTAAAAGAAAGTGTACCTGTGCTAGATGGCGAAGTAATTGATGCCATGTTTATGAGCGCTAGACAGCTTAGAACTTTCCTTGAAGAAGAAATGGAAGGTGCACGAAAGGGTGAATTGTTATTCTCGTTACACGTGAAAGCGACCATGATGAAGGTGTCTCACCCCATCGTATTTGGACATGCGGTAACGGTCTATTTCAAAGATGCTTTTGAAAAACATGCTGAGACTTTTGAGAAAATTGGCGTTAATCCAAATAATGGGCTTGGTAACGTTTATGAGAAGATCAAATCACTGCCTTTCTCGTTGCGTTCTGAGATTGAAGATGACCTTCGAGCTTGTTATGAAACTCGCCCTGAAGTTGCAATGGTTGATTCCGATCGGGGTATTACCAACTTACATGTACCAAGCGATGTGATTGTTGATGCGTCTATGCCTGCAATGGTTCGTGCGGGCGGTAAAATGTGGGGTACTGACGGCAAATTAAAAGATACCAAAGCGGTAATCCCTGATAGTTGTTATGCCACTATCTACCAAGAAATCATCAATTTCTGTAAGCATCATGATGCATTTGACCCTACAACAATGGGTACTTGCCCGAATGTTGGTTTAATGGCTCAAAAAGCCGAAGAGTATGGTTCTCATGATAAAACATTTGAACTGCCTGCAGACGGAATTGTTCGTGTTGTTGATAGTAGCGGCAAAGTATTACTTCAGCATGATGATGTTGAGAAGGGTGATATTTGGCGAATGTGTCAGGCTAAAGATGCGCCTATTCAGGATTGGGTAAAGCTTGCAGTAACCCGGGCACGTGCGAGTGGCATGCCTGCTATTTTTTGGCTTGATGAGCAGCGTGGACACGATGCTCAGATGATAAAGAAGGTTGAAAAGTACCTTAAGGATCATGATACGACAGATTTGAAAATTCGTATCATGACACCTGATCGCGCTATCCGTTATACCATGGAGCGTCTTAAGCGTGGCAAGGATACTATATCTGTTACTGGTAACGTATTGCGAGACTACCTTACGGATTTGTTCCCAATTCTTGAATTGGGTACCAGTGCAAAAATGCTATCTATAGTGCCTCTAATGGCTGGTGGTGGTTTGTTTGAGACTGGAGCGGGTGGTTCAGCCCCTAAACATGTCCAGCAGTTTGTAGAAGAAGATCACTTGCGTTGGGATTCTTTAGGTGAGTTTTTGGCACTTGCAGTATCGCTAGAAGATGTAGCAGACAAAACCAACAACGCTAAAGCGAAAATTCTTGCTGATACGCTTGATTTGGCGACAGGAAAGTTGCTTGAAAACGGCAAGTCACCTTCACGTAAAGTGGGAGAGCTTGATAACCGAGGCAGTCACTTTTATTTGGCATTGTATTGGGCAGAAGCTCTTGCAACCCAAACCGAAGATACTGATTTACAGTCTGCTTTTAAGCAATTAGCAAAGGAACTTGCAGATAACGAGGAAACGATTGTTTCTGAGTTAAAAGTTGCTCAAGGGCAGCATGTAGAGCTAGGTGGTTATTATCAACCTGATGTTGAACTGGTCACTAAAGCTATGCGCCCTAGTGCAACACTTAACGGATTGATAGATGCTTCCGTCTCATAATGAATAGTTAGCTTTATTCGTTATACAAAACCCAATACGGCGATGCTGTATTGGGTTTTTTGTTTTATAATAGGCCTTATTTTCTCATCCCTTACCCCATAGGATATGATTTTGAACTGGATTACTGAAACACCGTCTGCTGATAATATTCAGCACTCTACCGTTTGTGCCGATAGTGCAGAAAGGGATGTTCAAGCCTCTGTTGATGCCTGTGCAGAGTATGCGTTTGCGTTGTTGGATGAAAATATTACCGATAATGCAATGTATTGTTTGTTTATCTGGGACTCTGAAAAGAGTGCATTAACCATTGTTGTAACTGACGAGAGTAAGACGCAGGACGGAAAGCATCAAGTTACCATGGCATTTTCAGCATTTCCTGAAATTGAAGATGAAGAGCCAGCAGATACGGTTAAGTATTGGATAACCGATTATCTGACCACGTGCCCATCGTTTTTAGCGTTTTCATTATTAGCGGGTTTTGTTCGAGGAGAGCGTGATCGGGTTGAACTAATGTAACCCCCTTCAGGCAATTCACCGGTCATTTATCACTATGTCACTTAGTCTATTCACGTTGCTTTATTGAGGAGTAATACCCTTTGAAAATTGTAGTTGTTATTGTCGCTATTGTTCTGATTTTTCTTTTTGTGCGTAATTCGGCAAGCACTAAAAAAGCCGCAAGCGAAAATCTAGAGAAAGGCGCTGTTTACCTTGAAGATAACAGTAAGACCATCGGTGTAAAAACCACTGATTCTGGTTTGCAATATATGGTCTTGCAAGAGGGTACGGGTATAGAGCATCCAGGGGCGACAGACCGCGTAAAGGTGCATTATCATGGAACGCTTATTGATGGAACGGTGTTTGATAGCTCAGTAGAGCGTGGTGAACCGATATCTTTTGGGTTAAATCAGGTTATTAAAGGCTGGACGGAAGGTCTGCAATTAATGGTTGTGGGTGAAAAAACACGTTTATTTATCCCTAGTGAGCTGGGATACGGAAACCGCGCTGCAGGCAAGATTGGTCCTGGATCTGTTCTAATATTTGATGTGGAATTGCTAGGTATTAATGAGTAATATTTCTATTTTGTAATTTGACGTTATTTCTGATAGAACCATCAATGCTGAAGTTGGTCACACCACCGGTGTGGTTGCTTCAGTAGATAGCCTTGCTTTTGTCTTGGTACTCCTCATTTTATATCTCTAAATATCAATCCTCTCTATCGGCCTCTAGCCTATACTTATTGACCAAAAACATGACCGTTCAGTTTCGTTTGGTTGTTTCGGTCATTGAGTTGGAAAAAATGATTATGTTAACGTGTCAAACAAGCGTTTAAATAGTCGCTGTTAAATAGTCATAGCTAAATAGTTAAAAGGTATCGAGATGTCAGAACAAGCACCGGATTTATTGTTTGATTTAAATCTTACGGAAGAGCAGCGCATTATGCGGGAATCATTGGCTCGATTCTCAGAAATTGAAGTGGCCAGTATTTCACGTCAAGCAGATGAAGCTGGCCAGGCTCCAGAAGGCTTCTATGATAAAACCGCAGAGCTTGGACTGTCCTTGTTAAGCATTCCAGAAGCATATGGTGGTGCAGGCATCCCTCGCTCTGTTTTATCAAATATGTTAAATGCAGAAGACCTTGGTAAAGGTGATATGTCTCTGGCTCTAGGGGCATTAACCCCATTGTCTTTTGTTAATATGTTACTGGATTATGGCTCTGAGGATCAGCAGGAAAAGTATCTTACTGGTATTGCTGATGAGACGTTTAAGATAGCGACGGTTGCATTGATGGAGCCTCGCGCAACCTTTGATGCTACGACTTCAAGCACCTCAACTATCGAAACTACTGCCGTATTGTCTGGATCAGGGTATGTGCTCAATGGTGAGAAATCCATGGTGGCGTTAGCTGAAGATGCATTGCATATTCTCGTTATTGCGCGATGCGATGATGATGTCGGTGCATTTATCGTTGATAAGGGGACAGAAGGGTTAACGATTGAAAAAGAAAAATTTATGGGGTTACGCCCACTAGACCTGTGTCGCGTGGTGTTAAATGATGTTGTGATTAATGTTGATGCTCGACTGAGTGGAGAAGCCCAACCTTTTGACGTTCAACGGTTGGTTGATTTAGGCAGTATTGGTTTGTCTGCGGTAGTGGTGGGGTGTTGTCAGGCAGTTGTTGATTATGTTGTTCCCTATGTAAATGAGCGCGTGGCGTTTGGTGAACCTATTTCGAATCGACAGTCAGTTGCATTTATGGTTGCGGATATGGCGACAGAGTTAGAAGCGATGCGGTTGATGGTATATCGAGCGGCCTCAAGAGCAGAGCAAGGGTTGGCGTTTCATAAAGAGGCTTACCTCGCAAGAATACTGGTTGCGGAAAGAGCAATGGAGATTGGTACGAATGGTGTTCAATTGTTAGGAGGTCATGGCTTTACCAGAGAGCACCCGGTTGAACTCTGGTATCGAAATTTACGAGCGATGGGTATTTTGCAAGGCGTTGCGATTGTTTAACGATAGTTATGATGATTACGATAGTTACACGATATTTTAGCTGCAAAAGAATGTAGAGAGAAATGTAATGATTAATTTAGAACTTCCTAAAAAGATTAAGAATGCTGAATCCATGGCTCACCAAATGGCCGCATCGGTATTTCGACCCATTGCTAGAAAGTACGACACCATTGAACACTGCGATACTCCAAAAGAATTAATTCCAATGGGGCAAATGTTAGCGGCCGGAGCGGCAGCGGGTCAACTTGGATCGGGGGGCTCTGGTAGTGGAGGTGATGTTAAAAATGGCGGTAACATGCAAGCAATTGTTGGTACCACTGAAATGGCTTGGGGGTGTTGTGGACTCATGTTGTCATTACCGGGAATGGGGCTAGGCAACGCCGCAATTTCTGCGGTAGGTTCTCCAGAGCAAAAAGAAAAGTTTGGCAAGTTGTATTGTGCCATGGCGATTACTGAACCCAATTGTGGCTCGGACTCTGCGGCTGTACAGACTACAGCTGAGCTGGATGGTGATGAATGGGTGCTTAATGGCGAGAAGATTTTTGCCACGGCTGCAGATCGAGGTGATGCTGTTGTTGTATGGGCAACTTTGGATAAGTCCATCGGAAAAGCAGCCATTAAATCATTCTTGGTTGAGAAAGGAACGCCAGGAATGTCGGTTGTTAGGGTAGAAGACAAACTTGGATTACGAGTATCTGACACAGCAGCATTGTTGTTTGATAACTGTCGGATACCGAAAGAAAATATCATGGGTGATCCTGAAATTGCAGATACCGAAGCAGCGAGAAAGAAAGCGTTTGGTGGTGTAATGCAAACCTTTGATAATACTCGCCCACAAGTGGCGGCGATGGCTTTAGGCGTTGCACGCGCTGCGTTAGAGTTAGCGTTGGAACTGTTGGAAAAAGAACAGGTAAAACCTGAGTATGATAAGAGTTTTTTTAATAGTACAGCTTTAGAGGCAGAGTTATACAAAATGGAAGCAAACCTAGAAGCGTCACGGTTGTTAACGCTAAAGGCTGCTTGGATGGCGGATAACAAAATACCGAACTCTAAAGAAGCATCTATGTGTAAAGCGAAAGCCGGTCGTGTAGCAAATGCGGTTACTTTACGTTGCGTAGAAATCTGTGGAACGTTGGGGTACAGCGAAAACAACTTGTTAGAGAAGTTTGCTAGGGACTCAAAGATATTGGATATTTTTGAAGGAACACAACAAATTCAGCAACTTATTGTGGCTCGCCATGTATTAGGCAAGTCTTCAAAAGACCTTAAATAGAGGTTATTGATACGACAGAAGGTGTGATTGATGGAACCTTCTGTCGTATTATCAGTTTATTGTGTCTAGTTTTCGTATAGTCGTGCACCTAAGTGGACTTGTTTGAAGCTTTCAGTATTCAAACTGCCGTATTTTTTCTGTGCTTTATAAAACCAGAATAAAAAAATATAACGCTTCTCAGGCATCTTCATATTCCTAGCCTATACTGAGATTTCTGGTAGAAATTTATCAGCCTTTCTATTCAATATAAAAATAAGAAAAGTAACGATTTATGAAACTATTGCCGAAGTTACATTCGCTCGTGTCGGATACGTTGCAAGACGTATTTTCAATGCAGGAAGGTTTACATAAAGCTTCACTGTATGTGTTGTCAGATGATGAGTTGACGGAATTTGTTCGTTACAGTGACAGTCACTCTATCACCGTTGTTCGTTCAGATAATACTGATATAACAACGGCGTCCCCTTGGAAAGTCCTAAATGATGTAGCAACGATCAACGAGACGTTGTGTGTAAGTGAGTGCCAATCGGTAGTTGACCCCTATATTCAATCCAATAATATTAACAGCTTTGTTTGTGCTCCTGTATGCCAATGGGAGAGTACGCAATTGTTTTTGTGGTCGGACAGTACATTAAAAACAGTAACGTTTTCTGCGTATGATGAACAAAAAATTAGCCGTTGGGCGGAAGACTTTCAGTCTACGATAAATAATCTTAGTGAATCTGAGAATACATCGGTAGTCGATGCAGTTAGTGTACTGCTCGATAACAAAGAAAGTGTCAGTACGTTGCCTAATAGTCAAAATGTCGCTGATTTCGGTGTGAAAACATTAGCTGAATCTGCAGTTCGTATAGAGGGTTTGGAGGCTGTTGAAACCCACCTTCGTATTTATGAAAGAGCAGTCAAGGCAACAAATTCTGGGGTCACAATCACGGATGCTCGGTTACAAGATTATCCTATCATTTATAGTAACCCTGCGTTTGAAAAAATGACGGGGTATAGCTTTGCAGAAACCGTTGGACGTAACGCTCGTTTTCTTCAAGGTGATGAGAATGAACAAGTAGCCCTGCAGGTTGTGCGTGAGGCATTGGATAAAGGCACGCACTGCAAAGTAACCCTAAGAAACTATAAAAAAGATGGGTCTCTATTTTGGAATGAGTTAACACTATCACCCATTATTGATAGTGATGGTTTTCTTACTCATTACATCGGTATTCAAAATGATATTACCGCAAGAGTCGAAGCTGAACGAAAGCTTTTAGATGCGAAAGAACGCGAGTTAAAGGTTCCAAAGTTATTAGCCCAAGCGGCTTCATTGGCAAATGTGGTCGGCTGGCAGTTTGATTTGAACAGCGGTCAGATGTTAGTGGTTGGAAATATTTATGGTTTGATCCATCAAAAGGATGAAAACATAATGACACCAAGCCATTTGTTTGATTGTGTATTACCGTCACACGCAGAATCTGCCGTTGATAATTTAGATTCTGCATTAGCGGGGGATATTGAACTTAATCGAGTGTTGCCCGTGTGCGTTGATAATGGGCAAGAAAAAAGGATTCACTATATCGCCAAGCTATTTCCTACTGGCGTATCAAGAGATGGTGGCCCTTGTTTGGCCGGTACATTGCAAGATGTAACTGATTTTACAAGTACTTTTGTCGAGTAGCATCTACAAACCTAACGGTCGATGTATCTAGCGAGGGCGTATTTGTAGAGCTTACGATAGCTTCATCATGATTATACTCTTTACGCTCGCCAGTCCGCTCAAGGCTTAGGTTTTCAAAATCAAATAGATTCCTGTCGGCGAGTTGAGAGGGGGATACCTTCTGTAGAGAATTGAATATATTATCCGTTCGTCCGGGAAAAGTTGTTTCCCATTCTTGCACCATTTTTTTGATGTTCTGACGTTGAAGGTTTTCTTGGCTACCACAAAGGTTACACGGAATAATGGGGAATTGTTTGTAATCAGCAAAAGTAATAAGGTCTGATTCACGGCAATAGGCTAAGGGGCGAATAACAATATTCCGTTTGTCATCGGATAAAAGCTTTGGTGGCATTGCTTTTAAGTTGCTGCCATAAAACATATTTAGAAACATGGTTTCGATAATATCGTCTTTGTGGTGTCCCAAGGCTATTTTTGTTGCTCCAATCTCTTCAGCAAATGCATACAAAGTACCACGGCGTAAGCGTGAGCACAGTGCGCAAGTTGTTTTTCCCTCTGGTACTTTGGCTTTTACGATACTGTAGGTATCTTTGTCGATGATGTAATAAGGGATATCTTGTGCTTCGAGGTAGTTTGGAAGTATTTCTTCAGGAAACCCAGGCTGCTTTTGATCCATGTTAACTGCAACAATGCTGAAGTTAATGGGGGCCGCCTTTTTCAGGGTGAGTAACAAATCCAGCATGGCAAAGGAGTCTTTACCGCCAGATAGACAAACCATGACGGTGTCACCTTCTTCTATCATCTTGTAATCAACAATCGCATTGCCGACATTGCGCCTAAGACGTTTATGGAGTTTGTGAAAGGCTGGTTGAGATTCTAACGATGTTTGAGTTTTACTTGTCATGGGCTTAACTGTACGCACTGTGACCGAAATTTGGTCGGCATTATACAGTAAATATCAAAAAAAGGGTGGTGGTGACTCCTCAATGACAAGAAGCCACCACCGGGTTGTCTCGCTAAGAGCGAGACTGCTGGGGAGATCGAGAGTCGTCGCTAGATATAGCAACGCTGTAGGTGAGTGTAGAGGCGTTGATACTGGCAGTGGCATCGCTCTTCAAAAAGCGGAAGTTTGATAATGCGAAGTTTATTTTGTTTTGTGTACTCTGGGTTTTATGGCTTTTGTTGTCTATAACTGCTGCTATCTCAAAGTAATGTTGCTGCTGGGGGTACAAATAGATATTTATTTCTGAAGGTAGCAGCCATTCATCATCTCCGGCCATTTTGATTCGTACCTGTTGCAGAGTATTGGGAGCAGCCAGGGATTTGAACTCAAACCCTTCTAAAAAAGCACCGTAGTTTTCTGTATTAACAACAAAGTGCCCAATAACCTGAGGTTTGGAGCTGTGATTTGCTTGTCGAGAAACACGTTCTGGTTGAGATACGGTGATGTCCGTTAGTTCTTTTGTTTGTTGAGCGTGAACGCAACCTTGTGTTGATGACATGGCAAGTGCTGTCAAAGTAAGCAGTGAGATAAAGATGATTCTCTTTACTGATCTTTGTACAACAACGCTTTTTGATATTAATTTGTGCATAACCATAAAATTCACCTTTGCGGATAACGTGGTTTTGGCTTTTGCCTCTAGGTGATCACGTTAAATACAGTATATGCTAAAATACTGTATGTGCAATCAGTAACTGTTGAAATATACAGTATTTGTTTGGTGATATTACAGCCGTCAAAACCTTATTTTTTTAGGCTTGCTTCTTACGCCAGCGCGCGGGCGTAGTACCAAAATGGCGCTTAAATAGACGGTTAAAGTGACCGGGGTCTTCATATCCAATAGCCCAAGCGACTTCGGCAACGTTTTTATGCGTGTGCCGCAACATGTCTTTGCCCTGTTCAAGGCGCAATATTTGTAAGAACTGCATGGGTGTTTCTCCTGTTGCATCTTTAAAGCGGCGTTTGAAGGTGCGTAAACTCATGTTTGCCCGGTCAGCTAGCTGTTCTAAGTTGATTGGGGTGGAGAAGTGTATTTCCATCCATTGTTGTACCAATAATATACTGTCATCGTGATGATAGGTTTGTCCGCCAACGGCAATAAATTCGGAAGCGTACTCTCGCCTGAAATCGATTAGAAACATTTCCTCGATAGCTTTAGCAACTTCAGGGCATGACAAGCGGTTGAGTAGGTGCACTATAACTTCTGTTGCCGCGTTCATTCCCGCAGCACAGTAGAGCTCTCCAGTGGCAGTGATATAGCGTTCTTTACGGAAGTCGACATTGGGGTAGCGCTTTTCAAAGCGTTGATGTTGGTGCCAGTGCGTGGTGCATATGCGATTGTCGAGTAATCCAGCTTCGGCTAATAAAAAGGATCCTGTGGTATAGGCAAGAATGGGTACGCCTGCTTCGTGCCATGCTCTTAATACCGGCCATAACGCAGTTTGTTCTTTTAGAGTGTTTTCAGGGTCTCCCCACAATGCGTGCAGTACCACTAGATCGGTTTCGGGTATTGCAGATATATCGCCATCGGCAGGTACTTGCATGCCGCTGAAGGATTTCAGGGGGAGCCCATCTAGGGTGAATAGTTCGACGATGATGCCTTGCCCTAATACTTTTTTTTGTATGTGTGAAGCAAACGCCCAAACGTCCTGTGTCATACCTAAACCGAGGCTTAGAGTTGGGGTGCAACCATAAAAAGTTACGTGTTTGAGGGCCACTAGGTATCTCCGAAGGGTATGTCTCGTTAATTTGTCATTGTTGACTGATTTGGCCCTTTTGACCAGTTTTTAGACCCTGATAGCACCTTCAATTCCGCTAGAAGTCACTATTATTTGGAGAGGTACTGTTTCGTTAACCAAAACAAGAAGATAAATTATGAATTTTACTGAAGAGCACGATGCTTTGCGGGCAACCGTCAGCCAATTTGTTGATAAAGAACTTGATCCATTTGTGACAGAATGGGAAAAGGCTGGCCGAGCACCACTTCATGATATCTTTAAAAAAATGGGTGATTTGGGTTTACTGGGTATTTCCAAGCCTGAAGAGTTTGGTGGCATGGGGCTTGATTACAGTTACCAATTGGTTTTTGCCGAAGAAATTGGTCGCGCTTTTGGTGGGTCAGTTCCGATGGCTATCGGCGTACAAACAGATATGTGTACTCCTGCATTGGCGCGTTTTGGTAGTGATGAATTAAAAGCAGAATTCTTAGCGCCTTCAATTGCGGGTGACCTAGTAGGTTGTATTGGTGTCAGTGAGCCTGGGGCAGGTAGTGATGTAGCAGGTCTAACCACAAACGCAAAAAGTGATGGCGACGACTACATTATTAACGGCAGCAAAATGTGGATCACCAACGCTTTGCAAGCTGATTGGGTTTGTTTATTAGCAAACACAGGTGAAGGCCAAGTCCATGCAAATAAATCACTCATTATCGTGCCGCTGAATTCTAAAGGGATTTCGTTCTCAGATCCGATCGATAAAATTGGTATGCGTGCTAGTGATACGGGGCAAATTTTCTTTGATGATGTGCGTGTGCCAAAGCGCAACCGGATTGGCGAAGAGAATAAAGGTTTCATCATGCAAATGATGCAGTTTCAAGAGGAGCGTATGTTTGCCGCCGCGAGTGCTCTGAAAGGTATGGAGCGCATGATTGATTTGACTATTGAATATACTCGAGAACGAAAAGTTTTTGGCGCTCCATTGATTACCAACCAAACTATTTATTTCAAAATGGCAGAATTACAAAGCGAAGTGGAAGCATTACGTGCATTGGTTTGGGCTGCATGTGATGAGCATATGGCGGGTCGTGATGCGACGAAACTAGCCTCTATGGCAAAATTGAAGATGGGCCGTTTATGGCGAGAGCTAACGGATAGTTGTTTACAGTATTGGGGTGGAATGGGGTTCACTTGGGATAACCCGATATCGCGGGCTTATCGTGATACACGGATTTTGTCTATTGCCGGTGGAGCGGATGAGGTTATGTTAAGTATTATTGCGAAATATATGGAGATAGCGCCTAAAGTGGGTAGATAAGCTGATAAATAAGATTAAATCTTCGACGTAAAGCAGGCATAAAAAAGGGCGTGATATCACGCCCTTTTTTATGCCTGCTTTTTATTAATTAACCGAATGCTGACAAGTCTTGCCACCAGGAGCTATAAACTCTCCGTCACCATTAGTATCAACAAAAATTGGATTGGTAGTAAAACGAGGAATCTCTTCAGGATTGTATTGCGGTAATTCTCGGTTCATCGCATTAGCGCCAAATCCTAACACCACAATATGCGCATCACGATCCTGTGGAAGCGGAATGGATAGAGTCCCGTCATATTTCACAGCACTATCGGTTGGATTTGTTGCCGCAACATGCATCACCGCATCACAGTTTACGTAAACTCTAAAGTGATCAATATCTGTTTGCGGTATTGCTTCCACATGCACCCATAAATCAGCAGTGCCGTCTGTGTCAGTAATGTCATCACCGATGTCAGCAGTTCCGTTCATTAATACACGAGCAAATGCACCGGTACTGACAACGACTTGGTTTTGCGTTACTGCATCAACAATAATTTGATCAGAAAACTCACTAGGGTTATCAGTAGGAGATTTAATGTAGTTACGTGGCATCCCCGGTGGCTGGTATTTATGCATATCACTAGAACCGGTAGCGGTAATGCGGTTGCCATGGTTTAGAAAGCTCATCCAGTCATCAAACAAGTTGGTGCTAAACACCTTCTCTACGCCGTTCATATATTCCATGGCTTCAAAATCCCATGACCACATATCGACACCTTCAGGTTGTCCTAAGCCAAGGTTGGTCTCAATATCCGGTTCTCCCGATTGGTGATTCCATTTTAAGGCGTTAAGAATAAATAAACGTGGGTGTGCTAATGTTCGGATTTGGCCGCCCCGTGCTTTTTCGGCTTTAAATATTTCATCCAAAGACATCTGGTACCAATAGATAGGGTTTCCACGAGGCCCCGCATTAGTATCAACAGGGATAGGGTAGGTTATTGTATGGTTGGGAAGAGCAGCAGTAACTTCTTGTCCAACGACGGTTGTTAACCAATTGGTTAGACCTGCTTGTTCAATTGCAGGGCTAAGATCGGTGATAATCTCATGGTCAGTAGAAACAACAACCTCTAGGCCGGTTGCAGCAGCAGTAGTTAATCGCTCAACGGGGGTTACTACACTATCTGCACTTGGGTTTGTGTGAACATGCGCATCAAATGATAGGTAACCGCTGGTATCCACCATTCGAAGTAATGTGGCGTTTAGTGTTGTTGTAACACCAGCTTCTACTGTGATGCTTTTTTCAACAACATTGTATTCAAAGCCACGAGATACCCCGATGTTATAAGTGCCAGGTTTAACGTCTAGAGAGCCTTGGCCTTGATTTAGGTAAAAACGCTCAATACGACTATCACTCTGCCAAAAACTGAGCTGTGTGGGTAAGTCATTACCGTCGCCATCAACAAAGTGGTAATCCACCTTTCCTTGTTCAGCGAAGGTGAAGTTGACTGTGTTGTTTTCTCCAGGGCTTAACAAAACAGCAGAGGGCGAATGACGGCCTGGAGACGATGCAACAACTCGGTAAGGTTGGTCTTCTAAATAAGAAAGCAAAGGTACTGTGTCAGAGAAGTTTCCTTCGCTATCGGTAGTGGTGGTTATAAATGTTTCCCAAGGCCAATCTTTTAGAAGCACTTGTTTTTTTGCTTGGAATTCCAATGTCACATTCGCAAGTGGTGTGCCGTTAACACTGCTGGTAATCGAGACGGGTGTATTGATAACGTCAACGCTTGGCGGTGTTGTTTCTAAATAGGCATTCACAGCGGCTAGTTCATCACCGTCACTGACAGTGACATAAAAATCTTGTTGTAAGGTGTCTTTGTTATCGCCTGCGGGAGCAAGCAATGTACCTAACCAGGTATTGGCGATTTGGGTTAAATTTAATAATCCATCAACCCCGATAACATGTGCAGCGGCAAGGTGTTTGGTATCCTCTCCGTAGATATACGCACTGGGTCCAATATCAAATGCTTCGGTATTGTTTGCTTCTGTTAAGGTGCCACTTACCCAGGGAATGCCATAATCAAGGGTGAATTCATCAACGGCAATGCTAAAAGGGGAGAACGTATTTAAAAGCGGTGCTTCACCTGCGGCCATTAAACCAATAGCGCCAGTAATGCTGTTAAATCGATCGGTTTTGTTAGTCAGTTTGTATTCGATTTTTAATGTGGGTGAGTTGGGTTCAAGAATATAATCAACCGCAATGTCTAAACCAAATGGCTCCGAGTAACCTAATAATAAATCGTTTTGCTGTGACTCTTGCATTAACACGGTTTCAGCTAGCCAATAGTAATCATCTTCACCATGAACACGAATGATGGCGGCTTTGCCGTCGGAGCCATCGTTGATGACTTCAATAGAATCCCCTCGAAAGGCGCGCATTCTGGATGCAGTAACCGCCAAATTGGCGCGAGCAATCATTAAGGCTAATTCATAAAAAATATCGTCGCCGGACTGTTCACAGTCAGAAACGGGAACAGCATCAATTAATATGCCGCTGTAGTGGTAATAGGTTTTTTGCTGGCCAAGCCCAGAGATAACAAATGCAGCTTGATCATTTGCTAATAAATAGTCACCGGCGCTGCCTAGGGCATTTCTCCCCACAAGACTAAAATCAGGGTTGGTGATTTCTTCTGCTAACGCCTTGCTACTTTCGACACATTCGCTAGAAAATATTTTGCTAGACGTACCGTTGCTTGCGGATGCGGGTAACTCAAGGGCGGTATCAGTATTTGTGTTTTCAGAGGATGGCGTTTGGTCGCTACTTGATTGACCACCACAACCGCTGAGTAGCGCGATCAGCGCACCTAATTGGGCTAGTCGTAGAAGGGGGCTAGCTGTCGTCAATTGGTGGTTCATAGGACTCTGCCATCGTTATTATTGTTAGATTATGTTCACTAACGAAAATAGCACGCTCGTACTTCTGTCGACAAGGGTCTTATTGGGTCAGGTATTTTGAGCAGGAATGGGTAAATAATTGAATTATTGGGAAAAATTAACCTATTTCGATTCAAAATTAGAAGGAGGGGAAGAACCCTTGTAGTAAGATATTTTTTCTACTTACGACTGTTAACGAGGGATACGTGCTAAATCACATTTGGGCTGCATTTTTTATACTGGCGATGGCGTCTGGCGTTTACCAATTTTTTGGCTTGGGCCAAACGGATGTTTTTGAATTGATGGTCAAAGCGACCTTTGATATGGCTAAACTCTCTGTTGAGATAGCGATAGGGCTAGTGGGGATACTTAGCCTTTGGTTGGGCTTTTTTAGAATCGCAGAGAAAAGCCATTTGGTGCTGTTGTTAAGCCGTTTCTTAACCCCTTTGTTTTCTCGTTTAATGCCTGAAGTGCCCAAAGACCACCCGGCACTAGGCAGCATCACCATGAACATGGCGGCGAACATGTTGGGTTTGGATAACGCAGCAACCCCTATGGGCTTAAAAGCCATGAAGGACCTTCAGGATGTAAATCCTGATAAGAAAACGGCGAGTAATGCTCAGATCCTATTTTTAGTGCTCAACACGTCATCTGTTACCTTGTTGCCGGTAACGATATTCATGTACCGAGCGCAGTTAGGTGCTGCGGAACCTGCTGATGTGTTTTTACCGATTTTGCTAGCAACAACAGCATCCACATTGGTTGGGTTAATGGCCGTTGCGTGGGTGCAAAAGTTACCTTTGTTTAATACTGTTGTATTGGCATACCTTGGCGGGTTTGTCGCCCTTATGTCGGGTTTTGTATTGTGGTTAACATCGTTACAAGCAGATCAATTATCACAGTACTCTCAGTGGGCCGCCAGTATGGTGTTGCTGACTATCATAGGTACGTTTTTGGTGGCCGGTCTTATTAAGAAGTTACCGGTTTACGAGTTGTTTGTTGAAGGGGCAAAAGAAGGTTTTGAAACCGGTGTGAGGTTAATTCCTTATCTTGTGGCTATGTTGGTGGCGATTGGTGTATTTCGTGCCAGTGGTGCAATGGATATATTGCTTACGGGAGTGGGTATGCTAATCACATTGTTGGGGTTAAATACCTTGTTTGTTGACGCGTTACCGGTGGCGTTTATGAAGCCATTAAGTGGTAGTGGAGCAAGAGCGATGATGTTAGAGGTAATGAACCACCATGGTGTTGACTCATTTCAAGGGCGATTAGCGTCGGTAATGCAAGGCAGTACTGAAACAACGTTTTATGTGCTTGCTGTTTACTTTGGTTCGGTTGGTATCGTCAGGATACGTCATGCATTGGTGTGTGGGCTTATTGCTGATGGCGCAGGAATCACTGCCGCGATAGGTATTTGTTACTGGTTTTTTGGATAACAAGTAGATTTAGATCCACCCTTACTTGAATAAGAAAGATCGTTTTTGTTTATATTTACCCTGCTTATGGGGCTATTGATCGCCTAGGTGACATTGTCATTGGTGATTAATTGGCAAATGATGGATTTCTGCCAGGCATCTAGGGGGCGGATCATTTCAGCTAAGCTATTTTTCTCAAAGCCAATAGGTGCAAAGAATGACCACACATTAAAGATAAAATGTTTGGGTGCTTCTTCTTCTAATAATAGGCGCTCTAGTTGGGTGTAGTTGGGCTGGATATCCCACCTGTCAGTAATGGCATCAAGAGGCCCCACAAAGAAAAAATACCGTGGAAAACGTTGAGCAACATCCTTGAGGGCATTTAAAAACAGGGTGTTTGATGTGCTGGTTAGGGCCATAATATTCTTATTATTGAAGGTGAATAAAATTTTCGAGAATGGTACATCAAACCATTACCAGTGAAAAGAGCGTTGCGTGTCAATTAAACTAAGCTGTCAAGGTTATCAGTTAACATTAAGAAAATATTTTCTGTGTTAACTGGCTGTAGAACCACGTTAGCTATCTATTCACGTAGATAAAAGATACTTGTTGGTTTGTTAGAAGGCATACATAATTCTTAGAAATAAGTGAATAACCCGCGGCACATTCAGTCAAAACATAGGATTAACGATTGTCAGCAACTAGTGATGAGCAATATAAAGTTAGGTTTATCGACTCGATAACCGATGTCGATGTAAAGCAGTGGTCTGCTGTGGCGAAAGTGGGTTCTGAAAAGCAAATACAGTATCCCTTTGTACAATATGGCTTTTTGAGGGCATTAGAGGTAACGGGAGTAACAACCCGTAAAACGGGTTGGCAGCCGCATCACCTCACTGTGTATTCACAAGGAGAGTTGGTGGCATTTTTACCGCTTTACCTTAAGTTCCACTCGTACGGAGAATACGTATTTGATTGGTCCTGGGCTGAGGCCTATGAACGGCATGGCGTAGAGTATTATCCTAAATTATTGAGCTGCATTCCCTACACACCCTCTGCAGGACCGCGGCTTTGTGTAAAGCAGGGAGAAGCCGAAGCCGAAATATCGTCATTGGTAATGAAAAGCCTTCTTTCCTGTGCTGAGCAGTTACGCCTTTCGTCGATTCATGTGTTGTTTCCCCAGCAAAAATTTCATTGTCAATTACAAGAAAGTGGGTTGAGCAGTCGAGTTGGAACTCAGTTTCATTGGTTTAACCAAGGTTACGAGAGTTTTGATGATTTTCTTGGAACCTTTGCATCGCGTAAGCGTAAAAATGTTCGAAAAGAACGAAAAAAGGTAGAACAACATAATTTAACGATCAAGGTGCACGAGGGCGAGGATATCGATGATACCTTGTGGGAACATTTTTTCCATTTCTATCAGAGGACGTACCTTAAACGTAGTGGCCATGGTGGTTATCTTAACCAAGCTTTCTTTAAGGCGGTCGCCAAAGAAATGCCTCACCAATTAGTTATGATGGTGGCATACGAAAATGAAAGGCCCATTGCTGCCGCACTAAATTTTAAGGATAGTGATACATTATATGGTCGGTATTGGGGGTGTGAAAAAGAGTTGGATTTTTTGCACTTTGAAACCTGTTATTATCAGGGAATAGAATATTGTATAGAACAAGGGCTGTCACGATTTGATCCTGGTGCGCAAGGAGAGCATAAGATATCCCGAGGCTTTACGCCGATAGAAACCTGGTCAAATCATTGGATAGCGCATCCACAATTCAAAGCAGCAATAGACGACTTTTTACTACAGGAACGTGAAGGTTCTCAACAGTATATTCAACAGTGTAAAGAATTATTACCCTTTAAAGCTGAGTGTATAAAACCGGTGATAAAAAAGAGTTCAGACGATGATTGATACCCACTGTCATTTGGATTTCCCTGTTTTTGATCATGATAGGGCGTTGATACTCAAACAAGCACAAGGGTATGGCTTTGAGAGTATTATTGTTCCTGCTGTAGTACAAAAAGACTGGCCACGAGTGATTGATTTATGTGAGAGAAATAATTTAATCACACTAAATTTTGCCTTAGGGTTGCACCCTTGTTTTATGAATCAGCATGCTAGTGTCGATGAAGCTGAGGTGGCTTTGAATGAGGCGATTGTACGAAGTATGATTGGTGTTAAAAATAGCGAAAAAGAGGGTGATGCAGTAGAAACGATTGGCGGACGTCTCGTTGCCGTCGGGGAAATCGGTTTAGACTATTTTATTGATAGTCCAGAGGGTAACCGACAAAAACAATTGGCATTATTTAGCATGCAATTATCCGTTGCCAAAAAACACAACTTGCCAGTGTTATTGCATGTTCGAAAAGCCCATGACGAAGTATTAAAATGTTTGCGAAGGGAGCGTTTGGAAAAGGGGGGGATTGTTCATGCGTTCTCAGGTAGTGAGCAGCAGGCGAGTCAGTATTGTGAGTTGGGTTTTGTGCTGGGTATTGGAGGATCAGCAACCTATGACAGGGCAAAAAAACTCGCGCGAATCATTCGCCAGACCTCGGTGGAATCTCTAGTGTTGGAAACCGATGCTCCGGATATTCCGCCAGCATTTGCCCGAGGTGAGCGTAATACACCTTTGAACTTACCTCGTATTGCACAGGCGATTGCAGAAATCCGAGGCATGGATGCGGCTGTATTTATCCAACAGACCAGTATTAATGCAAAAAGGGTGTTGGGGCTTTAACGGATAAACAACAAATGCCAAAGAATGTCACTTTTCACCAGTGACTGCTTGTTCACGCCGTGCTTTTATTAAAGTATTATTAAAACGAGCGTATTAACGATATGGTAAAAAATACTCAGGTGAATCACGAAGTCCGATGTTTTAAAGGTCACAATGGTTTGGATATATTTGCAGACTGTTACGGTGACCCCGTAAATCAAGCGGTGTTATTTGCTCATGGTGGTGGTCAAACACGTTATGCCTGGGGACAGGCAGCCAAAGTGATGGGTGAGAAGGGTTTCTATGGGGTGGCATTTGATTCCCGAGGGCATGGTGATAGTCAGTGGTGCCCTGAGGGTGATTACCGGCTGGCGGCCTATGGCAGCGATATCGGTAATATTGCAAGATTACTGAAAAATCCAATAGCAGTAGGGGCCTCTTTGGGTGGGCTGAGTGCGATATCTGCAACCCATGAAGTATCCCCTGATATATTTGATGCCATCGTTTTGGTTGATATCACACCAAGAATGCAACCGGATGGCGTGGCTAAAGTATTAGGATTTATGAGTGAAAAAGCGGAGCAAGGTTTTGCTACTTTGGAGGAGGCCTCTGAGGCAATAGCGCTTTATATGCCTCATAGAAAAAAACCAAAATCATTGGACGGTTTAGCGAAGAATTTACGATTAGGCGATGACGGGCGTTACCGTTGGCACTGGGATCCTAAATTTCTCAGTAGCGATAACCGGCCTACTATGGATGGTCACGCGGATCGGTTGTATGGCATCGCCTCTAAGATCCAGCAGCCTATGCTGCTTATTCGTGGGCAAATGAGTGAACTTGTTACTGAAGATGCGGTGAAAGAGTTTTTAGAACGTATACCTAATGCACAATATGTTGATATCAAGGATGCGGGACATATGATTGCAGGTGACAAAAATGACGTTTTTACCGAGAGCGTGGTAACATTTGTTAATTCTCTGGAGTTAACACATTAGGTAAATTGCACTTATGTCACGATCCATTACGGGGACTCTGCCTGAGTCCCCAGAAGTACTTATTGGAAAATTAGAAAAAGCCGCTAAAAAACACGATATTCATTTTGAGGGTGATAATTCTCATGGTTTTGCCAAGGGCAAAGGGTTTCATGTGAAATATCAAATTACCGGCGATCAATGCACGTTAACGGTAACGAAGAAACCATTTATTGTACCGTGGGGTGTTGTTGAAAAAGCGCTAGATAAAATATTTTAATGACAATGTTTATTATTACGTTTACTAAGTGAACAGGGGAAATACATGAAAACGGTTAAAGCAGAAACACTTGCGGAATATGTTGGGCAATCACTGGGGCAATCTGAATGGTTTCAAATTGATCAGGATCGAATCAACCGATTTGCGGATGCTACTCTAGATCATCAATTTATTCATGTAGATCCAGAAAAAGCAAAGCACACACCTTTTGGCGGAACTATAGCTCATGGTTTTTTAACCTTATCGCTTTTACCGTATTTTCAAAGCAAGATGGCCGATATGATTGTTCCCGAAGGGCTAAAAATGGGAATGAATTACGGTTTTGATAAAATTCGTTTTTTGGCACCAGTAAGTGTAGATTCAAAAGTACGCTGTGTGGCTACATTAAAAGAAATGACTGAAAAGAAACCGGGACAATTTTTGTTTAATGTTGAATTATCGGTGGAAATAGAAGTGGAAGATAAACCTGCGTTGATAGCGGATTGGTTGTTGATGTATTTCGTTTGATTTTTGCAATGTCGATACAAAAGAATTCGAGCATTATAGTTTTGAGCGGCGATTTGCCGCCCAAAACAAACTTTCGTTATGAGAGTGTTGGCTAAGTGTTAAAACTTCTCTTCGTATGAAAATGCAAATATGTAGGCGGTTGTAGTTGCTTCAACATCCAAAAAAGCGAAGGGATTGTATACAACTTGACCTGGTGTTGTGCTGTTCATATTTTGTGACTCTCCTGCAGGGGATTTGAATGATGATTCAAGGTAACCAAATGATGCGTCTACCCTTGAATATGCATCCCATTGGTAACCTAAGCCAAACGTATATAGATTAGCTTCTGCTAGAGGAGCAAGTAGATCAACCCTATCATCGGGAACGGCTGAGCCTCGAGGCTCGTATCCGGCGCGTACAACTAGCCTGTCGTTATATTGATATTCAAAGCCAATCGCCCAAGACCACACGCTCTCATATTGTCGTTGAATGATCATTTTGTCTGGGTCTGCGTTATCTTCGCCGTCGGCATTAAAGCCAGAACCGCCTGCTCCATATACAAGGCTTGAAACTGTCAGGAAATCGATGTTGTTGTCAAATTCTATTTCTAAATTTTTCCATGCTGCATAGTCAGTCCATTTTATATCAAAGTTAACTTTAAGGTTGGGGAATAGCTTTATTGAAGTACCAATCGCGAAGTGGGCTGGATTTATTAATTCTAGCGTTGCTGTTCCTTCTACGAGTTGTTGGCCATTGAGGGGGGCGCCAGCTACTGCGCCGATAACGGTGTTGAGTAAGGGAATGGATGCTAGTGATTGGGTCATTTCTGTGAATGCGGCGGAGTGATCCATCTTGAAATCGCCTTCAAGATCTGATGTACCTTCGCTCTGGTATACCAAACCAAAAGAAATCCACTCTGTAGGTTCCCAAAGTAAACCTAAGTTAAATGTCAAAGACAGGGCATCTTCAAGTTCTAGGGTTAGTGAACCTACATTATCGTAGGGTCCGATAGCAGCTAAATCTAATGAACTGTCGGATATTGCGTTATGAATTTCATCAACAGTTGCATCTAAGTATGCGAGTGTTGTTTCTGGTGCGCGAAGCTTTGTCTCTATACCAAAGCCTTGCCATGAAAAGCCAATGGACGCACCTATTGATAATTCATCGTTGATTTCAAGCCCAATGGATGGTGAAAAATAGGTGATCCTTGATATGGCAACGCGCTCACCCTGGTAGGAGTCATTTTGTCCGTTGTTAGCATCCCCGTCTCTTTCGTATCCAATTGCCTGAGGTGAGTATGCTGCGGTAGCAAATGTCCATCCATAGTTAGGATCTTCAATAGCAATTCCACCAAAAGGTACAATCAAGAAAGGAACTTCGGTCATCCCAGAGCCTGGAAGCATTAATAATGGCTTGGAGGTAGAGAATGATTGGTTTGCAATCGTATCTACTGGGTAGCCACAGTCGTCCGTCGCTGTTCCGCCGCAATATGTATCTAAGTATGCTTGCTCTAGGGTTTTGCCCCCAAGACCAGTCTGAGCTTCCTCTAGGTGTCTATCGCCAAAATCAGTTTCAAACGTCATTTGAGCTGCCAGCACTTTTAACATACGTTGGCGGCCCTTAATCTTCGCCAAACCCGCAGGGTTAAAGTGAATAGAATCAATTCCCGGTGGATCAGCAGTTACCGCGTGAGCTAAACCCAAGGCTTTCGGATTACCAATAGTGATATTCTGCGTTAATTGAGCATTTACCGTAGAGCTAAATACAACGGCACCAACAGCAAGGCTGAGAGCAGAAAGTTGACGTAAGCGAGAAGGCGCTGAGCGCTTAGAAATTTTATTCATCCAGATTATCTCCTTGCCTTTGCGGTGTAACTTGCCGATCCCAAAGTTCGGCTGCAAAGACGCGGATTCCCCTTTATTGTTAGTTATTGTTTTAGCGAGAACCCAACACGTCCCAAAGCGATAAATTCTGCATTAATGTTTTTTTGACGGTTTGGAATACACAATCCCAAAAGACCCGTAAGTTCTAGTCAGTGTACGTAATTTGATAGCATCAACAATAGTGACTAGTAAGTCTTTGGTAATGTTTTGTTAAATTATGCCATAAAGATTGAGAAGTGTGCCATAGGACACACTTCGTTTATAGGGTTAGCAGTTTTGGGTTTGGATGGGTGTGGCTGAGCAGCCAGAATGAGTAGTCAGTGCAGTCAATTTGGACGTTAACTGGCGGCTTTTTTTGTTAATTCAGCGAGTTTTGGCACATTGATACATAAAATCATACCGACGATAAATGCCACCAATCGAGACACTCCACCCGTTGTTGGCGTGTCTATCAATGTGTCCATTATAGGCATTGAGAATAAAATGATGCCTAAGATTACCCAGCTCCATACAGAAGAGAATATCTTCCAGGGCTTTAGCTTAATAGCCCCTTTAGTCACAAAATAAGCCAATATCGCAGCGCAGAACCATGCTACATATAAGTTGCTGAAGTTGTAAATGATAAGCCCACCGAGAAGGGCTAATGGATGAAAGAAAAAGAAGGTTAGGGAGTTTTTTCCAGTCCATGCAAATAGATCTCCGATGCGGTTTGTTTCGGTTCTTCCTCCACTAAATAGCCAAAACGATAGGAATATGTAGGCATAACAATGCGCTAGAAATGCAACGCTGGTGTCCCATTTTTCAATTGGGTTAGAGCCCATATAAGTAGAGACAACGGAAGTGGTAACCATAAATATCATGCCAAAAGCATTTTGCTGCTTGGTAGCGCGATAGCTGAATAGACCTAGTGGAAATACGCTGATCCAAGGGAATATTGGGAAGCCTGGAAAAGAGCGTTTTCCCAGGTTGTCAGGGTCGTGATAAGGGATGTAATCATTGGTGACGAGTAGCCAGCCACCGCCATCAAAATCAGGAAGTACTGCGTCGGATAGGAATTTGAACCCACCAAATATACAGCTGAGCAGTAGTAATGTTTTCTGAGAGCAGGGGCCGTTACGCTCTAGCCAGCAAATGAGTGCTGAGCCTAAGGTGATGATCTGAAAGATTTCAACGGATGCAAAGGCTTTTATGTCGCCATGAACCATGATATTCCAGCAGCTACCTAGTATAGATAGCACACCAAAATACAGCATGAGTGATTTTGCAGGGTAGCGCCTTACCTGTATCGCTGCAGTAATGCCGGCAGTGGAAAAGAAAAACACGGTTCCGGGTCCTGCGAGCTGAATGATCAGGTTTTGAGGTAAGGTCAGGGTAAAGATAGGCAAATGCGCAAGGATAATACAAAGGCAACCAAGGCCTTTGATCATGTCAATGGAGATGTCTCTAGAGCTGGCTGAAGGCATAGGTCGTAGTCTGTATTTTTGTTATTTTGAAAGATTCTATCATGCATAACGCAATGGTGTGGTGAATATTGTGTTAAAGGCGCTTTAAAACATAGGTGCTAACATCGACATTTTGTTGGTTGTCAAAAATCGCAATTTCTGCTTTGTGAGTGCGTAAGCTCTTGTTTATCCCACTATTAAAAAGTTGTTTTCGAAAATCTTGGTAAGTAATTAGAAAAAGCGGGTTATGAGTTGTTTGCATAAAGAGGTGTAGCCGGGGAAGTGTAAATTGCCATTGCTGTTGATCACAAATGAAATCATGTTGCTTTAGTTTTGTCAGTAAAGTTTCATCCTGTTCTAGGAACATTATGAAAACTTGGAGGATGTGATTTGAAAAGCTCATCAGTTTTTCACTCATAAGAAAGGAGGCCGAAGCCCCCTTAATTGTAGTCTAGCTGTCGTTGAACTGCCGCCTGAGTTAAGCGTCGAGTTTTACAAAGCGTTGAACTGCTAATCCAGATAGCGCACCTAGGAGAATGAAAAATATCCCCATACCCACTGCAGTAAATAAGTAGAATTGAGTTGTTAGCTGGGATAGAGCTTCTATAGCTTGAGGATCGGTGTTAGCAAACCCATGGTGTTCCGGCATTGGCGCGCCAATTATATGAGGGATTGCAGCAAGAAGAAGTCCGCCCAATTTGAGTTTTATGGGGGCGTAATACAGCACTGCGATACCTGCTGCGGTGAGAGCGACGCATAAAGACCACCAACCTTGACGATTTTCCAGGATTGCAGCTTCGGTGCCAGGTACTTCGGGGTGCAGCCCAAACATAGCGGGCGCTGCAAAAAAGATGAGCATTGACGCTATACCCCAGACAGCACCTGTTGCCATGGTTAGCTTGGGTTTGTTTGCTTTCAGGTTGTGTAGGGCCATTAATGAAATCATAAACAGGGCATAAGCGATGCCGATAGCGATATCGGCGCCAATGGTGTAACCAATCCGCTCTGCACCATCTTCTGGACCCCATGCTTCCTCGTTATGCTCGTGGTGCCCTGCTGTTTCAGCATGCCCATGGGGGGCAGGGGCTTCTGCGGCATCTGCTACTTCGTAGGCTTCAGCAGCATAAATGATGGGACTAATTTGAAAGTGTTGGAACAGGCCGTAGAGCAAGCCAGAGAATATGCCAACAACAATGGCGGATAATAAGATATTACGGAAAGCCATAATGGAGTCTCCTAAAATTTGGATATATAGCTCAAGGGGAGTGAGCGGGAGTTTTTTAGGCAGGAGCGACGTTTTACGTGCTTGCAGCTGAACCACGGAAAAACAGTGAGTTTGCTTATATTGCGCCTAAAATGGGGGTGCCTGTTGCCAGAGAGCTAGCGATTGGCTTGCTCTCTAAAAGCGATAATTACTAGTGGTAATTACTACTTAGTGGCAAGGAAAAGCAAAAGAGTGACGAGCATCGTGTGCAGCGTTGTGTGCTACATCCATCGGTGCAAAACCGACCACAAATAAAAGGGCGGCACCAACAGCTATTGCACTAACAACTTGAAGTGCTACTGATAGCGTTAAGGGGGAGCTTTGTTCTGTAGAAATTGCTTGTTGTTGCATTGTTCTCTCCTGTACACACACCCGTGCACATCAAATTTTCTTAAGTTTAGTCGATCTTTTCGCAGAATGTTAATGCTGCATGTTTTGTTTAGGGTGGTTCCGGACTGAGACCGTTGCGGGGGCAGTGTAGGACTTTAACCTAACTTCCCATTTAAGCCGTAGGGGCACCTATACAAGAGCGCTAGATTACAGTAATAGTGGGCGAATTGAAACCTGTTTGACTTAACACAAGTGTAAGAGAAGGTTTGGCATCTACTCCCACAAGGGGCTGTTAGGCCCCTTGTGGGAGTGTCTTATTAAGTACTTAGTTATTTCTCACCTTTCCATGCTTTATAGGCATCAAATAAACTTTTGTGAGTTGGTTTCTTTTCTTTCTTCTCATCATCGAATGAGCGTAATTGAGTGCCACGTTTTAAATCGATGCCATCGATTTCATCTAGAGTTAGCTCGTCATTTTCAGCCGTAAAAGAGGCATTGCTGGTGCTGGTGTCTAGCCACCCGTTTAAGACTTCTAAGTCGTTGGGGTTAAGAATGCCTGATGCTTTTTTAAGCTTTAACGTGTTGGTGATGTAATCAACACGAGCGGTAGTTAGCTCTTTCTTAGCGGTAAATACCTTTTTCTGCGAAGAGAGAACATCAGATAAGGAGCGTAACCCTGATTCGTAACCCGCCTTGATAGCCTTGTAGGCGCTATTGTTGGATTTTACTGCGCGCTTTCGAGCTTCAAATGTACTTACGTCAGACATGACTTTGTTGTGGTATTGACGCGTTTCACGGATTGCGTTGCGAGTGGCTAATTCTAGGTTGTATTTAGCTTCTCTTTCTTGGTGACGGGCCTGGTTTTCTTGTGAGGTGACGATGCCGCCTGAGAAGATTGGCATGGTCATTTGGATGCCGATAGTTGTAGTTTTTGTATCTCCTGAGAACCCACCGGCTCCTTTGGTATTTGAGTACTCTATGCCAAAATCAACGGTAGGGGCATGACCAGAACGTTTTTCCTTTATTTGTTTGCGAGATGCATCAACAGCGAATCGAGCCGCTATGATTTGATAGTTATTTCGCTTGGCGAAATCCTCCCAGTCTTTTCTTGCAAGTGGTTTGGGAGCATCAACAGGTATGTTCGGTGGGAGAGGGGTAACCATGACTTCGTTTTGCCCGGTAACTAATGCCAAATCCTCTTTTATATTATCTAGAGCAACCTTTGAGACCATTTCGGCTGCTTTCGCTAGGTCGTAAGTACCTTGTACTTCAAATAAATCTGTATCTCTAACTAAGCCGAGTTTATAACGATTTTTGATTTCGGTAAGTTGAGTCCTTAGGCTTTTTTTCTCCACCTTGGCAAGGCGGTATTCTTCTTGGGCGCGTAACACACCAAAGTATGCTTCAGCTACTTTTAAGACAAGGTCTTGCTGAGCTAACGCGAGTTCGGATTCTTGGCTTTTTTCCAGGCTTTGAGCGCCTTTGTATTTGTACCAACGGTCTGCCCTGAACAAGGGTTGTATTAGAGTGAAGCTATAACTTTGATGGGTGGTAGACTGGGTGGAAGTTGGAAAGTCTCCGGTAAAAGCACTAAAACAATCCGACAGCCCCACTGTTTCAACGGCTGTTGCATCATCATCATCGTTAATGGCAGTAATAGCGTTATTTATGAAGCTTTCACAGCCGCTAGCTGTTGAGTTTAGTGAATCAAAACTCGTACCTTCATATTCACGTTGCCCATACTGTGCCTTGATTGCCGCATTTGGTAACAACGCCCCAAATGCCTGATTAACGGCCTCTCTATCCCCTAAAAATTTCGCTTTTTTCGCTGCCCAGTCAGGGTCATTTCTTGAGGCTAGCTGATAGGTCTCTAATAAGTTGGCAGAAAGTGCTGTTGTTGAGAGGGCGATACTTGTGGCAAATAGCAGTGTCGACTGAAACTTCCTAAATCGAGTCTTCATTAGTATTATATGATCCATCTGTTGATACGACGTGGTCTTGATTGTGCCTAAAGACCTTAATTATTATCGTTATTTTTAAAAATGCCTTACCTAATTATTGAGTATGACAGTTATTTTTAGGGTTTAGTTAACTTAATCCGCAAAAAAATGGGATAAATTTCAATTTTGTCTTGCTGTACACGCGCTGTCTACTTTAAAAATGCAGCGTTTTTGCATAGAGTAAGCCGACTTAACTTTTGCGTGAACTTTCTCAAAGTGTCATATGCAATTGATAGAATAATAAATGCAGTGCACGCTTTTCGTTGAAAATAAGACGTGTATCCGTTAAAAATACGAGTTAAAACAGTATTATACGGCCAGAATTCGACTAAACAGAGATAGTGCTTAGTCGGTAGATGCAACAATAATCAAAAAATAATAAGAAAAACCCTAGGAATAGAAGAAAATATGTCCAGCGATGTATGCTTGAACCAAGTCGTCCCTACTGATAAACCCACCTTTGTTGCGCTTTTACAAGAACGGGCAGAAAAACATCCAACTAAAATAGCTTATACCTTTTTGCCTGATGGTGAAGAGGCTGGCGTTGACGTTACCTTTGGTGAGCTGGATACCCAAGCCAAAGCGGTTGCTCAACGTTTGTTATCTCTTGGTAAAGAAGGGGACAGGGCATTATTGTTGTTTCCTTCAAGTTTAGACTTTCTTTATGGTTTTTTTGGTTGTCTGTATGCAGGAATGGTTGCAGTACCGGCTTATCCACCAAGAAGAAATCAGAATTTAGGGCGCCTGCAATCAATTATTGATGATTGTGATCCATCGCTAGTGTTATGTACTTCGAAGGTGATGCGTGTTGCAGAGCCCTTATTTCAAGAAACCGAAGGGCTGTCTGATCTTCAATGGTTAGAAGTTGATACGGTTGAGGCTAGTGAGTCTGCTGGCTGGACATATCCAGATATTGAAAAAGCTAGCATTGCATTCTTGCAATATACCTCTGGCTCAACAGGTAACCCAAAAGGTGTCATGGTAAGTCATCGCAACCTGATTGCGAATGAAGCACAAATTCAAAATGGTTTTGAATTTAACGATACTGAAGTGTTCGTGAGTTGGGTGCCATTGTTCCATGATATGGGATTGATTGGTATGACCCTGCAGCCCATGTATCTGGGAGTGCAGGCTGTGTTTATGTCCCCAGCCTCTTTTCTGCAAAAACCCATGCGTTGGTTAAAGGCAGTGACAGATTATAACGGTACTGTCATTTGTGCGCCTAACTTTGCTTATGAGTTAGCGATTAAACAAATTTCCGATGAGCAGCGAGAAGAGCTTGATCTTTCGACTATTCGTCATGCGTTATCGGGTGCTGAGGCGGTTCGCCCTCAAACGATTGAGAAGTTTATTGAAACGTATGAGCCCTCCGGTTTTGTTCGAGGAACGTTTACACCAACATACGGATTGGCTGAATCCACTCTTGTTATTTCCTGTGCACCTAAAGGTGACACCCCGCGTTATGAAGTTGTTAGCGCCGCTGATTTAGAACAAAATAAAGCAATTGTTGTTGGCTCTGACTTTGATGGCAAGACGATGGAGCTTGTCTCCAACGGTGGTGCATATTTGGATGCCGCTATTGTGATTGCTGACCCGTCAACCTGTGCAGAGTTACCCGAATGTGCAGTTGGTGAAATCTGGGCTTCTGGTGGGCATATTGCAGAAGGTTATTGGCAGAATGAACAGGCGTCTCAAGAAACATTCCAGGGCTTTACTGAGTGCGGTAAAGGGCCATTCTTACGTACAGGAGATTTAGGCTGTTTAATTGATGGCAACCTGTATATCACTGGGCGAATGAAAGACGTCATCATCATCCGAGGTGGCAACCATTACCCTCAGGATATTGAGCACACTGTTCAAAAAAGTAATGTTGCCTTAAAAGCGGACGCAGGAGCAGCGTTCTCTGTCGAAGTTGATGGTGAAGAGCGTTTGATTGTTGTTCAGGAAGTTGAGCGACGTTTCCGTCGTCGACTTAATACGGATGTTGTTTCTGCCTCTATACGTCAGGCAGTTGCAGAAAATCATGAGCTTCAAGTGCATACTATTGTGTACTTACGCCCCGGTAAGATCCTAAAAACATCCAGTGGTAAAATCCAGCGTCGCGGTAACAAACAAGCGTTTATCGATGAAACTCACGACGTCGTTGATATTAGCTCAATGCAAGATAACAGTGGTAGTAACAAAGAAGCCATTGAAGCGGGGGTGAAGCTTTCCCGGGATGAATGGTTAGCATTGGGTGATGAAGAGAAAGAACCTCGTCTAATTGTTTATCTTAAGGCATTGGTCGCTAATGAAATTGGCGAAACAATGAGCAAGATTAAAGAAGACCAAAGTTTGATGGCTTTGGGCATAGATTCCCTGCAGATAACGCAGCTTTTCACCCGCATGAAAGAGCGCTTTGATGTGCATATGGAGTTGCCGGCGTTGTTTGATGCTGAAGACTTTAAAGCTTTGGCTGCGGTACTTGCTGATGCCATTACTGATACCAAAACCTCTACGTTACCTGCATTAGTTGCAGCGGAACGCGAAGAGTTTATGCCATTGTCGTTTTCACAAAAACGGATGTGGTTTTTTGATAAATTACATGAAAGAAATGCCGCCTATAATTTGCCGTTTGCATTAAAAATGCAGGGGGCACTTGACGTTGAAGCTTTAGCAAAAGCTTTTGAAAGTATGGTGACGCGTCACGAGATATTTAGAACGGTTTATGTAGAACAAGATGGACATGCGTTACAGGTAATTAAGGCGCCTGAAACATGGGCATTTGATGTCAAAGACATGACCTATCTTCAAGAGCCAGCGTTAAGTCGTTCGGTGGAAGATGCTGTTCGCATAGAAGCGCGCACGCCGTTTGACTTGGAGCATGGCCCGGTTATTCGAGCCAACTTAATCCAGTTGCCAGATGAGGAGAGTGAGACGCTAAAGGGACGAAGCGCTGAGCAATACCTGCTAATGATCACGATCCATCATATTGCAGCTGATGGTTGGTCATTAAGTGTTATTACAGAAGAAATCGCAAAAGCCTATGAGGCAGAAGTAAGAGAAGAGACACCTCAGCTACGTGATATGCCAATTCAGTATGTGGATTTTGCCATGTGGCAGAAACAATTATTTGATGGCAACTTAATTGATGATCAGTTGGAGTATTGGAAGCAACATTTAATCGGCGTACCCGTATTAGATTTTCCAACGGACAGACCACGTCCACCAGAGCAAAGCTTTGAAGGAGCGAACTACTATTTCTCCATACCCAGGAGCAAAGTGGTGGCGCTTAAGCAGTTAAGTCGATCCCAGGGTGTCACGTTTTATATGACATTACTTGCGACGTTTAAAGTGTTGCTACATCAATATACGCAGAGTGATGATGTTTGTGTGGGAACGCCAATTGCCAACCGTTCTACGGAAGAGTTGGAAAAGCTGATTGGTTTCTTTGTGAATACCTTGGCATTACGTTCTGACTTTTCAGGGAATCCGAGTTTTACAGACTTTTTGAGTCGCATTCGTAAAACCACCCAAGGGGCCTTTGCCAATCAAGATATGCCTTTTGAGCGTGTAGTGGAGAGTCTGAATATACCGAGAGATATGAGTTACTCACCGGTATTCCAAGTGATGTTCGTTTTGCAGAACTCTACAATTGATGAAGCATTTAACCTGGCTGGTGTGAACGTTGGTAGCGTACATACCTCACCAGGCACATCAAAGTTTGATATGACATTGCAGTTTAGTGAAGAATCCGGTGTGCTGCATGGTGACTTAGAATACGCCACGGATCTATTTGATGAGTCTACTATCAAGGCATTTGCCGATCGTTATATGACACTTGTTGATGCGGTTCTTGCTGATGCAGCAGTGAGTGTGGGCGAGCTAAATATCTTATCTTCTGGTGAGCGTTCTCTGTTATTGGAAAATTACAATGACCTCGATGTAGATCTGCCTCTTGATAGTACGCTTCATGGCCTGTTTGAGCAGCAGGTTGCGAGTACACCAAATGATATTGCCTTGGTGTTTGATAATGATCGTTTAACGTACAAACAAATTAATGAAAGAGCGAATGCGTTAGCAAGACATTTACAAACATTAGGTGTGAGCCAAGAATCTTTGGTGGGTGTGTGTTTGCATCGTTGTACCGATATGATTGTAGGTATGATGGCAATCTTAAAAACGGGAGCAGCTTATGTTCCGCTTGACCCTAATTATCCGCAAGACCGTGTTGCTTATATGTTGGAAGATGCTGCAGCACCGGTTGTACTGACTGAGCAAAGTTTGATTGCAATGTTGCCGGAGAATCAAGAAGCAACCGATTCAAGCGCTGGTTTTACCGTTTTACCATTAGATAATCTAAAGGGTGTGTTGAGCGATTATGACACCTCAAATCTGGCATTGGATGTTCCGAACTCGCAGTTAAGTTATGTTATTTATACCTCTGGTTCTACAGGCAAGCCAAAGGGTGTGATGATTTCCCATGGCAATTCCACCGCAATGGTGCATTGGGCCCATACGGTTTATAGCCAGAGTGATTTGGCCGGAGTATTGGCCGCAACGTCTATTTGTTTTGATTTGTCGGTTTGGGAGATATTTGTAACGCTATCGGCGGGCGGAACAATCATTCTTGCGGATAATGTGTTGGCATTACCGCATATACCGGCAGCGGATGATGTTACTTTGGTTAACACGGTACCTTCTGCAATTGCTGCGCTTCAGCGAGAGAATGCAATTCCTGCTAACGTAAAAATCATTAACTTGGCGGGGGAGGCGTTGCCTGCCAGCTTGGTAGATTTGTTGTATGACACAACGTCTGTAGAGCGTGTTTACGATTTGTACGGGCCTTCAGAGGACACGACTTATTCAACGTATACGTTACGTCAGAAAGATGCGCTGGCAACTATTGGTCGACCCATTAGTAATACAAGAGCGTACTTGTTAAATCAACATGGCGCTCTTGTACCTCCAGGTATTGCCGGCGAGTTGTATTTGTCTGGAACGGGCGTAACTCAGGGTTATAAGAATCTGTCAGAGATGACGACAGAGAAATTCTTGCTTAATCACCTTGAAGCTGGCCGAAATGATGTGCATGCGGATAAATATGTTCGTATGTATCGTACAGGGGATCTGGCTCGGTATATGCCGAACGGAAACTTAGAATATTTAGGGCGTATCGATCATCAGGTGAAGGTGCGTGGCTTCCGTATAGAGTTGGGTGAAATTGAAACGGCCGTTAATTCTGTGGATATGGTTCAAGAAAGCTTGGTTGTGACAAGCGATGATGCTGCGGGCCATAAGTCTTTGGTGGCGTATGTTGTTTCTAGTCAGCCATCCGATGCGGTCGTTCCCGCTATTCGAGATGCCATTCGTGTTGATCTACCTGATTACATGATGCCTGCAGCCTTTATTTTGTTGGATGAATTTCCGTTAACACCAAACGGGAAAATAGATCGAAAAGCGTTACCGAACCCCAGTGCCGATATGTTGGTTTTGGGTGAGTTTGTTGAAGCACGTAATGCCGATGAAGAAAAAATGGTCGATATCTGGAAGTCTATCTTAGGGTTAGAAAAAGTAGGCGTCACCAGTGACTTCTTTGAATTGGGCGGTCACTCTTTGCTCGCAACGCAGTGTATGTCCCGGATACGAGATGGGTTTGATATTGACTTGCCGGTAAAAGCCTTGTTCTCAGCATCAACCATTGAGCAGCTAGTGCTTCGTTTGGCTGATGGCAAGCAGGTGTCAGGATTAACTGCACCCAAAGTGGAGCAGGTTGATCGTGAGCAAGAGTTGCCGTTATCTTTTGCCCAGCAGCGATTATGGTTCTTGAATCAGTTAGAAACCGGTGATTCAGAATTTAATATCAGTACTTCATACAACATGCCTGCCACTATACGTATTAATGGGCCGTTAAATACCAATGCGTTAAAGAAGGCATTTCAGGCACTTGTTGATCGACATGAGTCGTTGCGTACTTCTTTTCTTGTTGATGATGGCGTAGCGACCCAAGTTATTAGGGAACCATCTGAGTGGTTTATGGATATTCGAGATATTAGTCATCTTGAATATGAGGAGCGTGAGACAGAAATTATTCGATTGGCTGAGGATGAGGCGGCACGTTCATTCGATTTGATTCTTGGCCCTATTAACAAAGCACGTCGAATCCGTTTGATGCGTTCTCGATTGTTAAAGTCTGCAGAGCAAGAGCATGTGTTGTTGCTTACCATGCACCACATCATTTCTGATGGTTGGTCGCTGGGGGTGATTATTGAGGAAATTGCCGAGTTGTACGGCGCGATCATCGAAAGTCGAGATTCGCAACTGCCTCCGCTGGAAATTCAATACGTTGATTATGCCAAATGGCAACGTGATTGGATGGATGGCCCTGTATTTGATCACCAGTTAGCATTCTGGAAGCAACATCTAGACGGTGTTCCTGTGTTGGAAATGCCAACGGATCGTCCTCGACCCGCGTTGCAAACCTTTGCTGGTGAATATGAGCATGTGAAGTTCTCATTAGAATTAACGCAACGTTTAAATGAACTTAGTCAAAGTCAGGGCTCCACGTTATTTATGACGTTGTTGTCTGGATTTTATGCGTTGTTATACCGTTACACTGGACAGGGTGATATTTGTGTTGGTACTCCTGTAGCTAACCGTGCGCGAGAAGAGTTTGAGAATCTGATTGGTTGTTTTGTAAATACTTTGGCGTTACGTGCAGATTTGTCAGAAAATCCTCGTTTTGTTGATTTAATGATGCAGGTGCAGGACACCACTTTATCTGCGTATGAGCATCAAGATATTCCGTTTGAACGGTTGGTTGATAAGTTGGGTGTTGCTCGTGATAAGAGTCATTCACCGTTATTTCAAGTTATGTTTACTTTGCAGAACGCATCAACGGATCATGAGCTGCGTTTACCAGGTCTAGAGCTTGATTTGTTGCCATCGGTTATGAAAACCGCAAAGTTTGATTTGACATTAAACTTAACGGAAAAAGACGATGGTTTAGACGGAATCTTAGAGTACAACACCGATCTGTTTGATGCAGCAACTGTGCATCGTATGGTTGGGCATTTGGAGTCAATTCTTGAAGCTGCTGTAGAGCACCCGCATACGCGACTTTCTGATCTTCCTATTTTGCCAGAAGCAGAAACGAAGTTACTGCTGGAAGACTGGAACAGTGTGGATGCGGAATTTGAATATAATAGCAGCATTCATGAATTGTTCGAAAAGCAGGTGGCTTTGAACCCTGATGCCATGGCGCTAACATTTAACGGTGAAAGCCTTAGTTATGGTTCGTTAAACGCGCAAGCGAACCAGCTTGCTCATTGGTTACGAAGTAAAGGGGTTGTAGCGGATCAGTTGGTAGGGATTAGTCTGCATCGCTCACCATCAATGTTGGTGGCGATACTTGGGGTGCTAAAAGCTGGCGGTGCTTACGTGCCGGTTGACCCAACAAACCCAGAGGCACGAATTCAGTACATTTTGAAGGATGCAGCAGTCAAGTTATTAATTACCGATAGCGTTGTTTCAGCTACGCTGGCTGTGGACTCCGGAGTTGGTGTTGCAGGGCGTTATGAGGCCTGTTGCCTTGACTTGATTGCTTCTGAACTTGAAGCTCAATCCAGCGAAAATTTAGAGGCGATTAGTGGCCCTGAGAATCGTGCTTATGTGATTTATACATCAGGTACAACGGGTAACCCAAAGGGTGTGCTAATTCCACATAGCAACGTTGCACGTTTGTTCTCTGCAACGGATCAGTGGTATGGCTTTAATGGTGATGATGTATGGACAATGTTCCATTCCTTTGCTTTTGATTTTACCGTTTGGGAAATTTGGGGGGCATTGCTGCATGGTGGCCGTTTGGTGATTGTTCCTCAAGAGGTTGCCAAGTCGACGGAAGATTTTTATCAGCTGGTTCAGCGTGAAAAAGTGACGGTTTTGAACCAAACACCTAGTGCATTCACACAATTCATTCGAGTAGATGCCGAAGTCATAGAGAGGGGTGGTAGTGATTTATCACTACGCTCTGTTATCTTTGGCGGTGAGGCCCTTGATTTTGCTGCTTTACAAAAGTGGAATGAGAATCATGGGTTGGATTCACCGCAATTGGTGAATATGTACGGGATAACGGAAACAACAGTGCACGTCACTTATCATCGTGTTACCGAAACGGATCTTGATAAGAGGCAGAGTTTAATAGGTAGACCGATTCCAGATTTGGACTTGTATATTTTAGATGCTCATGGCAATCCGGTACCTATTGGTGTTGTTGGAGAGATTCATGTCGGTAGCCAAGGCCTGTGCCATGGATACCTCAATCAACCTGTATTAACAGATGAGCGCTTTATCGTTAATCCATTCCCGGTTTCGGTTGAAAGGGAAAGTGGCTTATATGACCGGTTGTATAAAACAGGGGATATTGGGCGCTACTTGCCAGACGGTACCGTAGAATACATGGGGCGTATTGATGATCAGGTGAAAATTCGAGGTTATCGAATTGAACTTGGGGAGATTGAGTCTGCTATCAGTCAATTTGTTGGTGTTCGTGAAGCGGTAGTGTTGGTCCGTGAAGATCATCCAGGCGATAAGCGCTTGGTGGCTTATATCGCTGCAAATGAGAGCGATATCGATTTAGTGAAACTGAAAGCCTCAATTAAGAAAACGTTGCCAGATTATATGGTGCCGTCTGCTTTTGTTGTGCTGGATGAGTTCCCACTTACGGGCAATGGAAAGGTTAATAAAAATGCACTGCCTGCCCCAGAAGGCGGCACAGGTGCGTCATCTGCATACGTTGAGCCTAGAAACGAAACAGAATCAGCACTCGTTGATATTTGGTCAAGCGTATTGGGTGTTGATAGAGTGGGCGTAGTTGATAACTTCTTTGATATTGGAGGCCACTCATTACTTGCCACACAGGTTGTCTCAAGGATTAGAGAGCATTTTGACGTAGAGTTAGCTCTTAGTGCCATGTTTGAAGACCCAACCATCGAAGCCATTGCATTACATTTACTGCAGGTGGAGCTTGAGGGTACTGATGACGAAGATATGGCTGCTTTACTCGCTGAAATCGAAGGTATGTCTGACGAAGATCTTGATAATTTGTAGTCAATTCAAGTAGTTCTGCAATAGTCGAATAATAGCTCAATAAATGTGCCTAGTCCGTGGTTTAGGGCTGGGCATAAGTCACTGTCTCCTATACAATATTTCCTCCAGATGGAGCGTATTTGTGTGCGTTTTTTTCTGATAAAACGATAAAAGATAATAGATAGACAATAAAAATAACAAACATGATTACTGGTCGGTGGAAGCCACCTTTTGATTCTAAACCCCCAAGGGAAGATTACGTACACAAACGACAAATTAAAAACTTAGCAGCATGTAACTATCATGTAACTACTAAGCCACTATACTGAAATTGTTGTTTATATGGCTATCAGGCGGTATTGGGTAACCCATATCGGTGATACGCTTAAATTGTTGTAATCAATGGGAAATGATGAGTGTCTGCGCTAATCGCAACACTGTCGATACGTAGGGAGTACGGTGCTTCTTTCATTGAGCAATCATGGTAAAAAGAATCAACACAGGCAAAGTTCTGAATGAGTGACAAGCAGTTATTAAAGCGTTTGGCCAGTTTATCTCCTGAGAAACGTGAGCTTTTATTAAAACAGCTCAAACAAAAGAAGAGTAAAAACGCTCAGCCTAAAATAGATTCTATACAGCGTTATCCGCGAGACGGTAATCGATTACCAATGTCCTATGCGCAACAACGTCTGTGGTTTTTAGAGCAGTTGCAATCTGGTACTTCAAGTTACAATATTTCTGCAGCGCTCAAGCTTCAAGGTAATCTTGATATTGAAGCGTTGCGTTTAGCATTCGAAGAAATTGTTGTTCGCCATGAAGCGTTACGAACAACATTTATCGCGGAAGACGGGCAGGGGCGCCAAGTTATTATGGAGCCTCAGCGTTGGGAGTTGCCAACGATAAGTCTTGAGCCTCTTGCTCCAGAAGAACAAGAAGAGGTCATAAAAACGCGTTTTACGGGTGATGCTCACACTTCGTTTGATCTAGTGAACGGCCCGTTATTAAGAACTCGTTTGATCCGTTTGGCACAAGATGCTTATGTGTTGATTGTTACTATGCATCATATTGTTGCTGATGGTTGGTCAATGGGGGTGCTGATAAGAGAGCTGGCGGCGTTGTACGAAGCTTATGCTCAAGATCAACAATCACCTTTAGACCCCTTAAAAATTCAATATGCCGATTTTTCTCAGTGGCAACGAGAGTGGTTGGCTGGTGATAGGTTAAACAAACAGCTTAGTTATTGGAAAGAGCGTTTGGTCGATGTTCCCGTTCTGGCATTGCCCACAGATTTCTCACGTCCGCCAGTACAAACATACGATGGCGCGAACACTGTATTTACCATTGATAAAGAAACGACCGCATCGTTAAACGCACTCTGTAAAACACAGGGCGTCACCTTATTTATGACCTTGTTAGCATCGTTGCAAGTATTGTTGCACCGATATAGCGGTCAAGATGATATTTGTGTTGGTACACCAATTGCGAATCGAGTACGGCCTGAATTGGAAGCATTGATAGGTTGTTTTGTTAACACGTTAGCGATTCGGAATGATCTTAGCGGTAACCCTACGTTTACTTCTTTGTTGTCTCAAGTGCAAAAGAATTTGACCGGTGCTTATGATAATCAAGACATACCTTTTGAGCGGATAGTGGATGAATTGGGTGTGGCTCGAGAAATGAGTCACACCCCATTGTTTCAAGTTATGTTTGTACTTCAGAATGCAGCGCCTACAGGTTCGTTAGCATTAAAGGGTGTGAATATTGAATTGATGCCTGAAGAATCACATACGGCAAAATTCGATTTAACACTAAATCTACGTGAAGAAAATGGTTGCATCATTGGTGATTGGGAGTATCGCACTGATCTATTTGAGCCTTTGACCATAGAACGAATGAAGGCGCATTTTATTGAGGTTCTTCGCTCTGTTAGTGAAGAGTCTAATAAAAATATTGATGAAATTTCCCTGTTAAATCAGGACGAAAAGCAATTGTTGCTTGGGCGATGGAATGATACGGCCAGTGAGTATGAGCGTGATTCGGACATTGCGTCTGTTTTTGTTGAACAAGTAAATAATTTTGGTGAAAGTATTGCGTTGCGTTTTGGTGAGGTTTCACTAACGTATCAGCAATTAAATAATCGAGCGAATGAAATTGCTCACGCGTTGATTAAAAAAGGTGTAACACCAAATCAACGAGTAGGCCTGTGTGCTGAACGATCGATTGAAATGATTGCATCGGTTTTAGGTATTTTAAAAGCAGGTGCGGCTTACGTTCCGTTGGATCCATCTTACCCGCAAGATCGATTGCATTTTATGTTAGATGATTCTGACGCAGAGATCGTTATTGTGCATCGACATTTACGTGATCAAATGCCTGTTGATGATGAGCATGTATTGTTGATAGACGATACATGTGGCGATGGCCAGAACGAACAGCTGTGGCCTGAGCCGAATATTACCGTGTCTGCAACTGCCCCTGCATATATAATGTACACGTCTGGTTCTACCGGTAAACCAAAAGGTATTGAAGTGGTGCAACGAAATGTTGTGCGCTTGGTTAGAAATACCAATTTTATGACGTTGGATAGTGATATTGTTTTTATGCAATATGCACCCATTTCATTTGATGCGGCTACTTTGGAAATTTGGGCTCCACTATTAAATGGTGGCAGTCTGGTTGTTGCCCCTGCTGGTCAATTAAATCCTGAAGAAATTGGCAGTGTTATCCAAGAATACAATGTGAATGCAGCTTGGCTTACCGCTGCGTTATTTCATTATATTGCGGAATATCATGTCGACCAATTTAATGGTGTTAAGCAATTGCTTGCTGGGGGTGATGTTTTGTCACCTGTTCTAGTACGCAAGGTGCTGGATACTTTTGATGACCTCTGTTTGATTAACGGCTATGGCCCAACAGAAAATACTACGTTCACCTGTTGTTACCCAATGCATGATTCCTCACAAGTGCGTCAAACGGTACCAATTGGAAAACCTATTGCGAATACCCGAATTTATATTTTGGATAATGTGTTGGCACCAGTGCCTGTTGGGGTTCCTGGAGAGTTGTATACCTCTGGGGACGGTGTGACCAATGGTTATTTAAATCGTGATGATTTAACCCAAGAAGTGTTTGTGACGAACCCGTTTGATCTGGGTGATGATCCTGTGATGTATAAAACAGGAGATTTAGTTCGTTATTGCAGTGATGGTACTGTGGAATATCTAGGTCGTATTGATCAGCAAGTTAAAATTCGAGGTTATCGAATAGAACTGGGTGAAATCGAAGAAGCGATTGGCCAAATTAATACCACGAGAGAAGTTGCCGTTATTGCTCGGGAAGATGTTCCTGGCGTTAAAAAATTAACCGCTTATATTGTTCCACAAGAAGGTTTTGACCCTAAAGCATCTGACTTGCGGATGGAGCTTAAGCAGTCATTGCCAGAATACATGATCCCCTCATTTTTTGTAATGATGGAGAGCTTTCCTGTAACTGCTAATGGTAAGTTGGATCGTAAGGCATTACCAAAACCTGACGCTGACTCTGCGACTGAAGAAGAGCAGGTATTGCCGAGAAATGATAAAGAACAGGCATTGGCTAATATTTGGAGTGAGGTGCTGTCTTTAGAAGGTGTTGGCGTATTTGATAACTTTTTTGAATTGGGTGGCGATTCAATTCTAAGTATTCAAATTATCAGTCGGGCAAAATTATCAGGACTTCACCTGACCACAAAACAAGTTTTTGAAAACCAAACCATTGCCGAATTGGCTGCTGTTGCTAGCGAAGTAGAAGCCCCTATACTTGCAGAGCAGGGTATAGTGATGGGTGATGTTGCATTATCACCCATAGAGTCCTGGTTTTTTGATCATGAGTTTGTTGAAGAGGATCACTGGAATCAGTCGGTTCTTCTGGATTTAAAACCAGAATTTAAACATACAGAAACTCAGATTGGTCAAGCGTTTGCTGCTGTGGCTTTACATCATGATGCTATTAGACTGAGATTCAACCACGGTGATAACGGCGCTGTTCATCAGTATCACCAAGACGATACGGATGGTTATGCACATTTTGCCATGCACGATATTGACTTAACGCGTTGTGACGAAGCACGATTAGCAGAAGAAATAACGTCAGAAGCGAATGGTATTCAGAGTAGCTTGAATCTTAAAAAGGGGCCGCTGCTGTCTGTTGCTATTTTCAGATTGCCGAATAACCAACGAAAAATGTTATTGGTTGTTCATCATCTAGTGGTTGATGGTGTTTCTTGGCGTATTTTGTTAGATGACTTAAGTTCAGCGCTGGAGAAAATCGCTGGAAATAAGAACATTAGTTTTGCACCAAAAACAACATCGTATCAGCAGTGGGTCGAAGCGTTGTCGACTTATACCAATGATATTTTGGTAGAGCAAGAGGCTGATTATTGGCGTGCTCAAACTTCTGCCAGTAAGCCATTGCTGCCGATTGATAATCCCTCTGGATCAAAAGCGGTCGCTCATACGAATGTTCATCAAGTTGTACTTTCTAAGGAAAAAACGGCTTCGTTATTACGTGATGTATCTAAAGCTTATCGAACAGAAATTAACGATTTGTTGCTTACTGCTCTTGGTAAAACCATTAGTGACTGGAGTGGGCATTCGCAAACGCTAATTGACTTGGAAGGGCATGGGCGTGAGTCGTTTAACGATCGCATTGATTTAAGTAGAACGTTTGGATGGTTTACGTCGGTTTATCCTGTGCGAATAGATGTGGAGGCTGGACTTCCGCTTGCATCGAATATCAAGCGAGTTAAAGAGCAGTTGCGCAGCATACCTAGTAAAGGTTTTGGCTTTGGAGCATTAAAAACATTTGCTCAAGATGAGCAGCTCAAGCAAGATTTATCTAATGCACCTAAGGCAGATATCGTTTTTAACTATTTGGGTCAGTTTGATTCGATGTTGGAAAATAGCCCTTGGTTTGCGTTGGCTACTGAAGACAAAGGCTGCGAGCATAGTCATGATGGTGATGAGTCTCACCTGTTAAGTATAAACTGTCACATCGTTGATGGTTGTTTACAGATTGATTGGATATATAGCAGTGATATTTATCGTGAAGAGACCATTCAGCGAATATCTAAAAATTATTTGCAGAATCTTATTCAGGTAGTTGATCATTGTTTAGAGCATTCATCATTTGGTTATACTCCATCTGATTTTCCGCTGTCGGGATTAGATCAACCAGAAATTGATCGATTGTTTGGTTCAGAGCGTTCTATTGAATCGGCTTATCCCTTGTCCCCGATGCAAGAGGGTATGTTATTCCATAGTTTGTTTGATACTGGGTCAGGGGTTTATTTTGAGCAGCTGAGTGTTGAGGTTATTGGTGGTGTAGATAGAGAAATATTGCAGAGGGCTTGGGCGTATGTTCTTAACAGGCATCCTGTTTTGCGAAGCGCATTCTTGTGGGACGAGTTAGACGTTCCATTACAAGTAGTGCACAAATCTTTTGATGCGGAAATTAGTGAGTTTGACTGGAGTGAGTTGGATGACACTAGTGTCGAGCATCGATTAGAGCTCTGGTTGGAGCAAGATAGAAATCGCGGTTTTGATTTTTCAAAGCCGGGTTTGTCCCGTTTGGCTTGGATTGATTTGCCAAACAATAAGTCTCGTTTAGTGTGGAGTTTTCATCACGTAGTATTGGACGGTTGGTCTCTGCCATTGGTAATGGGAGAAGTGTTTCAGGTCTACGCTTCGTTTGCTCAAGGGCTGCAGCCTCAGTTGGCTCCTCCGGGGCGATATGAAGACTTTATTGGTTGGTTAAAAGATTTTGACAAAGCTGATGCGTTACAGTTTTGGAAAAACTATCTTCATGGTTTTGAAGCGCCTACACCTTTGGCGGGTAAAAAGGTTAAAACCGATAAAGAAGAGTATTTTGATCGAACGTTGTCTTTTTCTGAAAAATTCACCTCAGACCTTCAGAAATTTGCGCGTGATCAGCACATTACACTTAATACCGTAGTTCAAGCTGGTTGGGGTACACTGCTTTCTCGCTATAGTGGGGAAGAGAGTGTTGTATTTGGTACAACGGTATCGGGGCGTCCCGCTGATTTGACGGGCGTTGAGAATATCGTTGGTTTGTTTATTAACACCTTACCGCTTCGGTTGCATATATCTGACAGCACTTGTATAGGTCCGTTATTGCGGACCATGCAGGATGAGCAAATCGATTTACGTCGTTTTGAAGCGACACCATTGGTCGATATACATCACAATTCTGAAATACCAGGTGATCAGTCGTTGTTTGACAGCATTTTGGTTTTCGAAAACTACCCTGTAGGTGATGCCGTTAAGAGCGGAGATCAGTTACTTGATATCGGTCATGTTACGAGTATTGAACATACCAACTTTCCTTTAACGTTGATTGTTGAGCCTGCCGATTCACTAGGTTTGAAAATTTCATACGATGCTTCATTGTTTGATGAGGCTTTTATTGATCGTATGTTGAGTCATTTAGAGGTGATTATTCGGGGCGCGCTAGAGCAGCCGGATGTGCCTTTAGTGCGTTTACCCCTTTTAAGTAACGAAGAACTCGATCAGGCCTTGACGGAGTGGAATCCAGCAGAGGCAGATTACCCACGTGATAAATGTTTACATGAGCTTTTTGAGGCTCAAGTAAAAGCAGCGCCAGATGCCACAGCTATAATATTTGGTGCAAATGAATTGTCTTATGACGAGTTAAATCGTAAAGCAAATCAGCTGGCACGTGTATTGATTGCCAAGGGTGTTCAAAGTGAAAGTTTTGTTGCCATTGCACTGGATCGTTCAATCGATATGGTAGTGGCGATTTTAGCAACACTCAAAGCCGGCGGGGCTTATGTCCCTTTAGATCCTGCTTATCCGGAAGAGCGTCTGACATTTATGTTGGAAGATACTCAGGCACCGGTGTTGGTGACAAAATCTGAATATCAGGAGGTTTTGGAGCCAATAACAAATAATATCGATATGGAACTTAACACTGTCTTGATCGATCAAGACAGTGTTTATATCGAAGAGCAGTTTGATACTAACTTAGATCAGCCGATATTTGGTGATGCTCGCCGTCTTGTTTATGTTGTCTACACATCAGGATCTACAGGCAAACCGAAAGGCGTGGTATGTCAGCAGCTGGCCGTTAATCGATTGGTGTTAGATAGCAACTATGTAAACATTACTCCACAAGATCAGGTGGCACATTTGTCCAATGTGTCATTTGATGCGTCAACCTTTGAAATCTGGGGGGCATTACTTAATGGTGCAACCTTAGTGGGTTATACAAAGGACATGTTACTTACGCCGGAAGAGTTTGTTTCTGAGGTGGATAGAACTGGTACGAACATTATGTTCATTACCACTGCCTTGTTTAATGTTTTTGCAATTAGTTATCCGCATGTATTCGAAAAAATTAAATACTTGATGTTTGGTGGTGAAGCCTGTGATCCTCAGCAAGTGCGAAAGATAGCAGAGCATCATAAGCCAGAACATTTTTTACATGTGTATGGTCCTTCTGAAAATACGACATTCTCTACCTGGTATGAAATTGAGGAAGTGCCTGAAGGTGCGTTAACAGTCCCAATTGGTCGTAGTCTTTCAGGTTCAACCGCGTATATTTTAGATGCCAAAATGCAACCAGTACCTGTTGGCGTTGCAGGAGAAATTTATGTTGGTGGTGATGGCTTAGCAAGTGGGTATTTGAATGATCCGGAAAAAACCGATGCGGCGTTTGTTAACAATCCTTTCAGTTGGAATAGTGGTGGCAGTGATTCAGAGAATGGTAATAGTCGCCTCTATAAAACCGGCGATTTAGCCAAATATACTGAAGCAGGTTATATCGAAATTCTTGGTCGTGCCGACGATCAGGTGAAAATTAGAGGGTTCCGGATTGAGCTGGGTGAAGTAGAGGCAAGCTTGACCCAATTAAATGAAGTTATTGAAGCCGTTGTTGTGGTTCGTGAGGATATTCCCGGCCAGAAACAATTGGTTGCTTATGTTATTGGCGAGTTAGGTTTAGATGCGGCGACGGTGCGTAAAGAAACGGCTAAGCACCTACCAAAACATATGATGCCATCATCTTTTGTAGTGATGGATGAATTTCCGTTAACACAAAATGGCAAGGTAAATAAACGTGCCTTACCAGCACCATCGGCAGATGATCAGCCTCAACAGCAATATGTAGCACCGAGAAATAAAAATGAGTCTGTGCTGGTTGATATTTGGGAGCAAGTATTAAAGGCTGATACTGTTGGTGTTCATGATAATTTCTTTGAGTTGGGTGGTGATTCAATCCTTAGCATCCAAATTATTTCGCGAGCTAAGCGGGAAGGGCTGCATTTAACCGCTAAGCAGGTTTTTGAAAGTCAAACCATTGCAGAGTTGGCAGAGGTTGCGACAGATTTGGGGCATGTCATCATTGCAGAGCAAGGCCTTGTTGAAGGTAATGCGATGCTCACTCCTGTGCAGCAATGGTTTTTTGATCAACAGTTAGCAGATGCTCATCATTTTAATCAGTCTGTGATGTTTGCTGTTAACTCGTCAGTCAGAAATCAACACCTCCAAGAAGCGTGGGAAGGTGTTTTGTTGCAACATGATGCTCTACGTTTGCAATACAACCAAGCTGTAACGGGGGACTGGACACAGAGCTTCAGACCTTCAGAGCACATTGAGTCGCTTCTTGATCAAGTATATGAGGTAGTAGACTTATCAAAGCTACCTGAAGCTGCGCAAACTGAGCAAGTTGAAGCACTTGCCGCGCAGGTTCAAGCAGAGATGAATTTGTCTCGCGGACCATTGATAAAAGTGATTGTGTTTAACTTCTCTGGTACGAAAGCTTCCCGAATGTTTGTTGTTGTGCATCACCTGGTTATTGATGTCTTTTCTTGGCGTGTAATTTTAGAAGATTTACAAACGGCACTTGGACAATGTATTGCTGGCGAATCCGTTGAATTAGGTGATAAAACAACATCCTTCCAGCAATGGGGAGACGCGTTACACGGGTTTGCTCAATCGGAGCAGGTAGCAGTAGATGCAGAATATTGGCGAGCGAAACGTTGTGTTTCTATGGCCGATATCCCGAAAGATAGTAACGGGCTAAATACGGTAGCAAGTGTGGAAACCGTTGAGTTGGCGTTAACGGTTGATGAAACTCGACAGTTGCTGACTCAAGCCCCTCAATGCTATCGAACAGAAATTAATGAATTATTACTGACAGCCTTTGGGCAAACGATTACGCAATGGGCCGATACTGAAAGTATTTTGGTTGATTTAGAAGGCCATGGCCGTGAACCTATTTCCGATAGTGTTGATATTTCAAGAACGGTAGGTTGGTTTACGTCTATCTTTCCATTGATTCTTGACGAGATAGGTTCGTTAGAATTATCAGATCGTATTAAATCCGTTAAAGAACAGTTACGTGCTATGCCAAGGAAAGGGCTTGGATACGGTGTGTTGCGGTATTTGTCTGAAGACGCTGAGCTGTGTGATGAGTTGGCGATGTTACCATCGGCACAAATGAGCTTTAACTATCTAGGTCAGTTAGATCAAGTATTAGATGAAAATGCGTTGTTAACTCAGTCCGATGAGTCTGTGGGTGAAGAAATATCCCAAGCCAGTACTCGTGGATATCTATTGGAAGTTAGTGGTCGCATCCAGGGCGGTGTGTTGTTGATGACGTGGCGCTATAGCACTGCAATTCATCAAGGTAAAACCATTCAAACGTTGGCACAGTCCTATCTTGAAAATTTGCGTTCTGTTATTTCTCATTGTGTAGATACTAAGAATGGATCTTACACACCAAGTGATTTTCCGTTAGCAAACTTGACGCAAAAACAACTCGACATTCATGTCCCAGAAAAGACAGGGATAGAAGGTATATACCCGTTATCGCCGGTTCAAGAGGGTATGTTATTCCATACGTTGTATGAGCCAGATTCATGGGTATACTTTGATCAGGTTGATGTCAGTCTCGGTGGCATTGTTGATGAGAACATCTTGTTTGATGCTTGGCGTCAAGTGGTCTCTCGTCATCAGATTTTAAGAACAGGGTTTATTTGGGATGGTGTTGCACAGCCATTGCAAATTGTTCAGGAGAAGATTGAGTTATTGATTACTAAATATGATTGGAGCGATGTTTCTACAGAAGAGGCTAAGCAAAAATTAGAACGTTATTTAATTGATGATCGTAATTTAGGCTTTAATTTCAGACAAGCGGGCATTCTGCGCTTAACCTGGATTCGTATGCCAGAACAACGTTTCCAATTGATATGGAGTTTTCATCATATCTTGTTGGATGGTTGGTCTATGCCGGTTGTCTTTGGAGAAATATTTGCGATATATGAGGCGTTGTCTCAAGGGCAAACGTTAGATATTTTACCTGCACCGAAATACCAGAGCTTTATTGAATGGCAACAGAACCTTGATAATGCAGAAAGCCAACGTTTTTGGACGGAGTATTTAAAAGGTTTTAGTGCGCCAACTCCGATCCCTGTTAGAAACTCAGCTGCCATTGCCAATCAAAAAATCATTGAAAGTGATGGTGGAGCAGATCGATATTGTGAGATGGAAATCTCCGTATTGGGGTCGAAGCTTGATACGTTACAGAAATTAGCAAAACAGCATCGTTTAACGTTAAACCATATCTTGCAAGGTGTATGGGGTATCTTACTGAATCGCTACAGTGGCGAAGATTCTGTGTTGTTTGGTACAACCGTATCGGGCCGCCCGGCGGAGCTTTCGGGCATAGAGCAAATGGTAGGCTGTTTTATAAATACCTTACCTATGCGAATTTGGATCGATAATGACGAACCCTTTATTGATTGGTTACAAGCGATTCAAGAGAAGCAGGTAGAAGTTAAACATTTTGAATCTAGTTCTCTAGTGGATGTTCAGCGATGTAGCCAAGTTCCAAGTAAAGAGGCGTTGTTTGAATCTATTTTGGTATTTGAAAACTATCCAATTGATGAGTCTTTAGAGGATTCACAAGCATCAATGGAAATTGGTTCGGTAGAGGCGTTCCAGCAAACAAATTTCCCTCTAACCTTTATTTGTATTCCAGGAAAAGAACTTATCCTTCGTTTTTCCTATGACAGCTACTTGTTTGAACATGAAACGATTAATCGTATGTTGCAGCATGTTGATACCTTATTGTCAGCAGTCGCGGATGATGCAGATACACTTGTTGGCGAACTTCCTTTAATTACCGAAAAAGAACAGAAACAAGTGACTGCTGCGGAATGGAATCAAGTATTTAATCCGCTGCCTCAAGAGAAAACAATTGCTGACCTGTTTGAACAACAAGTTGCACTTCGTGGCAATGGTCTAGCTTGTCGATTTAATGGAGTTGACACGAGTTACTCGGAATTAAATCAGCTGGCCAACCAGTTAGCGAATTATCTGGTAGATAGCGGTGTTACCCCTGACCAGCCGATTGCTATTTGTTTAGATAGATCTCGAGAAATGTTAGTAGGTATCCTGGCGATCTTGAAAGTGGGCGGGGCGTATTTACCCATAGATCCTTCTTACCCGGAAGATCGTGTTATCTACATGGTTGATAACTCTGCCGCTCCTATGCTGATTACCAATGGTGAGCACAGCAATCGTTTTGAGTTTTTAACTCAAACCAATACGCAATTGCTTAACCTTGATGCTGTAGCGGACGAAATAACCGTTAGGGATACTGAATTTAATAGCATTCGACCGAAAAATGGCGCGGATAGCTTAGCTATTATAATTTATACCTCCGGTTCTACGGGTAAGCCAAAAGGTGTCTGTATTTCACAGTTCGCTGTGGAGCGTTTGGTAATAAATACAAATTACATGAAATTTGATTCATCTCAACGCTTTGGGCATGGTTCAAATGTTTCCTTTGATGCCGTAACTTTCGAGTTCTGGGGCGCTATGTTAAATGGTGCATCGTTGATTGGTATTGATAAAGACACAATGCTTTCTCCGCCAAAGTTTGCAGAATTTGTGAAGCAGGAGAAAATCAATGTGCAGTTTGTGACAACGGCATTATTTAATGCGTTGTCAAAAGAAGTGCCAGATGTATTTTCTGGCCTCGATTATGTTCTGTTTGGTGGTGAGGCGTGTGATCCTGGCCAAGTTGCTGCGGTTTTAGAGCAAGAGGATGCCCCTAAACATCTGTTGCATTTATATGGCCCATCAGAAAATGCCACATTATCTACGTATTATGAAGTGAACGAAGTGCTGCCTGGGGCTAGCACTGTACCTATTGGGTATCCGGTAGCTAACAGTACGTTATATATCCTTGATAAAAAACAGCGACCGGTACCGGTTGGTGTTCCTGGTGAGATCTATGTGGGTGGTTATGGCATCGCGGAAGGTTATTTAAATAGACCAGAGCTTACTGCTGAAGTGTTTATGGAAGATCCCTTCTGTGGCCAACCAAATACTCGTATGTATAAAACGGGGGATATGGGTCGTTTATTACCTGGTGGTGCTGCTGAGATATTAGGGCGAATTGATGACCAGGTGAAGATTCGTGGTTTCCGTATAGAGCTGGGTGAAATTGAAACTGCGGTAAATCGGTTGTCTGAAGTTGCAGATGCCGTTGTGGTTGTGAGAGAAGATCAGCCGGGCAATAAACAATTGGTTGCTTATTGTAAGTTGGTTACACCGGAAGAAGCAGATTTATCACTCATTCGTGGATCGCTGAAACAACAACTACCCGACTATATGGTACCTGCAGCTTTTGTTGTGGTAGATCATTTGCCTATAACACCCAATGGTAAAGTTGATAAAAAAGCATTGCCTGTTCCTAGTGCTGATGCCTATCAAGTGTCTGAATATGTAGCAGCGAGCAATGAGGTAGAGCAGGCTCTTGCTGATATTTGGCAAGATGTATTAGCGTTACCTCAAGTGGGTATCCATGATGACTTTTTTGATCTCGGTGGCCATTCCTTGTTGGTTACCAAGGTCTCATCAAGAATAAAAGAAAAACTCTCTATTGAGCTTCCACTTAGAACCTTATTTGAGGTGTCAACAATTTCGGCATTGGCAGAAATTATCGGTGCAGTGCAATGGCAAAATAAGCCGACTGATGATGCTGAAGAAGAAGAGTGGGATGACGAAGAATTCGAGGAAGGCTCAATTTAAGCCTTCCTTATCTAATAAAAATAGTATTAGCCAGCGATATTAACGTTCGGCTATTTTGAGCTCAAGCTTTTAAACGTTGAGCGAGAATCTGAGAAAGAATTTGAGGAAGTAGCGCTATGACGGTTTTTGAATTAATGTCCAAGCTGGGTGCAGCAGGTATAAAACTTTGGTTGGAAGACGGTCAATTAAAATTTAAAGCGCCTAAAGGTGCTTTGACCAAAGATCTTAAATCTCACTTGGTCGCAAAAAAACAAGATGTTATTGAGTTTTTAGGTGCAACCCGAGTAGGGGATGATGCCTCTGATGACACGATTCCAAAAGCAGATCGTAGTAAACCGCTACAATTATCGTACTCGCAACAGCGTATGTGGTTTATTGAGCAATTAATGCCTGCAAATAGTACCTTTCATATCCCCGCAGCACTGATATTGAATGGTGTGTTGGATCGTGAAGCACTACGCAAGTCATTTGAATTACTGGTAGAGCGACATGAGTCATTACGAACAGTATTTGAAACTGACGGTGATGAGGCTATTCAAATTGTCAAAGACCTTGAATCATTCCGTTTGCCTTATACCGACTTAACAGACTTTCCAAAAGCGGATCGTCAGAGTAAAGCAAAAGAAATTGCAGAGGCGGATATTCAAACCGGCTTTGATTTAGCTCAAGGCCCAATGATTCGGGCGCAATTGTTGCAGCTTGATGACAATCAGCACGCATTGGTGATGGTAATGCATCATATTGTGTCTGATGGCTGGTCAATGGAGATTTTTGTTAAGGAAATGGCTGCGCTTTATGCCGCTACCCGTCAAGGCCAACCATCACCGTTACCTGCGTTATCGATTCAGTATGCTGATTTTGCGCAATGGCAGAGACAGTGGTTAACCGGTGAACTCCTAGATGTTCAGTTAGGTTACTGGAAAAAACAATTAGCGAACGCACCAGAGCAGTTAATGCTGCCTTTCGATCGATCTCGTCCCGCGTTGAAAACTAATAATGGTTCAAATGTTAACTTAGCACTGTCTGGTGCGTTATTAGATTCATTGCGACAACTCGCTCGTGAGTTGGATGTTACCTTATACATCTTGCTACTTTCTGCCTACAAAGTTGTGTTGGCGAAATGGTCAGGGCAACCTGATTTGTCTGTTGGTATGCCTGTTGCGGGACGAAATCAAGGGCAGGTTGAATCCCTTATTGGTTTCTTTATTAACACATTGGTGGTACGTACTCATCAAGAAGATAACCCTACACTAAAAGAATTTGTTGCCCAAGTGAGAGAGCAGGTGCTTGGTGCTCAGGCTCATCAAGACGTTCCGTTGGAAGCTATTGTAGAAGCGCTTAATGTACCTCGGAACTTATCCTTTTCTCCGTTATATCAAGTTGCATTCTCCCTAACAAGCGGGAAGGAACAGGCTCAAGCAAAAGCCATTGGTGGATTAGAGATTGCCCCGTTGGATGTTGATCTGGTAGCTGCTCGTCAAGATATTACGTTGATGTTGGTAGATAAGGAATCAGAGTTAACAGGAATGATAGAGTACAATGTTGATTTGTTTAACGAATCAACCATTCAACATTTCTCTGAACATTTTGTTAGTGTGCTTACTCAGATGGTAGCGGATGCTAATAAACCTGTTGCTGAGGTTGACGTAGCGGTTCCTGCTCTTAATTCAGTTCCTGATCTTGATGTAGGTACAGTCGAAGCAATTTTTCCTTTAACACCGATGCAGCGCGACTTTGTGTTAGATAGCGTGCGTGATAGTAGCACCACACGTAACACGGTTGGTTATAGTGTTGAATTGCCTTTCGCTGTGGATGTTGATAAATGGACGCAGGCGGTAAACCGAGTAGCAGCAGAGCAACCTAACCAGCGAATACGTTTTGTTGAAGGTTCAGCCCCTTGGTTGGAATCGATTTACCAGGCAGTTCAAACATCAGTAGATGTTGCTGTTGAATTTGTTGATTTGCCAGAACATACCGGCAACGCTGCATTAAGCGAAATTGAAATAGCTGATTGGTTACGTCAAACAGCGTTAATACCTTGGGATGTGTTGGGCGGTTCGCTTCACAAACACTGGTTGGTGAAGGTTTCAGAACAACGATTTATATCCTTGTCTACATGGCATCATGCAATTACTGATGGCACCTCAGAATTTGTGCGAGCTAAACAAACTATCGCCGCTTATTTTGGCAAAGAAACACAACCTCAAAATGTAGAAGCCTACGGTCAGCAGATTGCTCAACGTCGCGTAACGAGTGACACTTTAAGCATGAATCAATTTTGGCATTCCCAGCTGGGTAATGTTGAGACTCTTGGGTATCGAAGTAAGAATCCTGGCAATCTAAATATCAATCAAATCTTGTTGGCTGGAGATAAGAAAGCAGCGATTGAAAATTGGTGTAAAGAAAAGGGCGTTTCATTCGTTAATTTGCTAAGAACCTTGTTTGCTTTGTCTGTGCGTAATTGTTTTTACCAAGCGGATGATGTCGCTCTTATTGAAGCGGTTGCGGCTCGTAATGCGGAAGAGCGAGATTCCACCGGTTGCTATTTCCAGTTTGCTCCTTCGTTATTTCTAGGGGAGGATTGTGATAAAAATGGTTCGATTGTTGAGTTATTAAATGCACATAGAGCATGGCGTAAACAGCTAAATGATAATGTACATTTGTCATTTTCTGCCCGGGGGAAAGTATTAAGTCCAGAAGGGTTAGAGTTTCAGTTTAATTATCGTCCCCCAGAAGCTTCTCAAGGTTTTGACGCTGAAGGCCAGCGTTGTTTCTTAAAAGCTATTCAGCCAGATAATCCCGGTATGGTGAAATTGTTAATCTCACCTGAACCAAACACGGTAGCGTTACGATTAAGTTATTTTGATAACGAGTTTGATGGCTTCAATTTATGCGAACGTATCGTTTCGGTTATTGATCAAATTATTGCTGGTACTGATCAGTTATCAGAATTTGACTGGCTTATTGGTGATGAAAGGTCTGCGCAGTTATCACAGAAAGGCGATGAGGTTGATCTGTCAAATAGTACTGTAATAGATTTGATTGAGCAGAACATTCAAAATAAACCTGATGCCACGGCAGTGAAGTGTGGGACAGGATCCCTAACCTACAAAGAACTGGGTGAAAAAAGTAACCAAGTTGCACGGCTGCTTGCTGAAAAAGGTGTGTCGGCTGGTGATCGTGTTGCAATTTGTGTGGACAGATCTATCGAGTTGCCAGTATTTGTATTCGCAACGTTGAAACTAGGTGCGGCTTACGTACCTATGGATCCAGCTTATCCAGCGGACCGTTTATCCTATATTGCCAAGGATAGCGGGGTAAAACTTATCGTCACCGAAGCTAGTGTTGTTGATAAATTAACAGGTGACAATACGTTACCGGAATCCATAGGTGTTTTGTTACGCACGGATGCAGTTAATGATAGTGGTACGCTTGATACATCGACACTTGGCTGTGCGGTTAATGCTGATGACCCTATTTATGTTATTTATACTTCGGGTTCAACAGGCCTACCAAAAGGAGCCGAGCTTTGTCATAAAGGAGAGGTGAATCTGCTTAACTGGTACACCGCATCAATGGAATTATCCGCTGATGATAATGTGTTGATGATCAGTGCAATTGGATTTGATTTAACGCAGAAAAACTTATTTGCATCCTTTGTGAGTGGCGGAACGTTAGTTTTACCAAGCATGGAAGATTACGATCCTGATGTCATCGCTCAAATTATTCATGATGATAAAATAACGGTTGTTAACTGTGCTCCCAGTGCATTTTATCCTGTTGCAGCATTGTCTCAACATGCGGGTTATCCATACACTTCATTACGCCATTTAGTGTTAGGTGGTGAGCCTATTCGAACAGAGTCACTATCAGACTGGTTATCTGCAACAGGTTGCAACTGTGTGTTGACGAACAGTTATGGCCCGACAGAGTGTACCGATGTCGTAGCTTATCATCAGTTTGCAGAAGGGGGTGTTGACGGGCAAGAATTACCGATAGGTAAAGCAATACAAAATACACAGCTTTACGTTGTTAATCGTCGTGGTGGTTTAATGCCAACGGGAGCAGCGGGGGAGCTTTGTGTGGCAGGTGTCGGTGTCGGCACGGGCTATCTTAATCAGCCAGAATTGACGGCAGATGTTTTTGCGGCCAATCCTATTACTGATGATGGATCGCAGTGGTATCACACGGGTGACTTAGTTCAGTATGATGCATCAGGCTCTCTCGTGTATGTTGGACGAAAAGATTTCCAAGTGAAACTTCGAGGGTTGCGCATTGAACCTGGCGAAATTGACACTTTGATTAAAACACAGGCTGGTGTTGAAGATAGTTTAACGCTTGTACGAGACGACTTGTTAGTTTCCTACATTACCTATGCGACGACTAGCAAAGCCGTGTGTACTTCTGATATTAAAATAGCGTTAAAAGCACAGCTACCTGATTTTATGGTTCCAAGTGCAATTATGCCGTTACCCGTATGGCCTTTGACACCAAACGGGAAAATTGATCGAAAAGCATTACCGCAACCAGATTTAAGCGGTGATGATGGTGATTTTGTTTCTCCTCGAAATGATACAGAACAGCAAATTGCCGACATTTGGTGTCAGGTGTTAGGTCTTTCAAGGGTTGGTATTTCAGCAGATTTTTTCAGTGTTGGTGGCCATTCTCTATTAGCTACTCAGGTAATCGCACGTATTCGACAAGCGTTTGGAATAGAGTTGTCGGTGCGAGCCTTGTTTGAAAACTCAACGATTGAAACGCTTGTTGTCGCAATTGAAGTTGCTGCAGCTTCTGGGCAAATTATTACCGCACCGCCTATTACAAAACTACCAACACCCAATACTGATGTGTTGTCTTTTGCGCAGCACCGTTTATGGTTTGTTGATCAGTTGAATCAAGGCAGCAGTGAATACAATATGCCTGCGGCAATGCGTCTTAAGGGCCCGTTAAATATTACATTGCTTGATCAAGTATTTACTGAGATTGTAAAACGTCACGAAGTGCTTCGAACCAATTTTGGAGCTGAAGATGGTTTGCCGACCTTAATAGTTCATCAGCCTACATCTTGGGAATCAGAGGTTGTTGATTTAAGTGCAAGTTCAGAAGATAGCCAAGCACAGGTTATGCGTTATGTTGATGAAGATGCAAATAGAACGTTAAGCCTGGCAACGGATAAGTTGTTTACCAGCAAAGTTTTAAAGCTGGCGAAAGATGATCATGTGTTGTTGCTAAATATGCACCATATCGTTTCAGATGGTTGGTCGATTGGTGTGTTGGTACAAGAAATCAAAGCTCTTTATGAAGCCTTTAAAGCGGGTGACGTATCGCCATTACCTGATTTAGATATTCAATACTCTGATTATTCTGTTTGGCAGCGAAACTGGTTACAAGGCAAGGCGCTTGAAAATCTGCAAAATTACTGGTTGAAGACCTTAGGTGATGCACCTGATGTCTTGCGTATCCCAACGGATCGACCTAGACCTAAAATGCAAACCTTTAATGGTGCTCATTATCCTGTTGCTTTAGGGGTAGGCCTTTCTGAAAAGTTGAATGCTTTTTGTGAAAAACAAGATTTCACGCCCTTTATGGTATTGATGGGGGCGTATCAGGTATTACTTGCGCGTTATTGTAATCAAAATGATATCTGTGTTGGTATTCCAATAGCTGGCCGAAACCGATCAGAAGTAGAAGGGCTTATTGGGTTCTTTATTAACGGATTGGTGATTCGTACCAAGCTCGAAGGTAACCCGAGTATTGTCGATTACCTTGAGCGAGTTAAAGAAGCGGCACTTGGAGCATATTCTCATCAGGATATGCCTGCTGATTTACTTGCGGATGCGATGAAGTTGGATCGCAGTGCTGAGCATGCCCCTGGTGCACAGGTTGGTTTTGCATTGCAAAATACGCCACAAGAAGCCATTGGGACACAAGTTGGTGATATTGAACTAACACCGGTATTAAGAGAGCACAAAACAGCTAAGTATGAATTCTCATTAATACTTCAAGAGAATGAATCTAATTTTGGTGGTGTTGTAGAGTTCAACACGGATCTTTTTGATGCTTCTACTATAGAACAGATGATGGCGCACTATGTTCGAATACTTGAACAAATGGTCGAAAAGCCTGAAGCCTATCTTGATAATCTGAATGTTGTTGTGGAAGCAGAATTATATTCTTTGTTGGACGTGGATTCAGCGCAATATGAACTTAAACCCTTGTCACCAATGCAGCGGGATATGTATCTCGATACATTGATGGAACCTGATAGTCTCAAAAACAGTATGGGTTACCATACGGTTGTAACGGGTCGTTTTGATATAAAGCACTGGGAAGAAGCTGCTCAGAAAATTGTCGATGCCCAGCCATTGATGCGTTGTTCCATTGTTGGTTCTGATTTGCCATATTCAGACGTGGGTTATCATAAAATTGCTAAACAAAAGACCGTTAGCATTGATTACATCGATATTTCCGGCGAGGAAACATCAGATGAAAAAGCGGGAGATATTGCTGAGGCGTTCATTTGGCGCCCTTATAGTATTGCTCTAGATGAGTTGACCGAGTATTGCGTTTATAAATTGAATGCTGACCGACACCTTCTGGTTTTCCGGATGAACCATCTGGTTGCTGATGGTGTGAGTATGGTTTTACATGGAATGCAGAACGTCTCAGGAATGGAGGCTATCGCTGAAGATCGTATGCCACCATCAATCCCTCCCATGTTTGATCAGCACGTTAGCAGTAATAGTAAAGCAGTTGATTCCCCTAAGGTGCTAGCGTATTGGAAAGAAAAGGGGCAGAGCTTAGAAGCCTTAGATTTCGCAATTCCCCCTCAAGCTTTTGATGAAAATGCGACCCCCGAACGTGTAGAGAAAAGGCTAAGAGTCAGTGACGAACATTGGGCTGAGGTTCAAAAATATTGTTCCGAGCTTAAAATACATCCTTCGCTATATTTTAAAGCCATTTATATACTGCTGATCAATACCTATTGTCGAGGAGAGTCAGATTTCTATATTTCTGAAGTGCTCTCTGGTCGTCGTGGTTTTCATAAAATGACATTCGGTAATTATTTCCAAATAATGCCAATGGTTATTCCTAATGATCTATTTAAAAATAGTGCCGATATTAAGGATTTGTTTGAGCACATTAAAGGGTATAAGAAGAGCATAAAGGGAGTTGAGAATATATCACTTCTCGCGCAAAGACAGTTGCTGCCTCAAGGGCGTTTTGCGTTTATGTTTAACTATTATAACTTTATCCCACAAGTGGTTTTGTTCGGAGAAAAGATAACAGTAAAAGGTTATCCGCAGGTTCAGAATGGCCCGATTCAGTTTGTTGCACATGAACAAGATGGTTATATGGATCTTGTTCTTATTTATTTAAGTAACCACTTTGCAGACCTCGGATTTCTTGAGCGCTTTGTGCAAATCAGTGAGCAAATCGTTAATGGTAATGAAAGTATCAGTGCCATTGAGAGCGTTTTACCTGCAGAGAAAGAAAAGCAGCTACAACAATGGCAGGGAGATAATATCCCCGTTTCTGACGTAAGCTCAGTTGTTGCGCTTATTGAAACACAAACAAAGGCAGCCCCAGATGCTGTCGCCGTTCAATATGGTAATGAGACCATTAGTTACCAGCAGCTTAGCGAACGAAGTAATCAGCTTTCTCATCATTTGAGCGAGCAGGGTGTGGCGGCTGGTGATCGGGTCGCGCTGTGTTTTGATCGTTCCATCGATATGATGGTTGCGGTATTGGGTGTGTTAAAAACATCCGCTGCATATGTTCCCATGGACTCAACCTACCCATCAGAGCGACTGGTGTATATGTTGGAAGATTCATCCTCGAAACTACTGATAACTCAGCAATGTGTGGTGGACCGTTTGACTTCCGAAGGAGCTGATTTATCGGATCGGCCTTTGTTAGTGCTGAATGACGATACATCTCAAATGCTTGAGACCATGAGTTCGTCGATGCCTGATACATTGCCATCTCAAGATGATCTTATTTATATCATTTATACCTCTGGTTCAACCGGCCAACCGAAAGGTGCTGCTGTAACACATGGTGGTGAATTAAACGTATTAGAATGGTATACAAAGGAGCTAACGGTCACGGCAGATGATCGCTTTATGCTTGCTAGTGCATTTGGATTCGATTTAACTCAAAAGAATTTGTTTGCATGTTTAACAAAAGGTGGTCGATTGGTGATTCCAAAGATGGATCACTACGATGTAGACGTTCTTACCCATACGATTTCTGAGCAACAAATAACGATTGTAAACAGTGCACCCAGTGCGTTTTATCCTATTGTGGAAGATGATAACAAGCCTGGTTACCCGTTCGCTTCAATTCGACATTTGGTGTTGGGTGGTGAGCCCATCAACATGAGCTCATTATCGTCGTGGTTGGGCGTTGATAGTGTTAATTGCCAGGTAATCAATAGTTACGGTCCGACAGAGTGCACCGATGTTGTCGCTTGCCATGTTCTGAGTGATGAAGAGGTTAATGCAGCTGCTATCACACCCATAGGAAAGCCGGTTCAAAATACTAAGATTTATATCGCAGATGCCCAGGGCAAGTTGCTTCCTGAAGGCATTGTTGGGGAGCTTTGTGTTGCTGGTGCAGGGGTGGGGCAAGGTTATCTTGGCAAGCCGGAGCTAACAGCCAGTGTGTTTGTAGATAACCCTTACAGCGAAGGAAATTGGTATAGAACGGGAGACTTGGTTCGTTATTGGCCAAATGGTGATATTGAATATGTTGGGCGTAAAGATTTCCAGGTGAAGCTACGTGGCTTACGTATTGAATTGGGTGAGATCGAGTCAGCGTTAGGTCGACAAGATTCAGTGGTCAGTAGCCTTACATTGGTGAAAGATGAGCAGCTCGTTTCGTATGTGGTGACCGATGGTGACTTTAAGGAGAGCCAGTGCCGCAATGGACTACGGGGGTATTTACCAGAATATATGATTCCTGCAGTGGTTATCCCTCTTACCGATTGGCCGTTAACCCCCAATGGGAAAATTGATCGAAAAGCACTGCCATCTCCAGATGAAAAGGTGGAGGTTGAATATGTTGCTCCGAGAAACGACACAGAGGAAAAGCTCGCGCGAATTTGGGGTGAAGTCCTTAGTGTTGATCAGGTTGGTGTGTACGATAATTTCTTCGACCTGGGTGGACATTCTTTATTGGCTGCACGTGTTGTGTCTAAATTCAGAAAGGAGTTTGAGGTAGACATACCATTACGTTCATTGTTTGAACTACATACCATTGCTGATATTGCAGAATATATGGATACGATGATATGGGCCGCTAAGAATGCTGCGGGCGGGGCTCCAGAGTCATCCGAAGATGAAAGTCGAGACGAAGGTTTTCTTTAAAACTGTAATAAAAGTAACAATAACGTCATGTATGCTCTCAAGAGCGCTATTTTGGTAGGGTAACCGTTGGGATAACCTTGTTAGAAGTAGCGCTTAGTATATGGCCAAAATTGACTGCCTAGTCAACCTGATGTGGGAACGTAGTAAATGGTTAGTTCAGTAGTAGAAAAATTCAAAGCGTTATTTATACATCGGTATTGGCCTGTTTTTTTGGCGCTATTTTGTATGTTGTTAACCGCTCCAGTTTTAAGGGGACACCTTAAAACGGATGACCTATTTCATCGCATCGTATTACAGGGATCTCCTACTTTGTATGAGAAAGGTTATGAGGCTGCTAGGCCAGATAAAACCTTTCTAGAATCAGTGAATAGCCTTTTTTCTTTTGTAAAAAAAGACCAACAAAACCTGACTGAATTACAGTCCATAGGGGTTGTTAATCAGTGGTGGGCCGACCCTGAGATGCAGCTCGCATTCTGGCGACCATTGTCTGCGGCAACCCATTGGTTGGATTATCAGCTTTGGCCTGATAGCCCGACAATGATGTTATTCCAAGATATGGTGTGGTTTAGCTTCCTTGTTTTTTCTGTTGCGCTGTTTTTTAGAGAATTGAAATTACCGCTAGCTATCGCTGGTTTAGCCTCGTTGTTGTACGCCATTGATTTTAGTTTTGCTAGCCCATTGTCATGGATTGCAAATCGCAACGGGGTGATTGCTGCCTTTTTTGGCGTGACTGCGGTGTTGTTGCATATTCGTTGGCGTAAAGATAAGTCGTTGCTCACGGGGACTCTAGCTCAAGTAATACTTTTTGCCGCTTTGTTAAGTGCGGAGGCAGGTATTGCGAGTGTTGCCTATATTGGAGCGTATGCATTTTGCCTGGAAGAGGGGAAGTGGCGACAACGTGTTACGTCGCTGATGCCTGCATTTTTGGTTGTCGTTGGTTGGCGTGTACTTTATCGATACCTTGATTATGGGGCGTTAAATACAGGGTTGTATCTGGATCCAATACAGGACGGTATTGTTTTTATTGGTGCTACGTTAGAGCGGTTACCCTTTCTTTTGTTTAGTCAGTATACGGGGGTTGATAGTGTTTATAATTTATTATCACCGCCAGCGAAATCAATAGTGCTAGGGATTACGTTAGTTTTTTTGCTTATTTTTCTGGCCGCATTTATCCCACTGCTTAAGAAGAACCCGGTGGCACGTTTTCTGTTAATGGGCTCGGTGCTGGCTGCTGTTCCTTCTTGCGCTATTGCATTGCCGAGTGGCCGCCTATTATTTTTTGTATCCATTGGGGCATCGGGTTTAGTGGCAATGCTGCTAGATAAGGCGTACCAAGAATCGCTACGCGGTTATGCTTCGGTAGCTCAAGTGACACTATCGAAAGTGGTTCGTTGGTTTTTTATTGCTGCACACTTGGTTGCTACGCCATTAGTCTGGTTATTGGTGATGGTGTCCTTGGGATCCGGTGGCGTGTACAAGGTTCCTGCGGGAATTGACCTGGATTTGGTTGATGATATTGCAGAGAAAGACGTTGTTATCCTCAATGCACCCAATCCATTTTTGTTTTTGTATATTTTATTTCATGATGACCATGACGCAGCGAAATCTGCAAAAGAGCTGAATATTGTTGCTCCAGCTTATACGGATATGACCATTACTCGTATATCTGATAATAAGTTTGAGCTAGTGGCAGAAGAAGGGGTGATGTTGACTGCAAAAAGTCACCTGGATGCCTCTAGGGGGGGCATGGTGAGTACACTTTATGCAATTAAAATCTACAACAGTGTTTTTCGAAGTGCGAGGAAACCGTTTTCTGTTGGCGATTCGTTCGTTACGCCAGGGATGAATATATCAATAAAGGAGGTGTCTTCAATCGGTGAGCCAACGCGGTTGTTGTATGAATTCGATAAGGCCGAAGATAAGGTTTGGTTAACGTGGGATAATACTAAGGAAGCGTATTTTGAGATTGCTCTACCCAAGCTGGGAGAGGTGTTACATTTTTCAAGTACTATTGAATAACGAGACAAGAGAATAACAAGGCGGGTGAGTAGAGTGAGGCAGGGCGTTCTTGCATAATACTTAATTGATATTATGTGAGAGCGACTTGTTATTGGTAACTATGTTTTTTATCCGGCGGTCTTTAAAGCAGCGTTCAGTTTGTGCAGCGCTCTTAATAAGCCACATATCCCAGCTGTGCTACAGTTCTATAAGGCTTCAATCAAGCGATTCAACGTAAGAGATACTCATTCAATAGGAAATAGACGATGTCTAACAAAAAAACGCTGACTCCAGGGGATGCTTTCTTTTTGTTAATTGAAAGTGATAAAACACCTAGTCAGATCGGTGTTTTGGCAAGGGTGAAACTACCTAAAGGAAAGGATAAAACCTTTATTGTAGAAATGATTGAAGGTTTCCGAAAATATCAGCCTACCGCGGAGCCTTATAATCTGAAATTGGCTAAGCGATCACCCACTAGCCCCATGTACTCGTGGGAAAAAGTGGACAATGTCGATATCGATTATCATTTGCGGCATTCTGCTCTCCCTCAACCGGGCGGCGAGAGGGAACTGGCGGTACTAATTTCCAGGCTCCATAGCATTCCACTAGATCATGGCAGGCCTATGTGGGAGCTCCATGTGATAGAGGGTCTAGAAGACGACTGCTTTGCAATCTATGCAAAGATGCATCATGCCCTGATAGACGGAGTAGCTGGCTCGCGATTAATGGCACACTGGGCGCAACAAACAGAACCTGACGTTGCACCTGACTTCTTACCTTTTTGGGCAAAGCCATTACCGCAAAAAAACCATTCAACAAAAGCCAATTCAGAAAACCAATCATCAAACAAAGAAGGTTTTGTATCTCAATGCACAGCAGCATTTAAATCAGTTGCGATTGTTCTACAAGCGGTTTGGAAAAGTATTAGAGGGCAGTGCAATAAAAACAGTATAGGCCTTGTAGCGCCTTATAGTGCACCCAACTCTATTTTGAATGTTGCTATAGGGCCTCAGCGTCGCGTTAGTACTGTTGAATTCAGTACTGACCGTCTATTAGCGATCGGTAAACAACACGGTGGTACGTTAAATGATGTCGTTATGGCTATCTGTGGTGGTGCGCTTCGACGTTACCTTTCTGAACTGGATGAACTACCCGAAACCTCACTGATTGCACAAGTGCCTGTTTCATTTCGTCCCAAAGATGAGGTAGGTGGTGGCAACGCTATTGGAGCACTGCTCGCCTCTTTAGGGACAGATGAAGAAGATACGTTGGCACGCTTTAATAAAGTCATTGCGTCAATGTCAGCTGGGAAGGCGCTGCTATCAGGGATGAACGCTAAACAAATCACAACCTATAGTGCTTTAATGACTTTGCCTTTCGTCATCGGACAAATGACTAAAATTGGTAATCGTCGCCGCAACCCTATGTACAACGTGGTGATCTCAAATGTGCCAGGCCCGCGTGAAACGCGGTATTTGAACGGAGCTGAACTTTTTAGCGTGCACCCTGTTTCGTTTGTGATGCAAGGCCAGGCGTTGAATATCACACTGTATACATACGCAGATAAAATCACCTTTGTATTTACTGCTTGCCGGGAATCACTATCCAGTGTTCAGCACCTAGTTGGACATACTACTGATGCCCTGGATGATTTGGAACGAGCTCTCGGCATAAAACCTTAGCTGGGCTAGGATTGCTCCTGGCTGTATATAGCGTTCGAATTTTACGACTTTTTGGGGTATCACTTCGTTTTTTGCGGATGTTTAAGGAGGGTGTGACCAGGCAGCTTTCGCCCTAAAGCTGCCAAATTGGGGTATCCCTAAATGTGTTAGAGTTCCGATAAACCGGACATCTGGTTTTAGGGCTAAGCACATAGTATTTGAACTGGCACCGATCCTTCGATAGAGTACAACTATTAGTCAACAGGAATGAATCCAAAGTGGAGGGACTAATCATAATGAAGTCTCATTTATACGATTAAGACTTATTTTTGTTACGGTTACATTACTTTAAATATCCCCACCAATAAATATACATGGCAGTTATGTTCGAATGAAGAATTACTTTGTAGTGATGTTATTAATGGCGTCCTTATCTTATGGAGCTGAGTATGAAGCTGGAATTCAATGCTATGAATCAGGTGATTACAAATGCGCTTTATTCAATAGGGAGCCATTAGCGAATAAAGGAGAAGCCGAGGCCCAGCATAAATTAGGTTTGCTCCATGCTGAAGGAAATGGCATACCACAAAGCCATGTGGAAGCTATGTCCTGGTTCAGAAAATCAGCTGCTCAAGGATTTGCAAAAGCACAATATAGTCTTGGGATTATGTTTGAAAATGGTATGGGTGTGAAGCTGGATCACTTGGAGGCATTTCGATGGTATAAATTAGCGGCAGAGCAAGGCCATTCATTTGGCCAGCACAATCTTGCGAAATTGTATTTTGATGGTCGAGGGGTAAAAAAAGATCTGAATAAAGCCGCAATGTGGTATGAAAAAGCAGCGAAACAAGGTGACGCCAAGGCCTCATATAATCTCGCCACTATGTATATTTACACAGATCTTGCGGGCGGCAAAAATTACGAAAAGGCAATAGACTGGTATCGGAAAGCAGCAGGTTTAGGTGATGCAACAGGTCAATACGCTCTAGGGATAACGTACGCACAAGGCTACGGAATTGAAAAAGACCATGAAGAAGCTGGAAAATGGTACCGAAGAGCAGCAATGCAAGGACATGTGGATGCTCAAATCTCTCTTGGGGAAAGTCTGTATCAGGGAATGGGCGTTAAACAAGATTACGTCGAAGCGGTGAAATGGTTTCAAAAAGCTGCTGAATCTGGACATGCTGGTGCGGAGAATAATTTGGGAGTTGCCTATTTTTATGGGCAAGGAGTCAAGCTGGATTATATCGAAGCGTTGAAATGGTTTCGAAAAGCTGTAGAACAAGAGAATATGTATGCTCAAAATAGCTTAGGGCTTTCCTATGCCAAGGGACAAGGGGTTAAGCAGGATTATGTTGAGGCATTAAAATGGTTTCAAAAATCTGCGGACTTAGGTTATCACGATGCTCAGTCCAATCTTGGCTCTGCATATTTTCATGGGCAAGGAGTTCAGCAAGATTACAGCCAGGCACTGAAATGGTATCGAAAAGCAGCCGAACAGGGCAATGCTGAAGCGCAGTTCAATCTAGGCTTATTATATAGTCAAGAAAATTTCAAAATGGACACCGTTGAAGCAGCCAGATGGTATAAGAGGGCAGCGGCTAAAGGCCATGGCGACGCTCAGGTTCATCTAGCAGCGATGCATGTTGGTGGTGTAGGAGTGCACAACGCAGCTGAAGCAAGTCGATTATATAATCTCGCCTGTAACACTGCCCCGAGACCCAATTGTGGGAGTCTTAAAGAACTGATAGAGATTGATGCGAAGAAGGTGTCCGTTGTTGTCGTTGCTAAAGATAAATCACAAGTCGCAGGAGATGCAATAACAACTGAAAATATGCAAGTAAGAAGAATTAACCTAGATGTGTTACCTGATGATTATGTCACGCCAGGTCGTTTCGCGGAGATAGAAGGGAAAATTCTAGAACGAAATGTTGAACCCGGAGTTCCCGTTAGATTAAGTGACATAGTAAATTAGTAAATTAGTAAATTAGTAAATAGAGCATCAATGGCGTGCGACTGTGATCAAATTTATAACCTAGTATAGGATCCCAAAAGTTGTTTTTATGACATCTATTGCGGAATTCAGTCGGAACTGTCAATTTTTAGCTTGGCCGTTATGTGGAACGAACCGTCAAACGATATTAAGATAGGCACAAGTAAAAAAGGTTAGGTAAACCAGGATGTACGACCACCAAGAAATTCGTGAACTACTCATCGATACTTGTCATTCCAATGATCTTGCTGTCCAATTCTTCGAGGAAAAACTGGGCGATAAAGAATTGTTGGAACTGTTAGTACGAATCGCAATTGACGAGGAAGATTATGGAGGAGATGCTCCAATGGCGGCAGGGGACTACATATTTAAGTACCCTGTTGAGTGGCTAGAAAAGTATGAAGAGTCATTTGTCGATATTCTCAAGAGAGAGCACAGTGCTGTTAGACCTGAAAATATTGCTATGGCGCTAGCGAAGATAAAATCACCTGCAGCCAAAACACTTATCGAACGGGAAATTAAAGCGTTGGAGTACGGGCCGCGCTGCGAAAAGATCAAGATAGCTCTAGAACTGTATAATGAACAGAAATCTAAGTAAAAAGGAGTTGGCAGCAGTAGGTATTGCTTGTTATGCGCGGAGTATCTGGGGGACCCTGATGAGGGCTAAGTATGAAAAAAATTATTTATGAGTGGGTTGACTTCGTTATATGTACGTTCGATCCAGATGTTATGCTTACACGAAATCATAGGCTTGGCATTGGATTAGATGAGAGAAAGTTCTACAGAATTAATCAAGATCATTGTGTTAGTGATGATGATGAATTTGAAGCGATGGAAATAGATGGGTCTTACTTAACATTATGGACAACAAAAAAAGTATGGGTCATAAGAACCGACAGAGGTATGGAAAAACTGATTTACTTACCTCGTCACCCAGGAATGGAATAGTGGTATGCGGGCGTTATTCTTGTCCATTTTTTCAATCGTCGGCCTTAATTACCGGGTTATAACTTTGGCTATAATGTGGAAAATCCAGACTGAGAAGGTTGTCCTAAATGATCTGCCAATTGCTAGTCATATAATAGGGAAAATAATTTGAGATTTATACGAGAATGAATCCAGAATTAAAGCTAGCACTACAGAAATCCGCTGCGTACGGAATTATAGGACCTGCCGTATGTGGTTTTGTTCTAGCCCAGTTAACGTTCTTCGTTTTATGGTCGCACAAACCTGAAGGGTTGGGTATTACTGAGTACTTTACTGTAACAGCAATCACTATAGCTTGTAGTTATGTCCTTGGTTTTTTTCCAGCTATTGTTGCAGGTTTAGTAGTTTCGTCCAGGACTTCAAAAATAAAATCAAAACGATCTCTAATGATGGTATTTTGGATCGGCTTTTTTGCTACGATCACAACAGTAATGGCGATGACATCCTCCTTTCTTATGTCAGGGGTTCATGAGCTTTTTCCCCTCATATTGGTTTATGTAATAATTGGATTATTCGGTGGAGCGACTGCATCGTTTATAATTCTTGTAGAACGAAAAATGGCCAATATGGTAAGGTATTTGAGAAATAGGAATGCCAAGTGATATGAAATGAGCTTAGTCGTTTGTTTTGGGTAGTATCTTAGATGACCGCTATGACGTGATTCGCCCATGTTCCTTAATCGATGGCTTTGGCCGGAGTGTGGAACGAGCCGCCGTATTTAAACGGCTGGAGGCTTGGGTTTTCTCTGGTATACTCTAGCAAGATATTTGAAATCGACGAAAAATACACGCGCCTCAATAAAGCGTTATCCATCAAAAATGGAGGGTAAATGGAAGTTAGAGAAATTACGGAATTGGATTTAGGAGACTACGTATTGCTAAGGAGAGCTTCCGAGAAAGAATATCCTCAATACGTCGGAGCAAATGTCGAGACAGAGCTAGCAGCTGGGAAATCTGGTATAGAAGATCTGTTTTCAACATATCCATCTTTGGGTCACAACTTGTTGGGCATATTTGATAATGGTACTTTGGCTGGTATTACCTCTCTAACACGTAAGGCTAGTGATAAGTATCGGCACAAGGCATTCCTTTGGGGAATGTATATTTATCCGAAATACAGAAAACAAGGAGCGTCATCACAACTCATGGAACGCTCAATCGAATGGGCAAAACTTCAAAATGGATTGGAGGCCATAACCTTGTTCGTAACTTCTACTAATATCAAGGGCATCAATTTCTACAAACGCTACGGGTTTGAATGTTACGGCACTGAAAGGCGCCATATGTTTGCAGCAGGAGCATTTCATGATGCGCATTTGTACGAGTTGGTGCTATAGATGGTGAACCTCCCCTGTTTTAGCGGACATAGGGTTTTCTACTTCGTTTTTCTAATCGGGTAGCCGAGGGTATCTAATTCTCAGCCCCCACAACACCCTGCATGCCAATGGCTTATGCTCTGCATTAAAATATGTAATGTCCGCTTTAGATTTTACCTAATTAAGACGTGCTGACATTTGAAGTGATCAAACGCCGATGGTGGCTAAAAGGCAAGTCGCGCCCCAATAGGTCAAAATTAACACCCTATACCATCAGCCAAATGTATAGTTACTAATCAGCCAGATATTGATAAGATGCTATATCATGAACGCTGAGGAAGATAATGTTCTACATATATAGAGGGGTTGTGTGAAAATTGAGGAATAGATAAACTCGCTTGGGATAGCGATTATCTCTAAGTTGGAAGAGATTGACACCGATCGTAAATTAGAGATTCTTGATGTTGGAATATTCCCTTGGCATGGCTTAATTGAACTTTCTGAGGTCGAAGAATATGTCGGCAAATATACGGATAGATCTCTTTGACCCTGACAACGATGACAAAAATTACATGTAGAACAAGGCCAGACAATAGCCCCCCGGAATTCCCGAGCAGCTTGGTCTTTCTATGGTCAAGCCATTGAGCAATGCTTTAAATGGTTAAACCGGCGAAGTCAGCGTAAAAGTTATACCTGGCCTACCATGATTAGCTTAAGCAAAGAAAGGAGCAGCTTGTGAACAAAGTAGTAATGTCAATATTTGCTTTTATGTTTTCAAATATCGTTCATGCGGATCATGAATTATTGTCAAAGATAGAAAATGACATAAAAATTTGTTCTTTATTTTCCAGCGAGGGTGTTTTTAAAGAAAATCCAAACGCAATTATTGAGCGCAAATATGTTAGATCGAGAAAGAATGACTTTGATGGGAATAATTCAGGTTCTACGGAAATATTGTATTTAAAGGAAAAATTCACGTCGTATGAAACTAATATGGCATTCTATGCTTTCCCTTTGGGATTGGCGCCTAGCTCTACACGCCGTTCTAAAATGAAAAGTGAGGCAAGCTATATCTTCCCGCTATCGTGGATGCATTGTAGGGACACGGAATCGGAATGTAACATTGAGAAGAAAGCTAACGAGGGGCTGTTTGAGTTTGGGGAAATTTCGGGGAGAGAGAAACCAATTGTGTATAGAGCACGGTATATCAATGTATTTCCGTTTTTTATTGATGGGACCACATATTATAAAGTAACATCAGAATCAGATGCTAGAGATATTGTTTCCATTGTAAAGCCCAACAAAGAAAATATTGAATTGGTCTGTGCCTTTAGAACAGGTAAAAGGCTATAACAACACGCGCTGAGGTGGATCGCAAGCCAATGTTCTAACCATTTTCGGCATATTTAATAGCGGTCAGCCCTTGGCTTTCAAGGCTTCTAAATACTTTGATTCATCATATGGCTTGCTTTCCAGCACTTAAAAACAATTCTAATCCATTTGAAGGCGAACGATCGTATCGCCGTATTGGCCCAGATATCTCATAGCTACGTAAAATGTCAACTGTAGTGCATACTAAATTTGGCCGCCGAGTTAGGTTTTATCAGTTATGGCGAAGCTTGTTCCTGGCGAATGGATTGAAGATGAATTCATCGTTTTTGCTCGCCTTGGGATTGAAAAATAGTTTGCTTGCTTGAGGGCTGGGAGCAACTAGAGTTTGGTTTAGGTGATGAAGCTAAACTATGTGAAAGAAATAGCATTGAGTATGTGTCATTCCCAATACCGGATCGTGGTTTTCCAAGAACGGACTTGGCCTTGGTCTTGGCAGAAGAGCTACATGCCGAAATCCGTGCAGGAAAAGAAGCGTTTGCTCTCATATCAGATGCTCGCGGCGTTCGAGTACCTGACACTGAAGAGCAAGAAAATTGGTTGGGCTCCATTTGAGTCCAATAAGTAACAAGAAAAAGCATGCGTCGCTTACAAACGCATGCTTAAAGCGTTAAATTTCCGAAAATATAATTGGAGTTAAAATAGTATTAATGAAATTCACAATATTTGTGATATTTTTGGAATAAAGGGAGTTTTTCTGCATCACACGCACCATCTACACGATATGCGTTGCCATATAAAACAGGAAAACGGTATAAAGTAAGTCAATCATGCAACGGGGATTTTACGCACAATAAAGCGTACTCGAAAAATGCTATAGATTTTTCTATGATGGAGGGTTCACCTATACTGGCCGCACGTTCAGGGAAGATAGTCGATTTATATGAATATTCAATTATCGGAGGAACCTCTCAGCTAGATTACCGTTTTGGTAATTATGTGTTAGTGCAACACGATGACTTTACATTAGGAGGGTATTATCATCTAAAAACGATGGGGGTAGCAGTTTCTATTGGCCAACAAATCGATACAGGTGAGTTGCTTGGGTACTCGGGGAATACCGGTTATTCTAGTGGCCCGCATCTTCATTTTGTTGTGCAGCGACCGTTGACAGGTAAGGTTAAAGAGTCAATTAAGATTAGTTTTGCAACTAATTATGGTGATGTAGAATGTCCCTCAAAAGGAACGATATTGTAAGTGAATGACTATGTTGTGGAATAAGCGAGCAGTTAGAGTATCCGGGGAGTGACTGAATTGTAGGAGTTTAAGCCTTGTATAACAGCTCAAATGTTCGTTGTTATAGAACTGACAATGAGTCTATTTCATCAATCGTATGATATTTGATTGTCACTTTTTTACGGTCGCTCCGCAAGTCGCCTGTCCTTAATATGATGCTTTATTGTCATTCCACAGCAAGCTTTTCAACCCTAAATAGTATCATTACATGACAGTTTTCCTGGCGCTTAGTATCAGTGCAGGGAGTGCCTCTACTCAAAACGATCGTGTTACTTTGATACAGAGTGTTATTTGAGTTGGATTTCAATGAACTGAAGGGCTTAACCGTATGAACTTGTTAGCTTTCAGCAGTCTTTTTACCCATAACAGTGTAGTATTCTGGGAGTCATAGTAATATCGCCAGAAGCGGTTTATTGGTCTATAAATATACCGATTCGAGACGTTAGAGTACTGTAAATACCATGCTTTCTGCAGTCTTTTTCTGGTCTCGCATATAACAAAAATTAAAAGGTGCTGTATGTCCGTTGTTGAGTTGTTGTCCTTCCTTGCTAAGAAAGATATTCGTTTGTGGCTAGATGGAGGTAACCTTCGTTTTAGTGCACCGGAAGGCGCATTTACTGCAGAGATAAAAGGCCAAATTGTCAGCAACAAGCCGGCTATTATCGAGTTTCTTAAGCAGGCACAAAAATCAACAGCAGAAAGCATTAAGGTGGTCTCTAGAGACCAGCCTTTGCGAGCATCCTACGGACAGCAGCGTCTTTGGTTGTTGGATCAGCTAAATCCAGGTGATGTAACCTACAATATGCCAACGGCATTACGTATCAAAGGGTTTATTGATCCCGCCATATTGGATCAAGCCTTTCAGGCCATTGTTGAACGTCATGAGTCTCTTAGAACACATTTTGAAGAAAAAGACGGCGAACCGTTTCAGGTAATCTCAAAAGCCGGTCAATGGAGTTTGGAGCAAATTGATATATCCAAGCTTTCTGATAGCGAAAAAGAAACACAAATTACCCACTGGGTTAATGAGGACGCATTAACGTCATTTCACCTAAATGTTGGCCCTTTATTTCGGGGCAAACTTATCACCGTCAGTACCTCGGAATCTGGCACCCCTGAATTTGTGTTGATCGCCTGTATGCATCATATCATTTCAGACGGTTGGTCAATGGAAGTGCTTGTTAAAGAGATGATGACCTTTTACATGTCCAAGGCCACGGGTTCACCGGTTATGTTGTCGGAACTGCCTATTCAATATGCAGATTATTCTGCGTGGCAGCGAGATTGGGTTGATAGTGATGAGCTAAAAGAACATCTAACGTATTGGATGGGGGTTCTTGAGGGGGCTCCAGCGGTTTTAAAATTGCCGACAGATAAACCTCGTGGTGAGATGGTGAGCAACCGAGGGGCGGTCTATAAGTTTGAGATGCCTGGGGCATTATCTTCTCAAGTTGAAGCATTTTGTGATCAGAATAAGCTAACACCTTATATGGTGACTTTAGGTGCATGGCAATTATTGTTGTCCCGCTATGCGAATACGAATGATGTAGTAGTTGGTGCACCGGTGGCTGGGCGGGATCGCGGAGAAACCCAAGACCTTATCGGTTTCTTTGTGAATTTACTGATGATGCGTCTACAGCTTGATGGAACGTTAACGGTTGATACGTTCTTTCAACGTGTTCGTGCAATGGTGCTTGATGGCTTTGGGCATCAAGATTTACCCATTGATATGTTAATGGATGAAATGGAGATTGAGCGACAGCCAGGATACTCTCCATTAGCGCAAGCTGCTTTCCAGTTAATAAATGCAAAGGCGGGCGATGACGGTAAAGCCATGGGGGTAGGCCCATTGGAGGTTTCTGAAATACCTTCTTCAAGTACGTCCGCACGTATGGAAATGGTGTTGGGTGTTGCTCGACAGGAGTTGGCGGTAACAGGTAAAGGCGCTTCGAAGGGGTATGATTATTCCGGTAGCTTAGAATACAACACGGATTTATTCAACGAATCTACCGTTGCTACGATGGTTGAACAATACCAGCATATTCTTTTGTCCTTAACCGACGGTCAGCCTAAAACGATAGAGTCCATACAGTTGTTTAGTGATAATGAGTTGCTAACGGCGCTAGGTGTTGATTTTACAGATGCACATTTATTACCGTTAAACTCTTATCAGCGTGATTTTTATCTAGCGTATAAGGTTAAACCGGAAAGTTTTGAAAACTCATACGGTATCAGTGTTGATGTACCGGCTGATATCGACGTAGAAAAATTATCACAAGCGATACAGTCGGTTGCTGCTTCCTCAGAGATGCTCCGAGCTCGTTTGCTGGAGAGTCACCTTGCGACGACAGATGACGCTTATTTTGTTATTCACAGTGAAGTAACGACAGCTTTGGATGTTCAGCGCATTGAGGGTGACCTTCAAGAGTGTGCCGATAAACTAATGCACAAACCCATCGATATTCTTCGTCAGCCTCTTGCGACATACCATTTGCTGGAAGCGGTGGGTAATGAAGCCACCGATAAGAATAAACCCAAAAAATTGGTTTTCTGTTATCACCATATATTGTTGGACGGAGCATCAACCTTCCTGCATATGGATGCGGTATTGCGTAGTTATGCCGAGGGCGGTGTGGCTGGAGGTGTTGTGAATACACAACCGGATGCAATCAACGCGGCGTATCAGGAGTGGGATAAAACGCATGTGGATTCCGAAAACGTATTGTCCTTCTGGAAACAACAATTAAAAACCGTAGAAGCATTGAAGTTCTCGATGCCAGAAACCTATCGCAAAAAGCAGAACATTAATGCGTTTAATGATGAAACGGTGTCCTTGCGTATTAATCCTGAATTGCAGAACAGCATCACTGAATATTGTCGACAACAGAATATCAGCTTGCCGTTATTCTTTAAGGGTGTATACGGCATATTGGTCCAGCATTATTGTCGTGCTGAAAATGATTTTCATGTGGCAGAGTTTCATGGGAATAGACGGGTTGCCAGTGATACGGAGTTAGGTTGTTATTATCAACAAGTGCCAATGGTTTTTCCTATTAACCTGTTTTCTAAAGGTGCGAAAGTTGCTGATCTGTTTAGCTATGAAAAAACATACCGGTCGCAGGTACAGGCATACCGTTCAATTTCACTAAGTCAGCAGGCAGATATTTTGCCGCAGGCTCCAGCCGTATTTATGTACAATTATTATAACTTTGTTTTAGATCGTTCTATTCAAGGTGAAACGCTTAACCCTGTGATGTCTGCCCCTAAGGTTGAACGTGGCGTACAGATGATTGTCGGGGAACTTAGTGATGGTGTTCAGTTAAGCCTGCGATATGATTTAGATAGCTTTGTTGATTTATCGATGCTTGATCGTATGGTGCTTATTGCCGAGCAAATTGTTTCAGCTAAAGCGGAAACAATAGATCAATTAAATTATGTTCTTGACGATGAACAAGCTTCCCTTCGCCTTGTTGGTGGAACTGATGTTGGGGGAGGGCAGACAGGTCGTAACCTAAATACAGAATTAAATAATGACGTAAATATAGTTCAATGGTTTGAGAGCCAAGTTACACAGTCTTCGGATAGGGTAGCGCTTGTATATGATGATAGTGAATTAACCTACAGGGAGCTCAATGCAAAAGCTAACCAGCTAGCACGTTATTTGTCTGAGCAAGGTGTGGTTGCGAACAGTCGAGTTGGTATTTGTTTAGACCGTTCAATCGATCTTGTTGTATCTATCCTGGCGGTATTAAAAGCCGGTGGTGCTTACGTTCCTATGGATGC